>Ga0170475_116281382_pt1 | contig 10104 bp, 9 predicted proteins | sample Soicark_Litter_5_FD_111474 | JGI IMG/M metagenome (GOLD analysis project Ga0170475, IMG submission 111474) | Avena fatua rhizosphere microbial communities from Hopland, California, USA. Combined Assembly of 48 SPs | reverse complement strand
GCAGGACGGTGCGAAATCATTCGTTAAATCCTGGAACGAGCTGATGACGGTGATTGCGTCTAAGAGCGCCGTTCTTAAAAAGGCTACTTAAGAGCATGCCCACGCTGATTGACAGACATTCCGCCGTCCCGGCCACCGCGCTGCCCGCATGGAGGGCGCTAGAAGCCAACTATCAACACGTTAAGAAACTGCATCTCCGTGACTTGTTCGCGGATGATTCAAGGCGCGGTGAACATTTCACTGCCGAGACGACCGGCGTTTACCTTGACTACTCGAAGAATCGCATTACCGGAGAAACGGTCAAGCTTTTGCTCCAACTGGCCGAGGAGTCAGGGCTACGAGCGCGGATCGACGCCATGTTTCAGGGTGAAAAGATTAACACAACGGAAGACCGGCCGGTACTGCACGTGGCGCTACGTGCCCCGGAGTGGGCATCCATCGAGGTCGATGGTCAGAATGTCGTGTCCCGAGTTCACGCCGTGCTCGGGAAGATGGCTACTTTCTGTGACCGTGTCCGGAGCGGCGCGTGGAAGGGATATACCGGCAAACGCATTCGCAACGTGGTGAATATCGGAATAGGTGGCTCTGACCTTGGCCCGGTGATGGCCTACGAAGCGCTGAAGCACTACAGCGACCGCACCATGGAGTTCCGGTTCGTTTCGAACGTGGACAGCACCGATTTTGTGGAGGCGGTCCGTGACCTAGATCCGGCGGAAACACTGTTCATCGTTTCATCGAAAACGTTCACGACACTGGAGACGATGACAAATGCCCACACCGCTCGCGCCTGGTTACTGGCAGGGCTGGGGGCCGATACGAGAGCGGTCGCCCGGCACTTTGTGGCGGTCTCGACGAATTCGGAGAAAGTGACGGAGTTCGGTATCGATGCCGCCAATATCTTCGAATTATGGGACTGGGTCGGAGGGCGTTACTCGATGACCTCGGCGATCGGCCTCTCGACCATGCTCGCTGTCGGCGTGGATAACTTCCGTGCCATGTTGGACGGCTGCCATCAAATGGACGAGCACTTTCGTACGGCTCCGTTTGATCGCAACCTGCCTGTGCTCATGGGGCTCCTCTGCGTCTGGTATACCGACTTTTTCCATGTACAGTCAGTCGCGGTGTTGCCCTACGAGCAGTACCTCAAGAGGTTTCCGGCCTATCTGCAGCAGTTGACGATGGAGAGCAACGGCAAACAGGTCATGCTGAACGGCAGCCGCGCACCTTACGAGACCGGCCCGATCTACTTCGGCTAGCCGGGCACTAACGGCCAGCACTCTTTTTACCAGCTAATCCACCAAGGAACCCCCCTGGTTCCGTGCGACTTTATCGCGTTCGGTCAATCACTCAACGCGATTGGCCGTCATCACGACATACTCATAGCCAATGTCTTGGCTCAGGCGGAGGCGCTCGCCTTCGGCAAGACCTCCAGGCAAGTCAAGAGTGAGGGGACTTCGGACTGGATCTCGCCCCACCGGGTATTCGAAGGCAACCGGCCTTCGAATATCATTTTCGCTGAGCGGCTCACCCCCAAAACACTCGGCAAACTGGTGGCGTTGTACGAGCACTCCGTTTTTACACAGGCCGCGATCTGGCAAATTAATCCATTCGATCAGTGGGGAGTGGAGCTTGGAAAAGCGCTAGTTCAGCGGATCCTTCCCGAATTGGAGAGCGATGCACAGCCGAAGCTCGGCCACGACACATCAACCAATGCTCTCATCCGGCGTTGCCGAAAATACAAGGAGATCTAATGACGAGTGTCGGTTTTGACAAGCCGCTCTACATACTACCCTTCGACCACCGCGCATTCTTTCAAACTCACATGTTCGGCTGGAAAGGAGCGCTCACACCCGAGCAGACCTCGCAGATCGCCTCGATGAAACGCGTAATCTACGATGGTTTCCGCGCAGCCATCAGCGCAGGAGTTCCCAAAAATCGGGCCGGCATCTTGGTAGACGAACAGTTCGGCGCCGCCATCCTCCGCGATGCTGCAGCCGCGGGATACTCAACATCTTGCCCCGCCGAGAAGAGTGGCCAGAATGAGTTTGGCTTTGAATACGGCGAAGAGTTCGGTGCTCACATCGAGTCGTTTCACCCGACCTTCTGTAAAGTTCTCGTCCGATATAACCCGGAGGATAGCGAGACCCGAAATAGGCGGCAGTCGACTCGCCTGAAGCAGCTTTCCGATCATCTTCACGACGCCAGTCAAAGCATGTTTATGTTTGAGCTGCTGGTACCGCCACTGAAGGCGCAGCTTGACCGAGTGAAGGTGGACCGAGAGGTTTATGACCGCGAAGTGCGCCCGCAACTAATGCTGCAAGCGATCGAGCAACTTCAGGACGCGGGGGTTGAACCGGACGTTTGGAAAATCGAGGGACTCGACCGCCGTGAGGACTGCGCCAAAGTCGTCGCGGTCTCTCGCCGAGGCGGGCGGACGAAAGTCGGCTGCATCATTCTGGGCCGAGGTGAGGACGATTGCAAGGTGCGCGCGTGGCTTACAACGGCGGCGGGTGTGCCCGCTTTCATCGGCTTCGCAGTGGGCCGTACGGTTTTCTGGGAACCACTCATGAGATTGCGGAATGGGGAAATCGCTCGCGAAGAGGCCGTGGAGAAAATCGCGGATCGCTACCGGCAGTTCACAGAAATTTTCGAGGAAAGGGTATATGCCGCGGCGTGACCAATCGTCGCGAATGCTAACGGGAGTATCAAATGCGTGTTGGAATCGCAACTGATCATGGCGGCTTCGATTTAAAGGAAGATTTGGTAGAGCATCTCCGGGGCGCGGGGCACCACGTTGTGGACTTCGGCGCCTGCACTCAAAATCCAGATGATGACTATCCGGATTTCGTGATCCCACTGGCTCAAGCCGTGGCCGGACGGGAAGTTGAGCGTGGCGTAGCCCTGTGCGGCAGTGGCGTTGGTGCATCGGTTTGCGCCAACAAAATTCCTGGAGTTCGGGCTGCGCTAATCCATGACAACTTCTCGGCTCATCAGGGCGTCGAGGACGATCACCTCAACATTATTTGTGTAGGTGGCCGAACGGTTGGCCCGTCCGTAGCCTGGGACTTGGTCCGGGCGTTCCTGACAGCCGAGTTCAGTCAATCCGAGCGGCACCTGCGCCGCCTGGGAAAAGTCGGATTGTTGGAACAGCAGAAGGTCGGGATATGAGCATCGCCCAGGTCGCCGAACCAGCGACTCGCATCGACTTTGCCCAACTGGCGATCAATACCATTCGCACTCTTTCGATTGATGCCGTGGAGCAGGCAAAGTCCGGACATCCGGGAACCCCCATGGCCCTGGCGCCGCTGGTCTATACCCTCTGGAATCGCGTGATGCAGTTCGATCCGCAGGACCCGATCTGGCCTAACCGCGATCGGTTCGTCTTATCCAACGGGCACGCCTCGATGCTCCTCTGGTCCCTACTCCATCTCACCGGGACCAAAGCTGTAAACGCCCAATACGAACGGCTGGGGCAGCCTGCCGTCACGTTGGATGATATCCGCCATTTCCGCCAGCTCGACAGCCGCGCTCCGGGACATCCTGAATACCGCTGGGTCTCCGGCGTAGAAACCACCACGGGGCCTTTAGGCCAGGGTGTGGCCACAAGTGTGGGCATGGCTATTGCAGAGAAGTGGCTGGCTGACCGTTACAACCGGCCCGGGTTCGAAATCTTCAACTACAACATTTATGCGGTGTGCGGAGATGGTTGCTTGATGGAGGGAATCTCATCAGAAGCGGCTTCGTTGGCGGGTCACTTGCGTCTGGACAATCTCTGCTGGATTTTTGACAACAACCACATCACCATCGAGGGGAATACGAACATCACATTCACTGAGGACGTCGCGGCAAGGTTCCTGGCATATGAGTGGAACGTCTTGCGTATCGGTGATGCCAATGACATCGCTCATATCGAGCACGCATTGGATGTTTTTCGGCAAACCAAAGAGCGTCCTACCTTGATTGTCCTGGATAGCCACATAGGATACGGCTCACCCGCCAAACAAGGTACTGCAGCGGCGCATGGCGAACCACTTGGCGAAGAAGAGGCCCGTCTTACGAAACGCTATTACGGATGGCCTGAAGACGCGAAGTTCCTGGTACCCGAAGATGTGTATTCGCACTTCGCGGAGGGAGTGGGGTCGCGCGGGGCGATCGTAAGACGCGAATGGAGTGAGCTCTTCAGCTCGTATCGCGCCAAATACCCCGAACTCTCTACCGAGATCGACCAGATGCAGCGGCGCGAACTTCCGGCTCACTGGGACCGCAACCTCCCGGTTTTCCCCGCGGATTCCAAAGGACTTGCGGGACGCGAAGCCTCGGGGAAAGTCCTAAACGTCCTTGCGCAAAACGTTCCCTGGTTGCTCGGCGGCTCGGCTGATTTGGGTCCGTCGAACAAAACCGTCCTGTCTGGTGTAGGAGACTTCCAACCGAGCAATCCGGGCGGAAGGAACCTGCATTTCGGAATCCGTGAGCACGCAATGGCGGCCATCGTGAATGGCCTCTCGCTATCAAAGCTCCGGGCGTACGGGGCGACTTTCTTCATCTTCTGCGATTACGCGCGTCCCGCTATGCGGCTTTCGGCATTGATGGAGCTGCCCGCCATTTACGTATTCAGTCACGACGCCATGGGCGATGGGGAAGACGGACCAACACATCAGCCGGTAGAACATCTCGCGTCTTTGCGCGCCATCCCAGGACTGGTCACATTACGCCCCGGTGATGCCAATGAAGTGGTGGAGGCGTATCGCTACATCATGCGGCTTCGTCATGAGCCAGCGGTGCTGGCGTTATCACGCCAAGCTCTTCCGACGCTTGATCGGAGCAAATACGCGGCGGCCTCCGGAGTGGCCCATGGCGCTTACGTTCTCGCTGATCCGCCGGACGGAAGCCCAGAGGTCATTCTGATTGCTTCGGGCAGCGAACTCATTCTCGCCGTGCAGGCTCACGAAAAACTGCTTGCCGAAGGTATCCGATCTCGAGTGGTTTCCATGCCATCGTGGGATATTTTCGAAAATCAAACCCGGAAGTATCGGAATAGCGTGCTGCCTCCGGATGTCGGCCCGCGTGTGGCGATCGAGCAGGCCTCGACCTTTGGATGGGAGCGCTACGTGGGCGCGGCGGGTCGCGTCATCGGCATGGAGACATTTGGAGCGTCAGCTCCCCTCAAGGCGCTCCAGAAGAAATTCGGGTTCGAACCGGACCGCGTAGTCTTAATCGCAAAGGAATTGCTTAGCAGAGGAAAAATATGAGTGCTACCCAGCACGAACTACGGGAACACAAGACATCCGCCCAGGCGAAATCGTTGCATACTACTGGCAGGAGCGATCCCCTCGGCGCTACCGTTGTGCCTGGCGGTACGAACTTCAGCCTCTATCTAGAATACCCGCGTGAACCATCGGATGGAAAGCGGCGCCGCCGGTTCCCGGCCCGACCTACCAAGCCGGGCCGCGGTCTGTAGTGGTAATGATCGCGGGTTTAGAACTTCAGAACCACCTTCAGAAGCAATCATAGGAGAAATAACAATGGCAACCAGAACGATGGATATCAAGGAAAATGTTACGGGATCGGTCGCAGCGGAAACTGCGAAAGATCCTCTCAGCGCTTACGGGAAGGCCAGATCAACCATTCAAGGAGCCCCACTCAGCACGGACGAATTGCGCAAGACGCACGCCTACTGGCGAGCTTGTAATTATCTCAGCCTGGGCATGATCTACCTACAAGACAATCCTCTCTTACGTGAACCTCTCAAGCCGGAGCAGATAAAGAACCGGCTCCTCGGACACTGGGGAGCGAGCCCCGGCTTGTCGTTCGCATACATTCACTTGAACCGATTGATCAAGAAGTTCGACCTCGATATGATCTTCCTCGCAGGCCCAGGGCACGGCGCGCCTGGCGTCCTAGGACCGGGATACCTGGAAGGCACTTACTCTGAGATTTACACCGATAAGAGCGACGATGTATCCGGGTTGAAGGAATTTTTCCGGCAATTCTCCTTTCCCGGTGGCATCGGCAGTCACTGCACGCCCGAAACACCAGGCTCGATCCATGAAGGAGGAGAGCTCGGATATGTCCTTTCGCATGCTTGCGGCGCCGCGTTCGACAACCCCGATCTGATCGTCGCTGCTGTTGTTGGAGACGGGGAAGCGGAAACCGGACCCCTGGCTACCTCTTGGCACATAAGCAAGTTCCTGAATCCCATTCGCGATGGCGCAGTTCTTCCGATTCTGCACCTGAACGGTTATAAGATCAACAACCCGACCTTGCTCGCTCGCATCAGCCATGAAGAAGTGGAGGACCTGTTCCGTGGCTACGGATGGACGCCGTACTTCGTGGAAGGCTCCGACCCTGACAGCATGCACCAGGCGATGGCCTCCACCGTGGAGCACTGCATTTCGGAGATAAGGAAGGCTCAGAGCGAAGCCCGCAGCTCGGGAGTTGCAACGCGCCCCCGTTGGCCGATGATTGTGTTGCGGACGCCCAAAGGTTGGGGCGCTCCTACGGACAACGGCGGCCATAGGCTGGAAGGCTTCTGGCGAGCGCACCAAGTCCCGATGGCGGATGTCAAGAAGAAGCCCGAACAACTCGCGATTCTGGAAAAGTGGATGCGGGCGCAAAAGCCGGAAGAGCTATTCGATAAAGATGGCAGACTGATGCCGGAGCTCAAAGAGCTCGCACCGGCGGGCGATCGCAGAATGAGCGCAAACCCTCACGCCAATGGCGGACACATCAAAAAGCCCTTGCGCATGCCCGATTTCCGGGCGTATCGCGCGAAGGTGGACAAGCCGAGCCAAATCGAAGCGGAAAACACCCGCCCTCTGGGCGCATTCCTTCGCGACGTGATGAAGGCGAACATGGACCGTTTTCGCGTTTTTGGTCCGGACGAGAATACGTCCAACAAGCTTCAGGACATTTACGAGGTCAGCAAGAAGTTCTGGATCGCAGAATACTTTCCGGAGGACGCGGACGGCGGGGAGCTAGCAACCGACGGCCGGGTGATGGAGATGCTAAGCGAGCACACCATGGAGGGGATGCTCGAGGGGTATCTTCTAACGGGCCGGCACGGCTTCTTTTCGACGTACGAGGCGTTCGTGCACGTGATCGACTCCATGTTCAACCAACATGCCAAGTGGCTTTCGATCTGCAATAACCTGTCCTGGCGCGAAGAGATTGCTTCCCTGAACCTACTGATCACGTCAACGGTCTGGCGCCAAGACCACAACGGCTTCACGCACCAGGACCCCGGGTTCCTCGACGTGGTCGTAAACAAGAGTGCGGCGGTGACCCGAATTTATTTGCCGCCTGACGTGAACTCCCTTCTCTCAGTCGCGGATCATTGCTTGCGTAGCGAGAATTATATTAACGTAATCGTCTCGGATAAGCAGATGCACCTGCAGTACTTGGATATGGACGCCGCCATTAAACACTGCACTAAAGGCATCGGGATTTGGGACTGGGCCAGTAATGATGAGGGTGAACAACCTGACTTAGTGATGGCGTCGGCCGGCGACATTCCAACGCAGGAAGCTCTGGCTGCGACGGCGTTGCTCCGGGAAGACTTCCGGGGCCTCAAGATCCGCTACGTCAATGTGGTGGATCTATTCAAGCTGCAACCTGACACAGAGCATCCCCATGGATTGCCGGATCGCGATTTTGACTCTTTATTTACTATCGATAAACCGATCATTTTCAATTTTCACGGCTACCCTTGGTTGATTCACCGGCTGGCGTACCGTCGAAACAACCACGACAACATGCACGTACGCGGATACAAAGAGAAGGGCAATATCAACACACCGATGGAACTAGCCATCAACAACGAGATCGATCGATTCAGCCTAGCGATCGATGCTATCGATCGGACGCCAAAACTCCAGAAGATCGGGGCTCACGCGAAGGAGCGATACCGGAATCTTCAGATCGACTGCCGCAATTATGCATACGAGCACGGCATCGACAAGCCGGAGATCGTGAATTGGAAGTGGCCATATTGAGAGTGCCGCGCGAAAACGAGCGCGCCGCGGAGTTCGTCCGGCAGATCGGGGCAACGACGGACGTTGGGTTGTTGAGAGGGTTCTCCGCGGCGCCTATCAGGCGGCAAGTGATCGTGGACGACAGCGCGACGGATCGGAAGCTGAAGGCTCGGAAGCGTACAGGAATGGTCTCAACTCGCTCGATGTCATCTTTCGACAGTTCGTGCGCCGAATCGAGAAGATTCCGAAGCCTTCTGGCACAAGTGTTTTTCTTGGGAAAAGTTGACCGAGCCAACCATGGCACCTTCGCCGAGGTTCTGCCGGTGGGTCAAGGGCCGCTGCGATCTCACCAGTTTGCGAATCCACCAACTCCATGTCAACGTGGCAAGTGATTGTGGACGAGCCGGACCGCTAACGACGAGTGGCAGCGACGGCGTTACTTAGACGGATCGGAAGCTGAAGGCTCGGAAGCGAATGGGAAGTTGGTGGTCTCAACTCGCTCGATATCATCTTTCGACAGTTCGTGCGCCGAATCGAGAAAATTCCGAAGCCTTTTGGCCCAAGCATCGAACGCCTCTGTGGCAGCCCGGAACTTCTCTTCTTGGGAAAAGTTGACCGAGCCAACCACGGCACCTTGGCCGAGATTCTGCCGGTCCACGGCCGCGGCGATCTGTTCACCAGTTTGAGAATCCACCAGCTCCATCTCAACGCCGACTTTACCTATATTCATGGCTCGATCAAGCGATTGTTCATTTTTCTGATCCGGCGGGATTGCGGGTCCGACGTCGACGCCGATAACTGCCGAGCGAAGCCGCAGAACCAGAGGCCCGCTTCCTTGCACAACAGGAAAGGCGTCCTCCACAGCTCTCTCAATGGCCTGCTGGAAGTATTCCGCCAGCGCCGTCCGGCCGCGATCTGGCACATCTTTTTCATTGGCACCCGTGGCAAGGTATACGGCTGGAGGCTCGACTATTACGGCCACATACTTGTGGACGTTTTTGGCGGGATCTTGTGAAACATAGGAGACTGTCGTTTCAAACTGCGGGTTCGGCTTCAGATTCGCATAGTTGCTCAAATATCCCGAGAACTCTTTGCCCATCGGCATTTTCCTCACGCTCGGGTTGGCGGGGCGTGAGCAAGAAGCGGTAATCGACAATGCGAGGACCAAACAAGAGAATCCCTTCTTATTACGTAGCATTAGTGTTCCCCTTCCGCGGACAGCGGCGCCCAGAACGCCCTTACCCCTTGTTCTGTGGGCCTCGAACGCGCAGCATATTAAAAACTTTGAACGCCCCGTGCACTGAATTGCACTGAATAAAGGCAAGGTCAGAGTCGGCCTTAGTCGCCACCGTACCCACAAGGATGATCCGGCCGTTCTTGACAACAATCTTAATATCGGACCCGCTCCCCCAGAAGTACCTAGAAAGGTGACGCTGGAGCGCCGCTCTGGCCGCGGCCCGGATCTGCATGTCAAAGCTGCCGAGCGGTAAGACCTCAATATTATTAATGACAGTTTCCACGCCTTTGATGTCCTCGACTACGCGAAAAGCGTCACTCCGATTGGTGTCCCGGACAGTCCAGCCTGTAAGGATTACATCGCCACCGGATTGGGTAAACGAAATAACATCGTATTCACTGATATAAGGCATCATCGCCAGCTCATGCCTTATTTTCTCGTGCAGCTTAGCGTCCCGGTCTACGCGGTAGCTTTGCACGTCGAGTAGCTTTCGCGCTGCGTCGTCTTGCGGTATCGAATCAGGGGTGATAGGTTTCACAGCCTGGAGTTTCGCCGTGCCGTTCTTGACTTTCAACTCGCCCGAGACCTCCGCCAACTGACCCACAATGGGCTTGAGCATCTTCTGCTGATTAACCGACAGCACCATATTAGTCGGCAAGCGAACCAAAACCGGATCAGACCCCTCCTTGACCGTGCTTTGACTGCATTCGATCCGGGAAGGAGTGATCGGCCCGAGCAGAAGTCGGGCGCACACATCCGAGTCCACGTAGGCACGAAAAGTTGAGATTTCCTGCGCCGAAAGAGCGCCAGTGAGCAACAGAAGTACGGCCGGCAATGATTTCCGTCTCATCGTTGATCTCCTTCCGCTCCGGCGAGCGGACTCGCCGGTGCCCATCG
>Ga0170475_113327246_pt1 | contig 10104 bp, 5 predicted proteins | sample Soicark_Litter_5_FD_111474 | JGI IMG/M metagenome (GOLD analysis project Ga0170475, IMG submission 111474) | Avena fatua rhizosphere microbial communities from Hopland, California, USA. Combined Assembly of 48 SPs | reverse complement strand
TACCAAGTAAAAACATTTGGACAGTTAAGTTGAATAAAATAAATTTCTCGATATTAGTCAAATCCTTAAAATTTTCTAACGATTTTACAGAAAAATATTGCAGCTTTAAAGCTCCAAAAATAATTCTGTTATACAGCCAAATTGAGTAGACGGCGCTAAAAACAATACTAGTCGCTGCTAATAACGTTATTGGAATATTTCTTTCAAATAGGCCAACCAATATTAGTAACTCGCCGACAAAATTAGAAGTGCCAGGAAAGCCCATATTCGCTAATGTAAAAAAAAAGAAGTAGATCGCATAGATAGGCATTACTTGCGCCAGGCCGCCATAATATTCTAAAAGTCGTGTATGATGGCGATCATACAAAACACCAACACAAAAAAATAAAGCTGTCGATACAACACCATGACCAATCATAAGATAAATAGCACCGTCAATGCCCTGTTGTGTGTAGGAAAACAATCCCAAAACAATCAAATTCATATGAGCAACCGATGAGTAAGCAATTATTCGCTTCAAATCAATTTGACGAATTGTAACTAAGGAAGCATAAATAACACTTACAACCGCCAGAGTGTAAACAAGTGGTTTATAATATATACTTCCTAAGGGAAAAAGAGGAAGCGTAAAACGTAAGAAGCCATAGCTTCCTAACTTTAATAATAAGCTTGCAAGTATCATAGATCCAACGGTAGGAGCTTCAACATGCGCCTCCGGTAATCAAATATGAAATGGAAGCATTGGTATTTTTATTGCAAATGGGATAAAAAAACATAACCACAACTTTAATTGTTGTTCATAGGTAAATTTAGTGTTCAAAAGAACTTCATAATCTGTCGTTCCTACGATTGTGTAAATATATAGAATACCAAATAACATAAACAAAGAACCAAATAAAGTATAAAGGAAAAAGTAATAAGCTGCACGAATTTTACGTGTACGCGCACCTCAAAACCCAATTAATACAAACATAGGTATTAATACACTTTCAAAGAAAACATAGAAGAAAAAAAGGTCAATCATTATAAAACTTAAAATAAGAAATAATTCAATTAAAAATAAACATAAAACAAAATCTTTATAATTTGTTTTAATTTGCAGAGAGGCAAATCAACATAACGGCATAATAAAAACAGTAAGTAATAAAAAGCATAAAGAAATCCCATCAATACCGGTAATAAGTTCAATATTAAAGCGTGTAATTAGTGGCAAGCGATATACAAATTGAAAACCGCTTTCCAATGGTTCAAAGTAGTATCAAAGGCGTAAAACAGCAAATATTGGTATCATAAAAATAAATCCAGTTATAGCACGCCATCTTTCTATCGTATAGCTATTGTATAAATACAAAATAACGTTATAAGTTCATCTAGCTGCGCGATGCCCCATAAATAAAAGCTGGATTACTACAAAAAGCAAAAGCAATGAAGACAAATCATAAATAATCCCTCGTGCTACTGGCGAAAATTTAAGTAAAACTGCCATATGATTTAGTGTTAGTAAGTGAGATAAGGTTAACATAGGCTCTTTTTAATTTAGTTACCCCAGCAGTAAATGGTGACAAATAAGAACAATCACACAACATCAACAAAATGTCAATATCAAGCAGCTGCCTCAAAACCTAAATGTTGGCTTGGACTTGAAACGAAACGCAATCAATTACGATCTTCATTAAAACGATCACATTCTTTTTGCGATTGATTTACAAATTTTTTTGCTCATTTACGGTGTTTTGGTTGCTCAAAAGTGATTAGCGCATTAATAGTTGTAGGAGAAAAGAAAATATACGCTAAGGCCACTAAAAATTTAGGAAGTGCTATCTGGGACGGGAATACTGCTGAAATAAAATTGTTAGCAGCTAACCGCGGTCCTAAACTTACAACAACCATATTTCATCGTCAATGAATTAAACGAAGAAAAAGGCGTTTAATTGAGGTAGTTTTTCGTAACCATAGAGCATAGACGATCGCAAAACGTAAGCCATAACTTTTCTTAAATGGAAGGCCCGGAAAATAAGCATCGCGAATAAAACAAAAAAGTAAAAAAGCTGTACCAAAGGTTACATGAAACCCATGAAACGCTGTGATCGTAAAGAAAATGCTACCATAAGCGTTATCTTTTCAGGAAAAAGAAACACCTGCTGTATATTCGGTTAATTGGCATATTAAAAAAGCTACACCAAAACAGATTGTTAAGCCAAGAAAGTAGACATACTTAAGACGTTCCTTAAAGTCATCGGCACGTAATAACGCATGATGCGCTATGGTAATCGATACACCGGATGATAATAATAAAATTGTATTAAGAAAAGGTAAACCTCATGGATCTACACGTTGGATTGATGCTGGAGGCCATGTACAGCCTAAAACAACTGAAGGAGCGGAGCTAAAATGAAAAAATGCTCAAAAGAAAGCAAAGAAAAAACAGATTTCCGAAACAATAAATAAAACCATACCTAATCGAAGACCTCGTTGAACGACAGGAGTGTGATGCCCTGCATTTGCTTCCTTAGTTACCTGAATAAATCATAAAAATAACATGATACATAAGGAACCAACCATAACAAATTGATGTACTCTTAAAACCATTAAGAGCATCAAATCATGCGTAAGTAATGCATGTTGTAATCGCGCATGGAAACCAAAGTGAAATACTCATATAAAATACTGTACAACTCAAAGGACTGCTGTAGCAGTCAGGATTGGTAACGGACTACTGTCCATTAAATGGAATTTATGATTTGCTCATAAGCGTAAAAGCTCTTTGTTTTTTTTGACTGTATAATTAATTGGTTTCACGAGGCTAAACTATATAATAAAAATCATAGACGTTATATGGTAAATATACGATATGCTTGAGCTAATTCTATTGGTGCAACTACAATTCTATTTTGGTCTAATGAATAATATATTTCTGAAAATCCACTTAATGGAAAATCTTTTCGCAACGGGTGGCCCGAAAAACCATAATCTGTTAGAATTCGCCGTAGATCGAAATTACCAGAGAAATAAAGTCCATATAAATCCCAGATTTCACGCTCTAACCAACCAGCGCTTAAGAAAATGGGTACTAACGACGGAATGTAGTGTAATTCGTGCGCCGTTAGGGTTACTATTACTTTGTGGCCATAAATTAAACTCGATAAAATATAATTAACACGAAATCGATTTTTTTGTTTAGGAGTATCCTCCGTTGCTATATCAACCAATTGGCAGTAGCACGACAAAGAATGCTTTTTAAGGAATAAAGCCAAAGGTAATAGACTTTTTATAGACGATTTGATAACAAGAGCTGTTGCTTTAATAAAAAAAATTTTAGCAAGACCTTTAATTGATGCAAATAATACCTGCGCGTAGGCACGAATTGCTCAATTTACGCGCGCACTCGCTCGTTCGGAGTCGAGCAAAAATGTACGCAGTGCACCTGTCGTTAGACATTTGTATCCGTGTTCATATTCAGGAAGCTGTATCATAATTGATTAGTTAATTAAATGTAAAAATGATATAGAAAAATTAAAATAGTACAGCAAAAAAACATTAAGCCGCCATATTTATATGGTTCTCCATCTATATCAAATTTTAAATTAAAACCTACTCTTAAAAATAATGCGGACAAACCATAAGGACCCACGATTTCTAATAAGCGTTTATCAAAAATCTTAAAAATATTGTTATAAGCAGCTTCTAACAATGGTACGTTTACTAGTCTATTATAAACAGCATCGAAGTATCACTTTTTAGATAAAAATCTTAGAAGATTTGCATAAGAATATCGGCTACAAATACTTCAGGGCATCTTGTACTCAAACAAAAAATTAGCAAGACAAATTGCAATTAGTGTTGAAAAAAAAGGCAATAATTTATAAATGTGTGGTATAAATTCTGCTTCAATTTGACTATTATTTTTTGGTAGAATAAAAATGCTTTGTGCTCAAAAATCCGTTCCAAGGCCAACAAACAAATCTTTTAAGAAATAACCTAAGAAAATACTTCCAAGTGCTAAAACGGCTAGCGCTATTGCCATTTTTTTTGGTAGTTCATGGATATGGGCAGCGACTTGATGGTATGAATTACTCTTCGAAATAAATGTTAAATAGAAAACACGATAAGAGTAGAATGATGTAAAAAATGCCGTCATCAGACCGACTCAATAAACAAAGTGTCCACTTAGGTTATATTTCGCATAAGCTAATTCTAAAATTAAATCTTTTGAGTAATAACCAGTTAAAAATGGCCAGCCCATTAGAGATAATGATCCTATCATAAGCATTATAGATGTATAAGGCAATAAGTTCAATAGTGCGCCATAACGACGCATATCTTGTTCATTTGATAAGCTATGGATTATTGCACCAGCACTTAAAAATAGTAAAGCTTTAAAAAATGCATGATTTACCAGATGAAAAAAACTTACATGATAATTTGATAACCCACATGCAAAAATCATATAACCTAATTGACTACAAGTTGAATACGCAATAACTTTTTTAATATCATTTTGAACTAAAGCTGTTGTTGCAGCAAAGATTGCAGTTAAAGCGCCAACGAAGGTTATAACCGTTAAAATTGACGGGGCGTATTCAAAGATTGGTGAACATTTAATAATTAAAAAAACACCTGCTGTAACCATGGTAGCGGCATGAATTAAAGCGGATACTGGTGTTGGACCTTCCATAGCATCTGGCAACCAAGTATGCAAACCAATCTGAGCTGATTTACCACAAGCGCCGAAAAATAACATTGCTGCTATGGCTGACAAAATATCAACTTCATAACCTAGGAATAAAAAAGTTTGATCTTGAAATAGTGGTGCCAAGGCAAAAACGACGGCAAAATTTACGGATTTAAAAACAGTATAAATTCCGATAATCCCAATTGTTAGACCAAAATCGCTAATTCTATTAACAATCATAGCTTTAATTGCAGATTTATTTGCTTGAATTCTTGTATATCAAAAGCCAATTAATAAATAAGAACATAAGCCCACCCCCTCTCAACCAAGAAACAAAACAATAAAATTGTCACCTGTTATTAATATAAGCATAAAAAAGGTAAATAAAGAAAGATATGACATAAAGCGTCCTAAATTCGGATCGTGTGCCATATAATCTACGGAATATAAATGAACTAAAAAGGAAATCAAATTAACAACAACTAACATAGTTAGTGTTAAATTATCAAAGTAAAATTCTCATTTTACTTTAAATAAGCCTGACTCGATTCACGTCCCTAGATCTAAGGAAAAAGGCGCTGAAGTATAATAAGAGGCATCAGATTTTAGGTGCGCTTGGTTTGTAAGTACGGTATTATTATAGTGCATGAAAGCGACCGTATAAAATAAGTATAATGAAATAATTACATTGATAAATAGAAGGGTAGTAGGAATAAATGTCACCAACCCCCGACGCAAAGGGAATAAGTGATTGGCAATATTAGTACAAATAAATCCTATAAAGGGTAATATAATTACTAATAATAATAAGATGGACATAGCTTTACGATTTTATTATAAGTTAAAAAAAACAACCAAGGAGGAAGGGAGTCGAACCCCTGTCGTAGAGTTTGAAGCTCCATATTCTTACCACTAAACTACCTCCTTACTAATCGGCAAGAATATAAATGCAAAGGGCCGCAATTTATTTTGCATTGTATAAAATTATTGTAACTGAACCTAGCTAACCTTTTGACGTTTTCTTTAGTTAATCTGTCATGTAAACTCAACTCTTTAGACCAAAACTACCAATTCGCGCACTCGCCTGTGACAGCGCATACGTCACTCGAGTTCTCACCGAACTAAGTGGAAATTGTTTTGTTTTTATCGAAAATTTTCGCGTTCTCTTTGACGAACTAATCCGCCCAATTACAGTAAAACGATACGCAGAATATAGTTTTGGTTTTAACACATAAATAATTTCTCTTATTGACTTTAAAACAGGCCAATGTTTCTTAGTTTTTTCCAATTCAAAGGCTATTTGTTCAATAAGTGGCTGTGGATTTCAATAGCGGACAATAATCGACATGAAAGGCACAATACGTTTATACGTTTTCTGACGCGAATATCGAGCTAGTCGCCAATTCTTCCGGGCAATTTGGCGTAGCTTTTTCAAACTTAGTAATAAACGATAAGGTTGTAGGAAGCGTACATTTGCCGTTCCATAATCTTTTATTTGTAAAACATCACGAAGAAGCTTTTTAAATAAAAAATTCATACGATATGTATTTAAAATAAATTTTCGTTTATGTTGTTGCTCAATTTTACTTAAATGATAAATATCCCAAGCTAAAGAAAATCCTAAATACGGTGTCTTTTTAGGTTCAATAAAGTTTCAGCCTTTACCAGCTGCAAGACCAGCATGAGCCGCCAGGTATGCTTTATTTTTTTTTTTCTTAAAATCTACATATGATTTATTGCGCAAAGCAGCTGTGAGAGGGTGTTTGAGGACACGTTCACGAGCTTTTACGCGTACTCTAAAGGCAGGTTGAACCTGCTTATACCAAAAGTTTCTATGCTTTTTGCAAAGGCGGCTTATCTGGACAAATCTTGCTATAATTTTGCTTTTTAAAGATTGAAACTTGATGAATCGAAGCCGTCAAAAAGTATAACGGCGTAAGCGCTTATATCGCGTTTCTTTGGCTTTGTTTTTTAAATAAAACTTCTTAAAATTTTTTAAAATATTAATATTTATCTTCCTCATCTTTCTACGAATAGCCTTTAAGCTTAAACCTCTGCGCTTTCTCATTTTGCTTTTTTTATTATTAGCTTTAACGGACCTACTACGTTTGCGCTTAAGTTTTGAATATTTACGAGCTACTCTACGTAAGCGCCGCGGTACTTCGACTTTCCTCCCGGCGTGCTTCAACAATAAACAATAACGCGACATAAGGTAATCTGGGCGTGGATGTTTTAATAATGTTTTAATCTTCTCCCACAACGTAGGTTTGAGTAACTTTGAGCGTGTTAATTGGCAGTAAATAGAAAAATATTTCGATTTAAGCCTTTTAGGTGCAAACAATGTAATTTTTGCAAATGTTTTTTGAAGCAGTTTTTTGCTTTTTGGGCGGATGAACGATCTGGCCCGTCTGGTTATACGAGATACAAAAGTACTGCGAGTAATTGCAAACTTTCGGGGCCGTAATAAAGGTACTTTTTTTCTTAAACGAGCACTCCCCCATTCTTCACGCGAAATATCGTATATTCCATATACATCTGTTTGCATAGAACGCCATATCCGTTGAAAATGTTTGAGCTTTTCACCTTGTTTTGAAGAGTTAGAAAGAGAAAGCATTGCATTACCCATAGCCCCCATTAAAAAGGCTTGTCATTTACCACGTAAATGCTTTTTTATCAAAACCTTGTGTAAATTTGGTGAATACTTATTTTTTTGTTTTATTTTAACTGTTTTCTGTTGTTGACAGGCAGTGTTTATAACGGGTGCGAACAAAGGTCTACGTAATTTGTATTGGCTTCTAACCAGGGTAATCTTTTTTATATAACTAATAGCCTGTTTAGCTTTTATGAGTTTATCATCACTTGCAAAGACAGAACGCTGCAGTTTAGTTTTTCTTTTTTTATTAAGCCGCTGCTTCGGTAAACGGAAGGCTGTTAGATAATATATTTGAACGCCTCGCTGCCAAACTCTTAAAATATCTAATAAATACCACATATTAACCTTAAATCATAACGCGGCAGCACTTCCAAACTGCAATAAGCGTCTGTTTGTAATCCTAGAACTTTTATTATAATTGGAATCTGGCAAAATAGGCTTTCAGCCCTGTGTTGTTTTTGCCCTGTGAATGACGGGATTAGTTTTTCATGACATAACTGGATTCTAAAAGATGGATTTATACAGAAATGTCGTTTTTGCGGTTATTTACGAAATCCTGCTTACGTTTTAAGGGGTTGGTCTGTATCGACAATAAGTTGTTTTCATACATAGGTCTTGACAGTCTTTTAACGGATTGTATAATAACAAAGATAAAGCACAGAAACATAACTGGGCGGCTTAATAATAGCCGCGACCATCCCAGATGTTCTGCAGCTCGTCCTTTATAACTTTGCGTCAATACTGGTATCATCACCAAGTTCAGGCCCTAAACTTTTTGATAGTTCATGGAAATCCTAATTCTTTTTTTCAGAATTTTACCTCTGATTTAAATCATCGTTTAATCGTTTGCTCTATTCTAAGTACATAACCAAAAAACCAATTAGCAAATTTAGCCATTAGTTTGCTTAAACCTGTGTAAATATATTTAATATTATAAACAACATTATCTATTATTGTACGCATAGTATCGACAATAAGGCGATAGAGCAAGTATAGAAATAGTAAATTGAAAACTGGCTCATGTAAACCGTTTAATAGACATAGTACTATTACTAGAGTAAAGATAAGTGTTGTAATCAGCCTCTTTAACCCAGAAACAATACGTAGTTTGAAATTTAACAAATTCATCTTACTTCATAATGACCCTTGTAATATTCTACTGTTTGCGGAACGAAAACTTTTACGAGCCCTATAAAATAGCCCGGTGTGTTTAGTATCTTCATTCGGTATATTTGTGTTCATGTTTTGTGTTGTAGAGAAATTTCTGGAGAATGCATACCTTTGACTAGATATTGTTTTCTTGACGGCTTGCGGGGTGCAGATATCCGTGATAACCTTAAGCTTTCTGGTTTTAGCCGCAGCAGTTGCTTTAACGCTTCTTTCCAGAATAGTTTCGCGGAAAGATTGGGGCGCATTTGGACGAGAAAGTATTAGTTTTTTGGTCGTCATACTATGGATTAAAAATTTAAGCATTTGGACGAGAAAGTTAAATTCCTTATTATTCCCAAAAATTGGTACATCAACAATATATCTTGTATCTGTGCCAACGATAGAAACAAGCGCAATTGTTCTTTTAATAGCTTCTTCCACAATAATTAAATTTTCATCTATGTCTGGTATAAATAAATAATGCGGTATAAATGTTAAGTTAATAGCAGCCGTAATTCTACCAGATAATCAACGATGGCCACTTGACAGGCCTTTTGTTTGAAGAGCAGCTCAGCGCATTAATTTGGCAAAAACACCGGAAATACTTGCAAACATAAATTTAGTTTGGCGATTATTTAAAAGTAGTTGCGTTTGGCAAAACCATAAAAACGAGGCCTGGATTGCAAAAAGTCGCATTCTTATATTGGTGCTACGATAGATTTCGACATTATTTTTGCTAAATAGAACTAAAGGCATAAACCTTGCATTACTTTGTTCCGACGCGCCTCCAATTAAAAATTGATAAGGTTGGATAAAAAGTCTATTGCCAAAAACGGGTATACACTGACACTTTTTCTCTCTCTCAGCAATTCAAAACAAAGATTTATGGAGCTTAGACGCGATATCACGAACTTTATTTTCATCTTCTTGAGCCGCTTCCCAAGAGCCTGGAACCAATTTTAACGCCAATTTAACCAATGCTTTTAAAAAATCACTATTTAGTCGCATTTTTTTTTGTTTCAATTTCTTTGCGAAAAAAGCCGGATGTTGGGTACGTAGCTGCTCTTTATATGCATCCAACTTTTTCTTTAGTACTAAAAACTGTGACGTCAATTGGACTATGTCAGCCCATTCGACATCTGAGGTGACTGTTTGTTTAAAATCTTGCAATCTCTTTTTTGGATTAGTAATGTTTCTTAGTCTACCATAATCTTTATTCCCAGAACGGTATCATGGGTAAAAGGCACGGTAAAATCTTGCTACCAGGTATTGGTTAATATAATTTTTTTTAGTCTTTCACTCCTTTGCTAAAGTAGATAAATTCAGCTTTGTTACTACGGCCTTTAAAAAATGTTTGACTGTAAAGGTCCGTACAACATTATTTGTTAATTTTTTTCATATTAGAAACAGCCTACCCAAGCGCCGTGTTGCGATTGCTGCTTGCATCGTGCGTTTTTTGGGATTGGCAATATGTGCGGGTACTTTATTTGATTTTAGTAATTTTCAAGATTTTTTATTTGACATTCGTATTTAAATATTAAAAAGGAGAAAAAATGTTGTGAAAACGATAAACGTAATGTTATTCATGTAAATATCTAAAGTTTAAGTTAAATTTATAGGTAAGATTAGT
>Ga0170475_124596402_pt1 | contig 10105 bp, 10 predicted proteins | sample Soicark_Litter_5_FD_111474 | JGI IMG/M metagenome (GOLD analysis project Ga0170475, IMG submission 111474) | Avena fatua rhizosphere microbial communities from Hopland, California, USA. Combined Assembly of 48 SPs | reverse complement strand
GCTCTGGGTCGGCTATGGCGAAGGTGATATCACGAAAGGCGCTCCCTACACACTCTCGGTCATGGATCTCGGCCGCGAGCCGAGCCTATTCGTGCCATCCTTCGAGGCGTGGTTTCTAGCCTTCGAGAGAGCGTTCGGCCTCGTCATTCCGCTCGATGCTCAGAAGAATCTTACAGTGGATCTGGAGGGGCGTAAAACCCGTGACCCAACCGAGCAATTCGCCTCGATAACCGGCTGTTCCGCGCAATCCGCTGCCCAGTGCACCGACCAGCCATTGGCCGCATGCAGCGCTGAATACAGAAACGCAGCCAACGTCCTGGTGAATAAAAGCCCGATTGAGGGAACCGGCTCAACGGCCGATTGCGCGAATGCTTTCAACACCTACCTCAATCAGCTTGGTCGACCGACAAATGCGGCAGAGACGCGAGCGCTGCTGCGATATTGCCAAGACGTGAACCCCTGCAACTCCGGGCTTGGACTGGGTTTCAACCCAGCCTATCCACCGGGTGGCGGAACGCTTGCAGAGCATTTCACCGGGCGCGAATACGTCCTCATAAACAAGTCCCTCAAGGAACTCGGCGCGGCTTTCATCGGTCTGCAACCGGTACCTTAGAGTTTGTGCGCGAAATGACCTCGCCCATCAGTGTCGGTCCCGACACATAGGGCCGTGCGCCGGGCCAGCCTCCTCATATCACGCCTATGTCCCGCACCGACATCTTGAGCCCTGGTGATCTGCCGCCGCCTTCTACCCATCGCGTTCCCTGCCCCAGCCGCGGTGACGGCGTATGTCGGTGGAGGTGTTGTCGCAGACGATGATCTCGATGACGTCACGGTAAGGCCGCGTCATGTCCAGGATGCGGCACAGGCTGCGCCGAAGCTATTCGGCCTGATTGTAGGTCCTCACGCAGACCGACAGCAGCGGGCTGAACACCGCTGTTACCCTCCTAGGACGAAGTGTGGCCGACCTAATAGTAAAGCTTCGAGAGCATCTAAGGTTCCTGGCAAATGATGGCGTAATATAATCGGAGACCGTCAGGTGGTGACTGGCTTGCGGAACAGCAAAGTCGCGCAGGTGGTCTGAAGGTCGACCCGTGACATGTCTCTGTACCGCCTTTGCAATCGATCCAGGAAGTGCTCCGGAAACGGCAGTTGCCAATGTTCTGGTGCGTCCACGAACTCGAACCCCGCTTTGGTGAATGCCGTGATCACCTCGCTCATCCGCGCCCCGCTGCATTCCGGGACCGCACGTTCCTGCCCAACGAGAAGGAACCGAAAGGCATCCTCAGTGCTTGGTTCCGCCTTTTCATAGTACCGGTGGTCAATAAAATCGACCTTATGCACATGAACCCCGCCCATTGCCGTCAAATCATAGAATTTGGCACAGGCGGAATTAAGATCGAGAACATGCTCCATCACGGCATTGCTATGGATTATGTCGAACTGATGCTCTGACTGGTAATCCTGCACGATGCCTCGGAATAATTGAAATGCCGGCTGCTGCAACACCCAGCCGCCACTGGGCGATCTCCGCTCTTGATTTACCAGATCCATCAGATGATCCAGGGAAGATTGGAGGCTTGGCCATTGGGTATCGGCCTTGGCATAAGCGATCAACCCCAGCAGGATCGCGTGGTCCAAATGCTCCGGCAGAATGTCACCAGGTTCGACCGCTACCGCGAACGACGCTCCTTTGCCAAGGGCCGCGAGAGCACATCCGAGCGGGTTATGAACACCGGCTCCTACTTCCAGCAAATTCGCGCCTTTCAGGTCGCGTCCCATTTCCGCAGCAAAGCGGATCACTGTTGCCAGCCACTCACGCTTGAACTCCCAAGCGAAGCTGTTGTTTGTGGCGGAAAGGTGCATCGGAAGAGACAATGGTTCCATGTTTATTCAGCTTCCCCAAAAGCCGCGAACAACTGATTTTGCGCCGCGAAGCACCAGATGACTCACTTCATGCGCAGTATCGAACGGCGCTTCCCATCCAGACTTGAGTATAATTCCGCCGGCCATTCGCCAACGGCCGCATCTGCCCATTTGAAGGGCTGCCCGCACCAGCGTGAAAGTCAAACTGGACCTTTCATCAACATGATCCGACGCATCGGCAACAAGTTGCGGCAGCGCGCCGCGGAGTCGATCGAAAACGCGAGGATCGGTGATCGCTCCGTTCAACACGAGAATACGGAAATACACATGACGGAACTGCATCCTTGAGCGATCGTCTGGTAACAGGCTCTCCACTTCGGGCCAGTTGACGTGAGGCCAACCCTCCGGCGGCGTTGGATCTTCTTCACCTCTCTCGCGCGCGGATGCCGCGACGAGAGCCAAGGCTGTCATCACAGCCTGCTGGTCCGATTGCCGCGCCGAGACATTCTCGCCTGGAGCCGATACTTCAACAGAACGTCGGGAAGGTTATCAATTTCGCCAGAGCCGCCAAGCCGGAGCCACAGATCGTAATCCTCGGCATTCTGATATGCCTGCCGATATCCACCAACGGCGCGAACAGCGTCCACCCGGAACGTCACGGCTGGATGACATAACGGCGAGGCGCGCGTGACGAGGTACCGGCGGCAATTTTCCTGACCAATAGGATAGAAACCACGGCGGAGCGTATGCCCGGAAGCATCTATGATCTGGGTCTGGCAGCCGACCGCAACCATGTCGGGATGCGCCTTCAAGCAAGCGACTTGCTTTTCCAGGCGGTGGGGTAACGATATGTCATCCGCGTCCATGCGGGCGACATAGGTGCCCCGACACTCCGCAAGGCCGCAGTTGAGGGCTGATACCAAGCCGCTCCTAGGCTGAGAAATTATCCTCAAACGCTGGTCGCGAGCTCCGTATGCCTCGAGTATGTTCCGCGTCTCGTCCGTTGATCCATCATCTACCGCCACGATCTCCAGATCTTGAAGGGTCTGCGCAAGAAGACTGTCAAGAGTCGCTGCCAAATAGCGCGCGCCGTTGCTGACCGGCAGGAGCACGCTGATGGGCAGATCGGATCTGCCCTGGTTGCGAAAGGAGGCTGGCTGTGCCATGCGATCAAAGGGCTGAAGAACGCATTAGACTTGAGAGGCGCCGCAGGGTAAATCGCGCGCATCGTCGTACCACCGGATGGCTATAGGCGGTTCGTTCGACGAAATTGACAACGATACCGCCGAATTTTGGGCCGAAAATCCGTATGACAGGTCTGGTGAGGCGCTGATAGGTGAGAAAATTTTCATTTACCGCAGCCGAACTCGTTTGAACTCGCAGGATGTCGGTGTCCCGCGCGTTCCTGTAGGCGGTCATCAATGCGATTTGAAGCGCGGGGCCCAGATCGAACTTCCTATGGACCGCCTCGGTCACCGCCCGCTGAAGCAACTCGATAGTCAAAGCCGCCTGCCCCTCGGACCAGGGCAGAGACATGGACCCTGATACGGTGCGGTAACGGAAAAGAGGTTCAGGGACGAAAGCCGCTTCATGTCCCCTGATCGTGAAATTGAGCCACCACCACCAATCGTCCGCTTCCCCGTTTCGTATGGCCGGATTGAAACGGATATCAAGCAACACCGAGCGCTTGATAAGCGCGGTCATCCGAAAGTCGTTGTGTGCCCAATGCATGGGCGTATCCAGCAGGAACGAGGATATCTCATGGTCGTTCAAGCCAAAATTCTTGCGTCGGGTAAGGACGGCAGACCACCGGTCAGGTTGACGATTGAGTGCCCGCAACGTCTTCTCGACGTAGGTAGGCTCCAGCTTATCATCGGCATCAAGAAAAATTACAAGTTCCGACCTTGCATTTTCGACTAGAACATTGCGCCCAGCCACGAGCCCCATATTCCTGACGCGCAGCAGTCTGATGATGCCCTTGCTGGCGAGATCGTCCAGACGGGAAATATGAGCCTTGTCAGACGAACCATCGTCGATGACCAGGATTTCGCCGACCTTCTCCGTCTGTTGATCCAGGGAAGCCACTGCCTCAAGCAGCAGGTCCGCATCATTATGGGTCGCCATCAGTACGGTGATATCCTGCCCCGTATAACGGGGCCGGGCCGGCTCGATTAATCTGGCGGGAGCGGCAGCCATGATTTCATCATAGCGCTTCGCATAGGCGGACGGGTCGGTAAGCGCGGCGGCGTAGTCCTGACAAAGCCCGATCAACTTGTCGTAATTGTCCCGCCAGAATTCGAGGACATCCCGGATGACTTCCGTGCGGTGCGGCACCTCGATGAAAGTGCCCTTCTCGCGGACTTCAGGAGGCAGCATTTCCGCCATGGGAGAGTTCCGCAGGACAAGCGGGATCACACCGTTGGAAAGCGCCTCCAAAGTTGTGTAGGAGAAGGTTTCAGAACGCGAGAAGTTTCCAAAGAAGCCGGCGTGCGAGATGATATCATCGACCTTCTCGCGAGGAACATTATCCACGAAGCGCACTTTGCTACGCAGGTCTCCCGCGATTCGGGCATTGATAAACTCGATCGCGTCCGATCGGCGGAACGGCATGATTTCGCGCCGGCCAAGAAAGGTAATCTTCGAGATAGGCCACTCGCCAGCAACGGCTGTGAGCATTCCCGCAAAAAGATCAACACCTTTTGCAAAGGATACTCTTCCAAAATAGGCGAAATTGCTCGAAGCGAAGCTCTCCTGACGGTTCCAGGTCTTGGCGGCATAAGGTTCCCGGACGACGTGAACCCCATTGTCAGTTCGCCGGATCTCTCTGATTCGTTTTGCAGCCGCTTCCGATGGTGCCAGAACCATGTCCGCCCAGCGAATTACCTGCTGCTCCAATACCAACTCACGGACTGTCCATTCCGACGGGATGAGTGCCGACGCAGGCCAGATGTCGTTGAGCAGTCCATGGTTGAATATTGCGACAGGAACCTTCTCGGAATGCATGCCACATCGGCGGTATTCGAGATAGGTGTGCAAGGGCACAGCGTAATCAGGGCTTTCGATCAGATCAGGCTTGAACCATTCTTCAATGGCGGCAATGTGAGGGTAAAGAATATCGGAGATATTTTTCGCCCTCATGCCGATGGGATTGACACCTCCGATGTCCGACTCGCTGATTCTCAGGATGGTGACCTGATCCAGTCTCAACGGATGCAGGTCAGCCTCATCCATCACTTGGTGGAACCATCCATCGATACCAGTGGCCCAGGTCAACAGATAAATCTCACGGCCGGCTTTTAGATGCGCGGAGATCGCATGCTTGAGGTATGTTCCAATCCCACCACCGGAACAGAAGAACGGTTCAGGATATACCAAGAGTATTCTAAGAGCTTTGCTGGGCATTTATTTTTTCCTGTGATTCCAGCAATATCAGTTCAAATCTTTCAATCGGACGCTAATCTCGGAAACCTCCGTCCGATAAAGATCGACGATGTATTCCCGCTCCTGCCAATACAGCTTTATTCGCCCACTCCACGGATGCCCCATGAAATTGATTTCGGGATCGGTGCCGGCCGGGAGTACGATCTGGTCCGCACCTTCACCGAGCAGAGCATGGTCATACATGCAGCCCTCTGCCGGCACCAATCGCCAGCCTTTGGTCAGGGTGATCGAGTTCCATGGTATCATTGGCCCCTCGTGCTCAAGCCTGGCATAGCGGATCCAGACCTGACTCCCCTGCGAGGCCTCGTTACTCTCGGGCAGGATGTCGAGAGTGATACGATCTATTGCCGAATCCTGGCCTATGGTTACAGGCCCACCAAAAGTGTCGCCGAGAACAGGAGCAAGCCGTCTTTCCAAGTAGGCCAAGTGGCTTTCGAGGTGGTGTGTCTTCCGATTGAGCCTGCCGAGTTCACCAGCGAGAAGATCGGTGTGTTTCTGTTCCGTTACTAAGGTTTCGTCTCGTCGGCGTTGCAGATCCTGAAGTTTCCGGGATAAGAGAGAAAGCGCCTGCACAAGCCGAGTACGGCTAGTTGGTCGGTCGCGATCCGAAGCTCCCCCGTTTCGCCATCGAACAGGTCATCGAGACTAAGTTCCGGCTTCTCGGTATCAGCTTCGGTCAGGCGCTCTTCATAGACCCCTCTGTCGAGCAGCGGCGTCAGTGCCGACTCCATGCGATAGAACAGTTTGCTGGTGGTTTCCGAAAAGGGCGGTTCCACTGCGGCTTTGTCATTCAACGTCACCTGGATTGGAGTCTGCGATGCGAACAACTGGGGCAGAAGCTCAGCCTTCAAGCCCATGGCCTCATATGCCGAAACCAAGTCGTGACTCCAGCATCCGCCATGCGCATCGTCTATCAACTTCACACCAGGTCCAGGCTCCAGGTGAAGGATTCGCCCTCTGCTGACGCGTATCAACTCTCGAATGATCGGCTGCAAGTCCTCTGGGCGAATATGGACCAACACCTCACAGGTGAAGACTACATCAAAGCTTCCGTCGTCATACGGCAGGCGGCTGACCGGATCACCCACACGCACGCGTTCGTCGATCCACTCACGTGACGTCCAGTTCTCCATATCGGCTATCATGGTCGGACTTTGGTCGTAGCCATGAACCTCGACACCAGGAACCAACCTGAGATTTCTCAAGTGCCGGCCGACGCCACAGCCAAATTCCAGAACCCGGGCAGGAGCATGCCGGCTCATGTACTCGGTCAAAAATATTTCTTGAAGGTGAAAATAAAGGATGAAAGTCTTACGCTTTTCATACTCCTCGAACCAACCTCTGCCGTGTTGTTGCCAATAGGCATAGTTGGAAGCAAGATCGACGTTCATGTTCCGGAAGCCTCGTGTTCGGGAGTGCTTTGCCGATCCAATTTGATGTCTTGCCGCTGAGCACTGCCAGAACTGTCAAATGTGATATCGATCGGCTGATAAACTTTGTAATGCACTGGGCGGTTGGCATCTTCCGTGACCATGAAAGCCAAGGCGCCGTCCAGTTGGTCGAGCAGGATGTTATCCGTGTAGTCTCTCCGCGATACACGGTTCACGGCGACGCTGATCCCGTAGTTGCCCGGCCTGAGCACATTCTTGAAGGCGAAGCGTACCGTCATGGTAACGCCGGGACTCACACCCGGAAGTGCGATTTTTTCATCAAAAGTCGTGGTTCCGAACAGATCCACTCCCGTCCCATCACGAACCAGGAACGAAACCGAGAGATCATTGATTGTCATGAACCCCTCGATTTCGAGTTCGATGACGACGGAAGCGCCAAAGGAGAATGCTCGACAGGGCGCACCGCCTTCGTCCAGAATGTCGACGCGCTTGAACTGGGCATGTCCGGTACCGTAACGAAGGGCGGCCGGGATGCTGCTGCGGACGGCCTGCGGCTTCGCCCAGGTCTTCTCGATTTCCAGTTGCTCCTTGTTCGCCTCCTCCCGAATGAAAGCGAGATAGCGATCAACGGTTTCATCGGCCGTGCCGGCGAAAAGCAATTTGCCTTGATGTAAAAAGACAGCTTGATCGCATACGCTTTTGACCGCATCGGGACCATGGCTCACGAACAGGAGCGTGACATTGCGCTCCCGCATCTCACGCAGCCGCGAGAGACACCGCTGCTGGAAACCCATGTCTCCCACTGACAGAATTTCGTCCACCAGAAGAATGTCCGGATCGACGTGAACGGCCACCGCAAATGCCAGTCGCGCGAACATGCCGGACGAGTAGGTTTTGATCGGTCGGTCGATAAAGTCACCAATATCCGCGAAATCCGCGATCGCCAAAGCGCGCCGCTTCATCTCCCTGGATGAGATCCCAACCAGCGCCCCGGCCACATTGATGTTCTCCCATCCAGTGAAATCCGGATTGAAGCCGGCTCCGAGTTCAAGGAGCGGAGCGATGCGACCGTTTACCACCGCGGTCCCAACGGTTGGCTTCACCGTTCCAGCGATGATCTGAAGCAAGGTGCTTTTGCCGGCACCGTTTCGTCCGACCAGTCCCAGAGAAGCGCCACGCGGTATCGTCAGCGTTATGTCGCGCAAAGCCCAGAACGCATCCCCGGATCTTGGCTTATTGGTCAAAAGACTCCAAAACCGATCGCTGGAACTGCCCGTGGTCGAATAGGATTTGCCGACACCTGTCAGCACGATTGAAGGATCAGTCATCACAACACATCCGCGAAACCTGAGCGAGTGCGGTCGAAAAGGGCGTAGCCCAGAAAGAAAACCACTACCGCAGCAAGCAAATTAGTATTGAAGCTAGTCCATTCAGGCATCGCACCATCCAACAAAGCCCCTCGCACAAGTTCTATGGGAACCCGCAAAGGGTTTATGCTCATGATGTCTCGAACCATTCCCTCTGGAACACGATCCATCGAGTAGAGAACAGGGGATACGAAAACCAGAGCTTGAAGGATTAAAGGCACGGCATGCGGCACATCCTTGAAGTACGTGCAAAGCGCCGATAGAAACCAGGAAATACCTATCGCGAGCAGGAAGACCGGGAAAAGGAGTATGGGCAGCAGAAGGGCAGTCCCATAAGGCATCTCATGTCGGACCACCACGAACAGGACGAGCAGGATCAACGTACTGATTCCCGCGGAGATCACAGCGCCGACAGCCGGCACGAATGGCAGGACATCGAGCGGAAACACGAGTTTTTTGACGTAGTTGGGGTTCCCTGTGATGAGCGTTGGAGAGCGTCCCACAATTTCAGCGAACAGGTTATAAACCAGAAATCCTGCGAACAGCGCCAGGATAAACTCTCCCCGCGGCTCATCAGGGTGGCGCCATCTATTTTCGAACACAACCGAAAAAACGAAGTAAAACATCGCCACAACAGCCACTGGCTGAATCAGCGTCCAAAGCATACCAAGCTTCGAGCTTCGAAAACGTTGCGCAAGATCCCTTATGCCCAGCTTTAGAACAAGATCTTTATTATGATAGACGGACCTAAGCGGGTCGCCAATGAACTGAAAATTCATGGTCTACACTTTGAAAAGTTTATCCTCACGCACCTAGACGATACCCCTGTATGCCACGCCCAACGCACCCGAACAATGATATTGTCGGTTGAACGGACCTTGCAATGGTTTGCATGGACACCGTCAACTTGTTGAGCATTTGCTTGTGGTGGGGCAGTATGCTGGCGTGGGCGCAGATCTGGTGTGTGAATACGCGGCCACTCGGGCGCCGGCAATCCGGGCGACTGGAGGCACATCTTCCGCGTTGCGGCGCTCCAGATGAAGGCACGGTATTGCCACAGGGGTGCCACAAAGGGAAATTTCGCTGTCGCTTCATTCATGACAGGGCTCGCATTGTAGTCATTCCCTTACGCAAAAAGGCAATCCCATTTCAACTCCCATTAAGGCCGGTAAACACAGCGGCAGTTCAACCACAAGATCACAGTTTATCTGAATAGAACATCAGTTTAACAACCTTTTATCCAATGTTTAGTTATCGAGACAGCGTGAATAGGAACGAAACAGTATCTCGCTGTCAAGGGCGCTTAAGGTGCGGTGCATCATATGATCAGGGCGCGATGCACCGTTTGCGGCGGCTAGGCACCCTTTCAGCGCACACTTCCGGTCATGCCTTCAGAACATGGCGGTATCAGCCATCAGCAGCCCGCCCGAGTTCCACCACAAGGGCGGGATTTTCGCGGAACCGCCGAGGTGCCCGGCGGCGTTTTCCGCCGACAACTCGGGCCGCGTCATTGGCGGCGTCCTTCGGTGAAATCCGGCATAGCATACAGGTCCTCTACCGGGCCGGACGGCGCTGCGGCAGGCGCGCCCGCGTCTCGCCACCGGCCTGTGAAGCGGCGGCGTAGCTCGGTGCAGAGGGAGCGGATGTGCCCTCTCCCAGCAGAATGCGGGAAATCCGGTCGCCGGCTTCCGACCAGCGGTCCTCGGCATGCTTCGAAATGCCCAGGACGCACCGCTGGTAGAGGCCTGGATCGTCAAGGAAGCGGCCGATCGCATACGCCAGCGCCTTGCCGTCCACGGCATCAGCTATCAGCCCATTGACGCCGGGAGCGATCTGCTCCACCAGCGCGCCGGTGGGCGTCCCGACCACCGGCACGCCGGCGGCTTCCGCCAGCGCCATCACGCCGGACTGGCTAGCCTCGCGGTAGGGCAGCACCATCAGGTCACTGCGCTCCAGGACGCCGGGCAACTCCTCTTCCAGGATATAGCGGTTTTCGACCGTCACATCGGCCAGAGCGTCGATCGCCACCCGGTAAGGCGTCAG
>Ga0170475_134585208_pt1 | contig 10107 bp, 7 predicted proteins | sample Soicark_Litter_5_FD_111474 | JGI IMG/M metagenome (GOLD analysis project Ga0170475, IMG submission 111474) | Avena fatua rhizosphere microbial communities from Hopland, California, USA. Combined Assembly of 48 SPs | reverse complement strand
GTCCCATGAAAACCATCCAGACCGTACCCGCAATCGCGTTGACCCTTGCCCTTGCGTCGATTCCCGTGCTGCACGCCGACGTCAAGACTGAAGAGAAGAGTCTTGTGACGTTCGGCGGCGTGCTTGGCCGCGTCATGAACATGTTTGGCGGCAAAGGCGCGAAAGAAGGAGTGATTTCCACGGTGGCCGTATCCGGCGACCGCAAGATGAACGCCACGGATACCCACGGGCAGATCATCGATCTCAAAGAGGAAAAAATTTACGACCTCGACACCAGGAAGAAGACATACACCGTGACCACTTTCGATGAGTTGCGGCGCAAAATGCAGGAGACGGAAGACAAAGCCAGGACCGAAGCCGCAAAAGAGCCGAAGGAAGAGCAGCCGGACACTCAGGGAAAGCAGATGGAGCTGGATTTCGACGTCAAGTCCACCGGACAGACGAAAACGATCAACGGTTTTGACACGCGGCAGGTGATCGTGACGGTGACGGCCCGTGAAAAAGGCAAGAAGCTCGAGGACAGCGGCGGGATGGTGATGACGGTCGACAACTGGCTCACCAAGAGCCAGCCTGCACTGAAGGACATCGCCGACTTCGACCGGCGCTATTACGAGAAGCTCGCCGGACCAGCACTACAAGTGGATGCGCAGCAGCTCGCGACCGCCATGGCGATGCTGCCCGGGCTGAAGGAAGCGTTCGCACGCCTTAACAAGGAAACGCTCGATGGCACTCCGATTCAGTCCACGATGACCGTAGAGGCAGTAAAAAGCGCCGAGCAGATGAAGCAGCAGCAGTCCGGGGGCGGCGCCGGCGCGCAGTCAACGCCGACGTCGGTCAGCGGAGTCGTCGGCGGCATCATGCGTCGCCGCGCAGCAGCAAACGCGGAGAAGACCGCCGACAGCCCGCGAACGATGTTCATGACCGTCAACACTGAAGTGCTGAAGATCTCCACTGCTGTGTCAGCCGACGATGTGGCGCTGCCTGCGGGGTTCAAGCTGACCAAATAAACACTGGTCTGAGCGAAAAAGGGGACGGGAGTCGTTTTCTCCTGGAGACTCCAAAATGACCCGCGTCCCCTTTTCCTCGTCTACTTCGCGTAGCGCCCCAGCATCGCCTGCCACTCCGGCACGGGCGCAGGAACCGGCGTCATCATCGGTTTGAAAATGATATCCGCCGTCTTCGCCGGCTTCCCGTAAAACCGCTGGTTCGCGTCATCGTCGCCTCGAATCGAAGACCCGTTCAGGTTGATGCCGGCAAACAACCCGCGCGCACGCGAGTAGCTCAGAATTTCCGCCCGCATCGCGACGTCCGTGCCTGCGGATGCTTCACGTCCGACCGGGCCGGCAGCCACTCCCGCGTCGGCGCCCACCTTGAATTCGTTGCTCACGAGGTTCATCAGACCGCGCCGGCTCATGATGACCAGCACCACGTCCACCGCCTGGGCGCCAATCTGCGCGCCGATGCTTCCGCCGGTCAGCGTCATGAACGCGGGCGCCGACCACTCCCGTGTGGTCTCGGTGCGCGCACTGATGATGCCGCGACCGTGCTGGGCACCCACCACGAACCCACCCTTGAGGGTGCCCGGAAATATGGCGATGCCCTCCGCCTTGCTCAGCACACTATTCGGAATCGCCTTATCCGGGGCGCCCATGATCTCGCTGAACACGGTCGCGGATTCCTGGATCCTCTGCGCCTCGTCTGATTGGGCGGCGATCCGCGTGGGAACCGCAACGACCGCAATCGCGCCCACGATCAGCACCGTGAACAGAGCCTTACGCAACATCGAACCTCCGGACATAGAACCTCCTTTTTTCAGTATGACGCCAGTTGACGGAGGCCCTCGGTGATTTTCCTGGCGTCCGGCAGGTTGTGAGCTTCGAGCACATGTGAGAAGGGTGGATGGGTATCGGGATACGTTAGGCGCATGATGGGAGCATCGAGGATATCGAACCGTTCCTCGGCGATGATGGCCGCGAGTTCGGAGCCGATGCCGAGGGTCTTCACGTCTTCGTGGACAATCATCAGCCGGCTTGTCTTTTCCACGGACGCAAACAGTGCCGCCTTATCGAACGGCATCAGCGTGCGGAGATCGATGACCTCCACCTCGACACCTTCCTTCGCGAGCGCGTCCGCCGCTTCCAGCGACGGCTGCACCATCGCGCCGTATGTCACCAGCGTGGCATCGGTGCCAGGCCTGCGCACAGCGGCCACTCCGATCGGCACGATGTCGTCGCCTTCCGGCACCGGGCCTTTCGCCCGGCGGTAAAGATATTTGTGTTCGAAATAAATGACGGGGTTGTCGTCGCGGATGGCGGCCTTCAGCAGACCCTTTGCGTCCCAGGCGGTGGATGGCGCAACGACTTTTAGTCCGGGGCGGTGGATGAACCAAGCCTCAGGGTTCTGGGAGTGATATAGTCCGCCGCCCACATTGCCGCCGCTGGCGCGCGCACGACGATGGGAACCGTGACCCGGCCGCCGCATCGATACCTGAGGGTCGCTGCCTGATTGACGATCTGATCGAACCCGCAGGTGATGAAGTCCGCGAACTGCATTTCGGCCACAGGGCGGTAGCCCCGCTGAGACGCGCCGATGCTGACGCCGATGATCGCCGACTCCGAAATCGGGGTATCGAGGCAGCGGTCCTCGCCGAACTCTTCGGCAATGCCCTGCGTGACGCCGAAGGCGCCGCCATATGGTCCGACGTCTTCACCGAGCACGAACACCTTCGGATCGCGCCGCATCTCCTCGACCAGCGCCTCGCGAATGGCTTCCAGATAGCTGATCTCACGCATAAATGTCGGTCACCGCCTCTTCGGGCGCGGGGTCAGGGCTGTCTTCGGCGAACCGCACGGCATCGTCCAGCACATCCTTGATACGGAGATCCAGTTCCTGCTCCTTCTCAGGTGTGAGCACGCTCATGTGGGTCAGGTAAGCCGTGAACGTGACGAGCGGATCACGGCTCTTCCACATTGCGAGCTCTTCCTTGGTGCGGTAGAAGGCCTTGTCGTGTTCGGAGTGGCCGTGCCAGCGGTAGGTTTTGCATTCGATCAGCGTGGGACCGTCGCCGGCGCGCGCGCGGCGACGCGCACCTTTCACGGCCTGAAACACGGCAAGGACATCGTTGCCGTTGATTGCGATGCCGTCGAACCCGTATCCTTCAGCACGCACCGCGACGTCCTCCACGGCCATGCTCTTTTCGATGGGCACGGAGTACGCGTACAGGTTGTTCTCGCACACAAACACGACGGGCAGCTTGTTGACGCCGGCAAAGTTCAGCGCTTCGTGAAAGTCGCCCGTGTTGCTGGCGCCCTCGCCGAAGTACGCGATCACTACGCTGTCCTTCTTCTCCATCTTGAACGTCAGCGCAATCCCCGCGGCCACCGGAAGGTTTGCGCCGAGCATACTGGTGTTGCCGAAAATGCCGAGCTCCGGCACGCCGCTATGCAGCGCCGAATCACGCCCTTTCGAGAGCCCCGTCACCTTCGCCAGCATCTGCGCCATCATGACGCGCGGTTCCACGCCTTTCATCAGAAGGGCGCCCAGATCGCGGTGGAGCGGGCAGATGTAATCGTCCCGTCTCAGCCCGAAACAGGTGCCAACAATAATGGCCTCCTGTCCGATGCCGGTGTAGACCCCGCTCCGCACCTTGCCCTGCCGCACGAGCAGGCTCAACCGTTCGTCGAACGAGCGAATCAACTTGAGCCAATAGAACATCTCCATCAGCTCGTCACTGCTCAGTTTGAATTTTGTGCGCTTGATCGGAGGCATGGGCAGGTCAGTATTCTAGTACGACAGGTGCGTCGGACGCGACAAGGTGCGACGGGTCGGGTGCGTCGAGTGCGTGAGGTGCATCGGGTGCAAGCGTGACAGCTGCGATATTACTCCGGGTGCAGCACCTATCGCACCTTTCGCGCCTACCGCACCCATCGCACCCATTAGGGTTGCGCGAGCACGAGCGCGAGAAGAAGCGCGCGCTGAGTGCCCTTCCAGGCGTCCGTCGTATCGAAGGCTTCATCCAGGGTGTGCACGCCCGACCCTGTGCCGCCTGTATCGATCGTGATCGCCGGAAGGTTCAGGCTGAGTGGAAAATTCGCGTCGGTGGACCCTTCCGCCAACGACACCGGCAAATTCAACGCCTTCTGCACTGATACCGCGGCGAGCACAATAGGCGCGGTGGCTGAGGCTTTACCCGCGGGCCGCACGCCCACCACCTCGAGCGTGGCGGTCAACTGCTGGCTGCCCCAGCGCGCGTTTTCCTGCGCGACCGCTTCATCAACCGACTGCCGGAAGCGCTGGTCGAGCAGCCGGAGCTGGGCCGGGTCCGCAGATCGAAGATCAGCCTCCATCCATGCCTCGGCGGGAATGGCGTTGATCGCCGTCCCGCCGCCCACGCGTCCCACGTTGAAGGTCGTGCGGGGGCTCGACGGCACCTGAAGATCCGAAATGCGCGCAATAGCACGGCCAAGCGCGTGCACCGGGTTGACCGTGCCGAACGATCCGAAGCTGTGCCCTCCCGGCCCCTTGAAAGTGACGCGGTACCGGATGCTGCCGACGCCGATGTACGTCATGCCCAGGCCATCGCCGTCGATGGACACAAACCGATCGATTCCATCCTTGAGCGTCTCGTTGAACAGACGCTTTACGCCGCGGAGGTCGCCGAGGCCCTCTTCGCCCACGGTGCCCACAAACGTGATGGTGCCTGGCGTCGTAATCCCGGACTTGCCCAGGATGCGCGCCACCGCCAGCACGTCGGCCAGTCCGCGGCAATCATCCCCAATACCGGGGCCACGCAGAACGGTGCCCGTGCGGCGGACTTTCACCGGCGTCCCCTTCGGAAAGACCGTGTCGAGGTGCGCGCTCAGCACCACGTTGGGCCGCGCCTGCGTGCCCGAACGGGCGCCGATCACGTTGCCTTCAGCATCGATCCGCGCGTCCTTCAACCCGGCTTCGCGCAGCATCTGCGCGAACAACTGGGCGCGCCGCGCCTCCTGGAACGGAGGCGCGTCCACTTCACAGAGGCGAATCTGATCTTCGATGGTCTCCCGCTCGGAGGTCCTGGCCGCCTCGATGGCGGCCCGGATGGCGGGGTTCTGGAAGAGTTGCGGCCCAAGCTCCGCAGCGCGCTGCTGCGCGGACACGGACAGGCCGAAGCCGATAAGCAGCGCGACGAGCAGCCCGATCCGCATTCCTGACGTTCAAGTATATATATTTGGGCTCCGGCCCCGGGCTCCAGGCTTAGATGATGTTGGGGCCGTTCTTGAAATTGCCGGCCAGAATTTTAGTGGAGTCGCCGCCCAGCCAGTTGTCGATCACAGTGGCATACACGGCGCGGAAGTCGGTCTCGTACCGCACGTCGTTGTTGCCGTTTTCCAGCGTGGGGTTGTTGCCGTTCGGATTCAGGTTCGGCGCCGTTCCGTAAAGGCCGCCGCGCACCGGTCCGCCAAGCGCCATCATCACACTGGCAGCGCCGTGATCTGTGCCTGCGCTGCCGTTTTCCGAAATACGCCGCCCGAATTCCGAAAACTGCAGAATCAACGTCTGCGACAGCAGTCCGTGATTGTTCAGGTCCGTGTAGAACGCGGTGAGGCCGTCGTTCAGCGTAGACATCAGGCCTGCGTAGCCGCCGTTCTGAGTGCCCTGCCCGGCGTGCGTGTCGAAGCCGCCGGTCTGTACCCAGAACACCTTGGTCCCGGTCCCCCGCACCAGCGCGCCGGCCACTGCCTTCAGCGCCAGGGCGAATCCGTTGTTCGCGTAGGTGACGCCCGTACTGGGCACGTACGACGCCACCGACGCCACGCTGTCCAGGGTATTGAACGCGGCTTGTGCCGTGGAATTCACGAATGCGAGATGCGGCCGGTTCACCGGAACATGCGACGAGATTTTGGCGGCGTAGGTTCGCTCGTTCAGCGCCTCGGGAGTACCGGCGTTCGGGCTGCTGAACGAGTACTGAGCGGGGCTCGGGATCGCCGGCACACCAACTGTGTTGGCTAGCAGCGTGTGAGGCGTCTGGCCTGTCGTGTTCCAGGCGGCGAGCGGGTCAACAGGTGCCGGCAGCGTGTCGAGATAGCGCCCAAGCCAGCCAGGACCCTGCGAGTTCACGGGATTTGCGGTGGACCAGATATCGGTGCCCTGGAAATGCGACCGGCTCGAGTTCTCATACCCGGTCCGCTGAATCAGGGCCAGTCGCCCCTGGTCGAAGATGCCTTTTAAACCGGTGAGCCGCGGGTGGAGGCCGATCGAATTGCCTGCGGAATCTTTTCCGATGGGCAGGACCTGGCCGGCAGTGAGCCCAATGGTAGGCCGCCGTGTCATGTAGAACGGATCGGTGTAGGGCACCACCATGCTCAACGAGTCGTTTCCTCCTGACAGGTAGAGGACCACAAGGCTGCGCGATGCCGCGCCCTGCGCCAGCGCCAGATCGCACAGGAACTTCGGCGCGGCGAATCCGACGCTGAAGGCGGCCACCCCGCCACGGACGAAGTCGCGCCTGGTGAAGCTCATACCAGCTGATACTCCGATGAGCCGACAATGACATGGACGAGTCCCGGCGCCTTGGTCGCAAGCTGCGCGTCCGATCCGTTCCAGGTCACGCCCGCAGTGAGATACGCCAGCAGATCGTCATAAGCAGCGCGGCTGAAGTCTGCCGGCGTGAGCTGATCGAGATAGAACGAGAGGAGCGCTTCCGGTGTGGGCCCTTTGCCTTTGGCCGAACTCGAGATATTGAACTTCTGGTTCTGCGTCAACACCGCCGAAAAATTCATGCGCGCGAGCGTGGCGCCGGTCGAAAACCAGCTCTTCCCGAGGTCCCAGCCCGACACGTCGGGAGGCTCGAAAAGCTGCTGGCCCATGTTGACGAGCGGGGAAATCGCGTTGTTGACCGAGAATCCGGCAAAGCCCACCTCCTTCATGGCACGAACCACGAACTCGGCAGGCCACGAATATCGCGAGAAACGGTTCGACGGCTCACTGAATTCACGCGTGAAGAGCAGCGCCCGGACGACAGCGCCGATGTTGTAGTTGCTCTGCTGAAAAATCTGGCTCAGCCAGGCGACGATCTGCTCGTTGGGCACCGCAATCTCGCTCACAAAAAATGCGTAGAGCTTCCGCACGATCCGTTTTCCCGTCTCGGGATGTCTCACCAGCGCGTCGATCAGATCGAGCCCGTCCTGCATGCCTGCAGACGCTGCCCGCGCAGGGATCGTCTTGCTGCCGTCGGGGTAAATTGGAAAGCTGAATTCCTTGGCGGTCGTCTCGTGGTTGTTCGCCACGTAATTGAAGCGGAAATAGCCGTTGGGATCATCAGTACGACCGACGCGCTCCAGGTTCCAGCCGGTGAACACGCGCGCGCCCGCGTACACGTCAGGCTCGGTGTAGAACCCGACGCCCATCGTGAACAGCTCCATGATCTCGCGGGCAAAATTCTCCTGCGGCTTCTGTTTGACGTTCGTGTTGCCGTCTAGCCAGACGACCATCGCGGGATCCTTCGCGACGGCCACCAGGAGGTCCCGGAAGTTACCGAGCGCGAGCTCGCGGAATGTCTCGAGCTGGCCCGCTATCCCTCCCGGATGTTCGGAAGGTTTCGCAGCCATCATCCGCACGCCGTCGATCGCGGTGGTGTTGCCGGACACTTTGCTGTACGCCGTCGCAAAGTGGTTGTGCCAGAAAAGCGCCATCTTCTCCTGGAGAGGACGGCGGCTGTGCGTCATGCGAAACAGCCAGCGCTGACGCGCGTCGTTGATGACGGTGGATGGAGAAAATGGACCGGTCGAGGTGGTGGCGACGTAACCGGGCGTGCCTATCTTGCTGTCCACGTCATCGGCGACGCCCGTGAAATTGATGAGCTCGTCGATCGTGCCGCTGAACCCAAGTCCCTGGTACCGCTCCAGTTCCGCAGCAGTGGCCCCGAAGCCGGCGCGCCGAAGGAGGTGCTCGATGAGCGGATCGCGGAATGCCATTCGATGGATTTTTTTGTCTGGAGAACGGATTGTGCCACAGCTGCCGCTCTGTTGAATATCAAAATTGCGCTGCGGCGGGATTACAAAGTCGTCGTGCTCTAGCGCTTTGCCGGGGCACCGGGGAGCTTGCCGCGGCTGATCAGGTTCGCCATCAGCTGATACGCGCCGTCAGTTCCGGCCGACATCTGCCGCCACAAACCGAGCCCCACGTACACCCAATGTCCCTTCCCCACCGCCGCCTCCACGAGGGCGCCTTTCTTCCAACCCTTGTTGTTCTCGAAAGGCTCGAACACCTGGAGCAGATCCACGTAATGAGGATCCTGGGTCTCGAGGAAATACGTGCCACGCTCCTGAACCCATCCACTCCACACTGATGGACCAATCTCGTTTGGATAATGGAACGCGGGGTTGTCTCCGGCCAGAATCTGGACTTCGCCGTTCTCATCAGTGACGCGAGTGATGGTGACGCGCGCCGGATACGGCCCGGCCTGGGTATCGTTGAAACCGCTTCGATCGTGGCGGTTGTACTGCACGAGCACCGTGCCGCCCTTCGCTGCGTAATCAAGAATCCGCTGGTTGTTCGCCACCAAATCCGGCCGCCGCTCGTAGGCACGCACACCTGTGACGATGGCATCGTAGCGGCTGAGATCGCCCCATGCGAGCTGGTCCGCGTCGAGCATCTCCACCTTGGCGCCAAGCTGCCGGAGCGCAGTCGGCACTTCGTCTCCTGAGCCCATGACATAGCCCACCGTGAGATTCGGCGCCACTCTGACGTCCATCACCTTGAAGTTGACCTCCGAGGCCACCTCCAGCTGACGGCGCCTGGTGTGCGGGTACTCAACCACCTGAAATCCGGTGTCGAACGACTGCGCACCCACCGTGCCGACTGCCTTGATCGTGTATTGCCCGAGCGCCGTGGTGGCGGATGGCCGCACCATGAATCGGACGGTAATCTCTTCGTCTTCGCGCGCGAAGACCACGGGCGCCGTTGGCGGCGTCACGCGCCAGCCGGCGGGAACGTCCAATCTGATCTGGCCGGAGGTGGGACCTTTGTCGTCATTCGTCACCTTGACGCGAATTTCGCGCTCCACCGCACTGGGATTGGTGCCGCGTCCTGCCGGATCGATCGCCACGTCCGGCGTCGCGCGCAACGCCAGCTTCGGCACGACAGTGAGCTCCATGCGCTTCTCTCCTTCGAGCGCCGCGCCCTCGTACCTGTACTGCACCGGCAGGTCGAGAGCGACCTCAGCACCGCTCGCGGCAATCGTCACATGCGCGCGAAACGGAGTGGGCCTGAACGGCAGGCCGAATGGCGCGTCCGGTTCGAACACGTAACGGCCCGTGCCGGGCAAAACCTTCCAATATGGCTTCGTCGTTTTTGCGTCGGCAGGAATTTTCAGCGGGCTGTCGCAACGAAACGCGCCGCCCTGGTTGAGGGTCTGCGTGGCGCACGAGGGAGTGCCATCGAATCCTTCAAAGGTCACGGAGCGCACCGTAACCGGCCGGGGCCCGCGATCGCCCAGCACCACCGAGACCCGGACGTTTTCAGTTGGAACGACCACCCCATCATCGGCAATCACTTCGAGACGGAGGCCGTGCGCCAATATCACTCCCTGCGAAAATTCGTCTTCCTTTGTCTTCAGGCGCGCATCGATGTTGAACCGCGCATCCTCGTCAAGCCCGATGCCGGCCAGCTGCTGCCTCAGCGCACGCGTGGCGTTGAGGCCCGCCACCAGCGCAGGAGCGGCGCCGTACGGACCTTCGGCGTCCAATGCTTTCTGAGCGGCGGCAACATCATCCGCAATCGCACGTAATCCCGTCACAAGAGCCGGGGGCGCCTGGCCCCGGACGTAACCCGCGAGCCCGGGCAAGGTCGTGTCGATGCCGTCAAACATCGAGCGCTCGTCCCCCGCGGGCTCGGCCGCAAAGGTGTCCATGAGAAGGAACCGCTGCGGACCACCCGCAGTGGGCAGCGACAACAGCTGCGCCATGCCCTGGCACTTATGCATGCTGCGCTCTTCGGTGCCGATTTCCGCGTATGTCCTTCCGAGCAGGACGTCGAACGCCGACAGATCGACCGCCACATTCTTCAGGCCCGTCAGCTCCTCCGGCGGGGGTGGCCCGCCCGCGCGCCCGCCGCGCCCGCCGCCAG
>Ga0170475_128798316_pt1 | contig 10110 bp, 4 predicted proteins | sample Soicark_Litter_5_FD_111474 | JGI IMG/M metagenome (GOLD analysis project Ga0170475, IMG submission 111474) | Avena fatua rhizosphere microbial communities from Hopland, California, USA. Combined Assembly of 48 SPs | reverse complement strand
GATGAATCTATCCTAACACGGAACCGAACCTAAATAAACGAGAGGAGCGGGTGTTCCTTTTTCAACATAGTGCGGGTGCTCTAACCGCAACGAGGTCGCGCTCTTGCGGCGCGCACCTGTCGCCTGGCCTTTATGAAACTTACCCGATCAACCCAACTGTGCGCACTCGCATTCATTTCTCTAGCTATAGCTGCCCCGAACGCCCGGGCATTTTGGGCGCCGAACGGACCTGAACTTCCCAATTTCGACAAGCGCGTCGCGGCCGCTGATTCCGCAGCACCTGCTGACCGGGCCCCCGCAATTGGCACGCTGAAGGCGCGTGTTGCGAACCTACAAGTTTACTTCGACGAACATACGGGCACGCCGAAGTGGATTGTGGCCGGAAGCGGATTTTTGTCTGGACCGGGAGCCAGTGGACTGGCGATCAGTCCCCAAACTACCGCGCTTTATAGCACCAACGACACGTATCGCGCCACCAAAGCATTCATTCAGGAGCATCAGGGGTTGTTCGGTTTTGGGCCGGAAATTCTTTCGAGCGCGCAAGTGACAGAGAATGCCATCACAGCTCATAACGGGATGCGAACTGTCGTTTGGGAACAGGCTCTCGATGGCATACCGATATTTGAAGCGCTGCTGATTTCACACACAACGAAACGGGAGGAACTGGTCAATGTTTCAAGCCAATTCATTCCGAACCCGGCGCAAGCCGCGGACAATGGAACGCCCAATCGCGCAGCGCTGCTTCAGACTCCACAAATCTCCGCGGCGTCGGCTGTGAACGCGATGTTGATTGGGCTCGGAGAGACCGTCGACCCTTTGGCAATAGCCGCAGTCGAGCCGCAAAGTTTGGGAGCGGAACAGCGCCAGCATTTCACCGCGCCGCCGCTGAACGGCGAAGCGGATGTGAAACTCGTCTGGCTGCCAATGAATGGCACATCCCTGCGCCTCTGCTGGGACGTTGTGCTGACCAGTCGCGCTCGCGGCGAAATGTATCGCTCGCTGGTAGATGTCCAAACGGGGGAAATTCTAGTGCGCCATCGGCTCACCGAATATCTCAGTGATGTCAGCTACCGTGTTTACACGAGCGACAGTCCTTCACCGTTTTCGCCCGGTTGCCCGACTCCATGCACGACGCAGCCTCCAGTTGTGCCTCGCGTGCTGGTGACCTGGCCGGCGCTCGACACTAATGCCTCGCCCGCCGGTTGGATTGATGATGGCGGAAACGAAACTCGCGGCAACAACGTCGATGCCCATACCGACCGGAATGCAGACAATCTGCCGGATCTGCCAAGGCCGCAGGGTTCGCCGTTTCGAACGTTTGATTTCACGCTCGACCTCACTCAGTCGCCCACCGTCTACACCAATGCAGCCATAGTCGAGTTGTTCTATTGGAACAATTGGATGCACGACAAACTTTATGCTGTCGGGTTTACCGAAGCAGCGCGGAATTTCCAAAGCAACAACTTTGGCCGAGGCGGCCTCGGCAATGACGCGGTCCAGGCTGATGCCCAGGATGGCAGTGGCCTCAATAACGCGAACTTTTCAACTCCGAGCGATGGCTCGCCTGGCCGGATGCAAATGTACATTTTTGATGGTCCGAATCCCGATCGCGACGGCGATTTGGATCACGAAGTCGTCTTGCACGAATATACACACGGGTTGAGCAATCGCCGCGTCGGTGGCGGAGTTGGAATCAGCGCATTGCAACCCCGCGGCATGGGAGAGGGTTGGTCGGATTGGTATAGTTTGTCGCTTTTGAGCGAGCCCGCGGATGACGTCAATGCCGCCTACGCTGAAGGAGGCTATGTCACTTACCTGTTGAGTGGGACAACCCAAAATTATTATTTCGGCATCCGGCGCTATCCTTATTGCACCGACATGACGAAAAACCCGCTGACGTTTAAAGACATCGATCCGAACCAGGCGAGCACACATGTGGGTATTCCCCGAAGCACCATTGTCGGAACGCAAGCAGACGAGGTTCACAACATGGGAGAAGTTTGGTGCGTAACGCTTTGGGAAGCGCGAGCCAAGCTCATCACCAAATATGGCTACTCGGTTGGAAACCAACTCGCCCTGAAGCTTGTGACTGACGGAATGAATCTCGCCCCAGCAAACCCGAATTTTCTGCAGGCACGCGATGGCATCCTGCAGGCAGACAACGTCGACAACGGTGGCGCAGATTTAGCCGAACTATGGACCGCTTTTGCGAAACGCGGCATGGGCTTCGGAGCCACTTCACCCGGAAGTTCGACAACTATTGGTGTGGTCGAGTCGTACGTCGTGCCGCTCATATCTTTGACCTTGACCGTCCCGCATAACGTCACCGAAGGCGATGCACCCGTCCTTGGGCAAATCACAGTGGGCTCAGCCCCGGGAACTAACGTGACATTCGCGATCGGTAATTCCGCTCCATCCCAGGTCACCGCGCCGGCATCGGTTACTCTTCTTGCGGGTCAGACGACCACCAACTTCGCGATTACAATTATTGACGATGCGCTCCTGGATGGACCGCAGTCTGCAACCATTACTGTGTCAGCTACAGGCTTTGCCACAGGTTCTGACACCCTTCTTGTCGCCGACAACGAAACGGCGATACTTACACTGAGTCTGCCAGCGGCCACCACCGAAGGAGTCGGCTCGGTGTTGGGCACCATCACGGCCAGTGCAGCACCAGCTTCGAACATCACCGTCAATCTGAGTTCCAGCGACACCACTGAAGTTCAGGTGCCAGCGACCGTAGTCCTGCCGGCCGGGCAGACGTCCGTGGGATTCAACGCTACTATCCTCGATGACACTTTGATTGATGGAGATCAGTCCGCGACGATCACAGCTCACGTGCCAAATTGGACGGATGCCCTGGCGATCATCGTTGTACACGATAACGAATCAACGAATCTCTTCGTGTCGCTCCCCGCCACCACTCGCGAAGGCGACGGCACGCTTCCAAATGCCGGCAGTGTGCGTATTTCCGGAACACTGACAACAAACCTGACCGTCTCATTGCTCTCTTCGGACCTCACCGAGTTAACCGTCCCCGCAACGATGACGATACTCGCAGGCCAAACCTCCGGGACTTTCAGCCCAACCGTCATCGACGATCCCGATATTGACGGCCCGCAAACCGTTACGGTGACCGCCAGCGCATTCGGATTCAGCAACGGCGCTACCAACATTACCGTCAACGACAATGAATCGCCGCCGATTCCGTTTAATCCATCACCGGCGCATTTGGCCACGAATGTTATCCAGACGACTGGCCTCGCGTGGTCCTCGGGGGCTGTTCCCGGCGAAATTATTACAAACGATGTTTATTTCGGTACCACTCCCACGCTCGGGCCTGCCCAACTTCTAGGGACAACTCTCGGAACCACGTGGACGCTGCCGAATTTATTGCCGTTGACGACGTATTACTGGCAAATCGTCGCGCGCAAGACCGGCGTCGTGCCAGGGCCGGTGTGGCAATTCACAACGCGTGGAGCGGATCATTTCGTTTGGAATCCGATTGCGTCGCAATATGTAAACCAGCCGTTTACGGCAACAGTTACAGCAAAGGATGTTTTCGAAACTACGGTCAGCAACTTTACGGGAACGGTAGCATTCAGCGCTACGGGCGGTGGACCTGGAGAAGTATTTCGCGCCAACTTTGAGTCGGGGCTGCAAGGGTTTACTGTGAACAACGCATTTGGCATCGGCAACGGCCTTTGGCACCTAAGCACCGGGCGTGGCACGCAAGGTGGTCACAGTCCTGCTTCCAGCATCTACTACGGTCAAGGTGAGGGCCCTTCAGGCGGTGGCAATTATAACTCCGGTGTCGCCAATGAAGGCGCAATCGTCTCTCCCGTGATCGACCTGAGCGGCGTCAACGGGCCATTAACGCTCTCCTTCAATTGTCTAATTCAATCCGAGCCTGGAACCAGTTGGGATCATGCCACCGTGGAGGTCACGACGAATAACTGGGCGTCATTTGTCGTGCTCGCCAGCAATAACCAGGGCGGAAACGTTTTTGGAACTGATTCGCTGGGAAATTGGATCACTGTGACAAATAACTTCTCCAGTTTTGCTGGCCGACAGGTGCAGATGCGTTTCCATTTCAACACGATTGATGCCGGGGCAAACAACTTTGAGGGATGGTACGTCGATGACATTGTTATTACCGGCTCGGGCTCGTCGCCGGGCATTTCGCCGGCCAATTCCACTGCATTCAACAATGGCATCTGGTCTGGTCTCCTGACCGTCCAGTCCCCGTCATCGAATGTGGTAGTTCGTGCTGATGATGGAAATGGCCATACGGGTTCCAGCAATCCATTCATCGTTCAATTGCAGAACGATATTTCCCTTTCCGTTTCCGATGCGCCAGATCCCGTAAGCCTTGGCGGCAATCTGACTTATAGCATTGTCGTGGCCAACACAGGTCCATCCTCAGCGACTGGCGTTGTCGTTACCAACCTGCTACCTCCGACGGCCTCGCTTGTTTCCGTGACACCGTCGCAGGGCACCTTCACCACAAGCGGCAATACTGTGGTTTGCAACCTGGGCACCGTTGCCGGCAGCGCCTCCGCGACAATCAATATCGTCGCGACTCCGATTGCCGTCGGCACAATGACGAATCAGACAACGGTTTCCCGCGCCGAACCAGACGCGTACCTGCCGAATAACGCTGCGGTCGTTACCACTGCAGTGCAGACGCCGACCATCTCGATTAACGACGTGTCTCTTTACGAAGGCAACTCGGGGACCACTGACGCCGTTTTCAGTGTCACGATTTCACCTCCGCCGGCTTTGCCCGCCAGCGTCAGTTTTGCCACTGCAGATGGTTCAGCGGTGGCGCCTGGCGATTACGTCAGCACCAATGGCGTGCTCAACTTTGCTCCCGGTGAAACCAACAAAAGCATCGTCGTCAAGGTAGTTGGCGATACGAGTTACGAACTGAACGAGACGTTTAACGTCAATCTCTCCTCGCCCAGCAACGCCAGCTTTTCCAAAAGCACCGGAATCGGAACTATCCTCAACGACGATCCGATTCCTACCATTTCGATCGGCGATGCCACGCTGGCCGAGGGCAACGTCGGAACGACCAACGCTATTTTTGCTGTGACTCTTTCCGCGCCCTGCGGGCTGCTTGTTACAGTCAACTACGCAGCAGTAAACGGCACCGCCTTTTCGGGCAGCGATTATGTTGGCACCAATGGATTCCTGTCGATTCCGCCGGGCGTTACTTCTACGAACATCGCTGTCGCCGTCAACGGCGACGTCGTTATCGAGCCGGACGAGGTTTTCTATGTCGACCTCTCATTTCCGGCAAACGCCAATTTGCTGAAACGGGAAGGCTACGGCCTCATCGTGAATGATGATGGGCTGCCGGGCCAACTGGATCATTTCGCCTGGAGTGCCATAGGGACGACGCAATATGTAGAACGCCATTCGCAGCAACCATCAGTGCGCTTGACTCATTCAATAATCCAGCGTCTGCATTCAACGGAAGCGCGAACCTCATCGGTTCGGCCGGGGGCGGGCTGGTTACAAATTACGTTCTCGGCAATCTGCTCCCGACCACGAGCGGTTCCGGAGCCTATACGCTTGGATACAGTTTCACGCCTAACACGAATTTGACCATCACCCACGTCCGCTCTTACTTCGGAACCAAGGTTTCTATTTGGACCGATGCGGGTGCATTGTTGGCGGTTCAGACGGTCAGCGGTTCCTCCGGGGCCTGGACTGAAACCCCGCTGGCGACGCCGCTGGTTCTAAACGCGGGCACCAGTTATCGCATAGCGGCGTATACTGGCGGAGGGAACTACTACTGGCGCACTGACAGCTTGAACTCTTTTACCAATGGCGTGCTGAACCAGAGCTATGAGGGAGGAGGCGATGTTTTCCCAACCAGCAGCGACACCGCGCGTTGGTGGTTTGTCGACCTGCGTTACACGACCGGTACCTCTGTTAACGCCTCCGTCACACCGGCAGTTACGGGGCCATTTACCAATGGTGTCTGGACTGGCAATCTCACTGCGCTCCTTCCTGGCACAAACTTCGTTGTCCGTGCCGACGATGGCAATGCTCATTTCGGTTTTAGTAATCCATTCAATGTCCAATTGCGCAACGACCTTTCGCTGGCGGTTTCGGAGTTCCCTGACCCTGTGGCGATCGGCGGGTATCTCACCAACCTTGTGATTGTCACTAATTCGGGCCCCGCCGCGGCGACGGCAGTGACGGTAACTAACTTATTCCCGGGCTCGTCAACATTTGTTTCTGCGACAGCTTCGCAGGGAACTTGTGCGTTGGTAGCCGGACACGTCGAATGCGCGCTGGGGTCGATTCCTGGAAGCAGCTTTGCGAGCATCGCCATTGTGACAACACCGAATAGTGCGGGACTGATAACCAATTTCTTTGCGGCCGGACGCGGCGAGATTGATCCCTACCCCGCAAATAATTCCACATCCAGCGTGACGACCGTGATCATGCCTGCGGTGACTATAGCCGATGCGATTGTTGTCGAAGGCGACAGCGGCCAAACAAATCTGAGTTTTGCTGTTCGTTTGTCCTTTCCAACGACTTTGCCGGTCAGCGTCAATTACACCACCGTGGATTTCACGGCCCAGGCAGGCTCAGACTATATCGCCACCAACGGGACATTGACGTTCACATATCCGCAGACCAACAAACTGATTACCGTCATTGTAAACGGGGATACCAACGTCGAATCCAGTGAGAGTTTCTTCGTGAACCTCTCGGGCCCGCTGAACGCGAGTCTCGCCCGTTCGCAGGCGATCGGAACTATCCTTAATGATGACGGTTGCGGCTTGCAGACCAATTATGTCTCCAGCCAGACCATTTCCAATGCACTCCCCACGACCGTGATGACCATGGCATTTGACGGCACCGGCTATTGGGGATGTTCCGGCGGCAGCACCACAGGCACACGTCTGGCTCGCTATGACATTCTCGGGAACCTGCAGGCGACTTACTCGCCAGGATTAGACTTCAGATCCGTGTTCACGGATGCGGGTGGCAATCTTTATGCGAGAAGCTTTGCCAGCCCCGTCATTTACCGTCAAACCGCGCCTGGCGTTTTCTCGAATTACCTGACGTTGGCATCTGCTGCATTGGATGTTCAAGCGGCGGTGGTTCTTAATGGCAGCGGCAGCGAATACATTGCGATGTCCGGCGGTGTCGTTAGCCACTGGCTGACTGATGGCACGTTCCTGGGCACAGTGAATCTGGTCGGTTTCGGCTCTTTGGCTGGTGAAAATCTTTCGCCGCAGAATCGCGGTGTTGCGGCAATCGGCAACTATTGGGTCACTTACAACGGCAACGGAGTGATTTCATTCTGGGACAATACCGGCAATCGCGTCTGGCAATCCACACTCCTGGGAAGTGGTTCCTCAACTGATTCTGGTTTTAGCTTCAGTTATTGTAATGGGAAAGTCTTTGTCCTGAATACGTCAGTTGGAAACTGGCTTGGTTATGATGTGTGCGGCACGGCTCCACCCTCAGGGCCGATCATTTTTGTCCAGCCCGCAAGCCAAGCGGTATCGCTCGGTGGGATCGCTACGTTCAATGTAGCCGCCGGGGGTACGCCGACGCTGACATATCAATGGCGCAAAGATGCAGTGGCAATTCCAGGAGCCACAGCTTCCAGCTACGTCATTGCCGGAGTGCAAAGCAATCATGTGGGACTCTACTCGGTGTTGGTCACCAATCTTTATGGTTCGGTCCTCAGCAGCAACGCCGCGCTTAATCTGATCATCACTTCCACGAACACACTTGCGCAGGGCAATCTCAGGGTAACCCTCAACCCGGCCTCCGGCGGCATCACTTCCGTGCTTTTCCAAAGCAACGAAGTTTACCAGGTGGGAACCTTCATCTCCGATTGGGGCTTGCAGACCGGCACCGATCCCGCAACGTTCGTGCGCAATGCCAACGGCCTGACTCCTGGAATCTCGATGACGCGGATCTCTGGAGACACCCGCTCTTCAGCCTTTATTGGAACCTACACTGCCGGAGGCGCGAACGTCGGGGTAACCCGCGACTACGTGCTCCTGCTTGGCGCTGACGTCTGCCGCACCAGCACGATCCTGCAAAACAACGGCGGCTCCAGCATCACGCTCCGTTGTTTTGAAACCTATGACATCGATTGGATATTCAATGGCCTCTCCTATTACCTCACCGCCAACGATCGCTACAACATCAACACCAATGGGACCTCAATTTTCGTCGGCCGGTCCCTGATGACCAATGGACCTTTGGTTGTTACGGTTGCGAGCGTCGATCCGAGCGCCATCATCGCGGCGACCTCTCCCAACTACTTCGGCCTGTCGAGTTCTGCTAATTTGAATAGCTTTTTCCAGACGAGCGGCGCGGATGATAATGGCGTTGCGCGACGCCACACTCGATATCGGCAGAGAATACGTGTTGCCGCCCGGAAACACCGCGACTTTTGTCTGTTATCAATCCTACGGCACGAATATCGCCTCCGCCGAATGGGGACTGGTTGGCAACCTGGCGAAGATGCCTCTGAGATTTTCTTCGCCGCAACGCCTCCCCGGCAAAATGCTGCAATTCCTGCTGGCGACAACCGATGGCAGCCCAATCACCGCCGATCGCGCTTCACACATTCAGCTTTACTCCAGCACGACTCCTTCACTCTCGTTCAGTAACTGGGTTCCGACCGCCAGCCAGATGCTGCTCAATAATGGCGTCATTCAAATCAACGGCCTCGATTACACCAATGCGCCAGCCCGCTTTTATCGCGCGGTTGAACTGCCCTGAACCGGTAGCTCCAGCCGCTCCGCGTCCGGAGCCAAAAGCTTGACGATTTAACAATATGAAAGTTATCGAGATCGCATTCTCGTGTTATCCAGTCACTGACCTCAAACGCGCGAAACAGTTCTACGAAGACACACTCGGCCTGAAACAAACCACCATCTGGGGCGACGATAACCAGGCGTGGATTGAATACGATATCGGTCCCTCAACCCTGGCCATTACCAACTATCCGTCCGAATGGAAACCTTCGCCCGATGGCGGCGGCGTTGCGTTGGAAGTAGAGAGTTTTGATACGGCCATCGCCGAGCTCAAAAACGCCGGCGCCAAATTCCGAGTTGAGCCGATGGAAAGCCCGGTCTGTCACATGGCAATCGTTTTCGACCCCGACGGCAACTCCGTCTGCATCCACAAAAGAAAGCCAAAATAGAATCGCGGCTTCAGGTCTTCGTGTTCGGGTTGCCAGAACTCCGTTACAAAATAGTGCCTAATTGCCAGAACTGGTTTCTGCACTACTGTGCGCGCAACAATTGCAATCTGCAACGATTGGAGAGAAATGCTTTAACATGAAAATTGGAATTCTTGGAACTGGGATGGTCGGCGAAACGCTTGGAACAAAGTTCGTGCAGCTTGGCCATCAGGTAAAAATGGGCTCGCGCACCGCCAATAACGAAAGCGCAGCCAAATGGGTCAAAGCCGCTGGCGCTAATGCCTCACAAGGCACTTTCAGCGACGCCGCGGGTTTCGGCGAAATGGTATTCGTCTGCCTCAAGGGCGCCGTCTTCCTGGACGTCGCAAAGACTCTCAGCCCAGGCTCCCTCAATGACAAAGTCATCGTTGATGTCAGCAATCCACTCGAATTTTCCAATGGCGCGATGACGCTCTCCATTTGCAACAACAACTCGCTCGGTGAAGAAGTTCAAAAAGCCGCTCCGTCCGCAAAAGTGGTGAAGACTCTCAACACCGTGAATTGCGGGGTGATGGTCGAGCCCGCCAAAGGCGGCAACCCGACTATGTTCCTGTGCGGCAATGACCCCGACGCAAAGGAAAAAGTCGCCGATCTCCTCAAATCGATGGGCTGGCGCGACATCATTGACCTGGGCGATATCACGAAGTCCCGCGGAACCGAAATGCTACTGCCACTGTGGATGAATCTTTTCGGTCTGTTTGGAAACCCACTCTTTGGCTGGAAAATTGTCCGCGGTAGTTAACGCCCGATTTTGGCGGGCCCAATTATTACGGTCGAACCATGAGTGGGCCGGGCGGACGTTTCATAAAGCTCGGGTCCGGCGTTCCTCGCCACATGCGCGAGATCCAGGGAAATTCGTCCGAAACGTAGTAATG
>Ga0170475_100683994_pt1 | contig 10110 bp, 9 predicted proteins | sample Soicark_Litter_5_FD_111474 | JGI IMG/M metagenome (GOLD analysis project Ga0170475, IMG submission 111474) | Avena fatua rhizosphere microbial communities from Hopland, California, USA. Combined Assembly of 48 SPs | reverse complement strand
CTTAATTTTGGTGTGTGGGAAGGAGGTGAGTGCGATGGAGAACGTTGAAACTCAAGTCGATTTCGCGTCAGCAGACGAGCCGCAGTACGAACCGCCTGAATGTCAGGAAATTGGAAATGCTGCGGACCTTACCCAAGGCGCGGCTTTTGGCCCGTACGAATACGGCATTTCGTACATGTACACGAGCGCATGACGTACACCGGCGCATAGAGGAAACACAACGCAGGTGGAAGGTTGGACCAAGCGTCCGAGCTTCCGCCTGCGTCAAGCGCCAACGCGCTGCGCGCTGACTTGGCCTTGAATATCTTGAGTACATTCATGGAGCGGCTTCTAATTCAATTACGTCCCTACACCAGGAATTGCCGTTGTTACTCCACCGCGGATCGGTCAGGAGCAGACGTGTCCCGGCATGAACTTCTATTGGAATTACTTGATAGAAAGATCGTCACTTCTGTGTTTTTCGTCGCACCTGAACGCGAGATCCCGAACTGGAGAGAGTCAGCCAAAGAGCTCGTTGAGTCGTTTGGATCTGCTATCAACGTTGGAGGTATCCGTGATTTACAAGAGGCGTGTGTCACGACCAGACCGGTTTTTGTCGAACCGCTTCTCGAAGCACCAAGGGCACTGAAAATCCGTTCAGCCCTCAATCTGAGGGCGCCTATTGTCGCCGTGCTTAATGGAGTTCTTTGGAATGTCGGCCCCGAGTTTTATTCGCTTCTTTGTGACGAATTCACTTCGCATGACGCAATTTCAGCACCCAGCGTCGCCGGCGAAGATGCACTCCGCAAATTGTTTTGCATGGCAGTTAGAGATATCTCACAACCCCCGAGAATCGTAAGGATACCTCGCGGTGTAAATCTGCATCGAATGAAACCGGTTCCGCGGCTAGAAGCGCGTAAGCGACTTGGCATTCCGTCAGAACGAATGGTTGTAACATCGGTTGGCAGGTTACACGATCTCTCAAAGGCGGACATGGAACCGCTACTATGGGCTGTGGCAGAAATAGCTCGAGATATCGATTGTCACTTGGTATGTGCTGGGACCGATCCCAATGGCTATGCTAAGGAAATCTCTTCTATAGCGAAACACTATGGCATTGCTGATCGGCTGACGATCATTCGTGATTTCGCGCTTATTGATAAGCCCTTGATTTATGGGACCGCGGATATCTTCGTTTCACTTGCTGACAATATTTGGGAAACGTTCGGAGTAGTAATACTCGAGGCAATGGCGGCTGGATTACCTGTAATCGCTTCAAACTGGAGTGGGTATCGAGATCTTGTTGATGATGGCACTACTGGATTTCTTATCGATACGTTTTGGAATGCAGCTGTTGCACACGAGGCGGATCTCGATTCGCTTGTCGAACCATGGGAACCTCCGGCAGCCACTCTCGCAAGGGGAACAATCGTAAGTCGTGAGCATCTTAAACGGTCTCTGCTTACCCTTGGACGAGATGAGCACCTGCGGAATTCGTTCGGCAAAGCCGGAGTTGCGCGCGTTCGAACACACTTTGAGGCCGGCGCTATCGCAGACGCGTACGCGAGCTTAATTAGCGACCTCGAACGAGGAGCGTCCACTTACAGAAATGCGCAGATCAGATTTAATATTTCTAGCGTATTTCAAGGGTACGCTAACAAAGTATTGCGTTCGGACACAGTCCTCACGATACCCGAACAACGTTATGACTCTCATCTCGTCAGTAGCAATGTCGGACTTGAGTCAAATCCTGAAGCGGATATTCTCTATCGACGAGTGGTGCAAGAGCGACGGGTTGAAACAGACTTGCTGACTGGCCGTTCTGCACTCGCAGCGGGTTGGCTATTGAAGCGTGGATTTGTCGCGCCAACCACAAAAGAAGCCGAAACTGTCGTGGAGAGTTACGACTGTTCCAAAATCGTACGTACGTAATCTAAAACTAAAGGTGCTGAAACATATGACGATCAAAAACGGCGTGTGTCTCTGGTTTACGGGATTGAGCGGAGCGGGAAAATCTACCACAGCCCGAGCACTTCGACGCAGGCTGATCAATTGCGGTGTCGAGGTAACGCTTTTAGACGGTGATGAATTACGTTCAACGATTTGCCGCGACTTGGGATTTTCAAAATCCGATCGTTACGAAAACATTGTTCGCGTGGCCGACCTATCGAAGGCCAAAGTGGATGATGGCAATGTCGTACTCTGTGCACTAATAAGTCCATATCGAGCTGCGCGAGAACACGCAAGGCAAGTCATCGGGCGCAATTCCTTCTTTGAGATCTTCGTCAATGCCCCCCTCTCAGTTTGTGAAATGCGCGATACGAAGGGCTTATACGCCAAAGCACGCCGGGGAGAACTTAAAGATCTTACCGGAGTTGACGATCCGTATGAGCCTCCGCTAAATGCGACCCTCGTAATAGACACCGCGAACTGTGATATCTCTCACAACGTGACGCGCCTGATTGATTTGTTAGAGGCACGATCAGTACTAAAAATGTCTCCGGATTTCAAGGAATCGATTCAAATAACCGATTGGTTGCTTGATTATTCTGGCCCATGTGGTCTCTTTTGAATTTTGTTCACACCGCCGACAAGTACGGCTCTATCTGCTTCATCCCCTGGACTTTTACGTCGCTCCGGCCTTCGGGACTCGCGAAAAGGTACAACGCATAGCCTCCGTGACCACTACCCAGATATTTCCTTGCAATCTCTCCAAACGTCGGAAGGCTTTCCATACCTTCATCACGTTGAACTTGGTAGGTGGCCTCGATCGCCTTCGCTAATAGATTCACATCGCGTTCGTCAACGGCTCGCTTCGCCACGTAACCTGCGCCCTCGATCGCGCGGTAATCACGTGGGAGGTCAGCGAGCTTCAACGTATTGTGAGACCTGCCTGTCCAATAGATCGACATTCGTCCGCACAACCAATCAGGATTAAGCTTGGTGTCCAATATTGGCCCTGGACCAGAACGCCAAACACATAATCCCGTTTCGAGAATGACGGCGGGATCCTGCCAACCGACTCCCGCGTCTAGTTCCGTATGACAGGCGTTTCTGTCTTCAAGGATCGCCCTTGCCGCCGATCCGCCGAGACCGCTGGCAATTTCATAGGGCCAATCGCTCAGAGTTACCAGAGGCTGGATGGCGCAGTTGACAATGTACGCGCCTGAGCGCGAGAAACGAGGTACATCGAGCCAGCCGCCGGCGAAATCAACGCGGAGAGGCACCGCGGGGCCACGCCGTATACCTGTTCGGATCTCAGTCGTCGAAGTTCGAGTTAAGCAATTTCGCTTCGGCAAGGAAATGTACTGTATCCCGTTAGACCTGCAAAAGTGCTGCTTCACTTCCTTATGCCGATCATCGTCAGTAACAGCCAGGATGTCCGCATGCTGCCCGAGAATACTGTCGCGAAAATCGAACACCGCATCGAAATTCGAGCTGGACAAAGCACAATCGACAGTTCGAAGAGCTCTGACGACTGCGAGCCGATTGTCAAGAGGGATTGAAGGGCGACGTCCTTTACAGAGTTCGAGAACAGCATCAGTAGCTACTGAAACAACGAGCTGGTCGCCTAATGCTTTTGCGTCACTGAAGAATTGAATATGGCCGGCGTGCAAGATTTCGTAACATCCGGACACAAATACCTTACGCAAGATTGCTCCCAAATGGCAGTTACACCAGCTTCACTATCTGACGGCCAAGCTGGACTGAAATTGAGGCTTGACTCAGCTAATGGTAAGAATTGGTCAGGTTCGCCTCTCTTATTTTCTCTTCTAGGGCTCTGTTAATGGCAGATAGCTTCTCGCCATCGCGCACCAAGATCTGTACCTTTAAGAAGTCGCGAACTGTCCGCGGAAATGCTTTCCCATGTTTAAGACCCGCAAACCGCAATAGCCCATCGATCGTCCGCAAATCAGCTGCGTCAAGTAAGTGCTCTGGCTGGCCACATTTATCGGTATGACTTAACGCGACTGCACGGAGAAATCGTCCGAAAACGAGAGAACGACGGGGAGAAATTTCTGCAGTCCGACACCAGTTTCGCAGAGCGCCGGGAGAAGCCACAACGATCTTTGCCCACGTTGCAACCGTCTTAGGATCTGTTGGCGATTCAAGTATTTTTATTACGCTTCTCGCCCACCTGTCCATGACGGGCGATAGGACATTCAATCGTTCTATCGCGGGATCGGTCGCAATTCCTAATGCTTCATTGACGCATTCCAGAATCCTCTGCTCGGTTACAGGCTTTTCTAGAAACTCGATAGCGCCTAATCTAGTCGCGACGACAGCATCCTTAATAGTCGCAAACCCCGTCATCATGATGCACGACGTTCCGAGAGCAGCTTGACGAATCAGTTTCAGCACCTCGTGGCCTGAGATGTCAGGCAGCCGCAGATCGACTACCGCAACATCCGTTGGCTGCTCTTGTATCCTGCGAACGGCCTGCGCTCCTGAATTAGCACAAATCACGTCATGTCCTGCGCAGGACAGGACGTGTGCCATTAACTCGGTCATCGATGAGTCATCGTCGACGACTAAAATAGATGCCACTATTTGTTCTCCGACATTCGAGAAATTTTATGAATCTTGATACTGGAATAAGTGCCGTACTTCTTTTGGTGTCGTTCTGGCGAAAGTCACCAAGAGGTATGCTGCAGACAGATTCGGTGAAGACGCATTTGCACATTTCACAATGCACATAGCGAACCACTTTTCTTGCCGTTTTGACAGCGGAGCAAAACCAAACCTAAGGAATAATTCTTGCCTATCACCAATGTGTGGCTGGTAGAACGCGTACAACATCAGCCGCCTAAATTTCTAGTTTGCATATTCGAGTACCGACGATGTTGGCGTTTGTTAAGCGATTTCGACCAGTCACTTTGTACGCGTTCACATCAACACCGCGGCTAGCGGAGGTATTGCCTCCAGTCTCGCTGTCGCAAAGCCTACCTCGCTGGTGGAAGAACACTCCTAGCCACGTTGCACTTCCAACCGGACTTGCACCTAATTCACAACTACCAACAATTAAGCACTGCTATGGCTTACAGGAGTTGTTTAAAAGAGCAATCGGTTTCCGACTCTGGCACGACGTAACCGTCTCAATTGAGACAGACGGCAGGATCCTGTCACAAGGTTTTAACGCGGCTCTGAAACGTGCGGGCGATCCGCATCCATCCATACAATTCCCTAACGCATTCAGTGGGAATACTCAACATTTCAAGTTCTATTCTCCGTGGCTATTTGCGTGTCAAGAAGCAATCCCATTTGTGTGGATTCACCCTTTTTACCATCAGCAGAACCCTTTCCGTTTTCAAACCATGTCGGGTATTGCACAGTACAAGCATCAACACAGCACGAGCGTGAACGTTCTTCTACCGCGAATTCGGAACACCCGATCGGAGTTGACGTTTACCGCGGGCGAAATGCTCGCATATCTCGTTCCGATGACCGAGCAGGATATTTCAGTCGTTGCTGATGAGGTCTCCCCTGCAGAAATGGAACGCATTGACTATTCAAGAAACATTACGTCACGTCGACTACTTTTCAGTCGTCAACACGAGGTCTCACCTTTTGTCTGTCGGCATGACGGGTAAACGGGACTCGGGCTGCTGACACGGACAACTGTTCGATTCGTGTCGCTCACGGCAATGAAGTAGTGGACGGTACAGCTGCCTCGGTGCACAACCTGGTGGTTGCTCGCAATTATTTTGATGAATTTGAATGCCAACAAATAAGACAGGCGTCCTCTACTGAGCATCATTTTTGAGCATGACAGCGGAAACAAATCAAGAACTTCCTTCTACAGCCATGGGCTTCAGACTTTTTCGGTCTATTTCGTTGATTTCGCCGGCAGTCGCCGTATGGATTCTCGTCGGTGTCGCGAATATTCTTAGGATCTGCCGCGGCATGGACGGCGTATATAGCCTAGTGCGCAGTTACCCCGCTCCATCACAAGCGACAGCGGCCGTTGACGGGATGGCGGTCAAACAGGCTGTCACCAGAGCGACTGTTTTTTTCCCATTTTCAACCCAATGTCTCATTCGTTCAGCTGTGACGGTTGCGCTTTTACGAACAAGGGGCGTCGTCGCACATCTCGTCATAGGATGTCGCCAGTTACCTTTCGCCGCACATGCCTGGGTTGAGGTGGATGGCCGTCCTTTCAATGAAGACGAGGATGTTGCTCGCCTCTACGTCGTGATCGATCGAATCTAATGCTTTGTGATGATTGAACCTCTTCGCGGGTGCAAAATGGTCTCTGGACGTCACATCGTTGGCTGCTGGTCAAGAAATCTTTGTCCTCTTCGGAAAGACGATATTAGCTGCATACGTGCAATAGCGAACGAGGCTCATCAGCCGGTACGGCTGTTCCAGAACTCAACGATTGCCTTCAGTGGTGACATCTTCACTGACTATGACGGCGCGACCGACAACATCGCGGTTGCTGTGTGTGCCGCAGGCAGAATTCATAGCGATCTACATGACCATATTGCCCCCAGCATGTCAGGAACAAGACCGGACCGCGCTGCTTCGCGATTGGCGATCGCATACGCTACAGGAGGTATCGAGACGCTCGGCAATCTGCACGGCGATTTTAGTGGCGCTATATGGGATTCTCGACGAACCAGCCTAATTCTCGTTCGCGACTCCATCGGCGTCGGTACTCTGTACTACGTCGAGAAACAAGACTCATCGTTGTTTTGGTCGTCACGTTTAGATGATCTTCTAGCGATTGCTGACCTCAATCCCGAAGTCAACGACGATTACATGGTCAAATTCCTGGCACGCGAAGTAGCAACAGACGCCACACCATTCAAAACAGTGTCGACGGTTGCAGCCGCGTCCGCGATCAGATTTACGCTCGCCGGATCGAAGACGTTTCGCCTTTGGTCCCTTGATGCACAACGGGTACTGAGATACTCCCGTCAAAATGAATACGAAGAGGAGTTTGCAGAACGATTTAGGAATTCCGTCCGAAGGAGACTATCGTCCCACAAATGCGTGACCGCGGAACTCAGCGGTGGACTTGATTCATCTTCAATTGTCGGAATAGCCGACAATCTTTGTCGAACCGAACTGCCCGAGACCGAACTGTCAACAGTATCGTTTCTTTACGAACAATCACCTAGTAGCGATGAACGCGCGTACATGGAGGCGGTGCAAAACTTCATTCACAGACGCACCACATACGTCCGCGCATCAGCTGCGATCTTATCCGAGAGCAGTTTCGCTGAACCTTCTTCTCCTATTCCATCTATCGGCCAGATGCTCAGACCAGTCCGTGACGCACTTTCTCGTGTCATGAGCGAACGGAGCAGTGAAGTCCTGCTGAGCGGTAGCGGCGGCGATCACCTCATGTGGAGCATAATTCTGTACCCGCCCCAACTATCTGATGACTTGATGGCGCTAAAATTCTGGAAGCTCAACAAGGAAATTATTGCGTGGGGAAATGCCTTAAGACGGCCCTACTGGGATCTGTTGCTCAATGGCACAATCTGGCCAATCCTTCCTCACAATTTTCGATGGCGACGACGCATTGAAACCCCTTCGACGCTGCTACGGCCAGAAGCTGCTCGCTGCATCGAAAAGACAGATGTTGCTCGTATTCTTTGTCGTAACGCCCAAGAGGCGCCACCAGGCTTTAGAAGTCGAATCCGAATGGTGGCTTATGCCGTAGCGAATGTTGCATCCGGCTATGAGCAAACCTTGCCAGTACCGACAACATATCCATTTTTGGATCGAGATTTCGTTGAATTTTGTCTCGCCGTACCGACTGACGAAATGATCAAACCTGAAATCGGCCGATCGCTACATCGTCGCGCTTTGAGAAATTTTCTACCACCTATAGTTCTCGGGAGAACACAAAAAGCACCATTTTCTGAAGTAACCGCTCGCGCGATAATGAATCAGCAGTCTCGTCTACTCAAGCTAAAATGCGAAGGCGAACCAGAGGTTGTCGCTCGGGGATACGTTGATCCACTGGCTTTAGAACGGACGCTAGCTAATTGCAACCTCGTTTCGGGGACGGAGATATCGGATTTGGCAGCAGTCTTATCGCTGGAAGTCTGGCTTCGGTCTTGGCGCAAGTACGAAGCCTCGACGGTACGCTCTTCACTATGCCGGTTAGACCATTCGATTCAGGCCGAGACTATTGAACCGGCGCATTGCATCGGCCAGCAATGATCATTTCGCATGCCAGTGGATCGTTTGCGCAATCTAATTTTTGTCCACATTCCGAAGACGGGTGGCACATCGATAGAGATTGCATTGGGACTGACTCGCCCGGACCAATTTGTCAGCCCCACACCATTGAAGTATCTGTCGCCCGAAAATAAGACGCCGCAACATCTGACATGGAGAGAACTTGTCAAGAACTTGCCGGCTGAGTTCGTGCGGACGGCGTACAGCTTTAGCTTCGTGCGAAATCCGTGGGACCGATTCGTATCCGAGTATCTGTGGCGACGCGAGTGGTTTTTCCGAATTCAACCTCCACAACACTCGTTTTACTACTCGGCCGACGATCTTGTGACGCTGGATGCTTTCACAAAATTACTTCGCTCTTCACGGCCTGTTCGAACCAATGCCATTTATGGACTTGATTCGCACCTCGAATCGCAACTTTCGTTCCTCACCGATGAATCTTCACGGATAGCCGTCGATTTCGTCGGCAGGTTTGAATATTTCGAGGCAGATTTCGCGCGGGTAACCAAAAGGCTTGGATTGCCAGCGCTGGGGTCCATCCACGCAATGAGAAGCCGTCGCAATGGCGACTACCGAATGTACTATTCTGACTATTCGAGGGAAGCGGTGGCTAAGTTTTATGTGCAAGACATTCAGGCCTTTGGATACACTTTCTAGTCAAGAGCACGCGTTGAACCCGAGCCGAAGGAATTCTTTTACGAATCCCGGCTTCTCTTGATTTTTCTGGCACGATGCTTAATGACGAAATGGGCCGTTGATTACATCGAGGCACATTGTCGGACGATCATTTCTTAACAAATGAGGAAGTGACACATCGTCAGAACTTCGCGACTCCACTCGGCAAGCTGATTGTTGAACGCATTCGGACAGGCGGTCCGATCAGCTTCGCCGAGTTCATGGACATCTCGCTCTATCACCCAGAGCTCGGTTACTACGCCCGCGCCGCCCAACGATCTGGACGGGCGGGCGATTTTTTTACCAGCGTGGATGTGGGGCCCGTGTTCGGCGAGCTTCTCGCCAAGCAGCTCGCTGAGATGTGGCGCCTCCTATCAGGCGAATCCCGAATCCCTAATCCCCAATCACTAAGATTCGATTTAGTGGAGGCAGGTGCGGGCAACGGCCGTCTGGCGCGCGACATCCTCGACGCCGCTGCGCGCATCGATCCTGAGTTCTACGCGTCGATCGCACTGTCGCTTGTCGAGCAATCGGCGGTCGCGCGCGACGCCCAGCATTCCACGCTCGGGCCGCACGCTTCCCTCCTCCGTTACAGCGCAGCAACCTTGCCCGAGCGCATCAATGGTGCGATCGTGGCGAACTAACTGCTCGACGCGTTGCCCACGCACATCGTCACGATGACAAGCACCGGCCTCGAAGAAGTCTTCATCGATTGGGACGGTGAAAGATTCGTCGAGCGTGTACGAGAGCTGTCGAGCCCCCGCCTCGCCGAATATCTTGCGCGCGCAGGCGCAGTGCTCGGCGCCGGCTGGCGAGCCGAGGTCAATCTCGACGCGGAAGACTGGGTCAGCAACGCAGCTCGCTCGATCGACAACGGATTTCTACTGATCGTTGATTACGGTCACGAAGAAAGAGAGCTCTACGGCGCATCTCACTCGGCGGGAACGCTGACGATGTTCAAGCGGCACACGACGGAGGCCGATCTGCAGGAGCCGGGCAGCTGCGACATCACGTCGCATGTCGACCTGTCCAACGTGCGCCGCACAGCCGAACGCGAAGGGCTGCAGCTCCTCGCGCGGCTCGATCAAACATATTTCATGCTCGGTCTTGGTCTCGATGCGCTGATGAACAGCGGCGGCTTCGAGCCGGCGGCATTGCACCGGCGACTGGCGCTGAAGACGCTGATGCTGCCAGGTGGTCTGGGCAGTACACACAAAGTGCTGGTGTTCGGCAAAAACGTGGGTCAACCGAAGCTCAAGT
>Ga0170475_122072151_pt1 | contig 10111 bp, 11 predicted proteins | sample Soicark_Litter_5_FD_111474 | JGI IMG/M metagenome (GOLD analysis project Ga0170475, IMG submission 111474) | Avena fatua rhizosphere microbial communities from Hopland, California, USA. Combined Assembly of 48 SPs | reverse complement strand
GATTATTTTCATTGGGTTTATATCTGCGATGAAGTGCGTTTCATTAAGTTTGACCATCTATATTTGGCAAGTTAGAATCAGCTGTTATTCAAATTTTATGCATATATGAGACGCAAACTGATCGTTGGAAACTGGAAAATGAATGGCAGTCTGGTTTCTAATCAGATACTGTTAGAAGAGGTCAAGTCTGGGCTGAGGCAACAAAATTTTGGGGATGTTGCTGTATGCGTGCCAGCACCTTATTTTGCACAGTGCCAAAAAGAATTGGCAAATGCCTCTATTTCATGGGGTGGCCAGAATTTATCGTGTCATGAGCAAGGTGCCTATACCGGTGAAGTTTCTGCGGAAATGCTTTTGGATTTTGGTTGTCGTTATGTGATCGTAGGGCATTCGGAGCGGCGCTCCTATTATGGCGAAGACGATCAAGTCGTTGCTCAAAAGGTTTTACGTGCATTAAGTGCCGGGTTGATGCCGATCCTATGTGTGGGTGAATCCTTGAGTGAGCGTGAATCTGGTTTGACTGAAGCTGTTGTTGGACGTCAGATAGATGCAGTGCTTTCGGCGGTGGAATCGGCGGCAGATCTGGAAAGAATTGTTGTTGCTTATGAGCCTGTCTGGGCCATTGGGACGGGAAGAACGGCGACGCCGCAAATGGCGCAAGATGTTCATGCGTTTTTGCGTTCAAAGATTGCGGTAAAAAGTTCTTCTGTTTCTCTCCGGGCTCGTCTGCTATATGGTGGTAGCATGAAGCCCGATAATGCAAAAGATTTATTGTCGATGCCTGATATTGATGGTGGACTAATCGGTGGTGCGTCGTTGAAAGCAATGGATTTTTTATCGATCATTAAAGCTGGTATGCCTGGCTAAATCTGAATGGTCGTTTTTAACTAATAGGTAGTATTGGAAGGGAATTTATTGGATGGGTGCATTATTTACTTTTGCCGTGGTCGTTCAAGTGCTGTCTGCTATTGTCATCATCGGGTTGGTGCTCCTGCAGCATGGTAAGGGGGCTGATATGGGGGCGGCATTTGGGTCCGGAGCATCAGGCAGTCTGTTTGGTGCAAGCGGTTCTTCCAATTTTCTTTCTAAATCTACCGGAGTAGCTGCTGCGGTATTTTTTTGTGCGACATTGGCTTTGGCCTTTGCCGGGAATAAGCGTGCATCTTCAAATGGCGGAGTGATGGAGGGTATTCCTGCTAATCCATCTACTGCGGTTCAAGATGTCTCCAAGCCTGTTGTGGGTGCGCCTGCTTCTTCGGTAGGAGGTAATGAAAGTTTGGCGCCAAAAGCAAATCAGATTCCAAAGTAAGCTCTTAAAACTTTAGTTTTGCATTGAAAAAAGATATAGAAAAGAGTTACAATAGCGGACTGCAGCCGACGTGGTGAAATTGGTAGACACGCTATCTTGAGGGGGTAGTGGCGTAAGCTGTGCGAGTTCGAGTCTCGCCGTCGGCACCAAAAAAATAAATTCAGGACAATATGATGTACTGAATTTTCCGAGGGTAATTGCTTGGTTTTTTATTCTTCTGGCAAGTCATTCAGGTAACCTTCATATACTCTATTTGAGCCTAATCGTGACCCTCGAAAATTATTTCCCCGTTCTTCTTTTTATTCTTGTCGGTGTTGGAGTAGGTGTGGTCCCTCAATTGTTGGGCCGTATCCTTGCTCCTCATAAGCCTGATCTGGAAAAGCTTTCTCCGTATGAGTGTGGTTTTGAGGCATTTGAAGATGCTCGCATGAAGTTCGATGTGCGTTATTACCTCGTCGCTATTTTGTTTATTTTGTTTGATCTGGAAACCGCTTTCTTCTTTCCATGGGGAGTGGCAATGCGCGAGCTTGGATGGTCAGGCTTTGCAACGATGCTAGTCTTTATCATCGAATTCATTGTCGGCTTCTGGTATATCTGGAAAAGAGGCGCTCTGGATTGGGAGTAGGTTATGTCAATTGAAGGTGTGTTGAGCGAAGGTTTTGTCACAACGACTGCAGATAAGCTCATTAACTGGACGCGCACTGGGTCTCTTTGGCCTATGACTTTTGGTTTGGCATGCTGTGCTGTGGAGATGATGCATGCAGGCGCATCGCGCTATGATCTTGATCGTTTTGGTATTGTGTTTCGACCGTCGCCGCGGCAGTCGGATGTGATGATCGTCGCTGGTACCTTGTGCAATAAAATGGCCCCCGCTTTGCGGAAAGTGTACGATCAAATGGCCGAGCCTCGGTGGGTGATATCGATGGGCTCGTGTGCCAATGGTGGTGGGTATTATCATTACTCATATTCTGTGGTACGTGGTTGTGACCGTATTGTTCCTGTAGATGTTTATGTTCCTGGTTGTCCTCCGACAGCAGAAGCTTTGCTGTACGGTATTCTCCAGCTTCAAAGCAAAATTCGGCGCAATAATACGATTGCTCGTTAAAGAGTGATTTGAATAAAAATATGGCGATGAAACTAGAAACTCTTGAAGTGGCCTTGCGTAACGCGTTGGGGGGTCATATTCAAAGCTTATCCATTGAATTGGATGAAATTACCATCGTTGCTGGTGCTTCTGATTATCTTTCTGTGGCGCGAGTGCTGCGCGATCATTCAGAGCTTCGTTTTGAAGAATTAATTGATTTATGTGGCGTTGATTATTCCACGTATGGCGAAGGCATTTGGAGCGGTCCTCGATTCGCTGTGGTTTTGCATTTGCTGTCTCTTGAGAATAATTGGCGTTTGCGTGTTCGCGTGTATGCAGATGACGATCAAATGCCGATTGTGGCATCGGTGACTGATATATGGCCGGCAGCCAATTGGTATGAGCGTGAAGCGTTTGATTTTTATGGCGTTTTATTTGATGGTCATGCCGATTTAAGGCGCATTTTGACCGATTATGGTTTTATCGGTCATCCATTTCGTAAAGATTTTCCAGTTTCTGGCTATGTGGAAATGCGTTACGACCCTGAACAAAGGCGTGTAATTTATCAGCCGGTTACCATTGATCCACGCGAAGTTACTCCACGAGTAATTAGAGAAGAACAATACGGAACAAAATAATGGCGGAAATCAAAAATTACACCCTTAATTTCGGCCCTCAACACCCAGCCGCGCATGGAGTTTTGCGGTTGGTGCTTGAGCTAGATGGTGAAGTGATACAACGTGCTGATCCTCATATTGGACTTTTGCACCGTGCAACCGAGAAATTAGCTGAACAAAAAACATATCTTCAATCTGTGCCTTACATGGATCGTCTTGACTATGTGTCGATGATGTGTAATGAGCACGCGTATGTATTGGCAATTGAAAAACTTCTTAATTTGGAAGTCCCTTTGCGCGCTCAATACATTCGAGTGATGTTCGATGAAATAACGCGTTTGTTAAATCATTTGCTATGGATCGGTGCGCATGCATTGGATGTCGGGGCGATGGCAGTTTTTCTATACGCATTCCGAGAGCGTGAAGATTTAATGGATTGTTATGAGGCTGTTTCCGGTGCTCGTATGCATGCTGCCTACTATAGACCTGGTGGTGTTTATCGCGATTTACCTGACTCAATGCCGCAGTATAAATCTTCGACTGTACGTAGCGAAAAGGCTATAAAGCAGTTGAATGAAAATAGGCAAGGGTCTTTATTGGATTTTATTGAAGATTTCACCAATAGATTCCCAACGTATGTAGATGAATATGAGACATTGCTGACAGATAATCGTATTTGGAAACAGCGTTTAGTCGGTATTGGTGTTGTTTCTCCAGAACGTGCAAAAGCGATGGGTTTTACGGGGCCTATGCTGCGCGGCTCAGGTATAGCATGGGATTTGCGAAAAAAGCAGCCTTATGAAGTATATGATTTGTTAGATTTTGATATCCCCGTAGGCGTTAACGGCGATTGTTATGATCGATACCTTGTCCGGGTAGAAGAGATGCGTCAATCAAATCGAATCATTAAACAATGTATCGAATGGTTGCGTAATAATCCGGGTTCTGTGATGACTGACAATCATAAAGTTGCGCCGCCTTCCCGAGTGAGTATGAAATCCAATATGGAAGAGTTAATCCATCATTTCAAACTTTTTTCAGAAGGTTTTCATGTGCCTCCGGGTGAGGTATATGCAGCAGTAGAACATCCAAAGGGTGAGTTCGGAATATATCTTATTTCCGATGGCGCCAATAAGCCTTATCGTATGAAAATCCGGGCTCCCGGGTTTCCCCACCTTCAAGGTTTAGACGAAATGGCAAAAGGCCATATGATTGCCGATGCTGTAACGATCATCGGAACTCAGGATATTGTATTTGGTGAAATTGACCGCTAAATACGTATATCAATATATGAGGCACAAATAATGCTGTTATCAGAGCAAGCGTATAAAAGAATTGATCGCGAATTAACGAAGTTTCCCCCTGATCAAAAGCAGTCCGCGGTAATGGCGGCGTTGGCTATTGCTCAGGACGAAAAAGGTTGGTTGCCTCCTGAGGTAATGCAAGAGATAGCGGATTATTTGAAGATGCCTGCTATTGCAGTACAGGAAGTGGCTACCTTCTACAATATGTATAACACGAAGCCTACAGGGAAATACAAATTATCAATTTGCACTAACCTTCCGTGTGCATTATCAGGTGCAGAAAAAGCTGCACATTATTTAAAACAAAAGCTTGGTGTTGAGTATAAAGAAACGACTTCCGATGGACAGTTCACATTAGTAGAAGGCGAATGCATGGGCGCATGTGGGGACGCCCCTGTCATGTTGGTAAATAACAAGCGTATGTGTAGCTTTATGTCCAATGAAAAGATGGATGCATTGTTGGAGGAGTTGAAGAAATGACTAGTCTCCATGGTCGCCATATTAATCCCCTCATTCTTGCTGAATTGAATGGTAATAATTGGCGTTTGGCCGATTACGTCAAGCGCGGAGGTTATGAGGCTTTAAAGCGCATATTAAATGACAAAATCTCTCCAGAACAAGTTATCGCTGAACTGAAAACCTCTTCGTTAAGAGGAAGAGGAGGGGCTGGATTTCCTACGGGACTGAAGTGGAGTTTTATGCCACGACAATTTCCCGGTCAAAAATATTTAGTCTGTAATACTGATGAAGGGGAGCCAGGCACCTTCAAAGATCGTGACATTATTCGGTTTAACCCACATGCCTTGATTGAAGGAATGGCCATTGGTGCCTATGCAATGGGAATTACTGTCGGCTATAACTATATTCATGGCGAAGTGTGGTCAGAATATGAGCGTTTCGAAGAGGCTTTAGAAGAGGCCCGTGCTGCTGGTTTTTTAGGCGATAAAATCATGGGCAGTGATTTTAATTTTCAGCTGCATGCCTTTCATGGATATGGTGCTTACATTTGCGGCGAAGAAACGGCGCTTTTAGAATCGTTAGAAGGAAAAAAAGGGCAGCCACGTTTTAAACCTCCATTTCCCGCAAGTTATGGTTTATACGGTAAGCCAACCACAATTAACAATACCGAAACGTTTGCTGCTGTTCCTTTCATCTTGCGTATGGGAGGCGAAGCGTATGCGGCACTAGGTAAACCCAATAACGGCGGAACAAAAATTTTCTCGATGTCCGGAGATATCGAAAAACCAGGTAATTACGAAGTTCCCCTTGGAACACCTTTTGCAAAGTTACTTGAGTTGGCTGGTGGTATGCGCGGCGGGAAAAAAATTAAAGCCGTTATTCCTGGTGGTTCATCTATGCCTGTCTTGACGGGTGACGTGATGATGGCAACCGATATGGATTACGATTCGATTGCAAAAGCCGGTTCGATGTTAGGTTCCGGTGCCGTTATCGTTATGGACGAAACGCGTTGCATGGTGAAATCCTTATTGCGGTTATCGTATTTTTATTTTGAAGAATCATGCGGTCAATGTACGCCCTGCCGAGAGGGGACGGGCTGGTTATACCGAATGGTGCATCGTATCGAAAATGGCCAAGGCCGTGTTGACGATTTGGATATGCTTAACTCTATTGCAGATAATATTCAAGGTCGCACTATTTGTGCTCTCGGCGATGCGGCGGCGATGCCTGTACGTGCAATGATCAAGAATTTCCGCGAAGAATTTGCATATCATATCGAACACAAACGTTGTTTGGTACCTGCTTACGTTTAAGCAAGTCTATTAAATAACGCATTTGAAGAATACTTAAGCACACGCCCATGGTTGAAATTGAAATAGACGGCAAGAAAGTCGAAGTGCAAGAAGGTAGCATGGTAATGGATGCTGCCAATAAATTAGGCACTTACATTCCTCATTTTTGCTATCACAAAAAACTATCCATAGCGGCTAATTGCCGTATGTGTTTGGTTGAAGTCGAAAAAGCTCCAAAACCTTTACCTGCTTGTGCAACGCCTGTTACGGCTGGCATGATTGTGCGTTCCAACAGCGAAAAGGCGGTAAAGGCGCAAAAAAGCGTCATGGAGTTTTTATTGATTAACCACCCGTTGGATTGCCCGATATGCGATCAAGGGGGCGAATGCCAATTACAGGATCTCGCAGTTGGTTACGGTCCTTCTTCATCGCGCTATGAGGAAGAAAAGCGCGCAGTTCCTCCTAAAGATGCAGGCCCGCTTATTTCTATGAAAGAGATGAGTCGCTGTATTCACTGTACCCGATGTGTTCGTTTTGGTCAGGAAATTGCCGGAGTGATGGAATTTGGAATGCTGAATCGAGGAGAGCATTCTGAAATTACGACGTTCGTAGATAAAACGGTTTCTTCTGAACTGTCCGGCAACATGATTGATTTGTGTCCTGTCGGTGCTTTGACCTCTAAGCCTTTTCGTTATAGCGCAAGAACATGGGAGCTTTCACGTCGTAAATCGGTTAGTCCTCATGACAGCTTAGGAACTAACCTGATTGTGCAAGTTAAGGGTGGTACAGTTATGCGTGTATTGCCTTTGGAAAATGATGCCATTAATGAGTGCTGGTTATCTGATAGAGACCGTTTCTCCTATGAGGGACTGAACAGTGAAGATCGCCTCAAGGTGCCGATGATTAAGCAAGGCGGACAATGGCAGGAAACCGATTGGCAAACGGCGCTCGAGTATGTCGCTCATGGTTTAAAAAACATCAAGCATGAACATGGTGCTGATGCTATTGCTGCTCTGGCTACTCCTTATTCCACATTAGAAGAATTAGCGTTATTGCAAAAGCTGGTGCGGGATTTAGGTTCTGATAATGTTGATTTCCGTTTGCGTCAATCTGACACATCTTTAGATGGGAAAATTACGCCATGGCTTGGCATGGCAGTAAAAGATATTGATCAGTTGAAGCACGTTTTTGTAATTGGGTCTTTTTTACGTAAAGACCATCCTCTCTTGGCGGCTCGTATGCGTCAGGCAACCAAGAGGGGAATGCAGGTTAGTGTTTTGCATGCAACGGATGATGATTTGTTGATGCCTGTAGCCAATAAAATAATTGGCACTCCTTCATCTTGGCTAACATTGTTAGGACAAATCATTTCAGCCATAGCGCAGATTAAAAACATTCCTGCACCTGAAGGCTTTCAAAATATTGAGGTGACTCCAGAAGCAAAACAAATTGCCACCGATTTGTTAAAAGATGGTCCGAAAGCTATGTGGCTGGGAAATGCGGTCGCACAACATCCTTCTTCATCGCAATTGCATATTGCTGCACAGTGGATCGCACGCAATACTGAAGCAAACTTTGGCTATTTATCTGAAGGCGCAAATACTGTCGGTGGTTATTTAGCCAATGCTCTTCCAAAGAACAATAAAGCGCCATTGGCTACGTTTTCAGAAGCTCATAAAGCTTATGTATTACTACACTGTGAACCAGAATTAGATTCCTATAACCCGCAAGCAGCGCATAAATCGTTGCATGCAGCGGAAATGGTGGTAGTGCTTTCGCCCTTTAAGCACGGATTGGATTATGCGGATGTATTACTGCCTGTAGCCCCTTTTTCGGAAACCTCTGGTACGTTTGTTAGTGGTGAAGGACGCGTTCAAAGTTTTAATGCGAGCGTGAAGCCTTTCGCAGAAACTCGTCCAGCATGGAAAGTGCTTCGTGTTCTTGGTAATTTGCTGGGAATGCAAGGCTATGACTTTGAAAATTCTGAATCCATCCGTACTGAACTATTAGGTACCCAATCAATACAGGATTTGGATTTGCGGACGCATCTAAATAATATTGCCGACGTTGAATTGCAAGGTCTTTCCCCTGTGTCACAGCAAACTGGTCTTGGTATAGAGCGTATTTCCGATGTGCCAATTTATTTTTCTGACGCGATTGTTCGACGCGCAAAGTCTTTACAGCAAACGTTAGATGCTCAGCCTCCCAAGGCTTGGTTATCTCCTGAGGTCGCCGAACAAATCGGAGCGACAGATGGGAATCCCGTTAGGTTAAGTCAAGGCGAAGGCAGTATTACGCTTATTAGTGCGATTGATAAAAAATTAAAAGGACGGCTAGTGCGCGTTTCATCTGGACATCCTTCAACATCTCCTCTTGGCTCCATGTTCGGAACGATCAATGTGGAGAAAGCATAATGGATCAGTTATTTACGACCATTCATGCCACCGGTATTAGTTGGTTTGGATTTATTTGGCCCTTAGTGTGGAATCTGATAAAAATTGTGGCCATTGTCCTGCCTTTAATGGGATGTGTAGCGTATCTCACTTTATGGGAACGCAAAATGATAGGGTGGATGCATATTCGATTAGGCCCCAATCGTGTAGGGCCTGCGGGTTTATTGCAGCCTGTAGCAGATGGTATAAAGCTGCTGCTTAAAGAAATTGTAGTTCCAATAAAAGCAAATAAAGCGCTATTTGTTATAGCACCGGTTATGACCATCATGCCTGCTCTTGCAGCATGGGCAGTTATACCTTTTGGTCCAGACAGAGTGTTGGCTAATGTGAATGCAGGCATCTTGTTTGTTATGGCTATTACATCCATGGAAGTTTATGGGGTAATTATTGCCGGATGGGCTTCTAATTCAAAATATGCATTTCTGGGTGCTATGCGTGCATCGGCACAGATGGTTTCGTACGAAATTTCTATGGGTTTTGCATTAGTTATTGTGCTTATGGTGTCAGGAAGTCTCAATTTAACTGATATCGTTATGGTGCAAAGCAAAGGTTATTTTGCGAACATGGGCTTGACCTTTTTATCTTGGAACTGGTTGCCTTTACTCCCCATTTTTGTGATTTATGTGATATCAGGAATTGCTGAGACCAATCGTCACCCATTTGACGTGGTCGAAGGCGAATCAGAGATTGTTGCTGGGCACATGGTCGAATATTCAGGGATGTCGTTTGCGATGTTCTTTCTGGCTGAATACGCCAACATGATTTTGATTTCCACGCTGGCGTCTTTGATGTTTCTCGGCGGTTGGGCTGCACCGGTATCCTTTTTAAATTGGATTCCAGGATGGATTTGGCTGGGAATAAAAGCTTTTATGGTTGTGTCGTTGTTTGTATGGGCGCGTGCATCATTTCCACGTTATCGATATGACCAGATTATGCGCTTGGGCTGGAAGGTGTTTATTCCACTCACGTTAGCTTATTTATTGATTGTGGCCTTCTGGATCCAGACGCCATGGAATATTTGGAAGTAATGTAAAGGTCTCGTTGCAAATGGAAGCCATAAAAGATTTTTTCAGTAGCTTGATGCTCCGGGAGCTTGTTAAGGGTTTGGCCCTGACAGGGCGTTATATGTTTGCTCGGAAAATCACCGTCCAGTTCCCCGAAGAGAAAACTCCTTTATCCCCGCGTTTTCGCGGGCTGCATGCATTGCGGCGTTATCCTAATGGGGAAGAGCGTTGCATCGCATGTAAATTATGCGAGGCGGTATGTCCGGCATTGGCCATTACAATCGAATCGGAACAACGTGATGACGGTACGCGCCGTACTACTCGTTACGATATCGATCTTACCAAATGCATTTTTTGCGGCTTTTGTGAAGAGTCTTGTCCAGTGGATTCCATTGTCGAAACAAACAATTTGGAATATCACGGTGAGAAACGTGGCGATCTTTATTACACAAAGGAGATGTTGCTGGCTGTAGGTGATCGCTATGAAAAAGAAATCGCTGCTGCGCGGGCAGTTGATGCGCCTTATCGCTAAGTAGCTATGCGGAATAAATTGTGAGAGAAATGCGGTTCTTAGGGGATGCGATGAGAG
>Ga0170475_114706967_pt1 | contig 10111 bp, 1 predicted proteins | sample Soicark_Litter_5_FD_111474 | JGI IMG/M metagenome (GOLD analysis project Ga0170475, IMG submission 111474) | Avena fatua rhizosphere microbial communities from Hopland, California, USA. Combined Assembly of 48 SPs | reverse complement strand
GTTCCTTGTCATGTTGGGTCCGGGGTACCCACGCCTGATGCAAAGAAATGGTGGAAGTATTGCCCGGGCAGCACTGATGAAGCTAAGCAAAATCAGGGAAGACGCGATTGCTTTGCTCGAAGGTCTGTCGTCGGTTGGGGGCGAACTGAACAGGCACTTGAAAGTACACCTCGAAGCTCTCAAAACCTTTAACTGAAATCTGGGTAACAACCTGGTAACAAAGAATCGATAAAACGCGCACCAAGCCATCCTAAGCAATGCCAAGACTTTTCCATGCAGCTCGTTGAGCACCCGCAAGTTAACCCAACCAAAACAAATCGCTCTCAATCCTTCGAAATCGGCCCTTCAGCACTTTCACGGCGATAACACGGGTTCAAATCCCGTCGGGGACGCCAAGATTAACTCGGGGCATAACGTTGACGGAGAAGTGCTGTGTCCGCCCGATGACCCCAGAGATTCCTCGTAATGTGAGGAAATAAGTGCCAGGCGCAACAGCGTTGCCCACAGTGATACGAACATTTGTATTACTTCCGAGAGCAGTCGGGGTCAGATTGATGGAGGCAGTGTTGGAAGGCCCAAAGGCGCAGGTTATTCCGGGTGGCTGGGGATTCACGCACGACAATGTTACTGATGTGACGAAACCGTTAAGTGCAGTCAGGGTACCGGTGTAGTTAAGCGTTCCGCCGGTGTTACCGATGGATTGCGAGCTCGGCGCTACTTCAAGCGCAAAGTCCTTGATCTCGACAGTGAACTGCGCGGTGTGCGATCCGGCTCCGGTCGTCCCTGTTACCTGCACACTGTACGAGCCTGCTGGCGTGCTTGCCGCGCTCGAGGTGATGGTGGCGAACACGTTGGTCCCGGTGGAAGTGGCCGCCGGATTCACGTTTGAGAGTGTGCAACCCATTCCGGCGGGCTCGCCCACAATGGCGCAGGTGAGCGGGATATTGCCGGTGAAACCGTTCAAACCTTTTATCAAGATTGTGTCATTGATGCTGGTGCCGACATTCGTCATCACCTTCGCACTACTGGCGGTGACCGAGAAATCTTTGACTCTCATGGTTACATTGGTCGAGCGGGTCACGCCGATGGCCGAACTGTTCCCGGAGATCGCGACAATCGAGTTCGCCGCGGGGGTGGTGCCGAATGAGGTCTGTAGTGTGACAAGCGACTGGTTCAGCGGCGTCACGCCGGGAATAACGATCATCGGGTTCGGCGTGCAGGTCACGCCCGCTGGCAAGGCACCGCAGCTGACCGCGATATGCGTCATCCCACCAAGCGGGGCAAAAGTAACAAGGTAGGCCCCGGAGGTTCCCGCAGCAATGCTCTGCGTAGTCGGCACGATCGATTGGGTAAAGTTCGGGCCGAAATCAGACACGTCGAGCCCTTGCAAGCGGATCAGCGTTCCGGCGGCTGCCTTTACCTGCAGATGGTATGTGTTGCGCAACACCGTGCCCGTCGAGGTGACTGTTAGCGTGGAGTGCAGCCCGCCAACAGTCGGGATGCCCGATGGCGGCGAGAAAGCGCAAGTGATGCCTGCTGGCTGGCCGGTGCAGGTGAGCGCGGTAGAGGAGTTGTAGGAGTTCAGCGCAGTGAGCGTAACCGGAACGGTGACGCTGCTCGATTGCCCAGGTGGCGGCTGCGGGATTGTGATCACGCTTGTCCCTGTAAGCAACTTGAAGTCCTTGATGTTGACGGTGAACTGCGCCATCTTGGAGCCACTGGCGGTAGTGCCCGTGACCTGGACGGTGTAGCTGCCAGGGGGTGTCGAGGCCGCGGTCGAAGTAATGGTAGCGGTGACGCTAGTGCCAGTGGCGGTAGCTGCCGGATTCGAGGCTGAAAGATTGCAGGCCGTCCCGGTAGGCGCACTCACGATCAGGCAAGCGAGCGCGACATTGCCGGTGAATCCGTTGACGCCCTTCACCACGATCGTGTCGGTGATGTTCGAGCCGACGTTGGTCGATATCGCGGCCGTGTTGGCGCTGACGGTGAAGTTCTTCACCGAAAGCGTGACGTTCGTCGAGCGCGTGATGCCGAGGCTGTTGCCCATTATCGCGACGGTCGCATTGGCGCCGGGGGTCGTTGCGAACGTGGTTGCAACCGTGACAATCGACTGGTTCCCCGGCGTCGTACCTGGGGTGACGCTTGGCGGATCGGGCGTGCAAGTCACACCCGCCGGCAGGGCTCCGCAGCCCACGTTGATAGGCTGGTTCATCCCGCCTAGAGGCGTGTATTTCACCGTATATGTAGCTGAAGATCCAGAGACAACATTCATGGAGGCAGGAGTAACGGTCTGAGTGAAATCCTCCACGATTAAGCTGACAGGTAAGGTGTGGGATTTCCCTCCGCCGGTGGCCGTAACGGAAATGTTTTTCACTCCTACGGGAATTGAGGTTGCGCTGCTGACCGCAAGATCGACCGTAACCGGGGTCGAACCGACATTAACTGTGGAGGAAGGTGCGAAATTGCAACCGGTGATGCCGGTCGGAAGCGGAGCGGCGCAACTAAGCGCGACCGCGGCCGAAAAATGGTTACCCGCGGTCAGTGTCACTGAAAAATGAGCGGTCTTGCCAGTCGTGATGATTTGCTGACCGGATTCACTGGAAAGAGAGAAATCATTACCGGCGAATGCGGCGGATACATGCTTATCGCTGCCATCCATATCTACGCTGCACAGTGGGGACGTCCCGTACGACGAACAGTCTCCACCCCACCCAGTAAACGATTGCGGCCCCCCTGCATCATTGCCGGGAACGGCCTGAAGCGAAAGCTGATGCACGCTGGTGTCGAAATAAGCTGAACAACTTGCCGCAGCGCAACTCAAGCCCGCCGGGGTCGAGGTAATAGTCCCGGCGCCACCTCCAACACCCGTCTGCGAGACCGTGATCTTATTCAGGTCTCCCACCACGAACGGAGCATCGGACCAATCTTCGAAGTACGGCTGATACACGCTTTGCAGGTGGACCTTGAAACCGTCGCCAGAGACGCCGACATCAGGCATCACGAACGTGTATTGCCCGGTGCCGTTCGAACCCATGCCAACGAAACCGCCCAAGCTCGCTACCTGGGTACCATTGTGTTCCAAATAGATCCATAGACAACAACCGGGATCTCCCGTGAAGGTCCAAGTAATGGTTTGAATGTGTCCTGGCCTCCACAACTCGCCGCCATTAGGTGAAGTGAGGGTTATATTGTCGTTGGTGATATTGAATTGTTCGCTTGTGTCGGTCCACGCGCTGTTCGTGGTGCTTGTAACCTTCAAGTGATAGCCAAGTGCGAGAACAGAGTCCTGCGGAAGGGTCCAATTGAACGTCCCAACTCCATTCGCCCCAATGCTGGTAGAGGAAGACAATGTCCGCTGGAAGACTCCATTGTTATATAGATCGATCTTCACCGCGGAACCTACGGAACCTGAATAGATCCAGCGCAGAGTGTGTGTAGTCCCAGGACGCCAGAAGGCTCCACTCTTGGGATCGGTGATTTTGATCCCTGTCTTGTTCACCCGGAAGTTGTGATTACTTTCGTCTTCGGTGTAACCATCACCGCTGTAGACGGAGATTTTGTAATCCTCGGCAAGGGGGAGGTCTGTGGGAACGGTCCAAACATACGACCCTGATCCATTGGAGCCCAGAGGAACGCTCCAAGTGATCGTCCGGTACGTGAAGCCTTCCTTCCAAAGGGCAATATTCACCGGTCCCGGGTTCCCGGTGTATGTCCATCGGATGGTCTGCGACGTTCCCCCATTGAAAACCTCGCCTCCATTTGGAGAAGTAATCGTGAGAGTGTTCGGATTAATGATGGTGAATGCAAAGCCGGGCGAATCACCGCCTCCCGGCCACGGGTTCCTGACGCTGATGAAGCGAGCCGCGGGGACGGTCAGGAAGTTCGCTGGGATAATGGCTTGTAACGTATGGGCATCGACATAGGTCGTGGTGAGCGAGGCCCAATAGAACAGCACTTCCGACCCTGGAACGAAGTCATTGCCGGTCACTGTGATGGGCAGGTCCGCGCTGTTCACGGGGACCGACGAAGGCGAGACTGAAGTGATGGTAGCAACCGGGTTCACGGTATCTATTGTGAGGATGCTATGGCCACTAACCACCCCGTCGTCCACCACGACATTGAATTGATAACGCCCCAGAGGCAGTGGATCTGCAAAAACGACGAGCAGGCTTGTGGAAGCAGTTCCATTAGCGGGCACGTCCACGGTGGGCTGATTGAAAGTGCAGGAAGCCCCGTGTGGGAGGCCTTCACACCGGAAACTGGCGCGGGTCGCGTAGCCATTGCCTGAGTATGCAGTGACTACGATCTGTTTTGTACCTTGATTGGGCTTGTCTTTCACGATGGTGGTGTAAGTATCTGACAACCCGACCCACAGCGCCGCGCCGCGTCCTGGCTGCGCTTTGGTCACGTAGGCAGTTACGCTCTCGGAGCCCAGGTGCGCTGTCACGTCGATGGCGCGCTTCGGGTCGAAGAGGCCGGGATCTATCTGGATGCTGAATTCCTGAGTGATTGAACCGCCCGTAACGTTCACCGACGGGGGTAACGTAACACCCGCGGCGGTCGTTGAGAGCGATACCGTCGCCCCGCCCTGGCTGGGCAGACTCAATTCCACCCGGCCAATCCCCTGGTTGCTGGTCACCGGATCGGTGATGAATGAGAGTGCGAGATTCCTGCCCGCCACAGCCATATCTACATTAAACGTCGAGCTGAAAACGTCACTCTCGACGAGATCCGATTTTCCGTCGTTATCCATGTCCGCCGTAATGGTCGGAGGCGATTGGTGGAAGTCGAGCATGCCATAGGTGGGAATAAACGAACCGTCTCCCTTGCCTAACATGATTTGCGCGTAGATTCCTGGATGTGCCCAGTAGCCGCCTTGAAAGGCAGCGATATCGAGGTTTCCATCACCGTTGAAATCGCCCAGCCAGGCCGCATTCTTTTGCTGGTTCCCAAATCCGCCGCTGGCGGGGATGATGGCCACACCGTCGTAGGGGCTGTAAGTAGAAGTCAGACTGAAACTGCCATCGCTGTGTCCCAGGTAGACCCGGAACTTCGACTTGCCATAATCAGGGTAAGAGGCTATCGATGACACCGCCTCGATCAGGTCCGGGTAGCCATCATGGTTCAGGTCCGCAACCTGGAATTGTTCGATATTCTCCACTGCAATAACGGGTGGCCTGAAGCTACCGTCGCCGTTTCCAAGAAACTCGTAGACCGCGTGTCCGCTGAACGGAACAACGTTCAGATAAGTCCAGACCAGCACGTCCAGTTTGCCATCTCCATTCACGTCATCTACGTAGACAGACTCCGGCCAATGACCTCCGGCGGGGTTGAAGTATTGGGCCGTGCCATTCGAGAATCCCCCGCTCCCGTCGCCCATGTAGGAGGTAAGCGCGATGCCTTGCGATGGAGTAAGTCCGCAGCTGACAACGTCCAGCTTTCCGTCGCCGTTAAGGTCTCCAACCGCCATGAGCCCCATCGCATTAGCAGGATGGGTCACGACTGGTTTCCCGAAATGTCCGCCGCCGGTATTCGGGGCAAAGACGAAATAGGAATGCGGGTAAATGATCCCGTTGCCGGTACCGGTCTCGAATTGCACCCCAATGGCGAGGAAGTCGGGACGTCCGGTGTTGCGCATGTCGGCAAATGTATAGTCGCCGTACGCTTCCAAGCCGTCGATCACCGGAGAGCGCACCACGTCTGAGAACTTGCCATTGCCCTGATTTAACGCCACAGTGGCCTGATATGGGCCAACGGGCTTATCGGCGTATTCCAAGAAGACAAGGTCGCGAAGGCCGTCCCCATCAACATCGATTGGATCGACGCGTCCGAAGATTGAGGCATTGATAAATCCGGACCTATGCCCGCCGGCAAGATAGCCGTTGTAGCCGCCCTGAGGGTTGCCGTAGTCCACCGGACCCTTGCTGAGAAAGACGGTGGAGGTATCGGTGTCTTCGTTAGCTGTGACAAAATCAGGTACGCCATCGCCATTGAAATCGGCGGTCGCAACGCTCCAACTGGATTGACCACCTGGAAAGACACGCGGAGGACCGAAGTCTCCGGTTCCATCGCCTAATTGCACCGTCAGCAGGTCGCCCGCTACTTCGCCATACCAGCGGGCATCGTCCACGAATACTCCGGAAGTGATCAGATCAAGTTTTCCGTCAGCGTTAACATCTTTCAATAGGGTGCCGACAGGAATGTCCCCGGTTTGGACGATGTTCGCGTTCTGGTAAGGCTCAAAGGTGCTGTCGCAATGACCTTTGTAGATCTCGGTTACAGAAAAATCATTCACCACGGCGTCGAGGCAGCCGTCATTGTCCACATCAGCGAGTTCCGCGCTGTTTGGAGGGAAATCCTTGAGGACGTACGTCGCAGGCTTAAAAGTCCCGTCTCCTTGATTCAAATAAATGACTGCACCAGAGACGTAGTAGACAGGAGTGATATCCGTGACAAGGAGGTCGGGCCTTCCGTCGCCATTCACGTCGCCTACCGACAGCCAATAGGCGGTCGGATATGCCACATTGAAAGGCGTGGGCTGGAAGATGGGATTTCCGAAAGTGCCATCGCCGCGGCCGGGGAGCAGAACGATCGGTCCGGTCTCTTTAAACCCAGCCAGGCCTACTGCGATATCCAGGGTCCCATCGGCATTGAAGTCGGCGGTCACCAGATGAAGCGGTGCGGCTGGGACGTAATAGCTACGCTCCGGCTGGAACGTGCCGTTTCCATTCCCCAATAACACGCCCACAGTCCCGCTATCAGCTTCGGCGACGATCAGGTCTAAAATTCCAATCTTCCGCGTATCGACTGCCAATAACCAGATCGGCGACTGTCCCATCAGCGGTTCAATTCTTGGCGTGCCAAAATTCCCGTGGCTGTCGCCGAAATAGATCCACACGGAATTTGCGCCGCCATTACTGACCGCATAGTCCATCGCGCCGTCCCCGTTGAAGTCGCCGGTTACGGCTGAGGTTGGAAGATAATCCTGCTGCGCGAGGACACGTTGTTGAAACGTGGCCAGCGGAGGCGTCGCTGCTGCGGAGGAGACCGAAGCCACACCCGGATTCGCCCCATTCACCGCAAGCTTTGCCGCTGAAGAGTATTTCGGCCGCGAGAACCGCTTCGTGTATTCCGGACCAAACCGGTCCACGACGCCCCACCCCAAGAACCGCCGAGCGTGCCCCAGCTCGGGCAGTTTCTTATCGTCAGCGGCACTTAACGTACCGGGTCCCTTGCTCTGCGCAACCAACTGCGGAGAAGTCGTCCCACCCGCAGGAGCGGTGATCGTGAATGTCAATGCGTTGGAAGTCTGCTGAGGATATTGGCTGATCACCGTGATGCTTGCCGTGCCAGGAGTTGCAATCAGGTTGGCAGGTACCTCCGCCAGAATCTGGTTGCCGAAAACCCATGATTCCAGATACGTGTTGTTCCAACGAACGTATGTAGTCGCACCGAACCCGGTGCCCGTGATCGTTAACTCGAAACTGAAGCCGCCCGCGGCGATGCTGGATGGGGAAAGCGACGTAATACTCACACCTGGCGGCCCTACCGGGTAATCGACGACAAAGTTGACCTGGTTTGATTCGCCGCCGCCCGGGCCGGGGTTGACGACTTTCACCGGTATCCAGAAGTCGCCTGGCACCCACCATGGAATGTGGACATGAGCATTGATTTGAGTCGGACTCACGTAAGTGCTCAGGATTTGCGACCCCAGGAAGCTCAGTTGGGAGCCCGGAATAAAGTTGGTTCCGATCACCGTCATGTCGAAGTCTGGCGAGCCCTGAGGCAAATGTGTCGGCGTGATGGAGGTGATGGTAGGAATCGGGTTTGGCGGCGCGGTCGTACTCCATAGGATGGAGCTTTGGATGTTGACAAACTGACCACCTTGAAAGCCCGTTCCGAAATACGTTCCGGCATTCTGGCCTATCTGGATGCCCATGGTGGCGTTGCTGCCATAGTCATGGTCGGCGCAGCCCCCGCCAAAGATGACGTCGGGATAATTGACTCGGATGTTGCTGCTGTTCTCTTGAAAGACGATCTGGAAATTCACTGTGGAGGCGGGTTCAGTGCGGCAATCGAATGCCCGCACATCACGCCATTCAACGATCAACCGTCGCGAGGGAGCGCTCCCCACCACCCCCCAATAGACATTTTGCGCGCCGCCCTTGACGGGAAAAAGGTCGTCCCAGAAGGGTGCCACAACCGTCACCACGTCCAGATGCTCATTTAGATACTGTGGCAGAGGGATGTTGGAATTTGAATATTCGACGAAGGGGTTGGTAAGGCTCAGCGTCCCGTTGCTGCTGACGTACAGCTTGGAAAAACTGCCATCGCCAAAGTGGATCGGAAACGGGGTATCCAACCCCGCTACCGAATCGTCATCAAGGTCGAGGTTAGTTCCAGCGAAATCCACATGTTCATACGGGGCGGGTGCGTACCAATACTTGTTTAGAACGGAGACTTGAACGGAATCTCCATCGGGGAATTGGAGCGTGTAGGTGCCCACTGCAGGCGGCACCCATGCGGCCGAAAACACACCGTCGCCGGCAGCGGCGTCCGAGCCGTTCCCGTCATCTGCCAGTACGACATGCTCGCCAGTTTCGGCAACAATGACGTCGCCGACGGCATTGGGAAGCGCACAATCAGTACTCAAGTACTTGATCGGGATGGCCGTTCCAACGGCGCCTGTGATTGCCGGCAGGATCGGCTTCAGTCGGCCGCGGACAGTCGATCCCGTGCAGGTCAGAGATCCATAAGCATCAAGACGCCGGCTGCTTCTTGTATTCGACAAGCTATCCAACGGTTTTCCGCCGCTCAAAATCAGATTCTTTATCTGCCACCACGTTCGGCTGGGATCTTGAGCTTTCAAAAGGGCGGCAACCCCGGTGACGTGCGGGGCCGCCATGGAGGTGCCGCTATAGATGGAGTAAGTGTTAGCTGGTGTCGTGCTAACGATTTCTTCACCGGGTGCGGAAACGTGGACCGTGTGCAGGCCGAAGTTGGAGAACGAGACTATTTCGTCGAACCGGTTGGTCGCGGCTACCGTGATTACATTTGGAAAATCCAAGTTCGCCGGGAATGTGGGGATAAGATCATTGTCTGAAAAGTCATTGCCGGCGGCGGCCACGAATAAAATGCCGTCGTCCATTTGCGCCTTCACTGCGTCTGCTAGAGCCTGCGAAAAAAGAATGCCGCCCCAGCTGTTGTTCGTGGCGACAATGTTCACCCCTGATTCCTTCAATTTCTTAACGTAATCCAGGCAGGCCACCGCACCTGCGATATCTCCGTAACCCTGGGAACCGATGAACTTGCAACTCACAATCTTGACGGCCCAATTGATCCCGGCAACTCCGACCCCATTGTTCCCGGTCGCGCCGATCGTCCCTGACACATGGGTGCCATGCCCTTCGTCGTCAAATGGGTCGGAGTCGTGATTGAACGTGTCGATCCCGTGACAATCATCTATATAACCGTCACCATCGTCATCGACGCCATTCGAGTCACAATCACCTGGGTTGCTCCAGATGTTCTGCACAAGATCGGGGTGGGTGTAGTCGACGCCAGTGTCAATGACTGCGACTACCACGCTGGAATCACCTTGGGTAATAGACCAGGCTTGAGTTGCACGGATGTCAGCGCCAGGTGTCCCGCTCTTTTGTCCGATGTTTTTCAAATCCCACTGCACGGGGAAGAGGGGGTCGTCAGCGACCGATAAGTGCGAAACGACGTAGTTGGGTTCCGCGTATTCGACTGTGGGCTCGCTGCGATAAATTCGCGAGAGAGTCTGGACGTTGGAGCCGGCCGGCAACTGAACCAGATCCAAGTTGTGCACACCTTTGAAATGCCGAAGGACCTTTCCCTGGACCTTCTGGTGGATATTCCTGTGCTCAGTTTCATTACTATCGCGAAACTTTACGAGCAACTGGCCTGGTACAAACTTGGAACCAGTGGCAAGTGAGTAGCCGGAGCCGCTCTTCAGTCGCAGTTTTCCTTGAGCGGCTGCCGCTACGGAGAAGAGTGTAACCAGTGCCAAGAGAGTCAGAGCTCTCCTTAGGACTGAACGTGGAGAAGTCCTTAGCAGGGTAAGTCTCACAGCCGGAGCATTTTACAT
>Ga0170475_119201411_pt1 | contig 10113 bp, 18 predicted proteins | sample Soicark_Litter_5_FD_111474 | JGI IMG/M metagenome (GOLD analysis project Ga0170475, IMG submission 111474) | Avena fatua rhizosphere microbial communities from Hopland, California, USA. Combined Assembly of 48 SPs | reverse complement strand
GCGCTGCCGCGATCTGGCCCAGGAATTTCAGGTTATACATGCTGTGGGCCGATTGGAAAATCCGCTGTGGGAACATCAGGATCGCCTGCGCGAAAATTACAGGCATCACGCCGGCAAAATTGACGCGTAACGGCATGAACGATGTCTGTCCCGCATAGACCTTTCGGCCGACAGCGCGTTGAGCATGCTGCACTGGAATCTTCCGTTGCGCTTGCGTAATGGCAATGACACCCGCAACGACAACCAAAAGCAAAGCCAGCATCGCAATGGCGTGAAAGATGAAGATGTTGACGTTACCGCCCTTTTCGACCTGCGCGCGGAACATATCAACCAGGGATTGTCCTGCCTGCGGAATACGGGCAATGATGCCAATGCTGATCACCAATGAGATACCGTTCCCGATGCCACGTTCAGTGATTTGTTCGCCCAACCACATCAGCAGCATCGTGCCAGTCGTCAACATAATGACGGTCTGGAGCCGGTACCACCAAAGATAAGAGTCGCTGTACATGACGAGGCGACCGGGAAAGTTTGGAAACAAAGTGGTAGGATTCTCCCAGTTCATGGCCACGAAGAAGCCCTGGCCTAAACAGAGCAGCACTGTGAGGTAACGGCCGTATTGCACGAGCTTGGGCCGGCCCCCTTCTTCGCGCGCCAATTTGCTCAAACGAGGAATAACCGCAGTCAGCAATTGAATAATAATAGTGGCGCTGATATAGGGCATGATCCCGAGCGCCCCTAAAGCGCAGTGTTCCAGCGCGCCACCCGTGAACATGCTGTACATCCCGAGCAGACCACCACCACCACGCTGCGCGGTTTCGTTGAAATATTTTGCCAGCAGCGCTCCATCCAGCCCGGGGATCGGGACGATCGCGGTGACTCGACAAATGCCGAGCACTACCAGGGTGAAAATGATACGCGACTTCAGCTCCGGGATTTTGAAGCAGTTCGCGAAGGTGTTGGCGATGGCGGCGAGCATGTCCAGTTACGCTTTGGGCCGGGGAAACGTTTGAGCCGGCACGCTGATGACTTCGCATGCCCCGCCCTTGCCTTCGATCTTGGTTTTGGCCGAAGCGCTGAACGCATGGGCACTGACGGTAAGCTTCTTGGTTAGCTCGCCGGAACCGAGGATCTTGACACCGGCGCCGGCGCCGTTGGCCAAGCCTGCTTTGCGTAAAACTTCCCAGTCCACACGCGAACCGTTGTCGAAGCGGTTGAGCGAATCGAGATTCACCGGGATGTAAACAGTGGCATGGCGGGCGTTGTTGAAGCCACGCTTAGGTAGTCGGCGAATCAACGGCATCTGGCCGCCTTCAAAGCCGATGCGGATCGAACTTCCCGAGCGGGCCGTTTGGCCCTTTCCACCACGGCCGGACGTTTTGCCATGGCCGCTGGACTCGCCCTGACCTAACCGTTTTCGGCGATGTTTGGCTCCGGGACGCGGTTTTAAATCATGTAGACGCATAAACGAAATTAGAGGGAAGCCCCGGGGACAGCCGCTTGCTTTTCAGGCACCTTGAGAGAGATCCCACGGCTTCGGTAAATATCTTCGCGCAGCCGCAACTGCTGCAAGCCCTGCAACGTTGCTTTGACCACGTTGGCTGGATTTTTTGAACCGAGCGACTTGCTCAACACATCCTTGATGCCAACGGATTCCAGGACGGCGCGGACGGTTTTGCCGGCGATAACCCCGGTTCCAGGAGAGGCAGGACGCAAAAGCACATGGGCGCCGCAATAATGAGAAACGATCTCATGCGGAATGGTGATGTTCTTGAGATTGATGTTGACCATCGACGCCTTGGCGGTTTCGCCCGCCTTGCGGATCGCATCGGCGACTTCACTTGCTTTGCCCAAACCAACTCCAACGCGGCCGTGCTTGTCACCGACCACGATCAGGGCGCTGAAGCTGAAACGCCGTCCGCCTTTGACGACTTTGGAAGAGCGGTTGATGAACACCACTTTCTCGGAAAGCTCCTGCGATGGCTTCCCATCGGCTGAGGGTTCGGACTGCTCGCCGGGAGGCTTGCCGCGGCGCTGACCGCGCCATGGGCCACGCCCCGGACCGCCAGGACGGCCACTAGCTTCACCACCACTGCTTCGAATAAAATCTGCCACGCTAAAATCTCCTGTTCAGGTTAAAACTTCAGACCCGCTTCGCGGGCCGCATCAGCCAGCGCTTTCACTTTTCCGTGATAGCGCGCGCCGGCGCGATCGAAAACCACTTGATTGATCCCTTTGCTCTTTGCGGCTTCCGCGGCCAGGGCGCCGACCTTCTTGGCCGTGGCCACATTGGCTGACGCCTTTTTGTCAGCCCCTTTTGAAACGGTGGATGCGGCGGCGACGGTCACACCCGCCAGGTCATCGATGAACTGCACATAGATGTTCTGGTTGGTGAAGCAAACGCTCATGCGCGGACGCTCCTTGTTGCCTCGCACTTTCTTGCGAATTCGCCAGCGGCGCAACTGCCGCAGTTGTTGTTTCTTTTGCTCTTGCATGTTTTATCAGCCACGGATTTTGCCGTGACGCTAAATTAAATTCACCGAATGGATTATTGGACGGTCTTGCCTTCCTTCCGCGTGACCTTCTCGTCCGAATATCGAACACCTTTACCCTTGTAAGGTTCCGGTGGATAGAAGGACCGAATTTCCGCGGCTACCTGCCCGACGACCTGCTTGTTCGGCCCCTCGATGGTAACTTTCGTATTCTCCTCGACCGTCACTTTGATCTGGTCGGGAATAGGATAGTTCAACGGATGGGAGTAACCGAGATTCAAGTTAATAATCTTGCCCTGGACAGCGGCTTTGAAACCGACCCCCTGGATCTCCAGCTTTTTGACAAACCCTTCGCTGACGCCTTTGACCATGTTATTCACGATCGAGCGGCTGAGCCCGTGAAGCGCTTTGGCTTCCGAATCTTCGCCCGCGCGCGAAACAACGATATTCTTGCCATCGACTTTGGCGCCCGTGCGGCGCGGCAATTCAAAGTCGAGCTTGCCCTTGGGGCCTTCGACGAAAACCTTCTGGCCTTTGACATCGACCTTCACCTTTTCGGGAATGACGATGGGCTGTTTTCCAATACGTGACATAAAATTAATTCCTACCAAACATAGCAGAGAAGCTCTCCGCCGAGATTGTTTTTTCGAGCCTGTACCCCGGTCATAATGCCCTGGGAAGTCGACAAAATCGCCGTGCCCAAGCCGCCACGAACGCGCGGGATGTCGGTCGCGCCCACATAACGGCGCAACCCGGGAGTGCTGACCCGGCGCAAACCTTCGATGACCCCTTTTTTGCCTTCGTACTTAAGCTTCATCTTGATGGTTCTTTTGGCCGCGGCGGGACCTTCCACGGAAACCTCGGCCACATAGCCCTCTTTTTTGAGCACTGTGGCAATGCTCTCTTTGAGCTTGGAATGCGGAAGTTCAACCATCGGGAGCAACGCGCGATGGGCGTTGCGAATCCGTGTCAGCATGTCGGAAATTGGATCAGTCATACGCTTACCAACTCGCTTTGGTGACGCCCGGGATAAGGCCGTTTAGGGCTGCTTCGCGGAACTGGAGGCGCGAACAGGCGAATTTCCGCAGGTAACCATGGCGGCGACCGCTGATGGCGCAACGGTTCACCACCCGCGTGGGACTGGCATTGCGCGGCAACTTTGAGAGCGCGGCGTAATCCTTCTTCGCCTTCAGTTCAGCGCGCAGAGCGGCGAACTTCTTCACCGTCTCCCGCTTTTTCTTGTTCCGTTCAAACCAAGCTTGTTTTGCCATAAGAGTTAAGAGTGCTTTGCTTCGGCCTGCTTTCCTTCCGCGTGCTTTGCTTCGGCGAAAGGCATGCCCATCATTTTCAAAAGGTCCAACGCCTCCTGGTCGTTTTGGACGGTAGTTACAATAGTAATGTCCATCCCTTGCTGCCGTTTGATCTTGTCCAATTCGATCTCCGGGAAGACGGTCTGGTCAGCGATGCCGAGCGAATAATTGCCACGCCCATCAAAAGAGCGCGGCGAGGTCCCGCGAAAATCACGAATGCGCGGCAGAGCGGCCGCCACCAGTCGATCAAAAAACTCGTACATCTGGTCGCGGCGCAGCGTCACCCGACATCCGATGGGCTGCCCCTCACGCAACTTGAAGTTGGCGATGCTTTTGCGGGCTTTGCTGATGACCGGCTTGCGCCCGGTAATCTGGGCCAGGTCCTTGGCCGCGTCTTCAATTGCGCCTTTTTCCAGCGAGGCGCTGATGCCCATGTTAACCACGATCTTTTCCAGGGATGGCACCTGGTGAACGTTCGAGTACTTCCGCTTCTCAATGAGAGCGGGCCGCACTTCGTTCATGTATTTGCTGTAGAGTCTGGATTTCATTTTTCGATCACGCGTTGGCCGGTTCGGCGGGAGCGCGTTTGGCCGCCCTGGCATCAAAGCGTTCGGCCTGCATCACATTTGAAATGTGGACGGTGCCTTCCCGCTCGATGATTGCCCCTTGCGGCTGGTTCTGGTTCTTGCGCGTATGGCGTTTGATCATCTTTACCCCTTCGACGATCACGCGCTGCTTGCCGCGCAGCACCTCAATGATCTTGCCGCGCTTGCCACGCTCGGTGCCTGAGATGACCACCACCTCATCACCTTTTTTAACATGAAATTTCTGCATAACTAAATCACTTCTGGCGCCAGCGAGATAATCTTCATGAACTTCTTCTCGCGAAGCTCGCGCGCGACCGGACCGAAAATTCGCGTCCCGCGCGGGTTCTTTTCCTTGTCGATAATCACCACCGCATTCGAATCAAACCGCAGATACGAACCGTCGCTTCTTCGGATCGGCTGGCGAGTCCGAACGATCACGGCATCGACCACATCGCCCTTCTTCACCGTCCCATCGGGCGAAGCTTCTTTGATGTGGGCCTTGATCACGTCGCCGATACCGGCGTAACGCTGGTTTCGGCCAATGACCCCGATAGCTGCGGCGCGCTTGGCGCCCGAGTTATCGGCCACATCCAGAATAGAACGAATTTGTAGCATAAAATCGGCAATTATCCAGCGACTGGCGTGGCGTCCGTATTCCGCTCGACCACTTCGACCAGGCGCCAGCGTTTGGTCTTCGATAGCGGCCGGGTCTCTTCGATCCGGACGCGATCACCGGGTTTGGCCTCGCTCTTCTCATCGTGCGCGTAGAATTTCTTATAAGCGGTGACCACCTTCTTGAACTCCGGGTGAGGAAAACGGCGCTGCACGCGAACCACGATGGTTTTGGCCATCTTGTTCGAGATCACTTCGCCGATCCGCTCTTTGCGGTTTCCGCGTTCAACTTTAATCGTCTCAGGCATAGTCAACTCACTCAGGCTGCCTTCTTGCGCAGAAGGGAAATTTGTGTCTCGATCCGGGCAATATCACGGCGCAACGTCCGCAATCGAGCCGGCTTTTCCAATTGGCTGCTGGCCTGTTGGAGCCGCAGGTTAAACATTTCCTGACGGAGGTCGCGACTCTTTGCCGCCAACTCCGAAACCGTCAAGTCTTTCAATTCCACCATCTTCATAAATCCAGGCTATCCGATTTTGTGCCGTGAAATGAACTTCGTTTTGATCGGCAGCTTGGTGGCAGCCAGGCGCAACGACTCGCGGGCGACTGCCTCGGGCACACCGTCAACTTCGAACAGCACGTTCGCGGGCCGGATCACCGCCACCCACGATTCGAGTGGCCCCTTGCCCTTGCCCATGCGCGTTTCGAGCGGCTTTTTCGTGTAGGATTTGTCCGGGAAAATCCGGATCCAAACCTTGCCGCGCCGTTTCATAAAACGGGTCACCGCCACGCGGGCAGCTTCGATCTGCTTCGTATCAAGCCAGCAGCGCTGCAAGGCCTGCAGCCCGTACTCGCCAAATGCGACGGTATGGCCCCGGGAAGCAATCCCGGTGCGGCTGCCGCGGTGCATTTTGCGGTACTTAACTCTGGCGGGCATCATTGGCATAACAAAATCTCCTGGGCTTAGGCTGCGGTGGCAGTGGTCGTCTCAACCGGCTGCGGCTTTTCCTGTTTGGTCTCGCCCTTGCAGATCCAGCACTTCACGCCAAGCTTCCCATAAACGGTGCCGGCTTCGGCAAATCCGTAATCGATGTTCGCTCGCAAGGTGTGCAGCGGCACGCGGCCTTCGTGATACATTTCCACCCGCGCCAATTCGGCCCCGCCCAACCGGCCGGCGCAGCGAATCTTGATTCCTTCAGCCCCAAAATCCATGGCGGTCTGAATGGCCTTCTTCATCGCGCGACGGAATGAGACCCGGCGCTCAAGCTGCAGCGCGACGTTCTCAGCCACAAGCTGAGCGTCCAACTCCGGCGTCTTGATCTCGAGAATATCGACGTAAATTTCTTTGCCCGTCAGTTTGCTCAATTCCTCTTTGAGCTTGTCGATTTCCGCGCCTTTGCGGCCGATCACAACGCCGGGCCGCGCCGTAAGGATGGTGATGCGGCAACGAGTGGCAGCGCGTTCGATCAGGATGCGCGGCACAGAAGCCGACTCGAGCTTCTTCTTGAGGACATTGCGAATTTGATAGTCCTCGGTGAGCAGCTTGCCGAATTCTTTCTTTTCAGCATACCACTTGGAGCGCCAGTCACAAATGACGGCGACGCGCAAACCGATTGGGTTGGTTTTTTTGTCCCATAATTATTCGTCAGATAAAACAATTTTGATATGGCAGTTCCGCTTCAGGATCGGGCCCGCCGAGGCGCGCGCTTTGGGCGTGAAACGCTTGAGCGTAGTGGCCTGCCCAGCCACACTTGCTTTACCCAGAGTTTTTCGGTCCGAAGCCCGCTGTATTCCGGCTTGTGCAGCTTGAGATCTTCGGCATTGGCCATCGCCGATTTCAACGTCTTGGATACATGGCGCGCTGATTTCCGCGGCACCACTCTCAAGACGGCCTCCGCCTCGGTCGCGGCCAATCCCTGGATTTGCCGGACCATTTCGCGCATTTTTTGCGCGGACATCCGGACGTTTTTCATGATCGCGTGAACTTCCATAGGCTACTTGGCTTCCGCTTTGGCCGTGTGCGCACCGTGTTTCTTGAACGTCCGTGTGAGGGAAAACTCACCCAAGCGATGCCCAACCATGTTTTCGGTGACGAACACAGGGTTAAACACTTTGCCGTTATGCACGTTGAAAGTGAGGCCGACGAAATCGGGCGTGATCATCGAGCGGCGAGACCAGGTCTTAATTGGCTGCTTGGACTTGGTTTCCTTCGCCTTGACGATTTTTTCCAACAGATGCCCGTCGACAAACGGACCTTTTTTAATCGAGCGTCCCATAACTTAGTACTGTTTCATTGGGCGACCATCACGGCGCACCAAAATAAAGCGATTGGAGTGTTTGCGCCGAATGCGCGTCTTGTATCCTTTGGTGATTACTCCCCAGGGAGTCACGGGGTGCCCGCCGCCAGAAGTCTTTCCGGCGCCGCCGCCCATCGGGTGATCGACCGGGTTTTTCGCCACCGCTCGGCTGAGCGGACGAATCCCTCGATGACGCCCGCGGCCCGCCTTGCCCAGGACCACGTTTTCGTGCTCGGTATTGCCGACCTGCCCAATGGTCGCATAGCACTGCTCGTTCACTTTCCGAATCTCTCCCGAAGGCAGGCGAATTTGGGCGTAACCCTCATCGCGCGACATCAGCGTAGCTGCGCCGCCGGCAGTGCGAACCATCTGTGCGCCGCGACCGGGGAACATCTCAATATTGTGGATGGGCAAGCCCACGGGAACATTCTTCAAAGGAAGGCTATTGCCGATTTCAGGAGGAGCTGTGGGGCCGCTCTGGATCTTGGTTCCGACCATCAGGCCGCTGGGAGCCACGATATACCGCTTCTCCCCATCCTTATATTCGAGCAGGGCCAGCCTTGCTGTTCGGCGCGGATCGTACTCGATCGCGATTACCTTCGCTTCCACTCCATGTTTGTTCCGCTTAAAATCGACCAAACGGATCTTTTGTTTGTGGCCCCCGCCAATCCCGCGGCTGGTCACGCGTCCATAACAATTGCGGCCGCCGGTCTTCTTGCGAATTTGAACAAGGTTCTTCTCGGGCCGGGTCTTGGTAATTTCATCGAACGACGCAATCGTGATATAACGCGTCGAAGGAGTGAGGGGTCGATAGCTCTTTACTGGCATAACAAAATCTTTAGGTCAAAGCGATCTTCTCGCCTTTGCTGAGTGTCACGATGGCCTTCTTCCAATCAGGAGCCCGGCCGGCCTGCGTGGTCCGCTGGCGGCGCGCTTTGCCTCGCACGTTCAAGGTATTGACCTTGAGAACCTTTACTTTGAATAGCTCCTGGACAGCCTGCCGGATCTGCGGTTTGGTGGCTCGGCGATCGGCCACCACGGTGTACTGGTTGAGCTTTTCGCCCTGGCGAGTGCCCTTTTCCGTCAGCCGGGCAGTTTTAATAATTTCAAATGAGTTCATCGCCAAGCCTTAGTCCTGCAAACGTTCCTGCAGTTTTTCAAAACCGCTCCGTGTAAAAACCAATTTGTTGCTGCGAAGCACCTGGTATGTGTTCAAAACATCGCTCGTCGTCAGCTCGACATCCTGCACGTTGCGCGAGGCAAGGGTCAGGTTCTTATCCTGGGCGGCAGCCACAAATAGCGCGGTGCCCGCGAGCTCCAGCTTTGAAACGATTTCAACGAACCCTTTGGTCTTCGGGCTGTCGAGTTTGATGTCGTCCACCACCAGCACATCTCCGGCGTTCAAGCGTTCGGTGAGGGCCTTTCGCAACGCCAATTGCTTTGTCTTTTTGGAAATTCCTTTCCTGAAATCGCGAGGCTTGGGACCGAATACGACTCCACCCCCACGCCACAATGGTGAAGCAAATGAACCAGCGCGCGCGCGACCGGTGCCTTTTTGGCGCCACGGCTTCTTGCCAGTGCCGTTCACTTCACCCATCGTCTTGGTGCAGGCAGTGCCCATGCGCTGGGCAGCCTGGTAGGCGACGATCGTATCGTGTACAGCCTGCGTGCCGCGTCCTCCCTCGACGAGAGGGAACGTCACTTCGAGCTGCCCCTTCTCTTTGCCGTTAAGATCTTTAACCGTCAGCTTCATGATCGTTATTTCTTGGCCGGTGCAGCGGCTGGTTTGGCGGCTGGTTTGGCTTCTGCCTTGGCGGCGGCTGCTTTAGCGGCAGCGGCCTTCGCCTTGCCCAATGGCTGAGGCGCTTTCTTTACTATTGTGCCCTTGGGAATCTTCTTCGATTCGCGAATGACGACGTAATCGCCTTTTGCACCGGGAATCGCACCCCTGACCAGCAGGACGTTGTCTTGTTCGCGCACCTGGATGATTTCCAGGTTCTGCGTGGTTCGCCGGACCTGCCCCATGTGCCCAGGCATTCTCATGCCTCGCATCACTGTTCCAGGAAACAACCGCTGTCCGATCGCCCCGTTGCGGCGATGCCAGCCCTTGGCCCCGTGGGTCATGTCACCGCCCCGAAAATTATGGCGCTTCATTACGCCTTCGAACCCTCGGCCCTTGGTCACTCCAATCGCATCGATGAAATCACCCTTGGCAAAAAGAGTCGCGCCCAAAATGTCGCCGGGCTTCACTTCCTTCGAAAAATCGCGGAATTCTTTGATCCGTTTCACCGGCGCGGCATTGTGCTTCTTGAGATGACCGAGCACCGCCTTGGTCAGGCGGCTTTCCTTTTGGTCTTCAAAGCCCAATTGGACCGCTTTATAGCCGTCGCTCTCGACGGTCTTGCACTGGATCACCCGGTTGGGACCAGCCAGCACAACGGTAACATGAATCAACGCGCCCTCTTCATTATAGACGCGTGTTTGACCGAGTTTTTTTCCGACGAGTGCGAGCATAAACTTAAATCTTGATCGTGATATCTACGCCCGCCGGTAGATTTAGCTTTTTGAGTTCATCGACCGTCTTGGCCGTGGGCTCGATGATATCGAGCAACCGCTTGTGGGTGCGCTGCTCGAAAGTCTCTTGCGATTTCTTGTCAGCGTGGGGAGAGCGCTGAACGGTAAAGCGTTCGATACGGGTGGGCAACGGAATCGGTCCCGCCACGCGCGCGCCGGTGCGCTTCACTGTTTCCACAATGTCGTGGGCCGACTGATCGATCACCCGATGATCGAAAGCCTTGAGTCGAATCCGTATACG
>Ga0170475_118196724_pt1 | contig 10113 bp, 10 predicted proteins | sample Soicark_Litter_5_FD_111474 | JGI IMG/M metagenome (GOLD analysis project Ga0170475, IMG submission 111474) | Avena fatua rhizosphere microbial communities from Hopland, California, USA. Combined Assembly of 48 SPs | reverse complement strand
TATGGAATCAGACTACTTTCCAGTTGCCATCTACTTTGTTGTTGTTGCTGCAATCACCGCTGCAACCCTCGGTGCTACTGCGCTTTTTTCCGGCCGAAGCACATCTTTAGTCAAATACATGCCTTATGAGTCCGGCATACAAACAACAACAGACCTTCTGCAAGAACGATTTCCCCTTCGCCACTACTTGACAGCCCTAATGTTCCTTTTGTTTGATATCGAAGTGATCTTCCTTTATCCTTGGGCAGTTGTCGCTAAAAGCTTAGGCTCATTTGCGTTTTTAGAAATCAGTTGGTTTTTGATTGTTTTACTGATCGGATTTGCCTATGTCTTTCGGAAAGGAGGAATGGAATGGCAATGAATCAAGGGGAAAAAGCCCCTTTTTTACTAACTACACTTGAGTCTGTTATAAACTGGGGCCGTAAAAACTCACTTTGGCCAGCTCAATTCGGACTAGCTTGCTGTACAATCGAAATGATGTCTACAGCTGCCGGACGATACGATATTGCACGTTTTGGGATGGAAGTTTTCAGGGCATCTCCAAGGCAAAGCGATTTAATGATTGTAGCTGGAAGGCTCAGCCAAAAAATGGCTCCGGTTTTACTGACTGTCTACGAGCAGATGCTAGAGCCTAAGTGGGTCATCGCGATGGGAGACTGCGCATCTTGTGGAGGTATCTATAATAACTACGCCATTATTCAGGGCGTAGACAAAATTGTTCCCGTTGACGTCTATGTTGCAGGATGTCCTCCACGGCCTGAAGCCTTAATTGACGGCCTCATCATGCTTCAAAACAAAATCCAAGGGGAGCGTTCGCTGCGAAGATGAATACACCACAAGCCTCAGAAGCCCTCAAACTTAAATTTGAAGATTCCGTCCTTCAAATTACAGAAGCCTTTAATGAAACGACAGTGGAAGTAAAGAAAGACGCTATTCGGGAAATCCTCTCCTTTTTACAGACTCCGGAAGTCGGCTTTAACCTTCTCATTGATCTTACAGCTGTAGATTATTTGCATCCAAAAGTCTGCACAAAACTTGTGTACTGGCTTCGTAATGCAACATATTTACATCAAATCAGAATTGTCCTTTATGCAGAACGCGAGCAAGCAGTGCCTTCTATCGTAGACCTATGGCCAGGCGCCAATTGGTTTGAGAGGGAGGTTTTTGATTTATTCGGGGTAAATTTTGATGGCCACCCGAATCTTAAGCGCATTTTAATGCCGGATGACTGGCAAGGACATCCTCTTCGTAAAGATTACCCTCTGACAGAAGAACCTGTTGAATTTAAACATGAAGCCAAGCCAAAAATACCATCCCGAGTCATTCCTAATGTCGGACAATCTAACACAAATTAATCAAGAGATTTTAGGCGATATTCTCGAGCTGAATCTAGGCCCTCAGCATCCGTCAACGCACGGAGTTCTAAGGTTAAAGCTTAGATTGGATGGAGAAGTCGTTATCTCAGCCGAACCCATCATCGGCTATCTGCATACAGGCGTTGAAAAAGAGTGCGAATTTAGGACATACCACCAAGTTTTTACTCTGATTGACAGGCTCGATTATCTATCGGGCCCAGCTGAAGAGCAAGCCTTCGCTGGGGCAGTTGAAAGGCTTATGGCTATTGAGGTTCCAGATAGAGCAAAAATTATTAGAGTCATTCTACTAGAGCTTTCGCGAGTGGCAAGCCACCTATTATGGCTTGGCACAAGTGCTCTCGAACTTAACATGTCTTCTGTGTACATGTACTGTTTTGCAGAAAGAGAGAAAATCTTAGATATCTTTGAAGAACTTTCCGGCGCCCGCATGTTTCCTTCCTTTTGGAGGATTGGCGGCCTTGCAAAAGACGCAACTCCGCTATTTCATGAACAGGTCAAAGAATATATCTCCGGATTTCATAGCACTTGGAAAGATCTGGATAATCTTTTGACACTTAATTATGTCTGGTGCGAAAGATTGCAAGGCGTCGCGGTCATTGACAAAGATCTTTCAGCCAAATATTTGTGCTCAGGACCTGTAGCTAGAGCTGCTGGCATCAATTCTGACATAAGAAAAAATTACCCATATCTAGATTACGACACTTACTCTTTTGAAATCCCGACTTATACGGAAGGTGATTGTTATGCCAGATACTTAGTACGCTTGTTTGAAATGAAGCAAAGCATCTCTTTAATTGAGCAAGCGTTAGGCAAGCTGAAACCTGGGCCAATCATTACAGACAACCTCAAAGTTGCTCTGCCGCCGCGTCCATTGCTTGCCCGCAGCATGGAAGCTGTCATCCACCAATTCAAATTAGTCAGTGAAGGCATGCATCCGCCATCAGGAGAGCTTTATGAAGCTGTAGAATCGGCGAGGGGTGAACTTGGTTATTACCTTGTCAGTGATGGAGGCAATAGACCTTATCGCCTTAGAGTACGCTCTCCTTCTTTTCCTCATCTAGCTGTTTTAGAAACCGTTTTGACTGGCAGCCTTTTATCAGATGTCGTTGTAGCAATTGCAAGCGTTGACCCCATTTTAGGAGATGTAGACCGATAATGCTCAAAGATGAAACCAAAAATGCCATTAACGAACTCATGAAGCTCTATCCAGAAAAGAGATCGGCTTTAATTCCTGCGCTCCATTTAGCGCAAGCTGAAAAAGGGTATTTACCGAAGGATGTACAAGCAGAAGTTGCCGTACTCTTTGCTATTGAACCAAGCGAAGTTCTCGCTATCGTCTCATTTTACGACATGTTTTATGAAAAACCTGTAGGTAAAAAAGTTGTTCACATTTGTAAAAACCTATCGTGCATGCTTCGAGGTTCAGACGAACTCTTAGAAAAGATTTGCACAAGGCTTAAGATCAATCCAGGAGAGACAACTGCTGATGGCGAGTTTACTCTTTTAAAGTCGGAATGCCTTGCTGCATGCGACTTAGCACCCGTCCTCCAAGTGAATGACGAGCTTATCGGATGCGTTCAGGACGTTCATCTAGACGAAATTTTGGGCGAAAAAGGCAAAGGCTAAACAATGAAACAAATGCCGATTTTAACAGAGTATATCTTATTCCCTGGGCAAACAAATATTGCCGTATACAAAGAAAATGGAGGCTATAAAGCCATTCAAAAGGCTATTCCTGCAATGACTCCCGATCAGGTTATAGCAACCGTCAAACAATCAGAGCTAAGAGGTAGAGGCGGCGCCGGCTTTGTAACGGGCATGAAGTGGGGCTTTGTTCCTAAAGATCCGGCCTTGACGAAATATCTTGTTTGCAACTGTGACGAAAGCGAGCCTGGCACCTTTAAAGACCGCTTTTTGATAGAGCACGATCCTCACCAGTTGATTGAAGGAATTATCTTGGCAAGCTACGCAATCGGGGCACAACTTGCCTTTATCTATTGCCGCGGAGAGTTTCATAAAGGATTTAAAATTCTTAAAAAAGCAGTTGAAGAGGCCAAAGCTGAAGGCCTTCTTGGAAAAAAAATCAATGACTCTGACTTTTCATTAGAGATTATTGTTCATCCAGGAGCCGGAGCCTATATTGCAGGTGAAGAAACGGCTCAATTAAACTCGCTTGAAGGCTACCGTGCAACACCTCGCTTAAAACCCCCTTTCCCTGCAACAAACGGGCTTTACAACAAGCCGACTGTCGTCAACAATGTTGAGACCCTTTGCAATGTTGTCCACATCCTAAATAGAGGTGCAGATTGGTTTCAATCGATAGGAAAGCCGAAAAATAGAGGCACTAAGATTTACCAAATTAGCGGCCACGTGCAAAAGCCGGGCTGCTATGAATTTCCTTTAGGTGTTCCCTTAAAAGATGTTTTAGAGGCTGCAGGCGGTGTCACAAAAGGACGCTCTTTCAAAGCATGCTACCCTGGCGGCTCATCTTGTTCTTTGCTCACAGAAAAAGATTTAGACCTTTCCATGGATTTTGAATCGCTGCAAGCAAGAAAATCTGCTTTAGGAACTGCGTCTATTATCGTGATGGATGACTCAACGGATATGGTCAAGGTTGCTCATCGTTTAATGGAATTTTACCAGCATGAATCTTGCGGAAAATGCACTCCATGCCGTGAAGGAACGCGTTGGGTTGTCCAAATTTTGGCCAGAATCTTGCGGAAAGATGGTTATTATGGCGATTTGAAAACGATCAGAGACGTCTGCCGCAATATGGAAATTTTGCCATTTTGCCCGTTGGCAATTGGCGCATCACCTCCTATCCTGTCTGCTATGGATGCCTTTCCAGAAGAATTTGATTCCTATATTCGCAAAAATCCCAATGCCGATAAACCGCCAAAGATGAAAATCGCCTACCCTTATATGTGAGAGCTAAAAATGATTCACTTGACGATCGACGGACAAGCCATCTCCGTTCCTAAAGGAACTACTGTTTACGAAGCTGCAAAGCAATTAGGCATCGAGATCCCTATTTTTTGCTACCACGATAGAATGCCGCCTTTTGGCGCTTGCAGAGTCTGCATGGTTCAAGTCGAATCCATGCCTAAGCCGCAAACATCTTGTACACTTGTGGCAACAGATGGAATGGTCATTCAGACAGAAGCTCAGCTTGCAAAAGATAGCAGACAAGCTATTTTAGAGCTCTTACTCATTAACCATCCTCTGGATTGCCCCATCTGCGATAGGGGCGGGGAGTGCCCTCTACAAGATCAAACGCTTAAATTCGGTCCTGATAAGAGTCGTTTTTTCGAAGACAAAAGGCGTTTTAAAAAACCAATTGCCTTAACGCCTGTTCTTACGCTTGACCGAGAAAGATGCATTGTATGCGCCCGGTGTACTCGATTCAGCGATCTTATTGCAGGAGACCATGCTTTAGAGTTTGCCGATCGAGGCTTTAAAACCGAAGTGGTTACCGCAAAAGAAAAAGTTGCCGAGCCCAAGTTTTTGGGAAATACCATTATGATTTGCCCGGTTGGCGCTTTAACGAGCACAGCTTATCGTTTTCGCGCGCGGCCTTGGGATAATACGCCGACTCCAACGACTTGTCCCTTATGCCCTGTTGGCTGCAGCATGATTTTAGATTCTAGAGATGGAGAAATTGTTAGGACGCGCTCTTTAGAAAATAGCGACGTCAATGACATATGGCTCTGCGACAAAGGCTGGTTTGGGTATGAATTTGTTGATCACCCACAAAGGCTGCATACCCCTTTGCTTAAAAAAAATGGGGTGTTTTCTGAAGTTACCTGGGAAGAAGCCATCTCTTTTGCGGCTGAAAAATTTAAAAGCTTTAAAGAAAATAAAAAGATTGCCGCCTTCGGGGGAAACAACTTAACCATTGAAGAAAGCTATCTCTTGCAAAAGCTTATGAGAGAAGGTGCTGAAGTCAATCATGTCGATCACCGTATAGGAATGCCCATTTTTAACTTAGAAATGGAAGCCCTTTTTCCAGGAATGGAAATGCCTATTGCTGAGTGCAAAAACTTAGATTACGCCATCTTTCTTGGCACTGATATCACCGAAGAGTTTCCTGTTTTATGGCTTCATTTCAAGCAAATCATGCCGAAAGGAAAAATTATTTTTATAGGACATTATGCTCCAGAAGTAGCATCCCAATTATCAGAAGTCTTCTTGCATGCTCCTGGAGGAGAACTCAATGCCATACAACAGTTTGAAAAGACATTTAGAGAGTTAGTAGATCAAGAAAAGAAAGGAGCTCTATTCGTTGGCCGGCAATATCTTGCCACTACACATCGTAGAGAAATTCTTCAAGCGCTTTTGGCTTTAAAAAACAGGTCTCCAAATCTTTCTTTAAACCTTCTTGAAGGTAAAGGCAATAGCATGGGAGCGCGCTTTGCCGGCATGCACCCTGAGCTTTTACCCAAGTTTGAAAAGGCAAAAAATGCAGGTATGAACGCATTAGAAGTCTTAAATCATGCCTCTAATGACGGCTGGGATTTGCTTTACACCGTAGGATCTAATCCTGCAGCTCACTGTCCGTCTGGGCTATGGGAAAAGGCGCGCTCTCAAATGAAATGCCTTATAGTCCAAGATCTTTTTATGACAAAAACAGCAGAATCTGCCGATCTTGTTTTGCCGACACTTTGCTATGCCGAAAAAACGGGACACTTTGCCAATATCGAAGGAAGAGTTCAGACTCTTATGCCGGGAAAAGTAATACCTGAACACCTTTACGGCGATGGTGAAATTATCAGCTTGATTGGATGGGAACTCGGATTAGATCTTTATTGCGACGAGTCCTTCTTGCTTGCCCTGCAGCAAATTCGGCTTCCCATAGAAAGACCTAAGACGCTTTCTTTAGTGTCGAAAGACCCCATTTTGCCATCCTCTTTTCTTTCTGCAAGCTTTGCTCCTAAGCTGTTTGACCATGGCACAAGAATGCTGCATAACAACTCGCTTATCAAACAAGCTTTATGCCGGGGAGTTTTTATTCATCCTCTTGAAGGAAGTAAAAGAGCTTTAAAAGAAGGCGGCATTGTGCGATTAAGTTTTGAAAAGCACTCGATCACAGCCCCTATCTATTTCGATGAAAAAGTAGCTCCCATGACTATTGTGCTCCCACTAGGTTTTGATAAAGTGCCCTCGCACGAACTGGCGCCGAATCTGTTAAATGGCTTAACAATAACATTGGAACAATAGACTTCCTTGATAATTGCTTAAAAAGGTTGAACTCATGCTTAATGATGTTTCTGAAATCGTCATCAAAAGCCTTATTCTTATTTTAGTTCTTCTGGCAGCTTCAGGTTACATGACTTTTTTAGAGCGCATTGTCATGGCAAGACTGCAGATGCGACTCGGACCAACCCGCGTGGGTCCTCTGGGTTTATTTCAGCCTATTGCAGATGGGATTAAGCTTCTTTGCAAAGAAAGATTCCAGCCGCACAATATTGATATTTTAACTTACTGGCTCTCGCCGGCTATTTCTCTTTTCATAGCCCTATTTGTGTTCGTTTTAATCCCCGTAGGCGGCACAGTCGAAATTTTTGGACACCCTGTTAAATTACAAATTGCAGACTTAAACAGCGGCATCCTTTTTCTGCTAGCTTTCTCATCCCTTGCCATCTACGGCGTTGTGCTGGCAGGCTGGTCATCTAACAACCGCTACTCACTCTTAGGCGCACTACGCGGTACATCTCAAATGATCAGCTATGAGATTCCGATGACCATTTCGCTTTTGACAGTTGTCTTAAGCGCCGGCACTTTGAGCTTAAATCAAATTGTCGAAGCGCAAAGTTCTCAGTGGTTCATTTGGACAAATCCGGTAGGATTTATCATTTATTTTATAACAGGCCTTGCAGAAACTAACAGGGCCCCTTTTGATCTTCCTGAATCTGAGCAAGAGCTTGTTGGTGGATATCACACTGAATATGGCGGCATGAAATTTGCCATTTTCTTTCTTGCTGAATACATTAACATTTTGGCCGTTTCTGCCATTGCCACAACATTTTTTTTAGGTGGCTGGTTTGGACCTACCAATACACCCGTCATTTGGTTTTTGCTAAAGGTTGCCATTTTAGTTTTTATTTTCATCTGGATACGTTCAACAATGGCACGCCTTCGTTATGATCAACTCTTAAGCTTTGGCTGGAAAGTATTGACTCCAATTGCCATACTCAATTTGATCTTTACAGCCTACTTTACATTGGTACTAACATGAAAAGTTCCTTTAAGCTCACCCTAATGAAAGTCATAGCGATGTTCAAAGGGCTTTTTATTGTGCTTAAATATGGCTTTAAAAAGCCAAATACTATTCGCTACCCTGAAGAGAAGCGAAAACTTCCCATGCGCTCGAGAGGCCGCCATTATTTAACTAAGTGGGAAGATGGTAAAGAGCGGTGCGTCGGCTGCGAACTTTGCGCCATCGTTTGCCCTTCGCAAGCGATCTACGTTAAACCGGCAGCCAATGATCTGGAAAATCCGCACTCACATGGAGAGCGCTATGCCTCGGATTTCCAGATAAACATGCTAAGGTGCATCTTTTGCGGCTACTGTGAAGAGGCATGTCCTACCGGCGCTATTATTTTAAGCAATGAGTATGAGCTTGCTGCATACGACAGAAAATCCCTCATTTACACAAAAGAGATGCTCACAGAAGAGCAACCGGGCGACTCTGGCCGCGATCCGAAAAGAGAGATCTGAACATGGCAAATCTTCCGCAAGTTCTCGAGTGGACTTTTATTTTTCTCCTTATTCTTTCAGCAATCGGTGTCATTACAGCATCAAAACCTGTTTATTCAAGCCTCTCTTTTCTTGTCACTCTTATTTCTCTTGCTTTTTTGTTCTTAAGGCTTTCGGCATCTTTCATTAGCACAATGCAAATATTGATCTATGCAGGAGCCATTTTGGTCATTTTTATGTTTGTCATTGTTCTTTTCCAAGACGCACACCGTCAAATTTCAATACTTCCGCCTAAGAGCTCATCTCTTTTTATTCTTTTTGCTATGTGCGGCTTTGTTCTCATTATTGCACTTTTTGCAATCAAACTCATTGGATTAAAGCAGGCCGACCCTATGGTACCCGAGGTGTATGGCTCAGTGCAGTCCCTAGGAAGGCTTCTTTATACAGATTTCGTTTTACCTTTTGAATTTCTTGTCATTCCTTTGCTAGTGGCAGTCGTTGGAACCTTATACGTTGCAAAAAAGGAAAAATAGATGGATTTATCGCACTTCATTTTTGCAAGCATAGCTCTTTTTACGATCGGTCTGATCGGAGCTTTAGCCATGCGTAATGTCTTGATCTTTTTTCTTTCCATTGAAATGATGCTTAATGCTGCAAATCTTCTTTTTGTAGCTTTTGCCAGGCAATGGAATAACGAGATTGGCTTAGTTTGGGTTTTTTTCATTGTGACAATTGCCGCCATTGAAGCCGCTGTTGGATTTGCGATCATCATTAACTTGTTCCGAGAAAAACAAACAGTAGACATCGACCAATTCAACGAGCTAAAAGGGTGACCATGGAAAACCTCATTGCATTTTCGCTGTTTTTACCCTTTTTTAGCTTTTTAGGATTAGTTGCCTTTTCTAATCAATTTAATCGCCGTTTGACAGGTGTTGCTTCCTGCCTTGCTGTATTCATTCCTTTCACTGTATTTTTTACCGGACTTGTAACTGGCTCATATCCTCTAGAAATTACGCTTTTTCAGTGGATCTCAGTGCCGGGCTTCAATGTAGATTTTGCTCTACATTTTGACTCTCTAGCTTGCCTGATGGCTCTTATCGTAACGGGTGTTGGGTTCTTAATCCATGTCTATGCCACAGGATATATGGATCATGATGAGCATTACGTAAGGTTTTTTGCCTGCTTAAATCTCTTTATCTTCGCAATGCTTCTTTTGGTCTTAGCAAAAAATCTTGTCTTGCTCTTTGCCGGATGGGAAGGCGTTGGCCTTGCCTCATACCTTCTTATCGGCTTTTGGTATGAAAAAGACGTTGCGGCTAAAGCTGCAGTTAAAGCGTTTCTCGTCAACCGAATTGGGGACTTAGGGTTTCTCATCGGCATTTTGATGACGTTTGCACTTTTTGGCACAAGCGATATTCCTACAATCCTTAATCTCGGCACTTCAAAATTTGGTACCGGAAATGATATCCTCTTCCTCTTGACGGCCCTTTATTTTATTGGAGCTATCGGTAAATCTGCACAGATACCTTTACACACATGGCTTCCTGATGCGATGGAAGGGCCAACACCAGTTTCAGCACTGATTCATGCGGCAACCATGGTAACAGCAGGTGTTTACCTTATTGTTAGAATGCACCCCTTATTTGAGCTTGCCCCAAACACTCTATGGATTGTTGGAATCGTAGGAGGTGTGACCTCTCTTTATGCCTCGCTTTGCGCATGCTCTCAAACAGATCTAAAACGCGTATTAGCTTATTCGACAATCAGCCAGCTAGGGCTCATGTTTGTCGCCTGCGGCTGTTCTGCTTTTTACTTTGCTATGTTTCATTTGACAACACATGCCTTTATGAAAGCCCTTTTATTTATGACAGCAGGAAATGTCGTTCATATGCTTGATGGGGAAACTGTTATGAGCCAAATGGGAGGTCTTCGCCGTAAGCTTAACTATTCGCATTCCCTCTTTGTCATTGGCGTGCTCGCGATGGCAGGCATTCCCCCTTTAGCCGCATTTTTCAGTAAAGAATTTATTTTAGAAGAAGCC
>Ga0170475_107649808_pt1 | contig 10115 bp, 19 predicted proteins | sample Soicark_Litter_5_FD_111474 | JGI IMG/M metagenome (GOLD analysis project Ga0170475, IMG submission 111474) | Avena fatua rhizosphere microbial communities from Hopland, California, USA. Combined Assembly of 48 SPs | reverse complement strand
CTGCCGTCGTTGCTCCGCCATGTGTCGCTCTGCTCCTCTAGTAGTCAGTAGCCGGTAGTCAGTAAGCAGGTGGGAGCGGAAGCGCTCCGCGCGTTTTCTGCCTACTCTCTACTGCCTACTATCTACTCGCTACTACTTGGTTGCCTTCTTCTTGCCGGCGACCGCGCGGCGCGGGCCGCGGCGAGTGCGCGCGTTCGTCTTCGTGCGCTGCCCACGGACGGGCATGCCGCGCCGGTGACGGATGCCGCGATAGCAGTTAATGTCAATCAGCCGCTTGATGTTCATCGCCACTTCGCGCCGGAGATCGCCCTCGACGACCATCTCCTTCTCGATCACGTCGCGCAGCCGCGTTACCTCGTCATCGGTCAACTGGTTGACCCGCGTATCGGGGTTGATGCCGGTGCGCGCGAGGAGCTTCTGGCTCGTGGTCAGGCCGATACCATAGATATACGTCAGCGCGATCTCGACGCGCTTCTCTCGTGGGATGTCCACACCGGCGATGCGTGCCATGCCTCTTCCTCTCCTGGTCTATCTACCGATGACGATAGACGATGCGGCCACGGGTCAAATCATAGGGCGAGAGCTCGACGCGCACCCGGTCGCCGGGCAGGATTCGGATGAAGTTCAGCCGGATCTTGCCGGAAATGTGGGCCAGGACCTCGTGGCCGCTCTCCAGTTCGACGCGGAACATCGCGTTCGGCAGCGGCTCGACGACCTTCCCCTCGACCTCGATGACATCTTTCCTCGGCAAAGACGCTCCCCATTTCTGCATGCCGCCCGCCGGATGCGGGCCGCGCAAACGCCACCGACTTCACGGCAGCGAACCGACATGATACCACGCGCCCGCGCATCGTGCTAGAGCAGCGTCAGAATCTCCGGCTCGCCGTCCGTAATCGCCACGGTATGCTCGAACTGCGCCGCCCACTTGCCGTCATTCGTCACGACGGTCCACTTGTCCGGCAGCGCGTGCGTCTCGTACGTGCCCATCGTCAGCATCGGCTCGATCGTCAGGACCATCCCCCGGCGGAGCAGCGTGCCCGTGCCCGAATCGCCGTAGTTCGGCACCTGCGGGTCCTCATGGATCTTCCGCCCGATCGCGTGGCCGACGTATTGTCGCACCACGCCGTAGCCGCGCGACTCCGCGTATTCCTGGATGGCATGGCCGATATCCCCGATCCGGCGCCCCGAACGGCACTGGTCAATGCCGGCCAGCAAGGCGCCGTACGTCGCCTCCACGAGGCGCTCAATCTCGGCATCAATCTCGCCGACCGGCACGGTGATCGTCGCGTCGCCGTGCCAGCCATCCAGGAAGGCACCCGTGTCGAGCGAGATGATGTCGCCGTTCTTGAGCGCCTTCTTGCCGGGGATGCCATGCACAACTTCGTCGTTCACCGCGACGCAGACGCTGGCGGGGAAGTCGTACAGACCCTTGAACGAGGGCTTGGCGCCTGCCTTCCGGATCGTCGCCTCGCCGATGGCGTCCAACTGGGCGGTCGTGATCCCCGGCCGGACGGCCGCACGCATCGCCTCCAGTGCCTGTGCGACCACCCGGCCCGCCGCCCGCATCTTGGCGATCTCCTGCGGCGATTTCAGCGTCATCGTCCCGCCACGCGCCATCAGGCCACCTCGCCAATCAGCGGCGAGAGCGCCTCGACGATCGCCGCGGTCACGTCCGGGACAGGTTGATCGCCATTCACGCGCCGCAGCAGGCCGCGCGCCTCGAAAAGCGAGAGGAGCGGTTTGGTGTCCTGCTCGTACTTCTGCTGCCGCACCGTCACCGCCTCGCGCGTGTCGTCCGCCCGACCGCGCCCGAGGATACGCTCGATCAGCACCGCCTGCGGCACATCAATGAAGACCACCGCGTCCACCCGCTCCCCCCGCGTCGCGAGGAAGGCATCGAGCGACTCCACCTGCGGCACTGTGCGGGGGAAGCCGTCGAAAAGGATGCCGCGCAAGTCCGGGCGCGTTTGCCGGAGTGTGGCGAGGTGCTCGTCCAGCATCGCGATTGTCAGGTCATCTGGGATCAACTGCCCGGCGTCATAGAGCGGCTTGACGCGCAACCCAAGCGGGGTGCCCTCCGCCATATTCTGGCGGAAGAGATCTCCGGTCGAAACGTGCGCCAGGCCAAGCCGCGGGGCGACTTCGAGAGCCTGCGTGCCCTTCCCCGCGCCGGGCGGGCCGAAGAAGAGCACGTTGAGGTTGCCGCGCGCCGTCCCGCTCACCGGATGAAGCCCTCATAGTTGCGCATCATGAGTTGCGCCTCCAACTGCCGCATCGTGTCGATCGCGACACCGACGACGATCAGGAGCGCCGTACTTCCGAGACCCAACTGCGTAATGCCGGTGAGTTGGCGCGCGATGAAAGGCAGGATCGCTACCAGGCCGAGGAAGAGCGCCCCCGCCAGCGTGATCCGGTTCAAGACGCGGGAGAGATACTCCGCCGTCGGGCGGCCGGGGCGGATGCCGGGCACGAAGCCGCCATTCTTCTGCAGGTTCTCGGGGATGTTCTGCTGATTGAAGACCACCACCGTGTAGAAGAAGGTGAAGCCGACGACGAGAATGAAGTAGCCGATCTGGTACGGGTAATTGCCCGGGTCGAAGATGAGCGCCACCTGCCGCGATACGTCCCGCAGCCAGCCGCGGTCCGACGAGGAGAGGAAGTTGGCGATCGTGCTCGGCAGGATCATGATGCTCACCGCGAAGATAAGCGGGATCATCCCCGCGGAGTTGACGCGCAGCGGGATCGTCGTTGCCTGTCCGCCATACTGCCGCTGCCCACGCACCCGGCGCGCGTACTGCACGGGAATCTTCCGCACACCCTCATTGATGAGGATGATGCCGACGATCGTCAACAGGCCGATTCCCGCGAAGAGGATGATCGAGACGAGGTTGAACGAGGAGCCGCCCGTGAGCAGGTTTGCCAACCCGCCCGGCAACCCCGCGACGATGCCACCGAAGATGATGATACTGACGCCGTTGCCGACGCCATTCTCGGTGATCAACTCGCCGATCCAGACCAGCACGAGCGTCGCCGCCACCGTCGAAGTGAGCAGCGTCATGCTCGGCAGGAAGGTGTGGACGTTCAGGATACCGAACGAGTTCGGGTCAATGACGCCGTTCGCAGTCGCGAGGCGGATCTGGCCGTACGCCTGCAGGTAGCCAATCGGCACCGTCAGGATGTGCGTGACGCGGTTGACGCGTGCCCGGCCGGACTCACCCTCCTTGGACCATTCATCCAATTTCGGGATGATCGGCGTCAACAGTTGCACGATGATCGAGGCGGTGATGTACGGGTAGACGCCCATCATCGCGATCGAGAAGGTGCGCAAGGCGCTGCCCGAGAAGAGATTGAGCGTGCCGAGGAACGCGTTGTTGCGGAAGAGCCGGTCGAGCGCCGCATGGTCCACGTTCGGCAGCGGGATATGCGCGATCACCCGGAAGATGAGGAGCATCCCGATCGTGAAGAGGATCTTCTTGCGCAGATCGGGGATGCGGAACGCATTGAACACGGCCTGCAACATGGTTACGCCGTCTCCTCCACCGCTTCACTCTCCGCGGCCGCCGTCTCCTCGACCGTCCCGCCCGCCGCGACGATCTTCTCGCGCGCGCTCGCCGTCACACGATGCACGCGCACCGTGAGCGCCTTAGTGATCTCGCCGTCGCCGAGGACCTTCACCTGCCACCCCTTGAAGGGGACGACCGGCGGCCGGAGCACCTTGTCCGGCACGATCCGCCGCGCAACGAGCACCTCCGGCGTGATCTCATCGCCCGCCTCAAAGAGTTCCTCGAGGCGCTCGACATTCACGACGGCGAACGGCTGCTTGAATATGTTCGTGAACCCGCGCTTGTACGGCATGCGCATATAGATCGGGTTCTGGCCGCCTTCGAAGCCGCGACGGACATTCGGCCCGGAGCGCGCCTTCTGGCCCTTGGTGCCCTTGCCGGCGGTCTTGCCCTGGCCGGCGGCGATGCCGCGACCGACGCGCTTCCGCTCGCGGTGCGCGCCCGTATTGGGCTTGAGGTCGTGCTGCTGCATGATTCGGTTACTCCTTTGTCGCCGTGTCGGACTCGACGCGGACGAGATGGCGCACCTTGTGGCACATCCCGCGCACCGACGGGGTGTCCGGCAACTCGACCGTCTGATGCATCCGGCGGAGGCCGAGGGCGCGGACGGTCGCCTTCTGATCGTGGGCGTAGCCGATGCTGCTCTTCACATACGTGACGCGCACGGTCGGCGTTGCATTCTCTGCCATGATGGACGCTCCTATGCGGTCGCGGTCGCGGCGTTCGCCGCTTCCTCGGCCAGTTCCTTGTTGCGGCGGCGGCCAAAGTACGAGACCGGCTTGCCGCGCCGCTGGGCGGCACTCTCCACCGATTCCAGTTCTTCCAGCGCCTTCAGCGCCGCCCGAACGACATTGACGGGGTTCGTGCTGCCGATCGTCTTGGTCAGCACGTCGTGGATGCCCGCCGCCTCCATGACCGCCCGCACGCCGCCGCCGGCGATGACGCCGGTACCCGGTCGGGCCGGCCGCAGCAGCACGCGCGATGCACCGTAGGTGACGACGATCTCATGCGGGATCGTCGAGCCCTCCAGGTTCACGTTGATGATGCGCTTCTTCGCGTCCTCGACGCCCTTGCGAATGGACTCCGGGACTTCACCGGCCTTGCCCATCCCGGCGCCGACGTGCCCCTTGCCGTCGCCAACGACGACGACCGCGGAGAAGTTGAACCGCCGCCCGCCGCGCTGCACCTTGGCGACGCGGTTGATCTGCACGACGCGCTCTTCGAGATCCCCAATTGTTCCCGGATCAATCCGTGCCATTCTCAAATGCCTCCCTAGAAATCGAGCCCGCCCTCGCGGGCGGCGTCGGCCAGCGCCTGGACGCGCCCGTGATAGAGGAACCCGCCGCGGTCGAAGACCACCTGCGTGATCCCCGCCGCCTGCGCCTTCGTCGCCACCATCCGCCCGACCCATTGGGCGCGTTCGGTCTTGGTCATGCCGTCGCCCGTGAGCGCCAAGGCGCGGAGTTCGGGATCCGTGGAGCCCGAGGCGACCAGGGTGTGCCTGCGCTCGTCGTCAATGATCTGCGCGTAGATGTGCTTATCCGAGCGAAACACGTTCAGTCGGGGCCGCATCGGCGTCCCGGAGACCTTCGCGCGGACGCGCCGGTGGCGGCGCTGTCGCGGCGTGAGCGCCTTGCGTACTTTCAGTCGTTGCATCGGCATAGATATCGTTCTCCTTCATTCCGCGCCCGTCATTCCGCGGGCCGGTGACAGGGGGAGTACTGAGTGACAAGTACTGAGTTAGGTGTTCCGCCCAGTACTCACTACTCGGTACTCAGCACTCGTTACTTCTTGGCGGCCTTCCCGGTCTTGCCTGCCTTGCGGCGGGTCCACTCGCCGAGATACTTGATGCCTTTATCCTTGTACGGCTCGCGCGGGCGGACCTTGCGAATCCGGGCCGCCCACTCGCCGACGTCTTCTTTGTTATTACCCACCACCGCGACGCGGAGGGGGGTATCCACGACGAAACTGATCCCCTCCGGCGGCGAGAAGCGCACCGGGTGGGAAAAGCCGACGGTCAGGACGAGGTCCTTGCCGTCCATCGCGGCGCGATAGCCGACGCCGTTGATCTCCAACTCCTTGCGGAAGCCGGTCGTCACGCCCTCGACCATGTTGGCAACCAGCGTCCGCGTCAGGCCGTGCAACTCGCGCTGGATGCGCGCATCCGACGGACGCTTGACGTGCAGGACGCCATCCTCGCGCTCGAGGATCATCGAGGCGGGGATGGTGCGCGACAGCGTGCCGCGCGGGCCCTGGACGGTGATCGCACCGGCCTCATGATCGAGCGTCACACCATTCGGGATCGGGATCGGACGGATACCGATTCGGGACATCGCTCTTCCTCCTAGGAAACCGTGCAGAGCAGTTCGCCGCCGACGCCCCGACGGTACGCATCGCGACCCGTCATCACCCCCTGCGAGGTGGTGACGATGGCGACGCCGAGGCCGTTCTTCACGCGCTCGATGCCGCCGCGCTGCCGGTAGATGCGCAGGCCGGGCTTCGAGATGCGCTTGATCTCCTGGATCGCATGCCGCTTCGCATCGTCGTACTTCAGCCGGACCGTCAACTGGTTCTGCGGCTTCTGCTCGGTGACGCGATACCCGTCGATGAAGCCCTCTTCGCGCAGGATGCGCGCGATCTCGACGAGCACTTTCGTCGAGGGCATCGTCACCTCCGCGTGCCGCATCATGCCGGCATTGCGGATGCGGGTCAGCATGTCGCTGATCGGGTCATTGACGCTCATGCTTTCCCTCTCCTACCACGATGACTTCGTGACGCCCGGCAGCCTGCCGTTGGACGCCATCTCACGGAAACAGATGCGGCACAAACCGAACTTGCGCATGTAGGCGCGGGAGCGGCCGCAGAGTTTGCACCGGCTGTAGCCGCGCACGCGGTACTTCGGTGTCGCGTTCGCCTTGTTAATGAGAGACTTCTTCGCCATTGCCGCTCCTTATGATGCGATGCGCTGGACGCTGCCCGCCTGGCCCTGCGGCCGTGCGTAAGGCATCCCCAGCATTTCGAGCAGTCGCCGCCCCTCGGCATCGGTCTTCGCGGTAGTGACGAACGAGATCTCCATCCCGCGCACGCGGTCAATCTTGTCGTACTCGATCTCCGGGAAGATCAGTTGCTCCTTCAGGCCAAGTGTGTAGTTGCCGCGGCCGTCGAACGCGTCCGGGGAGAGCCCACGGAAGTCGCGCACACGGGGCATCGCGATATTGAACAACCGGTCAACGAACTCGTACATCCGCGCGCCGCGCAGCGTGACCATCACGCCGATCGGCATCCCCGCGCGAATCTTGAACTGTGCGATCGAGCGCTTCGCCCGCGTGACAACCGGCTTCTGGCCGGTGATCAGTTGGATATCGCCCACCGCGTTGTCCAGCGCCTTCGCGTTGCCGACCGCCTCGCCCATGCCGATATTGATGACGACCTTCTGGATCCTCGGCACCTGCATGAGGTTCTTGTAGCCGAACTGCTCGCGCAGGGCCGGCACCGCCACCTCGTCGTACTGCTTGCGGAGGCGCGGGAGGACGCGCGGCGTCTCTTCTGTGGTCTGTGCTTCAGCAGCCATTGCTCACTCCCCTACCGCTCGTCCGCGACGGCCTCGATGAGGACCTCGTCGCGCCTGGTGACCTTGCCGTCCTTGTCCGTCTCTTCGTGCACGTAGAAGCGGACGTTCTTGCCGTTTTCGTCCTGCTTGACATGCACGCGCACGCCCTTGTTCGCGCGCGGCGACCAGAACATCACATTCGAGACGTGCAGCGGGGCCTCCATCTCGATGATGCCCGCCTGCCGCGCCCGCCCGGTCGCCTTCCGGTGGCGCTTGACCACGTTCACGCCCTCGACGATCACGCGGTCCTTGTCGGGATGGCGACGCGGACGCGGCCGCGCTGCCCCTTGTTCCTCCCGGAGATGACGATGACCTCATCGCCACGTCGTATCTTCCGCATCGCTTCCTCCTACAAGACTTCCGGCGCGAGCGACGCGATGCGCAGGTAGCCCGCCTCGCGAATTTCGCGGGCGACGGGGCCGAAGACGCGCGTGCCGCGCGGGTTGCCCTGCGGGTTGATCAACACCGCCGCGTTGTCGTCGAACCGGATGGACGAGCCGTCCGGCCGGTTGTACTCCTTCGTCGTCCGCACGATCACCGCGCGTACGACATCGCCCTTCTTGACCGCCGCGCCCGGCTGCGCCTGCTTGACCGCGCCGATGATCACATCGCCGACGCTGCCATACCGCCGGAACGAGCCCCCGAGGACACGGATGCAAAGGATCTCGCGCGCCCCCGTGTTGTCCGCGACCCGAAGGCGCGTTTCTGGTTGAATCATCGTCGTCTCCTCCGTCAGTCCTGCGAGGCCGAATGCAGGATCTCGCGGACGATCCAACGCTTCTCTTTGCTCAGCGGGCGCGTCTCTTCGATCCGCACGCGGTCGCCGGTCTTGCAGGTATTCTGCTCATCGTGCGCCTTGAACTTGTGGGTCCGCCGCATCGCCTTTTGGTAGATGCGGTGGCGCACCGTGAAGTCCACGGCGACCACAACCGTCTTGTCCATCTTGTCCGAGACGACCCGGCCGACCTTCGTCAGCCGCACCTTCCGCCCCGCGTTGCTCGCGGCCGGCGCCGCGTCGTGCTGTTCCGTTACCATCGGCCTCTCCCTATTCGAGTAGGCAGTACGCAGTAGACAGTAGACAGGAATCGCGCGCAGCGCTTCCGCATTCAACTGACTACTGTCTACCGTCTACTGCCTACTCCGCTCCCACTGCCTGCTGGAATGACTCCGCGATCTCGCGTTCGCGCAGGATCGTGTTAATCCGCGCGATGTCCCGACGGACCGCGCGCAGTTGCGCGTGGTCCGTCAGTTGGTTCGTCGCCACGGCGAACCGCATCCGCATCGTCTCTTCTTTCAGCGCGTTACGCCGCAGGATCAAATCCCCGTCCGTAAGCGCGCGCACCTCGTCCACTCGCATCGCTATTCACCCTCGCCCTTGTGCACGTGCGCCCCGGCGTCCGCGCCTTCCTCGGTCGTCGCCACGTCGGCCGCATCCGCGGACTCGATTTCGGCGGTTTCCGCATCCTCGGCCGCGTCCAGTGTGCCCTCGGCCGCCATCTGCGCGCGCATCTCTGCCTTCCGCCCGAGGACCATCTCCTCGCCCGCGGCGAACTCGCGTTTGATGATCTTCGTGCCCATCGGGAACTTGTGCCCCGCGATCGTCAGGGCTTCCATCGCCTGATCCTCGCGCACGCCGCCGATCTCCAGCAGCATCCGTCCCCGCAGCACAACCGCGACCCAATGGTCCGGCGCGCCCTTGCCGGAGCCCATGCGGGTCTCGGCCGGCTTCTTCGTCACGGACTTATCCGGGAAGACGCGAATCCAGTACTTCCCACCGCGGCGGGTGTACCGGGTGACGACGCGCCGCGCGGACTCGATCTGGTTGCTGGAGACCCACGCGTTGTCCGTGGCGACCAGCCCGTACTCGCCGAACGCGACCGTCGTGCCGCGGTGCGCCTCGCCCTGGCGGCGACCGCGATGCACGCGGCGGAATTTCGTTCGTTTCGGTTGCAACAGCATGCGACGAACCCTCTCCCTTAGTCGGCCGCGAGATCGGCGTTCCGCTCCGGTGCGGGCCGCCGCTCGGGGATCACATCCCCCTTGTAAATCCAAACCTTCACGCCGATGCGCCCGAACGTGGTGTGCGCGTGGACGACGGCGTAATCAATGTTCGCGCGCAGCGTGTGCAGCGGCACGCGGCCATCCTTCTCCGTCAGCGTGCGGGACATCTCTGCGCCGCCGAGGCGACCGCCGAGGCGCACCTTGACGCCCTTGGCGCCACGCCGCATGGACTGCGAGACCGCGTGCTTCATCGCGCGCCGATAGGCAACGCGCCGCGTCAACTGGTCCGCGATATTCTCGGCGACCAACCGCGCCTCGAGTTCCGGCGTCTTGATCTCCTCGATCTTCAGATGCACGTCCCGCTTCATCGTCGCCTTGATCGTGTTGCGCAGCCGCTCGACGTTGCCGCCTTGCTTGCCGATCACGACACCCGGCTTGGAGGTGTAGATCGTCACGTCCACCTTGTTCGCCGCCCGCTCGACATGGATGCGTGCGATGCCGGCGTTCGGCAGTTCGTGCATCACGAGGCGCCGGAGGGCGATGTCCTCATGCAAGAGTTGCGTGTAGTTGCGCTCGGCGAACCAGCGGGATTCCCAATCGGTGACGATTCCCAGCCGGAAGCCGATGGGATTTACTTTCCGTCCCATAGGTGTTCCCCCTTATTGCCTTCGCTGCTCATTCAACTCGCCGCCCTGATCCTCCGGCTGCGACCGGCCTGCATCAGCGATCTGGTCCGCTTCCTGCTCCGCCTGGACATTGGTAATCGGCGGCGGCTGGGAGGCCGCCTGCTCGGCAGCGGCGTGCTCGATCGTTTCGGACGGCAACTCACCGGCGATGGACTCCTCCTCCTTCGGCGGGAGCGTCTCAATCTTGCCGGGAGCCTCAGCCCGCGCCGGGACCCGCGGCGTCGCGCCACGAGAGACGGTCGGCGTCTGGCTCCG
>Ga0170475_105041629_pt1 | contig 10116 bp, 29 predicted proteins | sample Soicark_Litter_5_FD_111474 | JGI IMG/M metagenome (GOLD analysis project Ga0170475, IMG submission 111474) | Avena fatua rhizosphere microbial communities from Hopland, California, USA. Combined Assembly of 48 SPs | reverse complement strand
CTTTTACATTCACACATAACGGGGTTATGTACGAGTCGAACGTACACCTAGCTTAAGCTGAGGCATGGTTGCAGTTAAACTGCCCATCTAACCTCACTAGGTTTATGCTTGCTTAAGGCATCCGTTACCCCGGTAGCCTATATTGGCTACTAGTCGGGACGAGAGTATTGAAACTCTCTATTGTATGCAATTACAACCGGGATCTTACTTGCATACTCAGCTAACCTGCGTCCCGTCACATCGTCCTAACAGCGTACTTATTAGGACAATCTTCTGGAAAACAATCGCAACGATTACTAGCGCAATCAAAGCAGTATCCATCCATGCGGCCTTCCCACGGATCTTCTGTGCTATTACGAATTTCGTGTTGCTTACCGCAACATTCGCATGGAATGACTGCAATCATTGTACGAGTCCTTTCCATAGTGAGAGACACTGACTGCTCGTATTCGGGGGTCTGTCGAATATGAGATATTTGCTTTACCAATGTCTCTCACTATGGAAGGGGGACGCCACATTGTCCCCCTTACCATAGCTACTAAACTAAGCGGCCTGAGCGTCCTCACCCTCGGCAGCAGCGGCGTTAGAGCCACCACCAACGAGTGCGCGGTTAATCAGGTAAACATGCTCGTTCTCGCGGTTATCGTCATCAGACTGTGCGACGACCTGAACTTCCTTACCACCAGTATGAACGAGTCCCGTATCATTGGTCTTTTTGCGGGCATTATCGAAACCGATCTTGACCTGCTTAGCCCGACGACCAGCGAACGTACCCTCAGTAAGCGAAACCTCAACACCAGTCTGACCGGAATTAAGGAACTCGGCGAGAACTGCATCGTAATCGCCGCGCGAACGTGAACCAGCAAGCAACTCCTGAATCCTAGTGGGATCGAGTGCCATAGTGCTCATTTGTTATTACTCTCCTTGATAGTTTTACGGATTTCCTGCATTTGCTTCTCTACTTCTGTGAATCTCCTATCTATTGCGACTAGAGCCTCTGCGATATTGACACCTCCTAGTGTCTCTCGGAATTTTTCAAACTCTGTGACCAGCTTAGCAAAATCCTCGGCATCTGTCAAGTCGTCCTCGCCCGTGCGGACAAAGAACATACGTTCGGGAGGCCGGTGAAGGACGACGACGGATTCTGTCGTCCGTGACCCTCTCTGGATGACCTCGATACATAGGTGTTTCTTCAAAACCCCTATAGTCTCACTGTAGTAGGCTTTGGGAATCCCTAGACCATTATACACGTCAGTCAGACTACCACGAAAGACCTGCAAGTTCAGTCCACCGCTTAGCACTTCCAATCTAGAATGATCGATAAGAGCATCATAGAACTTAAGCGAGTGACTGTAGACAGTAGCCTTCATGTGAGAGTGGGGTTAACACCTGCAAGGAAACAGATGCGGCAAATCGGACTACCATTTACCTCACATACCATCGCGTTTCCTTCTACGACTGTCCTCTCCCTTGGATCGGTACAGTCAGGATTGGAACAGTTACCAAACTTTGCGTGAAGCTTGAACCAAACCTCATACGTCCTAGGTTCTACGATTAGACCCTTACGCTTGTTAACCTTTTCCTTCTCTTGCTTGTCACTAGAAGCAAGAAGCTGAGCAGCTAGGTTAGGATCAATTGGTGTAGAACTCATACAGTCTCCGGTGATAGCTTATGAGCACGATCCATAAGACTCCAAGCTAGTTTATCCATTTCCCTTCTATACAAATCCTTTTCCTTTTGACTCGCATATCTATTACTTAGATAACCAAATTGCAAAGTACTAGAATTTGTAAGCTGCATCAAAATAGTTCCAGCGTCATCAAAAACTTTAGCCTTAAGCCGTTTCTTTTCTTCCTTAGTTAGAGCCATTACAATTCATCCCTTGAAAGGACGTCGTTTTTGGGCATCGAGAACATTGGCATAAAACCAGTAACAGGTCTTACCGTAACCCAATTCTCTTTGCGCCACTTGAAGTAGCGAATGATGTAAGGCCGATCGTCGATGTTAAGTGATTCCTTACCTTCACGGATAGCAGCCTTAACGCGCTCTAGCCTTTGATCCTTCAACCAGATCCTATCCTGTGGGGTGTTTTTCCTTTCAGATGCCGCGAGTAGCTCGCGTACAAAATTACTGTTGATAGGTTTCAATGCCAAGCCATTTCTCCATTCCACTCAGAGTGATAATTACATGCCCATTCTGCATTTCAAAATCTTCACGCTTAAATCCTCGCGTGATAAGTACGTTCCTAATACGTTGCTTGTGTGCTTCTAGCTTAGCCTGTTCCTCAGCAGCCTTACGCTCACGCTCAAGTCTAAACATCTTCTGACCACTATGATAGATAAACTGACCAGCGTAATTAGCTAGCTGCTTATTCTCGTATTCAATTCTTTCCAGCCTTCTGCGCTCAGCCTCTTCTGCCTCTTTACGCCTCTTATCAGCGAGGATAGGCTCACGCTCAGCCTCGTAGTCATCCCACAATGCAACGATATCGTAGCCCCTTACCTCTAGTCTTACTGAGTACCTATCTTTGTACTCTATGTCATAGTTATAAGGTGGCTGCTCACCTTCACCGTAAGGCTCGCCATCTTCTTTCAAGCGCATAACCTCACAGAAGGTGCTACTACGCTTAGCACCGGCTCTAAGTTCATCCTTCTTATTGATGATCTTAACCCGTTCAGCATCTAGAGGCAAAGGTTGTCCTCTACCTCTTTGAGGCTTCCAAGCGTAGTCTGTTCCTATCCAAATAGCTCCACTGTTCATAGTTTACCTTACGTGTGTAGTTCCAAGATTGCGTTGTCGTCTGAATGTTTGATGTACGTCGGATCGCTCATAAGCCTAACAAAAATCTTTGCGCCGCATTCTGGACAGAAACTAGGAAGTCTTGGGTTCACCCAACAAAGCAAATGCCCGCAACAAGGCATTTGAAGCAAACGAAACTTCACCCTTTCAATTGTCCTTTGGCTCATGCTTACGCTCCTTACCAATTCTACGCTTCCAACGTGGATTAGCACTTACCATCTTAGGAGTCCTATTGCGGACAGGCCTTAGATAGTCAATCTCAATATCAAACCCACCCGTTCTGCGGATATCGCTACTAGACGCATTCGCTAGCATAACATGAACATAGCCATGTGAATTAGTATCGCCCTTCTTCTCCCACTCTACATTCGGATCACTAAGAACTACAACCCGCGTTCCTGAGCTAAGAAAACCCCAAGACCTATTGATAGTACAAACTGTACCCTTATCCAAGTTTACCATATTCGCAGTTGCCTCCTGGGTCTATCTCGATAACTGTGTAATTGCCGCTACGGTGCCAAAGCGTCGTAACGACGTGACCAGCCCTTTGCGGGCTAGGTGATAAAGCCATGTATTCTACGGTTTCCTCGCGCAACTCATTTAACGCGATAAGTTGCTTGGAGGTCAAGAACAGCATAAACCTCCTAACGTGTGCGGTTTCTAAATCAAGCCTAGACCAGCATAGCACAAACCGGGCCGCCTGTCAAGGGTTGATTGGTACAAACTCCTTGCCATCTTTTACATGAAAGACCCCATTAACAAATTTTCCGACTACTTTTGATCTACCGCCAGCAGGTTCATTATAAAGAACCTCAACCTCTAGAGTGTAATAAGGTTGACGTTCCGCTTTGGCCCTAAACTCCAAACCTCTTGCCCAATTGCTAACCCTCATTGAGCAGCTAAGTGCATCACTAACTCTGTGGTCAACAAATGGGTGCTTGTAGCCCTTTGGTGTCCAAACCGTACTAAATACGTTTACGTTCATTTAATCCTCCGTCAAATCACCTTTTAGTGGTCCCATAACCTCGATACGAGTAGGCAATGCAGGAGACTCTTTCAACTGCGACCAACAGAACATAGCCTCAGTAATATTTTCAGCCTCTACTAGCGTATACTCTTCTCGTCCTGATGCCCAACGTAGATGAACTACGTACATATTATTCCTCCGGTGTCTCGTAGTACATATCTCGCACACTCACAACTACTCGGTAGCCTTCCTTCTCTTTCTTAAGTGCGTTAGCCATCAAGTCAGTAGGCAAGAGCTTACCGAAGTGAAGTGCAATCAGACCATTAAGTTTTGTTGGAGCAGCGCACCTATCGTCTACCCAATAGTATGTAGCGGGCATAAAGTCGTCCGCAGGAACGTGACCCGTATAGATTGTGACGTTATCCATCAGATCCACCTTACGTCGTTAGGATCAACGAAAAACTCACCTGCGTAGTTGTCCCAAACTACTACCAGTCTATCATAGGCAGTATCATTCTGTACCGCAACTACATACCCAAATTTACCATCCCAATCAGACTGACCCATAACACGAGGAGCAATATCTACCCGCCCATTGTTATAGCTAGGATCAATCTTTGTCTTATGAATAGGAATTCTAAGTTCCAACTGGCCTCCTACTGTGAACTGAAGATATACCCGTTTAGGGTGGCGTATTCCTTAGCCATCTTCTGAGTAAACTTGCCAAGATTTGTTTCGCGTAGCTTCCTAGCCCGAGGCGGATAGTGGTAACGTACTAGAATACCATTCTGTAGTCTAAGGTAGTCGCGCTGCCGCCAAGGCAACCCTTTAATACTTTTACACCAGTAGATTACTGCACTTCTATTCGTCATTAATCTGCTTCCTTAGTTAGGACTCCACAGACACCATTAATACCAAAGTCTGCATCTGTAAGAGCATCAAACGCATACAGACCATGCTTCAAAGGTACTCTAATTCTCAGTGGATCGCGCTTCCAGGTCTTAACCTGTCCATTGACCTTCCAGCGGCGATTGTCTTTATCAAGCAAAATGTCTCCAGGACGTAGTTGCTTAGCTTCCTCAAGTGTCAGCATTATGTGCTCATATCCCCTTCCGGTGAAATTCCACCATGAATAACAGGACCGCCATTACCATACTTGACAATTACATACAGATACCCTGTAGGTAGATCAATGCTCGCCTTACTAATGGTAACAGTATCCACTCTATCAGGGTGGAAATTCAACAGTCTTACCTGCTGATCTCGGGTCATAGTTTCCAATGCTTCGTGACTAAGCGTAAACATTAGATCATTTCCCCTTCATATCGGATTGCGTCCACGTACCATAGAGACTTCTTAGTGTGTTTGATGGCATCTTCCACGCTATCGCCCGCTGTATCAGCCATACGGTATGCGATAGCAGCTAGCTTACCGTACAACCCTTCGTGGTTAAATCCAAATTTTACAATTTCACTAACAAGTTCAGCAATATCCTGATTGCTGTAATCATTCAAAACATGCTGATGACCTGCCTCTGCTGCTTCTTCGATAATCCTGTCAACTAGGGTCACGGTGTTTCAACTCCTTAATGCAGGGAGCGAACCAAAAGTCACTAAGCCAAGCCTTGATTAGATCCTCCCTAGGCTCATCAGGGTGTTCGGCGATCATATCCTCGTAGATGAATTCGCATACATCTTCGTAGGTATCTACCTTAACGGGCATACCATCCCGTTCACCACCAAACCTAGTATCAGGCCCGTAATGCTTGTTATCTCCACAATCTACGGTATGGACGTGGAACTGCCCCTTTCTCTGGTCACGTAGATTAGGCCCTTGAATGAATACGTACACTAATCCTCCCTTTCCCACTCACCATTCATCTTGATTCTGTAGTTCCAGATTTCCCTATCCTGATCCATGAATCTAAAGCGGATATCGTCATTGATGTAGCGTAGGACGATAACCTTTCTATCCTGCTCAAGCGCCCTATCAGTACAAATCTGATTCATTGCTTTAATTTGGGCTACTGTCATTTGAGACCGTGACCATCTTCAATTAGATCGGGGAATTCGTACCGATCAAACTTATTAGTAAAGAGTTTTACTGACTCCGTTGTAGGTATTTCACGTACCTCATCACCCTGGTTATCATAAGCACTGTAGATGCCTACAGTTAGTCCCGTAACTTTCCCACAAGGACAAGTCTTTCCGTCGCCTGGAGTACCTTTAGGTAGCTCTTTAATAGGCTCCATATCTTTCTTCTTGCGAATCTTATTACACCAGCGTAGAGTATTGCTAATGATCTGCTTATCTGTCATACCTTGTAGTCCCTTTCGATGCCGATAATCTCTTCATCTCTTGTCATGTTACACGTTGCCAAGACCTTCTCTTCTGCCTCTCCAAAGCTGTTAGCCCAAACCCTTTCCTGTCGTCTTGAGTCATTACCCGCACTACGAATTGTAGCGTAGTAAGACTCATAAAGGTCTTGTTCCTCGCTAAGAGGTTCATACATTGAATTGCGTCCCGGTTTCACTAACTGACCTCCAAATCCCCTTCTGTTTCAATTAGAGTACCGTCTGCTGTATACTTTTCCAGCTTAACTCTAAACTGTCCCCATGCTCTAGCTGCTACGATCTTGTATTGAAATTCGTTATTGCCTTCCTCTGTAATCCAATGCTCGAAAGTCTGCCCTTTAGCAAGTTCTGTTCTTTGTTCTGCAATGTAGATAGGCAGGATATCGTCGCTATTGAACCAATCTGAATCGGTCGTGGTTCTAATGAACCATTCTGTTGTGTCAAAAATATGGTGACAGACATCTACTACTACACTACCATCTGTTGAAATAATCATACCACGCTTAACATCTTTGGCCTTTATGTTGATAATCATCCCTCTATCTCCTTAGCGATTCCCTCAAAGGCACTAATTGCATTCCAATAGCCAAGGTCACATGCTGCCAACTCTAGAGCAACCTTAAAAGCTTCATAGGGTTTATCTCTTTTTGGCTTTTGTTCTGCAAGATGCTGTACTACACTTTGCATGTATAGTTCACTTTTGCTCATTAGCCCTGACTCTGCTCAATATCTTTGACGCATTGTGTGAATAGCGCGGGAGTGTAGACTTGTGAAACCTCCACAGCATCGACGCAATCATCGTACTTGCGGATTTCGCGCTCATCTAGCGTTAGACGCTCGTTAATGTCAACGACAGAATCCTCTACTTGATCCCTAAGTACCGTGTTCTGATGCCTTAGTCCTTTAATCGCTCTATTGTTGTCCCCAATCCAGCTAGCCTCTACTAGTGCTAAGACAACTAGACCAAGGATAGAACCAATTACTAGGGTGTAAACAAACCATTTGTACGACATTCCAACTCCTGTAGTTTGATGTTAAAACTCGTTGCCCGCAAGAAAAGGAATACAGCCTGTTCCTCTCCGATTAGTTCAAAGACTAGGGACGTAGGCGCTTTCGGTAGCCAACGAGTAAGGGTGTTTGTAAGCATCCAATGCCGCCTTTCCTGTAAAGAAGTGGTATTCCCATTCTCCGACGTACAGAACCCATACGTCATCTGTACCATCGCGGTGCAGCCAATCCAGCCTAATAGTGTCGCCTGTCCCGTAAGCGATTCTATCGGCTACTGTAAGTTTCTGCACTTTGGCCATCACTTCTCCACCTTATCAAGTAGAGAGTAGTGACGGTAAACGATATCCCCTTCCAAATCATCCTGTATCACCCTACACTGACAAACGCCAATAGCAGAGGTATGCAGAACCCTAAAGGTAAACCCTTTATCCATCGGGTCAATACTTCTAACGATATCGTTGTCGTTAGGAATGTAAGCATCGGTCATGTGCGTGACCTTTCTATGCTATGCGGTTTATTACTTCATTGAAGCGGGTATAGCCTGCCACTTTGTCGGGCTATCACTATACCCGCTTCAATGAAGTATGGAGGCTAGCCTACATTTTCAGTGACTAGACCTATCTGCCTTATTTAGTTTGGCTATGACTAGCCTCCCTAAGCTAACGAGCGGTGGGAGTTCCACTTTCCGCGTGACCGGCGGCTAATTCACGTAGCGTAGGAGTCACGTCCCCACTACGCTTATTACGCCCTCAATCACTCGTTAGCTTAGGCAGACTAGTTTACATCTGCCCGATCCTTTCTACTTGAACTGATTTGCCCAACAAACCTTGCAAACGAGGGTAGGCCAGTTACGAACCGAACCCACCACAGGCCTACGGTTTGAAATGCTTTAGCTCAATAAACCTAGCTTAGCATACCTTCACTCGTTTGTCAAGTCTCAGCTTACAGAGCCTTCTAGCACCCTGCTGATCTCAGCGTCTAGTTGATCTTCGTGGACTACGTACTTATGCGGGGTATCTCCATCTTCTACGCATAGGAACGTTTCCCTATCTTCCTGTTCGGTAGCCACCCATCGGTAGCTACCGTAACTGATTTCGATTCTTGTGTCGTCCATTCATTCTCCCCTCAAGTAGCTTCCGCACTTTCTACAACGATACCGCCTACCTTGCATTATCCTGCGGTGCAAGGTGATTGACACCTTATGCGGCGTATCACACATACAGTAGTAAGTGTAGGGTTTATCCCTCTTACGTGCGGCTACCGTTTCATAGTTGTGGCACCTTTCGGCTTCTAGCCCTAAGTAGAACATCATGCGACGCCATTCGCTACCGTGCCCACTTGCGCTAGGCCAAGTCTGCATTACAACGATATGGGCTACTTCGTGCGGAATTGTGCTGTTGAGCATATCCTCAGTGTGTTTAGGGTTACTGAGGATTTGTAGGTTGACCCTTATGGTATGCCCGCCTACCGCTTGCCCCGCTGTACGTCCCTTTAGATCGTACTTCACCTTAGGGGCTCTAGCGGGGTAGCCTTTGCTAGCAAGGATATCAAGGCTTTCCTTCACCTTGGCCTCGACTCTATCCCTAAGACTCTTAGGCGCTTCACCTAACAGTACGGCGATATCCTCTGGATTTAGTTCCACTACTTACCTTTCACTAGCTTAGAGAGGGGCTAACCCTTATTGTTAGCCCTACTCTCAGCTATGCCGTAACCTCGGCGTCGGCCTCAGTTGCAGCGTTATCAGCCAGGCGCTCCATATGCAGCGGAAGATTGATTCCGAGCAGTACACCTTCCTCCGGCGTAATGAAGCTAAGCGGCAGGCTCTTAGCCTTAGCAATCATAGTGAACTGATTACGCAGGGCCTTCACCTGAGCCGCGGTCTTACCCTGGTAGGCAGGGATATCGGTAACAACGATGTAAGCCTCTCCGCTGTTAGCGAAATCCTCAACCGTCTTAGGGTGCAACCCGCGCGTCCGCTGACCAGCGATAAGAGCATTGATATCGCTAGCCTCCAACGCTTCAAGATTGAATGTAGACAATGTGATACACCTCCTTTCCGTTTATGACGTAAGCTGTAGAGTTAGTGGAGCGATATGGCCCTTTACGCGGAGCAGGGCTACTATCGCTCTACTAGCCCTAACGCTTACAGAAACAGACTCCAACTCGCTTGCAAACCGTCTGGTGGTAGTGGTTCGGCCTAAGCGTCTTATGCAGCCAGTTCCTCATCCTATGCCACCTTTCGGAAAGTGTAGTTAGTTCCGTACTTTGCCTTTCGGCTTGACCAGATTTCCCATCCCTGGTAATCGAGGGTAGCGAAATCCTCGATGAAGTACATGAATCCATCGCTACCGTTCCAGATCCGCCTATTCGGGCCAGTGATGTTTCCAAAGGCATTAGGCGTTTCTCTGAGGATTAGAGTCTGCATGGCTTTCCTTTCACTCGACTAAGACCATCTTAGCACGGCTAGGAAGGCTTGTCAAGTCTTTATTTCCAGAAAGGATCGCGCCATACCTTCGTGCGCTTTCCATCGAAACGGTTATTGCCGTGGAACAGCATGAATACTACAGGGCCGACTTGAAGTTCATAGGCAAACGTACCTTTGAACCAGTGAGTACGGAACCTACGCGACCAGAAAGCGTGATGGATCTTCACTGAGTTAGCCTTTCTAGAGTTAGACTTCCGACGGATAGATGAGGTATCTAGCCCTCGGAAATGTAACAGTGTTTCATTGGGATGAGGGGCTGTTACAGTCTTTAATTCGTTATCGTTTTAATTGAGTTAAAAATTAGCTTGTTTCTCATATTCGCCTCTTTTACTCAGAATACGAACATATGTTCGATGCAACAAAATCGATAGCGCAGAAAACTCTCATAGCTACCAGAAGTATCGAATGTTACGTCTCGAACGTACGTTCGTATTCTAGACTTTGGGGGCGACTATAGCGTAGGTGAAAACGTACGTGTGTTCGTATTTGAGTAAGAGTAAATCG
>Ga0170475_101685074_pt1 | contig 10116 bp, 10 predicted proteins | sample Soicark_Litter_5_FD_111474 | JGI IMG/M metagenome (GOLD analysis project Ga0170475, IMG submission 111474) | Avena fatua rhizosphere microbial communities from Hopland, California, USA. Combined Assembly of 48 SPs | reverse complement strand
GTTCGTTCATGCAGACTTCTTATCAATCTACTTTTTCTTCTCTATGTCGATGGGGCTTAAACTTATTGTCTGATTTTTCCTGCTGCCCTAAACTTGCAGAAGAAGAAGTGAATGCCACAGGATCACTTATCGAAAAAACAGAAGGCATTAGAAATACAACTTTTGAATCCTCCCCAGCGGCCTTTACTGTGCATGACACCTTACTTTTGGGAGCCAATCAAATTCGTTATTGTCTTATCGATAATAAGATTGAACTTTTGGGATTGGAAAGACACATTGCTGAATGGAAAGTAAAAGAAGCAAATCTGCCTTCTGGGCAAATGCCCAAATCAATCCAACTTACCGATACTGAAATTGAGTGGTTGCCCAATACATTCGACACTGATAATTTATTGAGAGCGACAGATCAATACGTCATTCTTGCAAACTACGCATTTGAAGCTGATTTAGCCTTTTTTGACCGTGTAAGCGGTAAATTACTGAAATCGACAACGCTTGGTCATATTGTAAAGATGGAAGTGGATCGGGGCGAATTGTTCGTATTTACCCTAGGTGCTGATTTCAGAAATTACACACTTTATTGCTATGATTTAAGCAATCTAGACAGTGCACCTAGAATTTTAACAAATATTTTTGGTAAATATTTAGAAGTGCTCTTTACTGACAAAGAGATTATCTTAAACATTCGCTCTTGTTTTGCCAATTCTAGTTATAATTCTTACTACCTAATCGCTTTGACTCGTGACTTCGACGATCAGCATAAAAAACTTTTTAATGATGCTGATACAGAACTAAATTTTGGCAACATGATTAAATTCGATTTTGAAACAAGACCCCATCTTGTCCCTTACAAAGGTCATTTTTTAGCTTGCTTCTTCATCACTGATTACAATCCCGCTTCCAAAAAAAATGAAACTGGGGAGTTTACAGAAAGTTATCGCATGGAAGTAAATTATATCACAATCACATCTGACAGCATCGTCGAAAGTTTTTTATTCAATCTAAACAAGAAAGTCTGGAACAATTCTATTGAAAGAGTAGGCCTTTGCGGTGATAGAATTTTTGTCATGGGAGACATGGCGTATGTTATCAATATGAAATCCGAAGCCATAGAAGCAAGTCTTAAGCTACTGCCCCAATGGATACATAATGGATTTACGGAATGGCAATTCTTGAGTGTCGCAAATAGAGTTTCTTACTTGTACACGTCGAAAAATGGACCAAATATAACAACTATAGATGTACTAGGTTAAAAGAAAATAATTAGAGGACAAGCCCTAGACAAGCAAAGCGACCGCCGTCGCATAAGTGCGGCAATGACTAATTGAAATTAAGATCGTTGGAGAGCAAAAGCGTTCCATTAATCTAGATGAAAGTACAACAGAGGGCTTTCCTAAAGCATCTTTTGTGATGGCAATATCTAGCCAGGAAACACCGGGGATAATTCCTGTGCCAAGAGCTTTAAGTACCGCTTCCTTAGCAGCAAAACGACCTGCCAAGGAACGTTCCGGCTCGTTATAAGAGAGACAATACTCTTGCTCTTCGCGTGTAAAAATTTTATCTAGAAATGACTTTCCTTGGCGCTCCAGGGCAGCTTTAATACGCTGGATCTCAATAATGTCATTGCCAAGTCCCTTGACCACTTTTTTAACCTTTAAAGGGTAAAATAGTTTTTCGCCATAGCAGTAGACTCAACATCGTCTAGGGGAGACATCATGTTTTGTTCAGACAAAAGATATTCTTCAATAGTGTTGCAAAAAATCATTCTGCCAGAAGATGTATGCTTGGCTGAAAGCACTTGTGCTTTGATAGTATCACCAATATACTCAGCGCCGCCATTGACAACGACCATTGTGCCATCATCTAAATAACCAATACCTTGCCTCGGTTCTTTACCATACCGTTGAATTTTGATGGTGAGGTATTCTCCATTTTGAGTAATGGGCTTAAGAGCATTGGCAAGAGCATTAATATTTACTGTTTTAGTTTCATTAGGATTTGCTCCCTGCTGCAGGCGGCTATCTGCTGTAATGACATTAGCATTAAGATAGGCTGCCAACTTGTACAATTTAACAGAAAGATCTTTGTATTCAGGAAAATCAGTGTCGCAAAATTGAAGCTCTAATGAAGGAAGGTTCTCTAGTTTTTTAATAGATTCAAGGCCTTTTCTAGCCCGGGCTTTCTCTCCTTCATCGCCATGCTCACTCATAGATTGGAGCTCTTTAACAATAAATCTTGGAACGATAAGGTGGCCATCTAATAAGCTTGAGTTAGCAAGATCGATGATGCGTGTGTCTAAAAGAACAGAAATATCTACAAGAAAATCTCTTTTCTTTTGGCTTACGGCATTTAATTTAACGAAGGGAATGGCAAGATAAAATTCTTCTGAAGCCCCCAAAGTGAGGATTACTGCAAAGTATGTCGAAGCCAGCAAGACTGCAATCTGCAAAGCGGCATGAACCTCGGGCAACAGAAAATGGCCAATTTGAGAAAAAGCTGAATTAAGTAGAAATAAGACGGCTTGACTCATTATGCAGCCGCAAAATAAACCTAAAGCCAAGCTATTAAAAGAACGTAAATTTGTGCCTTTTAAAGAAAACTCTAAGCCTAAGAGCGCTAAGCTAAACAACAAACCGCCGATAACACCGGCTGTTATATTAATTGGACTTATGCCCCCTGGCAACAAAGTGACAGCATATGTAGTGAATATCAACAGACAGATCATTGCATAAAAAGCGCGAACGAACGGCTTAAAGAAATTCATATATGGTCCTCATTGTTAATCGGGAAGAGTTGCATTTGTTTTAATGTTTGGTTCAAAAAGTACAATAATCTCAATTTTTTGTCTAGATTAGATTGAGAAGCGGTTTTTTAAAATGAAATGCTTTAAAACCCGACTTTAGCGTCGTAATCGCTTGAGCTAGGTGATTCAAAGAAAAAATATTTTACAACAGCAAGATTGCAGGACTTTCTAAGAGCTTTCCTAACATTTTCATGAAATTCGCAGCTAAAACACCGTCAACGACGCGATGATCGACAGAAAGAGTTAAACTAAATGTTTTACCGACACAAATGCTGCCTTCTTTGACAACCGGCTGCTCTAAAATTGCACCTAAAGCTAAAATTGCAGCCTGAGGGGGGTTAATGATTGCTTGAAAGCTTTCGGTTCCGTACATGCCTAAATTTGAAATTGTAAAAGATCCGCCTAGATATTCTTCTGGAAGAAGTTTATTTTCTTTAGCTCTCAGGGCTAAATTTTTAATTTCTACAGAAATTTCTTGCACGGATTTTGTGTCGGCGTAAGCTACGATTGGGGTAACAAGTCCGGAAGCTGTGCTTACAGCAACAGAAATGTCAACAGTCTTAAAGCGCATTATCGTGTTATTCTGTGTATTAAAGCCTGAATTAACTTCCGGGTGCTCTTTAAGAGCTAAAGCGACGGCTTTAATCATTAAATCATTGAAAGTCACATGTACGCCAAATTTCTTTAGTTGTTCGCGTAAAGAAATTAATGGCAAAGCGTCGACTGTATTTTGTAAATAAAAATGAGGAATGAAAGATTTAGATTCTTGCAGTCTCTTAGCAATTACTTTTCGCATAGGAGTTAAAGTAATTACATCAAAAGTACCAGACCCTTGTCTTTCTTGGATTCGCGACAAAGCTTGAAGCGGCGTTGCTTGCTCCAGATCCTTTTTAATGATGCGGCCACCTGGGCCGCTTCCTTTAACAGAGCGCAAATCGAGGTTATTTGCTTTAGCTAGTTTCTTAGCAAGTGGGGACGCTACAATACGTTTTCTTAAGTCTGAAGGTTCTTTGGCTAAAGGCACATGGACTGTTTCTTTAGCAAGATTTGATACAGGTTCTAGTTTCTCTTTGTCTTTTGGATTTTCTTGATTTAAAGGTTGCGACTCTAAAGGCTTAATTTCCGTTGGAACTTCATAAGATTCGATATTTTCATCTGCACTTTCAGTAAAAATCGCAATAGGCTGATTGACAAGCGCCTGCATATTTTCTTTAACGAGAATTTTTCTTAGCCAACCTTCATCTAACGCCTGATGCTCAAGAGTTGCCTTATCCGTTGCGATCTCCAAAAGAACATCACCTGCTGCAACATGCTCACCTTCAACTTTAAGCCACTTTACGATCATTCCTTCTTCCATAGTGGGAGAAAGTTTTGGCATTGTGAATGTAAAAGGCATGAATTTTTTTATCCTTTTTTAAGAAAGCTTTATCCAAAAGTTTAACGATTGAGCATTTTTCTTACACTAGCAACGATGCGGCCCTCGTTTGGCAACGTTTCTTTTTCTAAAGGTTTTGAGTACGGCATAGGAGTTTCTCTCTGGCAAACCCTTTGGACGGGCGAGTCAAGAAAATCAAAGCAGTGTTCCATAACCTCAAAGCCAACTTCAGAGGCAATTCCTGCAAAATAGTGGCCCTCTTCTACGATGAGGCAATTATTTGTCTTACGCACAGAATTCGCAACCGTCGTGATATCAAGGGGTTTGATGGTGCGTAAATCCACAAGTTCAGGAAAAATACCGAGGCCATTTAAAATTTTTATAGCCTCCATACATATGAGGACTTGCCTGCCGTGAGAGACGATCGTCAAGTCTTTACCCTCTATGACAACTTTTGCTTTGCCGATAGGCACAAGGTATTCTTCAGATGGAATCTCCATCTTGTCGCCATAAGACAGCTCGTTTTCCAAAAATAAAACAGGATTGTTATTACGAATCGCAGATTTCAAAAGCCCTTTACCATCATAAGGGTTGCTAGGAGCTATAACAATCAGCCCTGGAAAATTGGCATAAAGAGATTCTACCGAATGAGAGTGCTGACTTGAAACTTGAGCAGCAGGCCCATTCGGGCCCCGGAAAACAATAGGGACATGAAACCGATTTCCCGACATGTAGTACATTTTTGGCGCATTAGAGATGATTTGATCTGCGGCTACAAACGAGAAGTTGAAACTCATAAATTCGACAATAGGTCTCAGGCCTGCCATTGCAGCGCCAATACAAAGACCTGCAAAACCAAGTTCTGCAATGGGAGCATCAATCACTCGGTCTTTACCCCACTTGTCAAGCATTCCCTTGGTAACTTTGTAAGCGCCGTTATAAAGGCCGACTTCTTCACCCATAATAAACACATTGGGATCCCGAGTCATTTCCTCATCCATCGCCGCACGAAGGGCTTCTCTATATTCTACAAGTATTTTTTCAGTCATACTTTTGCTAAGTGCTCAATTGAAACAATTTTATGGTGCAAATACATCTTCTTCTAAGGTACCAACAGACGGCCAAGGACTCTCTTCTGCATGTTTCATCGCATCGATTGCGACTTGACGTAAACTCTTGTCTAGCGTCTTAAATTCATCTAAATTAATCATTTTTTCTTCTATTAAGACATCCCGAAGCGCAATAATGGGATCGCGTTGCATGTCCTCTTTAACTTCATCTTTTGAGCGATAAAATCCCGGATCAGAAACGGAGTGTCCCTTAAACCTTTTAGTCACAAATTCAGCTAAAACGGGCTTTTTAGTCGAAAGGACTTCATCGTAAAGTAAATCAAATGCATGAATGCATTCTAAAAAATCCATTCCATTGAAAGTGTAGCCTTTAATTCCGTAGCCCACAGCTTTTGATTCTGCAATTTTTTCTACACTGATCGCATTTGCTACTGCAGTACCCATGCCCCAAAAATTATTTTCTATGACGTAAATACAAGGAAGGTCCCAGAGGGCAGCAAGATTTAATGATTCGTGAAAAGCACCTTGGGCAACGGCGCCATCTCCCATAAAGCAAACGGCGACTTGATCTGGAATTTTTTGGTATTTAAGTGCAAAGGCAGCTCCTGTAGCAATCGGGATTTGGCCTCCTACAATGCCGAAGCCTCCCATCAAACGAGGTGTATAGAAATGCATAGAACCTCCACGGCCGAGAGCATTGCCATTTGCTCTACCGTAAAGCTCTGCCATAAGTTCGTTTGCCGTAGCCCCAAGAAGTAAAGCCAAGGCATGGCAACGATAAGATGTGATATACCACTGCTTAGGCCCTAAGGCTTGAATTGCAGCAGTCTGTATGGCTTCTTGCCCGATATAAGAGTGGAAAAATCCTCCGACATTTCCTTGCAAGTAAGCCGCTTCTGCACGCACTTCAAAATTACGAATCAGCAGCATGCGTTTTAAATTTTCTAAAAGGAGTTCTTTCCCTAATTTTTTTATAGTACTAGACCTATCAAACATGAAAAGATAAGCTCCTAACCAAAAAAGATAAAAGTAAGACGTGTCATCAAATTCATAGTACCTTAAAAGAGACCTTCTAACCTATGAGTTTAAAAACAATTTTAGGTTTGACTTTAGGGTTTTTAAGGCAATTTTAACCACAGATTCGATTTTCTAGATTTTTTTTAAGTAAATGCAGCATGTCTTCTGCTCTAATAGTCTTTGGGGCTTTTTAAGGCAATTATTACCACAGAGCCCACAGGGAACCCCGAGGGGGTTTTGTGTGTTTATCAAGTAGAATGGTTGTCTTAAAAAAGCCCTGAAGACCAACAACATCACAAAAATCCTAGAGCTTAACTAAAAGACCTAAAGCTAAAACCTGAGTTGTCCTCTGCGGCATTTTTAAAAAAATTATAGCCACAGAAAACAATTTTGACAATCAGAAATTTTAGCCTGCCGATTTTTAAGCTAATCTAAGCGCTTTTATGGTTATTGATGTAGGTAACAACATCACCGATTGTTTTTAGCTTTTCTGCATCTTCTTCTGAGATCTCACATCCAAAGCGTTCTTCAAAAGTCATAATGAGTTCTGTAAGATCAAGCGAATCTGCGTTGAGATCTTCTATAAATGACTTTGACAAAGCCGCATCTTCTCTGTTGACACCAAGCTGCTCTACTACAATGTCTATAACTTCTTGTTCTGTCGACATAATTGGACCCTTAATAATGATATGTTTTCATTTTTTTGACAGTTGTCTTCATGCGTATTAACACCAAGACTTAAAAAAATTAGGGCTTTCCCCTAAAGGCTATACTGCCCTAGCGCTAAAGCAGATGAATCTTATATTAATCTTGTTTCACCAAAGACAGTGTAATAAAAATGTATATTTCATTCCAGTGATAAAGCAAGAGGCCATACAATTTTTGAAACTTTGTAAAAACAAAAATTTACTCTTAGCACGAATTGTGTGAAAAACTTCGGGCAGGAGTTTTTCACACAACCTTGGGCTTATAAAAGACCGCCATCGACAACTAAGACTTGGCCTGTCATGTAATTACTAAGAGAGCTTGCCAAAAACAAAGCCGTGTCTGCAATTTCTTCTGGTAAGCCAAATCTTCCTAAAGGAATTTTGTCTAAGATGGCATCTTTTTGCGCATCAGTTAAAGCGTCTGTCATTTGAGTGGTGATAAATCCAGGGGCTATGCAATTGACGCATATTTGCCGCGAAGCAAGCTCTTTTGCAAGCGCCTTAGTAAATCCTATCATGGCCGCCTTTGATGCTGCATAATTGACTTGTGAAGGATTTCCCATAAGCCCAACTACTGAGCTAACGTTGATGATCTTTCCTTTTCTTGCCTTAATCATACTTCGCACCAAAGCGCGGCTTAAATTATAACAAGATTTTACATTGACACTCATGACGCTATCCCAATCGTCTTCACTCATTCTTAAGAGGAGTTGGTCTTTTGTAATCCCTGCATTATTAACCAAGATATCGACGGGGCCCAAATCGGCAATCACTTTTTGCACAGCCTCATCAACTGGGCGCGTGTTAGCGACATCGACTTCATAAAAATGAGCACGAATTCCCGGAATTTGCTCTTCTAGCTCCAGTATGGCTTGCGCCCCTTTTTCAGGAGTCGAGCCAAAGAGTGCAATATGCGCGCCCTCTTTTGCAAATTTCAAAGCAATGGCTTTACCGATACCTGCTGTGCCTCCAGTAATCAAAGCAACATTATTTTTAAGCATTTGAGCCATAAAAGTCTCCTACAGTTTTATTTAACCCAGGTTTTAGGGCGTGTCATCAATAGCCTTTGCAAGGCTATCGAGATCCGATATTTTCTCAAGACTTATTGCCGGAATTTCAGGAGTTGTTCTCTTTACAAAAGGGGCTAACGTTTTACCGCAACCTATTTCTAAAAACAATTCAATCCCATGATTTGCCATAGCAGAAAGTCCTTGCTGCCACTTAACTGAGTGAGTGACTTGGGAGACCAAATGATCTTTTATTTGCGCATCGTCCGAGACAAAATCTCCTGGAACATTCATGACATAAGAGATAGTACTTGGATGCAATTCTATTTCTTCTACATGTTTTTTTAGCCTTTCTTGAGCCGGGGCCATAAGGCCGCTATGAAAAGCGCCGTAAACTTGAAGGGGAAGAACGCGTTTTGCTCCCTTAGCCTTTGCCTCAAGAGTTGCCGCTTCAATCCCTTTTTTTTGTTCCTGAAATAACGATCTGACCCGGACAATTAAAGTTTGCAATCCAGAGATCAGAAGGTAGATTAAGCTTTTTGACAAGCTCCTCGACATCTTTTACCTCAAGGCCGAGAATCACACTCATACCCCCTTGAGTTGCCTGGCAAGCATCATTCATATACTGGCTTCGAAACTTAACCAGGTTAAGGGTCTCTTTAAAACCAAGCCTTTCTGAAGCACAAAGCGCTGTATATTCACCTAAACTTAAACCCGCGCATGTCTCAGGTTTTAATTCAGGAAAATTTTTCTGAAGAACTCTAAGTATTGCCATAGAAACGACAAAAATACCCAGCTGGCTATTTTTAGTTTCTGTCAGTGTTTCAGCAGGACCATTTAATATAATGCTGGAAAGCTTAATCTTGAGAATCTCATCCGCTTCTTGCAAAGTGTCTTTGGCGATACTGAAGGCTTCTACAAAATCTTTGCCCATGCCAGGATATTGAGCACCTTGACCTGGAAAAATAAATGCAATTTTACGTAGCTTTGTCATATTTTTTAACCATTACAATCAATTTTTTTCAAAAGCATCGCGCCGCTTGTAAGCCCGGCTCCAAATGCTATCAAAAGGAGATGATCTCCTGTCAAAACTTGGCCTTTTTGCAAAAGCTCATCTAAAGCAATGCCCACACTTGAAGCAGAAGTATTTCCATATTTGTCTAATGTTTTAACAACTTTTTGATAGTCAAATCCGAATTGCTTGCTTATTGCGTCAATAATACGGACATTTGCCTGATGAGGGATAAGCCAATTAACATCATCGATTGTCAAGTCTTCTTTTTTAAGGCATTCGATCGCTGCTAAAGACATAGATCTGACAGCATTTTTAAAGACTTCACTGCCTCGTAAAGTCAAAAAATGCTTGCCGCTTTCAACGGTTTCTTTAGACGCCGGAAGCCTTGAGCCTCCTGCAGGAATGTTAATTAATTCTGCTAAACTGCCATCTGCCCTTAAATAAGAAGGCCCTATCGATAAAATACCTGGTTGATTAGAGATGATAAGGGCAGCTGCCCCATCCCCAAAAAGAATGCAGCTTGCGCGATCTTCATAATTGACAACGGATGACATTTTTTCTGTCGCAACTAAAAGAACAGTGCGGTACATGCCAGAGGCCACATAGGCTTGAGCTGTTGATAAACCATAAAGGAAACCGGTGCACGCGGCTTGAAGATCCATTGCCGCTGCATTTTTAGCTCCAATGGCATGCTGGATTAAAGCTGCAGTACTTGAAGAAGAATAATCAGGAGTCATCGTAGCTGTAATAATTAGATCGATGTCTTCCGGGGTAATGGATACTTTTTGTAAAACTTTTTGAGAAGCTTTTATCCCCATTGTAGAGGCATGCTCATCACTTGATGCAATACGTCTTTCACGAATTCCTGTACGGCTAAAAATCCATTCATCGTTCGTTTCTACCATCTTTTCCAAATCTTGATTAGAAAGGATTTTTTCCGGCAAATACGATGCGATAGCCGAGATATAAGCTTTAAGTTCAGACATGCGCGCTAACTCCTAAAAGATGACAGCCAACGATTCCCTGAAAAAAGTTTGCTCTGGGATGACTTTTAACTTTAGGGGTTTGAAAGTCAGAAAGTATAGGCTGATTTTAGAAGAACACGCCTTGCCCTATCTTCGT
>Ga0170475_100071407_pt1 | contig 10117 bp, 10 predicted proteins | sample Soicark_Litter_5_FD_111474 | JGI IMG/M metagenome (GOLD analysis project Ga0170475, IMG submission 111474) | Avena fatua rhizosphere microbial communities from Hopland, California, USA. Combined Assembly of 48 SPs | reverse complement strand
CTGGACCACAACGCGCCGCTGACGCTGCGACGCGCAACTCTGGACCGCTCGATGGTACGGCGAGACGGCGCCCGCCGGTCAGCGACGCTCAGGGGCTCGCGCCGCCCCCCGCGCCGTTTACGCCTCCTCCCCAAGCGGCTATAATTTCGCCCATGGGGACGTAGCTCAGCTGGGAGAGCGCCGCGTTCGCAATGCGGAGGTCGTGAGTTCGATCCTCATTCGGTCCACCAAGTAACTCAATGAGCATGCCGCCTACGCCAGAGCAGGTCGTGGTCAACTTTACGCTCACCGCATCCAGCATTGGACAGAGTTGCCGCTCGCGTTGGCAAAATGGCAGGCAAGTCGCATAGGCTAAGTCAATATCGGCTGAAACTGGAAATGATCTTTACCTCGAACAATTTCGTGTATATTCAATTTTATGCTTGAGGTGTATTCACCAATAGTTGACACTGACTCTCTTTCAGACTTAATCGTGCTTCTGTTATCGTAAAAAATAAAATTTTGCTGAACACCACGAGGAGCCGCCATGTCTAGTAGTGCTATTTCGCACCCGGCAGCAAGAACTTTTTCCGTGGTCGACCTCGTTGCTGCGGCCATCGAAGGACGTATCCGCATCCCCGAATTCCAGCGCCCTCTTAAGTGGCAGTGGCAAGACGTTCAGCGATTGTTTGACAGCATCGTCAAAGGCTATCCAATCGGCAACCTGCTTCTCTGGAAGCGCCCAGCCCCGGCAACAACCGTTACTCTCGGCGCTCTCCAAATCTCGGCCCCCCATTTTGAAGAAGGATGGTGGGTCGTAGACGGCCAACAGCGGCTCACCAGCTTATCCAATGCACTCTCTGCAAAGGGGGCAGCAGATGAGCGCTTTGCCTTAGCTTATGATTTGCGCAAGCAAGTTTTTGTCCGCCCAAGCCGCAAGGAGGATGAAGACGGCTACATCATTCCTCTTCCCGTTCTTTTTGACCTTCAGAAGTTGATACGCTGGTTTACCAAGGATCATCCAGAAGCCAGCGAAAAGCTAGATGAGGCATCACTTATAACCCGCATCATTCGCGAATACCAAGTCCCTGCCTACTTAGTGGATCAGAACGATGAACAAGTTCTGCGAGACATTTTTGATCGCATGAACAATTATGGAAAACGACTCAGCCAAGCCGAAGTTTTCTCTTCACTACATTCTGGGCGCGATGGCAGTAGCGAACCGTTTTCCTTTCAGCGGATCGCGGAGTTCATCCATGCCCAACAGGGGTTTGGCGTTATTGACGATGGCACCATCATGCGGGCGGTATTGGCACGCCGAGGCGGAAATATTGCCCGCGATATCCGAATAGAGTTTTCGGAGCTCGCGCGAGAAGGCCGCAACTTTGGCAATGAAAGCCCCGAAGATGCCTATCGGGGGGGAGCGCAAGCGCTCTCCCTCGCGATAGCCTTCCTTCAGCAAGACGGGGGAGTGCCACATTTTGCTTTTCTTCCCTATCGTTACCTGCTAGTAGTGCTAACTCGGTTCTTCGCTCACTTTCCCGAGCCACAGCCACGCAACCGAGAGTTGTTATGTCGCTGGTTCTGGCGCGCCGCAATGATTGGCCCCAGCCCATTCTCATCGAGCTGGACGATTGCAGGCCGAACACTTGCCGAACGCATCGCAGCAAACGATGAGAACGGCAGTATTGGACGACTACTGGAAAGTCCAATCGACAGCCAGATACATGCCCCAAAGTTAACCGAATTTCGTACCAGTTCCGCGCAGAGCAGAATGGTCATGTCCGCTCTTTGGGCGCTAGGGCCACGATCACCTTTGACCGGCCAGCCATATACCCAAGAGCAGCTTAGCGAGACGATCGAAATGGAGGGTACACTTGCAGGTATAGCGCAACGTATCTGGAGGAGCGAGCCTGAAAACCAGCGAGCCTGGGCCGCCAATCGTATAATCGTACTTGAACCGGATTTGCCAAGATCATTAAAAGAGCTTCTTACCAACCGTGAGGTCACAAGAGAGGGCGAAGATAGCGACTTCTTTGTGTCACACGCAATTGGTAATGGAGAGATCGACGCGCTTGCACGCGATGAGAAGGGGGTCTTCCTACATGCCCGGCAGTCGCATTTAGCGAGCGTTGTAAAAGACTTTCTTGAGGCCAAAGCGGGAACAAGACTCGAGGACACCCCCCCTCTTGATAGCTTCGATCTAGACGATATGGATGACGAGCGCGATGACACAATCACTTGAGGATCAGTTCTGCGTCTTTCTTCATGATCGACTTGTTGGGCGACTTCATCGCCGTGGCAACGATACGCGATTCGTATTCGAGGGAAATTATTGGGACGATCCCAATCGACCTGTGCTTGGCCTTCGCTTTGAGGAGAACCGCACTGCTAGGCATAGAAGTAATATGCGGCTCCCCCCCTGGTTCTCGAACCTACTACCAGAAGGACGCCTACGCGAATGGATAGCAGCCGCACGTCACACACCCATCCAGCGCGAGATGGAATTGCTAGCTCAAGTTGGGCACGATCTACCTGGCGCCATCCGGGTCATTGCCGCTGACTCAATAACATCAGTAGATATATCCGGCAATGATGAAGCCCCCTCTCGTCCAGGACCTTCGTCTGACGCTCTATGGAGATTCTCGCTAGCAGGGGTAGGGCTGAAGTTTTCAATGCTCGCGCAAGGAGATCGCCTCACAATCCCCGCAGTGGGGGATGATGGTGATTGGATCGTCAAACTGCCGGACTCGAAATATCCCGAGGTTCCCCGAAACGAATTGGCTATGATGGAGCTTGCGAAAGCGTCTGGTATAGACGTGCCTGAAGTTCGCCTCGTCCACAGGGATCAGATCGCCCCGCTGCCTGATCGCGCTTGGCCCAATAATGAAGACTGGGCCTTCGCGATCCAGCGCTTCGACCGCGGACCAGGAAGAGAGCGTATTCACATCGAAGATATGGCTCAGGTACGCGGCTTCTATCCAGATGATAAATATTCGGGTAGCTTTGAAACAATTGGCGCTCTTGCCTATCGCCGTCGTGATATCTCAAGCTTGCAAGAATTTGCTCGCCGCGTGGCGTTTAATGTACTTATCGGCAATGGCGACGCTCATCTAAAAAACTGGTCCTTGATTTATCGCGATCCTGGCGTGCCTACATTAGCTCCAGCCTATGATCTCGTTGCAACATTTGTATACCGCCCCGAAGCTGAAGGCCCAGAAGACATGGCACTTTATTTCGGAAGATCCAAGCGCTTTGAAGATGTAAAAATAGCTACATTTTGCCGCCTAGACGAGAAACTCGAAGCAAGAGCGGATTTAAGTGACGTTGTAAGCACCCTGATAAATCAAGTCCTTACCGCCTTGCCTCGCGCAGAGGAATCACTTAATACAAAGCCTGAGTTTAGTCGGATCGGCTCGTTTGTTAGGGCACGTGCATCCCAACTAAAGCATTTGTGATTCTTTTCGCCGCTAGCCTCCCGATAGTCTTCAATATCGCACACCAGTAAATCCAAAAGAGCAGTCCATTACCATCACTGCCCTGGCTCCACGACAGATTTGACATGCTCACGCAGCATCCCAACAGCAGCCTCGGCCTCCGCGAAGAGCTGCCCCCAGTCACTTGGCGGATGCCCACTCCCCAGCATTTTTACAAATACCCGGTACGCATCATCTCCGCTCTCATAGGCGCGCTTTGTGTCTTCGTCATTTACCCAGACCAGCACAATCACACGAGCTTGCGCGTGGTAGCGGAAAAACAGCCGGTACTGCTGAAAGAACTTGGCTCGACGCCAATGCCTGTGATCCTCGCCCAATGTACTACCAAGTAGGTACGCAGATTTGGCAGGGTCTTGCGGGATGACGTCAAAGGCAAGTTTTGCAATGGCGGCCAACCGTTTGCTGGCGTTTTTCCTGGTGTAGCCAAGCGGGTCTTTTTGCTTAAGGGCTTCGACTTGCTGGAGATGGGATTCGATTTGATCCAGAAACAGAGGATGCGCAAAGATCGTCCAGCCGTGGGTCAGCAACGGGGAGGGTTTGCCCAAGCTCATTCATCGTCCGCCGAGAGCGGCGCATTAAGATCAACTTCGATATCGCCAACCAGTGCACGGATATGCATCGCCAAGCCAGCATTCATAGCCTGCAGGCGCTCCGGGTGAGCGGTGAGGTCACGGGCCAGAAAGCCTAGAAACCGGCCCAGCACCGGATCGTCCTCGTCGGGGATTGCGGCGCGCGTGAGCACAACCTCGCCTCCCGGACGGATGGTGTAGTGGATCTTATCGCGCTTGCCTAGGTGGAGCGCACGCCGTACTGTCTCAGGCACGGTAGTCTGGTAGCGGTCAGTAAGTGTGGATTCAGCTTCGATGGCGGCGGTCATGACTTTCTCCAAACGTCGGGACATTTGCCCTACATGGTAATGCAATCGCATTACCATTTCAACATCGGCTCCCTATCTGGCGTTAGGTGCGCATCAACCGAGAAGAGCTGGTAGTACTGAGTTTTTCGGGCCGGGCCGCTCCATTCGTCTGGCAGATTTCGAGTCAGGCCGCGCAGTCAGCCGCCCCTACCGCAACCGGCCCATTGGCGAGTTTTTGAATGAGCTGGATTTGACTGAAGACCTCTCGACCGGCACACCGAAAATCATCAAGGCCATGGCGACCACCGATCACTTCCGCAAAGCCTATGTCCTGCCCGCCTCGCGGCCGGCTTACTGGAGATGACACTACCTGCTCAGGCCAACGGCGCTGAAGGGCCGCTCAGAACTGGACCGTGACCGACCACACTCACACCTGCCCCAAAAACCAATTCACAATATAAAAATGGTCCTCGAACAAATGCTCTTCCATGCGATTGAATTCGAAGAGCGGCACCCATTTGGCTTTTTCCGTATCGTCGTCGCCGCGTACCTTGGGCAGGCCTTCGGCGGTAGGCGCCAGCTCGATCAGGAAGGCGTGGGTGATGGTGCGGCCGCGCAGCGAGCGTTGCGGGTGGTCGAATACCCGTGAGCCGCGTAGCGAGCCGGCCAGCACCGGTGCCGGCACCTTGAGGCGGGTTTCTTCGCGCAGCTCGCGTATTACGGCGTCCTTGACACGCTCTTCCGGCTTCACGAAACCGCCGGGCAGCGCCCACAGGCCCTTGCCGGGCAGCGAGCGGCGGCGCACCAGCAGCACATGGCCGGAGTGGATGACGACGGCGTCTACCGTCACGAACACGGGTGGATAGGGTGCGGCAGCCCAGCTTTGCCGGTAGCGCTTGACGAACAGGTATTCGGATTGCAGGTTGGCGAAAATCTCGCTGGCGCGAAAAGCCGTCAGCCATTCAAAGACGGCAGTAGGCAGCAAGGCCGCGCAGCCTTGAAAATCAGAGCCGCGGTCCGGGTCAAAAAAGGCATGGCGGATGCGCGAGGCGTGCAGGTCCGGCAGTTCCGGCGATTCCAGCCGTGTCCATTGCGGGAATAGATCCAGGTAATCCACCGTGCCCCGTCCTCGCGGCGGTCCAACGATGCCGATGCGGAACTGCGCCTGACGGCTGCCGAGGCTGGTGGTATCGACGGCGATGACGCGATCCACCAGGTTCTGCACTTCCGTGAGCCACTGCTGGTCGTTATACATGCGGTCAGACACGCCGACGATGAACAGCCGCGCCTGCTCCTCTTCCGGCAGGGACATGCGGATGAATTGCTCGCGCTCGTCCACCGTCCACGGGTTGCGTGGCGTGCGCGCCTGGCGGGCGGAGCCGCATAGTACGATCACCTTGTCGGCCATGCGCAGGGCATGCTGCAGCGTCCACAGATGCCCGTTGTGGAATGGGTGGAAGCGGCCGATAAAAATCAGATAGTCGAATTCACGCATGGGGCGGCCTTGGGTGCTAAGAAATGTATAGGTCTATGTGCGTAGGGGATGCCAAGTGGACGGCGCTGCAAAGATGGCGCTACAAAGATATTTAAAGTATCTCCGCCAGAATAACAGGCATGGAATGCGCGCCGCAGCGCCGCAGATCACCCGGCAATAAAAAAGGCCGCCGCGCATCAATGCCGGGGCGACCTTTTACCATCAACAACCATCACGCCGGAACGGCGATTGGCTTGGGCGACTCTACCGGCTTGGCCATGCGTGCCTGGCTGAAGGCCAACATGCGCTCTATCGGCAGGCGCGCAGCATCCATTTGCGCGTCCGTGAGATAGTCGATGCGTATGCCTTCTCCGGCCTGGGCGCGGCGTAGCGCTTCCACCGTATTAAGGCGCATATAGGGACACTGGTTGCATTGGCAGCCGGCGTAGATAGGTGCTTGCTGCAGCTTCAGGTCCGGGCGGGCGAGGCCCATGTTGTAGAGGATGCCGTCCTCCGTCGCCACAAAGATGGTGGCGTCCGGCTCACGGTCGAATTGCTTAACCCAGGTCAGCATGCCGGAGGTCGAGCCTACGTAGTCCGAGCGCTTGAGCACGGGCAGCGGGCTTTCTGGGTGGGCGATCAGGTAGCTAGGGCCGTCGACGGCGGCCATGCCCTCCAGCAGCGCCGTCTCGTTGAACTTGTCGTGCACCTCGCACACGGCGCTCCACAGGGGCATATCGTAGCCGTACTGATAGTTCAGATAGGCGCCCATATTGCGGTCCGGCGAGAAGATGACTTTTTCGCCGGCGGCATACAGGCTGGCGATGATGTCGTCGACGTTGCGGCTGGTGACGATCCAATCCGCCAGGGCTTTATGCTCGGCAGAGGAGTTGATATAGGCAACGTGCACGTGATCCGCATATTTCTGGCGCCAGGCGGCCAGGCGCTTCACGTCGGTCTGTGTCACCAGGGAACAGGTGGAGCCGCGATCCGGCAGGATCACATCAGCATGGGGGTTGAGAATTTTGGCGGTTTCCGCCATGAAGCGCACGCCTGCGAACACGATGGTGTCGGCGTCGCACTCCTTTGCGTACAGGGATAATTCAAGACTATCGCCGACCTTGTCGGCCATCTGCTGCACTTCTGGCGCGGTGTAGTAGTGCGCCAGCGTAACGACACGCTTACTCATGGGAGTTCCTCCACATTTAAGGGCTCGCCTCTTGCCAGCGAGCCAGATAAGGTCCGGCATGCATTGCAATGCACTGCCAGACAGTTCACTTGCTGCCGACGGAATCCCCGTCGTTGGTAAAACACAGCCTTGTGACGATAGCAAATATCCTTGACTTTTACCAGCGCCGCCTGAAATTACAGATTTACGACAAATGGGCTTGACATCTTTTTTTCCATGCCTATAATGGCGGCTCTTCGTGATGTGCGAATGCAGTGCGGGAGTAGCTCAGTTGGTAGAGCGCAACCTTGCCAAGGTTGAGGTCGAGAGTTCGAGACTCTTCTCCCGCTCCAGAATTCGTCAGTTTAAAAAGGAAAGCGCGTCTTTCCTTTTTTAGTCTCAGGCAATATGATTTGGGACATGGCGGGGTAGCAAAATGGTTATGCAGCGGCCTGCAAAGCCGTCTATGCCGGTTCGATTCCGGCCTCCGCCTCCACTGAATCAACAATTTAGCCCGCCCTGTGCGGGCTTTTTTGTGTCTTATACCACCCGACGTGCAACTTGCGTGTAGCCGCCCCTGCCGGCGCTCAGTCGCGATGGCTGTCGCGTACTGCAGAAACCGATTGCAGCGAATCGGCGCGAGGCTGGTTCATCATTCCGGCCCCGGAAAATGCAAATCCTTGCCCCCTATGCAGTTTTTGTCGCCGACCCCAGCATACCGCCACAAGCCACCCTACACGGCGGCTTTCTACATCCCATTCAGTCAGTTAGCCTCAGTCCACACGTGCCCCGATACCACCGAAGAGGTATTGCAACCACCATACAGTGCTGTAATGTTTCGCCTTCTTCATATAGCCGTGAACAGGAGGTAAATCTCATGCGATTTGATCTACCCGAGCAGTTGGAGTGCGTTGACTGGCACAACGATTGGGAATACAACTTTGAAACCGCCACCGCCCGGCGTCGCGATGGCTGGGCCTTCCAATTCCACCCGGCAGAAGGCATCGAGGGCGTCATCGTCGGCGAATGTACCGATCAGCCTTTGTTCTTCCAGCCCGGCCTGGACTTCAACATGGTCGCCCAGGAGGCGGGCGAGATGTACTTCGATGCACTGCGCCATCGGCATTGAGCGGCGCGACGCCCAAGCTGGGAATAGCTGACAGCATCAGGAACATCTCGGTGCGAGAACAAACTAAATAGCCCACGCCAAGTGGGCTTTTTCGTGCCCACGCTTCGCAGCCATTCTCCGCCACACGGCCCACACGGGATAGTACTACCGGACAAATCCTCGCTCAGCAGGCAAAATGGCGTTCCTGCTCACCTCAATCGAAAATCCATGTATCACGGCGAACGTCTCAACAGCATCAGTCACCTGCTCGGCGCAGGTTTGAGCATTGCCGCATTGGTGATATTGCTGGTCAGTGCCGGTCCGCTGGACCATGTATGGAAACTGGTCAGCTTCAGCATTTACGGCGGCACGCTGATTTTTCTCTACACCTCTTCTACGCTTTATCACAGCCTCCGGGGCAAGGCGAAGTTGGTGTTTCAGCGTTTCGACCATATCGGCATCTATCTCTTGATCGCCGGCACCTATACGCCATTCGAGCTGATTACCCTGCGTGGCCCCTGGGGCTGGACGCTATTCGGCATTACCTGGGGGCTGGCGGTGATCGGCATCATCCAGGAGCTGTGGATAGGCAAGCGTACACGGCTGTTTTCCATGCTTATCTATCTGGTGATGGGCTGGATGATCGTGATTGCCATTAAACCGCTGCTGGCGGCCCTGCCCGCAGCAGGCACAGGCTGGCTGGTAGGCGGCGGGCTTGCCTATACGGTGGGCATCATCTTTTATGTGATAGACACGCGCTGGCACCTCGCCCATGGCGTATGGCATCTATTCGTATTGGCAGGCAGCTTCGCCCATTACTGGTGCGTGCTGCGCTACGTGGCCTGACCCCGGCGCGAGATTGCGTGCTGGGGCCGTTTCGCCACTAAGGTGACTTCCGCAAATGACCATACCCTTCTCGCGGCGCATACGGGCGCGCTGCCGCGTTGTTCCTCGCTTGTGTGGCCCGCCACACGGCGCTCGTCTCTCCTTGCACCGCATCCCGTCTGCACCACGCTAAGGGTATGTTCATTTCCGGAAATCACCTTAGTCTTTGCTGGCCTTTGCCGGCAACTCAAGACCCAGCAACTGCTTCTTGAGCGTACTATCCGCCGGCTGGTCACCCAGCCAGATCTTCAGCAGCGCATTGTAGAAAGCGACGTCGGGATATATCTCGGCGTTCTTCTTGCCGTTGATCTGCACCAGCGTGCCGGAGCCAGGTATCCAGTCTGTCGTCACTATGTCACCCTTTTTCAGTGCGCGGGTGGCGGCAAACATCTCGCCGAATTTCAGCATCTGGTTGATGATGGTGGCGCGCTCGTTCACGGTATTGTTGTGGCTCAAGCCCTCCATGAAGGCGGAGCCCAGCGCATCGGCGCTGATGTCGCGCAGCATGACGAGAGAAATACGCTTCGGGCCAGGCTCGGCCAGCACGTCGGCAACCGTCGTCTTTTTCTCCGCCAGGTAGAGGCCGGCCACGTAGACCTTGAATATGGCCTTGGTCCTTACCCCTGCCCCGTTGAGCTTGATGTCGGCGTTGGCAACCCGCACCGTATCGTCCAGCTTGACGCCCGCTACCTCAACAGCCCATACCGACTGCGCCAAGCCCAGCAGACCGGTCACCAGCATCATTTTCAGCTTGCTGCAAGTATTGCTTTTCATTGTTGTCTCCATTTTTGATAATTATGCCGACAGCGCAGGCGTCGGGATAAGGCGCCGCTACGGTATGCCAGCCCTGCGGCGCTGGCAGTGAATACGGTAAAAATTGCTTGGGCGTCTCTGAACAATTCGAAAAGCCCGGCAGGCAGCGATCTAGCAGCCGCTGCGAGTGCCTGCTGCCTGATCATGAAACAGCTTACAAATCATCCTGCGTGCATCCCCGGCGGCTTCGATAGAGCCGCTTATATTCCTAATTGCTTGTATTTATAGCCGATACACGACGTGCTTGTGGCCTGCGTCTGCCATTGCCTGTTCAATGGCCAAGCTTCATATATATACGAAACCCTGGTGGCGCGGCGCTATCATGGTTGCGCTTCTG
>Ga0170475_113110076_pt1 | contig 10120 bp, 1 predicted proteins | sample Soicark_Litter_5_FD_111474 | JGI IMG/M metagenome (GOLD analysis project Ga0170475, IMG submission 111474) | Avena fatua rhizosphere microbial communities from Hopland, California, USA. Combined Assembly of 48 SPs | reverse complement strand
GTCGGGCGTGCAATTGTAGCTTACATAGCAGGCCCCTCCGACTGCGAGCTTTTGACGAATGATATCGACCACGTGTTGGCGATTTTGGTGCGAAATCCAGCTCCAGACCCCATGCAGGGCGATGATGTCAAACTCCGGAAGGTCGTCTCGATTGGCCAAGTCCGCAAAAGACAGGTCATTGACCTGGAGGTTGGCCCCTGATGCCTCCGCCAGCTCCTCGGCATTTGAAACGTGCACCGGGTTGAAGTCCGTCCCCCAGAACTCGCCCTCATGTGCGGCAGCGTGAATGTTGAGCGACAATCCTTGTCCACATCCAAGCTCGAGATAGCGTATCGGGCGGTCAAATCTTGCTTTCTGCAGCCGCATCAGCAGAGCGAAAGTTAGAAAATCTGGAGATAATTCGCGATAGTAACCATGCGTATAGCCCACCTCGGCAACATAGCCTGACGTCCAAGCAGCCATAAACTCACCCCGGAAAGGGACGATGCCGGGTCACAGTTTCGCCTACAGAAGAAAATCCTGCTGTGTCAGGTGCAGGTTGATCCCGGTCAGCACGATCTTGAGGTCTGCCGTCGTATCTCCGGTCACGTCGGCCTGGACAATGGTATTGCCGCCGCTTTCGAACCAGGTCACGCCATGAGCCACTGCATTTGCATTCGCACCGCCGAACAGAAAGGCTTGATTTCCTCCGACGCTGGTGTTCGAATCGATGCCCGCCAGATCGACATGATCCGACCCATGCGTGAAGTCCGCGATGGTGACCGGGTTCGTTGGCGCGCTGTTCGCCAACGCCGCGAACACGAATGTATCGTTACCCGGGCCGCCGGTCAGAATGTCCGCACCGCCCGCTCCCTTGATCATGTCGTTTCCGGCACCGCCGTTGATCGCATTCACGCCGGTCGTTCCCGTCAGTGTGTCATTGAAGGCAGAGCCGATCAGGTTCTGGAAATTCGATAAGGTATCCGTGCCGGCACCCACCGTGTTCTGCGCGGCCGTGGTGGCGAGATTGACCGTCACTCCCGCGGTCGCATGTTCATACGACACGGTGTTGACGCCAGTTCCGCCATTGAGCACATTCGCGCCAGCGTTGCCTTCCAGGGTGTCGTTGAAGTTCGAGCCCGTCAGATTCTCAATGTTTTTGAGCGTGTCGCCTTGCGCATCGCCCCCGCTGCCGAGCCCCGTCATCAGGCTGACGGTGACCCCCGCTGACGATGCCGCATAGAGCGCAGTATCCGTGCCCGCCGCACCGTCCAACGTGTCGGCGCCGCCAAGACCGGCAAGAATGTTGTTCGCACTATTCCCGGTGATCACGTTGCCGAGCGCGTTGCCGGTGCCGTTGATCGCCGACGTGCCTGTCAGCGTCAGATTGTCGATGTCGCCCTTGGCATGGGTACCGTCGACAAGGCTGAACGTGATCGACGACCGAATGGTATCCGTGCCGCCGCCACCGGTCTCGTCAACGACGTCGCCAGTGTTGTCGACAATGTAGGTGTCGTGGCCCAGACCGCCGGCCATCTTGTCGGCCCCGGCATTGCCATAGAACGTGTCATTGCCGGTGGTGCCGGTCAGCGTGTCGTTGGCAGCGGTCCCCCAGATGGTCTCGCCTGGACTGATACCTGGATTGCCAGCCGCATCGGTCGTGGTCAGTGTGAAATGATGGATCACGCTGCTCGACACAGCCGCCGCGAAGCTCCAGACGCCCGCGGCATTGGCGGCGGTGGTGCCGAGGTCCTTGGCGCCGTCGAAGATATGGAGCGTGCTGCCCGGGTCTGATGTGCCGCCAAGCGTCACGCCGGTCTGGGCCGCGACGGCGCTCGTGATGAGCGGCGTCGGTGCAGTCGTATCGATCGTGGCTGTGAAGGGGGTCGAGCTCGCGCTCACATTTCCCAGAAAGTCCGTGTCCAGTGCAGTGAACGTGTACTTCCCATCCGATAGAGGCGTTCCGGTGTAATCATAGCTCCAGTGGCCCGTGCCATCCGCCAACGTGGTTCCGAGCAGCGCTGCATTTTGGAACAGCGTGACGGTTGTGTTCGCCTCGGCCGTGCCGTTGATGAACAGCGTGGTGTCATTCGTGAGGTGGTCGGTGCTGCTCGACCCGCTATCATTGCTGATGCTGGCGATCACCGGCACTGCCGCGGTCGCGTCCACCACCATGGTGAGGGCCGCCGAGGCGGCGCCCACGTTGCCGGCGATGTCGGCCTCCCGGGCGCTAAAGCTGTGCGACCCATCGGCCAGCTTGCCGGCGTTCGTGGCCATCCAGCTGCCGCTCCCGTCTGCCGTTGCGGTGGCGATAGCCGTGGTTCCGGCACCGTCGAAGACCTGCACAATCGTGTTGGGTGTGGCCGTGCCGGTGAACGTGAGCGTGGTGGCGCTGGTGATATGGTCGGCGGTGTTCGTGCCAGTGTCCGGGCCTACCGAGCTGAGTGTCGGGACGCCAGTCGGTGGCGTGAGATCGACCGTGACCGTGAAGTCGGTTGCGAATGGGCTGGTGTGCCCGGTCGCATCGGTGGCGGTCGCGGTGAATGTGTGCGTCCCCTCCGACAGCGTGCCGGCAATGCTGGCGTTCCAGGTGCCATTGGCCGTGGCGCTCCCCACGAGCTTACTGGCCTCGTAGACGTTGACTGTCGTTCCGGCAGCGGCCGTGCCGCTCAGAATGATGCTCGTTGCTTTGGTGATGCCGTCACCGGTCACGCCGGTGTCCGGCGAGAGCGCGGTAATCGTCGGCGCGTTCGGCACCGTGGTGACCGTGAAGCTCTCCCAATCGCTCCAAGCCACTCCGTCACTGGCGCGTACATAGAGCTGATCTGCACCCCCCGACACTGAACCCGCCACGAAGCTCGTGGAGGCGAGCTGCGCCGCGGAGACGTCAATGTTTTGATTGGTACCCCCGACCACACCGTTCACCACGAAGTGCCCGCTGGTGGCACCGGTCGTCGCATCCCAGAACTGATACGCGGTGATGGCGTCTTGGTCCAAATCAAAGGCCGAGAACAGCGAAGACGCCGCCACGGTCTGGTTCACCGCAAGGATCGTGTCGCCGGTGGCCACCACCGGCGCTTCGTTTGCCACCGCGTTGGCCTGGAACTCGGCCCAGTTGCTCCAATTGGTTCCGTCGAAGGCACGCACGAAGAGGTCGTCGGTGCTGCCCTGCGCCCCCGCTACGAAAGTCGTTGAGGCGAGTTGCGCAGCGGTGACATCGATGGCCACGCCCGTGGCCTGATCAACCCCGCCCACGACGAAGTGGCCGCTGGTGGCGTCCGCCGTCGAGTCCCAGAACTGGTACGCCGTGATGGCGTCGTGATCGCCATCACTGACGGTGAACAGGCTCGCTGCCGCCACGCTCTTGTTCGCCGTTAGATCGACGTCGCCAGCAGCCGCCACGGGAGCGTGGTTGGCCGGTGCGGCCGGCACGCTGACATGGAATTCCTCCCAGGCGCTGTAGTCCGTCCCGTCAAAGGCGCGCACAAAGAGATCGTCGGTGCTGCCAGTCGCTCCGGCCACGAACGTCGTCGAAGCCAACTGCGCGGCGGTGACATCGATGGCCACGCCCGTGGCCTGATCAACCCCACTCACGACAAAGTGGCCGCTGGTGGCGTCCGCCGTCGAGTCCCAGAACTGATACGCCGTGATGATGTTTTTGTCCGGATCGACCACGGAGAACAGACTCGATGCGGCGACCGTCTGGCTCGCTCCAAGGTAAGCGTCGCCGGTGGCCACCAGCGGCGCGTTATTGGTCACCGTTGCGGTCGGAGTTGCCTGGAACTCGGTCCAGCTGCCCCAGTTGATCCCGTCGAAGGCCCTCACCCAGAGATCGTCCGCGACGGCCGCTCCCGCCACGAAGGTCGTGTTTTTGTTGAGATCCGCCGCGGTGACATCGATGACCGTGTTGTCCAGTTGCGCGACGCCTTTCACTTCGAAGTGACCGCTGTCCAGATCCGAGGTCCCATCCCAAAGCTGGTACGCCGTGATGGCGTTGTGGTCGGCATCGAAGGCCGTGAACAGGGATGAGGCCGCCACGGGCTGACTCGGAGTGAGACCGATATCGCTGGCCGCCACCACCGGCGCATGATTCGCATTCAGCACGCTGGCATTGAACTCGGCCCAATCGCTCCAACTGGTTCCGTCGAAGGCACGTACGAAGAGATCGTCAGTGACGCTCCCTCCCGCGACAAAGGTCGTCTTTTTGAGATCGGTGACATCGATCGTTGTGTTGTCCAGCTGCGCGACGCCGTTCACCACGAAGTGGCCGCTGTCCGGATCCGCCGTCGCGTCCCAGAACTGGTACTCGGTGATCTTGTTGGCGTCCGGATCAAACGCGGAGAACAAGGTCGAGACGTTGACGGTCTGGCCCGCGTTCAGGCTCGTGTCCCCGGCAGCCACCACGGGGGCATGGTTGAGCGCGGTGACCTGGAACTCGGTCCAGCTGCCCCAGTTGATCCCGTCGAAGGCACGGACAAAGAGGTCGTCCGCGGTACCGGTGCCCGCCACGAAGGTGGTTTTAGCCAGTTGCGCAGCCGAAACGTCGATGGCAACGCCATCCGCCTGTGTCACTCCGTCCACCACGAAGTGGCCGCTGGTCGTATCGGCCGTCGCATCCCAGAACTGGTACTTGGTGATCGCGTCGTGATCCGGATCGAAGACCGTGAACAGGCTCGAGGCGGCGACATTCGACTTCAAGTCTAGAGTGGTGTCGGCGGCACCTACAACTGGTGTGTGGTTGATCGGTGCCGTGACCGTGAAGCTCGCCCAATTGCCCCAGGTCTGCCCGTCGGACGCGCGTACCCAAAGCTGATCCGCACCGGCGGACTGGAACGTGGTCTGCGCCAGCTGGCTCGCCGAAACGTCGATCGCCACGCCCGTCCCTTGCACCACTCCGTTGACGAGGAAGTAGCCGCTGTTTGAATCGGACGTGGAATCCCAGAACTGGTATTGCACGACGGCATTGCCGTCCGGATCGCTGGCGCTGAACAGCGACGATGCCGGGAAGCTCTGACCGTGCAGCGCGGCCAGGTTCGCGACCGTGACCGTGGGCGCCTGGTTCGGCGTCGACGTGTCAACCGTGACTGTGAAAGGGTTGGAGGCCGAGCCGACGTTTCCGGCCAGGTCCGTGGCAGCCACCGTGAAGGTATGGGTGCCATTCGCCAAAGTGGTCGTGAGCGCGGCGCTCCAGTTGCCGCTGGCATCGGCGGCCCCGGTCCCGACGGTAGCGCTGCCCTCGAAAATCGTGACCAGGCTGTTGGCCTCGCTCGTGCCGCTCAGCGTCAAGGCTGTCGCGCCGGTAATCCCGTCGCCCATCTTGCCGGTATCGGGGAAGAACGACTTTATGACCGCTGCGCCTGATGGCGGAGTGTTGTCGACGTTGATGGTGATCGGCGTCGAATTCGTGTTCCCTGCCACGTCCGGCGCGGTAACGATGTTGAGCGTGTGGATCGCCTCGGACAGCGTCGTCGAGAAGCTCCATGCGCCGACGCTGTCAACCGCCGCCGTCCCCAGCAGCTTGGCGCCTTCATAGATGCTCAGCGTTGTGCCGATGTTCTGGTCCAGCGCCGTGCCCGAGAGCGTCACCGTGTTGGCGCTGGTGATGAAGTCCGTGCTGCTCGAGCCGGTGTCCGGTGTGATCGCGTCGACCACGGCCGCCGAGAACGGCGTCGTATCGATGGTCAGCGCCAGACCCGTCGAAGCCTTGCTGGTATTCCCGGCCGTATCGGTCGTTGTGGCCGTGAGCGTGTGCTTGCCTTCCGAGAGCGAACCGGTCGTGATGACCGTCCAGAGACCGCTCGCATCTGCGGTGGCAGACCCGATCGTGGCCTTGCCGTCCAGGATGCTGACCTTGGAGTTCGCCTCGGCGGTACCCGACAGGGTCAGGGACGTCGCACTGGTGATGAAGTCGCCCGTGACGCCGGTGTCCGGCGAGAAAGAATTGATGATCGGGGCCGTCGGCGCGGTTGTGTCGATCGTCACGCCGAAGATCGTAGAGGCCGAGCCCGTGTTGCCGGCCAAATCCGTCGCCGTCGCCGTCAAGCTGTGCGACCCTTCCGACAGCTTGATGGCCTTGGTGATGCTCCAGTCACCAGTCGCGTTCGCGGTTGCGGTGGCGATTACGGTGGTGGCGGCGCCGTCGAAGATCTTGACCGTGGCCAGCGGCTCTGCCGTCCCCCCGAACGTGATGGAGGACGCGCTGGTGATCTGATCGGTGGTGCTCAGACCGTTGTCGGGCGAGATTTTGCTGAACGTTGGCGCCGAAGGCGCGGTCTGGTCGACCGTTATGGCCAACGGCGTCGTCGTCGTGTTCCCGGCCACATCCGATGCGATCACCGACAGCGAATGCGTGCCCTCCGCTAAGGTCGTCGAGAAGCTCCAGGCTCCTTTCGTGCTTGCGCTCGTCGTCCCGAGCAGCGTGGTGCCCTCGTAAATGCTCAGCGCAATGCTGTTGTCGGCGGTCCCGCTCAGAGTGAGCGCGCTCGCCGTGGTGATGTGATCGGTACTGCTCGCCCCGCTGTCCGGCGCGACCGAGCTGACCACCGCCGCCGAAGGCGCCGTGTTGTCGATGGTGAGGTTCAGGCCGCTCGAGGCCGAGCCGGTATTTCCGGCGGCATCCGTGGCCTTCACCGTGAATGTGTGAGTGCCGTCGGTCAGCGTGCTCGTCGTCACCGCCGTCCAGCTGCCGCTGCCGTCGACCGTTCCGGTGCCGACCGCCGTCGTGCCGTCGAAGATGGTGACCGTGGTGTTCGCATCGGCCGTCCCCGACAGCGTCACCGACGTCGCGCTGGTGATGTGGTCGGTGGTGTTCGACCCCGTGTCCGGCGAATACGAACTGATGGTCGGAATGCCCGGCGGGATCTTGTCGATCGTGACCGTGAAGGCAGCCGAGGCCGAGCCGGGATTGCCGGCCGCGTCGGTGGCGGTCGCCGTGAAGCTGTGCGTGTCGTCAGACAGCGTGCCGGTGGTGGCAATGCTCCAGTTTCCACTGCCGTCCGCTGTGCCGCTGCCGACCGAGGTGGTGCCGTCGAAGATGGTGACCGTGCTGTCCTTCTCGGCGGTGCCCGAGAGGATGATCGAGGCCGTGTTGGTCAGGAAGTCGCCGGTGACGCCATTGTCGGGTGAGAACGCGCTGATTGTCGGCGCGTTCGGCGGGGTGCGGTCCACTGTCACGACGAACGCCGAGGAAGGCGAGCCCTCGTTGCCGGCCAAATCGGTGGCGACGGCGGTGTAGCTGTGGCTCGCCTCGGTAAACGTGGAGCTGTCGATGCTGGCGGTCCAGTTGCCGCTGGCGTCGGCCGTGGCGGTCCCAACGAGGGTCGTGCCCTCATAGACCTTGACCGTGCTATTGGCTTCGGTGGTGCCGCTCAGCGAGACGCTCGCCGCGTTGGTCAGCTGATCGCCGGTCACACCGCTGTCCGGGATCACCGAACTGATCACCGGCGCGGCGGGGTCAAACGTGTCCACCGTGATGGTGGGCTGGGGCACTGTGGTCTTGGTGTGCGTGCCGTCGGTGGCAGAGGCGAAGAGCTGGTGCGTGCCCTCGCCGAGGGTGGTTGAGAAGCTCCAGCCCCCGCTGCCGTCGGGGGTGACGGGTCCCAGATTGGTCGAGCCGTCGTAGATCGAAACCGTCCAGCCGTCCAACACCGTGCCGGTGAGCGCCACGGCGCCATTTTGGGTCACCAGATCCGTGTCCGACGGCCCGGTGTCCTGCGTCAGGGTCTGGCTGGACACATGCACGGGTCCGACCACGGTCAGGGTCGGCTCCGGCGGGGTGGTTGCGGAGTTGCCGGCCGCATCGGTCGCGGTCGCCGTTAGCGTGTGCGTCCCCTCCGACAGGGTGGCCGAGAAGGTCCAGCCGCCGCTTCCGTCGAGCGTGGCATCGCCCAGCTTGACCACACCATCATAGATTGCGACCGGCGCGCCAATCTCCGCCGTGCCGGTCAGCGTGACCTCGTCGGTGCCCGGCGGGAGATCCTGTGTGGTCACCGCCACGGTGGGCGGGGTGAGGTCGACCGTGACGGTGAAGTTGCCCGAGGCTGAACCGGTGTTGCCGGCCGTGTCGGTCGCAGCTGCCGTGAACGTGTGCGAGGCTTCCGACAGCGTCTCGGTTACGGCAATGCTCCAGTTGCCGCTGCCGTCGACTGTGCCGGTGCCGACCGGGGTAGCGCCGTCATAGATCGTGACCGTGCTGCCGGCTTCCGCCGTGCCTGAGAGAGTGACCGACGTGGCGCTCGTGAGCTGGTCAGCGGTGTTCGTGCCGGTATCAGGGCTCATCGCGGTAATCGCGGGTGCACCCGGAGCCGTCGTGTCTACGGTCATGATGGACGCCGACGAGGTGCTGCCGGCATTGCCGGCCACGTCGGTGGCGCTCGCCGTGAAGCTGTGCGAGCCCTCCGCAACCGAGACGCCGGCGAGGCTCCAGTTGCCGCTGCCGTCGGCCGTCACCGTGCCGATCGTATTCCCGCTGTCGAAGACCGTTACCGCGCTGCTCGCCTCGGTTGTTCCCGATATTGTGAGCGTGGTGGCGCTGGTGATCTGATCGGTGCTGCTTGAACCGCTGTCGGGAGTGACGGCCGTGACCGCCGTGGTTGGAGCAATGGTATCGACCGTCATGATGTAGGCGGTCGCCGTGCCGGTGTTGCCGGCGACATCCGTCTCGCTGGCGGTAAACGTATGCTGGCTGTCCGACAACGTGCCGGTCGTGAAGGTCCAATTGCCGCTGGCATCGGCGGTGACGGTATTGAGGGTGGTCTTCCCGTCGAGGACTGTGACCGTGCTATTTGATTCGGCGGTGCCCGACAGCGTCAGCGTGCTGGCGCTGGTGATATGGTCGGTCGAGCTTTGCCCGTTGTCCGGCGCCGCCACGATGGTGACGCTCGGCGCGGTTCGATCGTCGACCACGGTGAAAGGGGATGACGCCGTGCCGGCATTGCCGGCGATGTCCTGAACAGCGGACGCCGTGAAGCTATGTGTCCCCTCCGAGATGGCCAGGTTCTTGAGACTCCACGCGCCATTTTTGTCGGCCGTTGCCGTGCCGACCTGGGCGGCACCATCGAAGATCTTGACCGTAAGATTCGCCTCGGTCGTTCCGGAGAGCGTGATGGTTGACGCGCTGGTGATGTGATCGGTCGTGTTCAGGCCGTTGTCTGGCGAGAATGAGCCAATGGTCGTGGTCGGCGGGGTGGTGTCGACCGTCACAGTCTGGGTTACTGACGTGGTACCCTCGGTTGCCTTGATGGTGTAGGTTCCGTCAGGCAGCGCGGAAAAGTCGGGGGTAGTCCAGGCCTTGCTCGAGTTTGCTGTGACCGTCTGTGAAGAAATAACCGTTGTGCCGCTCAAAAACGCGATTGTGACGGAAGTACTGGCATTGTTAGACGTGCCGGTTACTGCCAGGGTCGTGTCATTGGTGATAAAGTCTTTGGTGTTCGTGCCAGTGTCCGCCGCAATCGAAGAAATCTTCAAGGGCATCACGCCCGGATAGCGGGCCATGCCTTCAGCGGTGAGGGGCGGTGCGCTTTCGGCTGTGCCCGTCCGCTTGTCCAAGGCCCAGCCGCCGCCGCGTGCCGCCGCGCCCACCAGACCCGTCGACGCTGCGACGTTGGCGCCCGTCGCTTGCGCCAGCGCCTGCACGAAGGCCGAACCACGCTCGCCACCACCCGTGTGGCAGCTCCACAGCAGAATGTCGCCGCCGGCCAGCGCCTTCCCTATGCGGTCCAGGTCGGTCGCCTGCGCCTCGAGGCTGTCAATCGACAGCGCGCCCGCGCTGAAGCTGACTTCGCCGGCGCATCCGTGCGCAATGAGATGAACGGCATCGACCCGCCCGCGATCCGTCAGGGCGTTAGCGATCTGTGCGGCGGCTGCCCTTCCGGCATCCAGGACGATCGCCTCAACACCTCGCCGAAGGCCAGAAAACAGCGTGTCGACGTCGGATACCGCGGGGTCGACAAAGGCGATTTCGATTGCCATCGAGCTATTCCCATTCAGACGGAAAACACCGGTCGTGCCACCCTACGGGTGCTAAGCCACAGATGCTTTACTTAGGAAGGCTGGTTCTTCCCTATGTCCGACCCAAGGTCGGAACCCATGCTCAAGCCGCCTTGCACAGTCAAGCTATTTCTCGCGCCAAGCCCTCATGAGC
>Ga0170475_123574356_pt1 | contig 10123 bp, 8 predicted proteins | sample Soicark_Litter_5_FD_111474 | JGI IMG/M metagenome (GOLD analysis project Ga0170475, IMG submission 111474) | Avena fatua rhizosphere microbial communities from Hopland, California, USA. Combined Assembly of 48 SPs | reverse complement strand
GCAGCGGCACATGCCGGTGTTTACCGGGTCTTGTCGCAGGCCAACGCCGTATTCCCTACCGACAATACAACGGTTGTTTCGACTGCCGCGTTACGCAAGGCAGTCGACAGCGCTCAGAAAACTTTCGTGGCGCGCGCGTCCCAGGCGACCGCAGCAGATGCGGAGGGTAAAAAACGCATAGCCCTGGCAGCGAAATTACTTGCCGAATACAAGACTACGATAGACGACGAATTGCAGTTGATTGATGACAACCAGGGACCGCAGGCAATGAACCTGATGACGGCGCAAGCCGATAAGAAGTTTGACGCCGTGCTCACCCAACTGCAGGCCGTGCGAGAGTATCAGGAGTCGCTGAGCACACAGAGTGCGGCCGACGCGCTGGCGACACGGCATATCGTCGAGCAATCGACGCTGGCGCTGTTCCTGCTGTCCGTCGCTTTACTGCTGGGCGCGACCTGGGTCGTCAGGCGGAATATTCTTGTCACCGTGGGGGCGATACGCGACGTCATCGTCAGTCTCAGCCACGGCGATTTACGTATGCGCATCACCAAGGCCGGGAGTGATGAACTGGGCCAAACCGCGCTGGCATTGAATGCCTTTTGCGAGTGGCTGGACGGGGTGGTCCACGCCGTGGCCAAAGGCTCTGCGCACATTGTTGATGCGGTCGCCGCGCTGTCGTCAGGATCTCAGTCCATCGCAGAAGGATCGTTAAGACAGTCTGACTCGGCATCCGCAGTGGCGGCCACCGTGCAAGAGATGACTGTTGCCGCCGGCATTATCGCCCAGAGCGCCAAGATCTGAAGGCGGTTTCCCGACAAAGCCGGGAAAGCGCCGGGGAAGGCGCTGCCAGCGTGGCGCGTCTAACCTCGTTGGTTGAACAGGTGCGTGACTCGTTCACTGCCATCAATGCGTCGGTCGGGGAGTTTGTCGTGGCGGCAACGTCAATTACCAGTTTGACGGGCACGGTCAAAGAGCTCGCCAAGCAAACAAACCTGCTCGCGCTGAATGCGGCCATCGAGTCGGCCCGGGCCGGAGAACAGGGCCGCGGCTTTGCCGTTGTCGCGGATGAAGTTCGCAAGCTCGCGGAGCGCTCCGCAGGGGCAGCCAACTCGATCGACTCCGTTGCCTCTGCAATCAATGGAAAAACCCACGCGGTTGCAGATTCACTGTTGGCCGGAACGAAATCGCTGGACCTGTGCCGTGAAGATATCTCGCTGCTGTTTACGGCAATTGATCGCTCAACCAAGCTTGTCATTGCCTCCGACAAAGGCATAGAAAATATCGCGAATAGCGTTCGCGAGCAAAGCTCGGCCAGTATCAGCATGGCTGGTAATGTAGAAGAGATTGCGTTGATGGCGGATGCAAACTCTCGCTCATCAACCGCCGCGCATACGGCGATGTATAGCCTCAATGGTTTGGCAGACAAGCTGGATGCCGTCGTCCATCGTTTCAAGACCTGAGTTTCACCAAGAAGACCTGCCAACGTAGTAAATAACGCCGCTGTCCATGTGCTGCCTCGCAGCACAACCCTTGTGCTGCCCACAAGCGGGATAGGCTGCGCCGCACACAAATGAAACTAGGCAGCGGAGAAAATAACCAACGGGCCAAATTAAATCATTGATTCGCTCACCTTTACGCGGATCAATTCATCAAATACTGGATAAATTCATCATCCAGTGAGTTTATGCACCATGCAGCAGGTCGTTCCACCATTAAGAAGGTCAATTCATTAAAAAGGATGACAACATGAAAGTCGTAAGCCTCAAACCTATTGCGCTGTGCCTTGGTGCCGCATTTATCAGTCAATCTGCCTTGGCTGAAATTACCACCAATGTTGCGGGAGCAGACATTACGCTATTCGGCACGCTCGATGTCGCTATCGAATCTGTCGGCGCAACGGGCGCAACACTGCCACAACCTGGTTCTCCCGCACCGAAAGCCGTTGACCAGGCAGCCCGTGCCCGTGCCGTCGGCAACTCCTCGGACCTTGGCGTCCGGGGCGAGCGTGCTTTAGGTAGCAGCGGGCTGAAAGGCATCTTCCAGATCGATTTTGGTCTGGATGGGATAGGCAACAATACCGGCGTGACGAGCTTCAAGGATTCCTTCGTCGGTTTGGCCGGGAGTTTTGGCTCAGTCAAATTCGGCAATAATTCTGGTGCAGGAAAAAACTTCGGCGGCAAGATAGAGAATAACTACGGCGCAACCACTTTTGCGGAAGGTGGCGTTCTCTACAACCAGATCGGCGGCAGCAAGACCAAGGGCGGTGATCGCGCCAAGAATTCATTGGTCTACAGCACGCCCGCCCTGAGTGGTTTCACTGCCAACCTGCTTTATGGTTCATACAATAACGACAATGCGCCCACCGATGTGAACTTCAGGAACATCCATTCCTATCAGGTGGATTTTTGGGCGGATTATGCCATCGGCGACTTGCTGTTGAATGTTTCGATGATGAATTTGTACAACCCGCAACTGAACGGTGCGGCGCCCGGGGCTGCGACATGCGCCAGCACGCAAAGTAACTTTTGCCTGAGAGTGCCTGGCGCCGCCACTACAGGAGCCGGCGCCGCGTATAACGACAAAATCGTGATGAGCAAGCTGGGAGCTGTATATAAACTGCCATCCGGTACGCGACTGCATGCATTGTACGATCGCTCAAGCTACGAAGTAACCGTGGATGCGGGTACTGTCAAGCGTGAGCGAAATTCCTGGCAGGTCGGTGTGATGCAGAATTTCGGGCAGAGCAATATATGGGCACAATACGGCGCGAATACCGCATATAAAGACAATGGCGTAAAAATCGCCGACACCGGGGCAAAGTACTTCAACCTGGGATACAGCTATGATCTGGACAAAAACACCCTGGTCCGCTTTTATTATGCCAGGGTGACGAATGAGGCCAAAGTAGCCTATGACTTTACTACCAATCCGGTGAGCACATCCGGCAATGCTGCCTTTGGCGTCGACCCGCAAGGCATAGGCTTCGGTGTACGCTACAAATTCTAGCACCCAGTAGCAACAGGCAGTTTACTCCGACAGCTATAGCCTGCGCATGCATAAGCTTGCATGTGATGGATATTCTATTTCCTAAAAACTGTGTATTGCAATTCCAGTTACCGCAAACAGAGCGGACGGATTTGGATACAAACTCAATCTTGCTCTCGGAGATTTTTTGAATCGCTATGTGTCGGCCATTTCATTACAACACTGTGGAATGGCCACGTGATCATGATGTTTTCACCGCTTAGACATGAGGTTGGGGTTGGTGCGGGCTTGGTAACCCGCACTTTTTTTTAGGTACAGGCTATGATCACAAGCAGTATCCCGTATTTCATACATTGGCCGCGCCCATATACAAACCCGGGGCAAAACAAGAATGCTTCAGGCTATACGGCTTCACTTGCTTCCCAATGGTATTTGCGGCTTGACGTTGTGGCTATGAAGCACGTTGTGGCTATCAAACACTTGTTATTATTCCGCTTGGCAAGCCTTGCATGTGAGAGTAGTCTGCCTTCCATCATATCAATCAGTTGCCCCCGTGAAGGTGTCCAAAGTGTCCTGCCAGATCGTTACCCACTAACCGACGACTCGCACCTTACGCGAGGCGCTGCCGACACTGCCTGCAACGACGCGCGATGAGCCGTGTAGGTAGTTGAATGCCGCAGCCCCACCGCCCAGGTCACTGCATCTCTGCCAGACTATGGCGAGGTTTCGAGACACGCTTACACAAGCGCTGCCCTCCCCAGAACATGTCGTCGGTTCAAATCCCAATTGAACCGCGAGCCATGCCGTCCGAGCTTATTCAGTTCGGCCTGATCGGCATGTCCCGCCAAGGAGACGACTGTGTTGGATATCCTATCCCTGGAAATCAAGAAATACCCAAGTACCGCGCACCTGCAAGGCTCCTGCCTGCAAGAAGGCGACAGCGCCGCTACGCAATTGCCTCTGGCCGCGCTGGCTGGCCGCCATGTGGTCATCGAAGAGAAATACGACGGCGCAAATAGCGGCATCTCGTTCAGCGCCGGCGGCGATCTGCTTTTGCAATCACGTGGCCATTACCTGGTCGGCGGCGGCAGCGAGCGCCAGTTCAACCTGCTGAAACCCTGGGCCAGCGCGCACAGCGATGCCTTGCTGGAGAGGCTGGAAGACGTATACGTGATGTATGGCGAGTGGATGTATGCCAAGCATTCCATCTACTACGACAGCCTGCCCCACTACTTTCTCGAGTTCGATCTGCTGGACCGGCGTGCTGGACTATTCCTGTCCACGCGGCGGCGCAAGGCGTTGCTGGCCGGGTCGCCCGTGCTGTCGGTGCCGGTCCTTTATGAAGGCACCATGCCGGCCACCGCCAAGCTGCTGTGGAAACTGGTGCAACGCTCGCTCGCCAAGAGCGTGGGCTGGCGCGCGAGCTTCGAGATGACCGCTTTGCGCGAAGGTTTGCCGCTGGAGCTGTGCTGGAAGCAGACCAATGCCTCGGACAAATCCGAAGGGCTGTACATCAAGGTCGAGAACGAGGATTACGTGGAAGGGCGCTACAAGCTGGTGCGCAGCGACTTCCTGCAGACCATCCTCGATTCCGGTTCGCACCACCTGCAACGGCCCATCCTGCCCAACCAGTTGGCGGCCGGCGTCGATCTATGGGCGCCCACGCCCACCGTGGATTTCACGCACCTGGGCTTGGAAACCCTCACCACGCCGGCCGCATTGCTGGCCTGCCAACCAAGCCAGGATGCAGGCTGTTTGGCGCAAGGAGACTTATCATGAACTGGACGCAACTTACGGCACTCGCTCCCGAAAGCGGCGCAAGCTACGACTGGACAGACTGCTGCGCACTGATCCCCGCCCTGCTGGCCCTGGAGAGCACGCCGCAAGACGCGCGCTACCATGCCGAGGGCAATGTCGGCATCCATACGCGCATGGTGCTGGATGCGCTGCTGGCAGATGCCTACTGGCAGTCGGCGGCACGCGAACGGCAGATCGTCATGTTTCTCGCTGCCCTGCTGCACGATATCGCCAAACCGGACACCACCGTCATCGATCCCATCAGCGGCGCCATCGGCCAGCCCGGGCACTCCAAGCGCGGTGCCGTCGATGTGCGCATCCTGCTGTGGCGGGCCGGCGCGCCCTTCCCCCTGCGCGAGGCTATCTGCCGTATTATCGCCAGCCACCAGGTGCCGTTCTTCGCCTTCGACTCGCGGCGCGGCGACAGCCCGGAATTCATCGTGCGCCGCCTGTCATGGGAGCTGCAGGTGGCGGAACTCGCCTGCGTATCGCGTGCCGACATGCAGGGCCGGCACTGCGTAGACCAGGCCGCCCGGCTGGCGGACATCGAATTGTTTGCCGAGCTGGCCAGGGAAGACGGTTGCTGGGAAACGGACCGCCCCTGCGCCGATGCCCACACCCGCCTCCACTACGCGCGGGGCATGCAGATCGACCCGGACTACGCCTTGCACCAAAATCCCGGCTCGCAAGTAATCGTGCTCAGCGGCCTGCCCGCCTCCGGCAAAGACACCTGGGTGGCGAAACAGGCGCCGCGCCTGCCCGTCGTCTCCTTTGACGATGCCAAGGCCGAGCTGGGCCTGAAGCATGGCGAGAACGACGGCCAGGCGGCGCACTATGCGGTCGATAAGGCCAAGTCACTGCTGCGCAAGCACGCCCCGTTCGTGTGGAACGCCACGCACCTGTCCAACCAGATGCGCAGCAAGACGCTGGACCTGCTGTATGCCTATGCCGCCCAGGTGCGGCTCGTTTACCTGGAAGCGCCGGCAGCACTGGTGTTCAGCCGCAATCAGAAGCGCGACACCACGCTGAGCAACCGCGACCTGGAACGCATGCTGCATCGCTGGGAGGTGCCATTGCCTTGGGAGGCGCATGGGGTGGAGTATTGGGTGGAGTAATAATGATGGCGGCAGCGAGAGACTAGCCGATGCTATGATCAAAACATTGATGGCGCTTGGTATAAAGCCGGGCGCCCCCCTGCGAGGAAACCGCCGGAAATGTCCGAGTTCGTGATTTACATGCCAGGCGATGGCGCCGACATAGAGGTTCGCCTGGAAGGCGAATCTGTCTGGTTGACCCAGGAGCAAATGGCGCAGGTATTTGAGCGTGAGCGTTCCGTCATCACCAAGCATTTGCGCAACGTTTTCAAGGATGGCGAATTGGAAGAGGAAAGCAATGTGCAAAATTTGCACATTGCTGGCTCGGACAAACCCGTAAAGCTCTACAACCTCGACGCTATCATCTCTGTCGGCTACCGCGTCAACTCCAGACGCGGTGTGCAGTTTCGCAAATGGGCAACGCGAACGCTTGGCGAACACCTTAACAATGGCTACACGCTAGATCGCCAACGCTTCGAGCAAAACGCCAATGAACTCGAAGCCGCACTAGCCCTGATCCGCAAAGCAACGCAAGCACCCGGCCCGAGCCGGGACGCCAGCCATGGGCTCGCCGATATCGTCACGCGCTATGCACAAACTTTTCTCTGGTTACAGCGTTATGATGACGGGCTCCTCACCGAACCAGCCACCCAAGCAGGCGGCCTGCGCAAAAAGACACCTTGATCCGACTTATCATGAACATGATTGCCCATCAATTATGATACGCCCCCTCCAACCCACAGATTACCCCGCCTGGAAACCCCTCTGGGATGGCTACAACGCCTTTTATGGCCGCGCAGGCGCAAGCGCCCTGCCCCAGCACATCACCGACTCCACCTGGCAACGCTTTCTCGACCCGAACGAGCCGATGTTCGCGCTGGTCGCCGAGCAGGAAGGCGAGCTGCTGGGGTTGGCGCACTTCCTCTACCACCGCAACACCATACGCATCGCACCGGTCTGTTACCTGCAGGACTTGTACACCACCACGTCAGCACGGGGCCGTGGCATAGGGCGGGCCTTGATCGAGGCGGTGTATGAACATGCCATAGCTGCCGGCAGCCAGCGCGTGTACTGGCACACGCAGGAAGGCAACGCCGCAGGCCGCCTGCTTTACGACAAGGTGGCGCAGCACAGCGGCTTCGTTGTCTACACGCGTGACCTATAGCTATCTTATCTACCCAGGCTGGCAATAAACTGGCCCAGGCGCACCAGGTCTGCACGCTGAGCAGCGCTGGGTTCCTTGCTGGTGGTCAGCGATACCGTGTAGACGTGGGGTGCGACGACAAACAGCAGGTCGGCCGAAGGGTTACCGCTCTTGCAGGCATAGGCCATATCAGCGTAGGGGCCAAGGGCATCGACAGCCGTGTGGCTGCAGGTATCATTGCGCCGCGCATCGGCAAATGGCTGTGGCTTGCTTTCGATGCGTGTCAGCACCACAGCCGCGCCATTGGCGTCGTTGGCCATGCAACTGTTTTCACCGAACTGTTGCGAGGTATAGCCTTTGCCCGGCAGCAGCTTTTTCATCAGGCCCGGCTCGAAGTAAGGACAGCTTGCAGCCTTTTCCGCCATTTGCGGACGATTGCCGGCCACGAGCGCCTGCTTGACCAGGCTTCCGGCTGCCGCCTTATCTTCAGTAGTGGCCGGGTGATGCACGACCAACATGCCCATCACCACTACCTTGCCCTGATGGGCCACCCACCACAGCCCATCTTCGCCCTTTTCTTTCGGGCTATAAAAAAACGCCTCGGCACCCAGGCCAGGGGCGGCTTCGATACGATAGCTCTTCGCCATTTCTGCCTTGAGCGATTTCACAAAGTGCGCCGCCTCAGCGGGTGTGGCCTTGAACTGCTGATTCAGACCCAGCGAATTGGTCAATTCCTGCGTGTTGCCCACAAATTGGCAAGCGCCCACCGCGCCGCCGACTTCGCCCTCCCAAGGTCCATAATCGGGCAATGCGCGCTCCACTTCAGCAATGGGCAGCCAGGCGCAGGGCTCGGCAGCCGATGCGCCGACTGCGCCGAGCAGGATCAGGAGAGATGAAGCAAGAGTGGAATACCGGGGAAAACGAACAACAGGCATGACAATGTTCTCTGAGGCTGGTTTCTGGGATGGGAATCTTCGCCCAAAACCGCCGAATTTCCAATACGCATAAACCGCACCAACACAGTTATTCCCCCGTACTGGAAAATTCCCCTAGGCTACCAAGACATGCCTCACTTGCCATCTCTGACACTTGGCTTATCGCCAAACTCGGCAAACTGCCCCGTCAGGGTCTGCCAATACATGAGGCAATCCCCCATCAAGCTATACAGTGGGTAGGTAAACGTTGCGGGTACGTTCTTTTCGAAAAAGAAATGGCCTACCCATGCACAGCCGTAGGCCATGACCGGCGCAAGAAGCAGCAGCAGCCATTGCGCGGACCAGCAAGCGTAGGCAAGCACGGCCAGCGCGAGCGTGGTGCCGGCTACATGCAGGCGGCGGCAGGTGGCATTGCCGTGCTGGGAAAGATAAAACGGATAGAACGCACGAAAGGACAAATATTGCTTCACGGCAGCCTCCGGTAGCGATAAGCACAGCATCCGCTCATTCCGCACCGAAATCAAACAGGCGCGCTTCCATCGCAAACCACGGCGCAGCCGGCTATTCCCAGCTAATCTGCGCCAGCATCTTCGCCAACTTCTTCCCACGCACTGGGTTCACCATCGTCACATAAGCGATCTTGCCCTGCAGATAGCCACGAAAATCCGCCCTCTCCTCGCGATTCTGCGACATGGGACCATGGCGCAGGCAGTTGTAGAGGATCGCTTTCAAGGCATCGAAATCGCGACGGGCGATATTTGGATGGCGATTGACGACGATACCGGTGATTTGCTGGCGCTGCGAAGCGGGCAACAGGCGCGTCTTGCGCTGGTTGATGCGAAAACCCTCTTCGAGGGCGATGGCCGCGACTTGTATGGAAAAGCGTTGCCAGGCGCGCAGCAGCGTTTCGTCGCCGGAGAAAACCAGGTCATCGGCATAGCGGCTGTAGCTCGCGCCCATATGTAGCGCCAGTGCCGACAGGCGCAGATCGAGACGGAAGGCGCACAGGTTGGCCAGTGCTGGCGAGCTGGGGGCGCCTTGCGGCAGGTGGCGCGCATCCCAGCAGGCCCGCGCTGCCATCTTTTCACGCGCGGCCGCCATCTCATCAATGATGGGGCGCGGTGTAGCATGGGTGCAGAGCCGCGCCAGGGTGGTGGCCACTTGCGGCGCATAGGCAAGTTTGCCGAACAGGGCGCCGATGCGGGCGGCAGGTATGCTGGTGAAGAAATCCTGTAAATCCATGCGCAAAACCACCGCTTTGCCGCAATGCAGGCGCGCGTGGGTAACGCAGGAATGGGCGAGCCGAAAGCCGTGCGCTGCCGGGTGCGGCGGCAAGCGATTCAGAATCTGCCGCAGTATTTTTCCCTGGATATTGCGCAAGCGCGACTTGGGAATTTCCAGCAATCTAAAGCCGCCACTGCGCTTTTCCAGAAGCCGATATTGGTAGTGCTGCAAGGCAGCCGGGCGCTGGGCATCGCGCCAATGATCGGCAAACCACGCCAACTCGCCCGGGGCCAGGTTCAGCCAGCACACCAGATCGGCAAGCGTATCGAATGTCGGTAGCGCCAGTGCCGCCAGCCAGTCGGGATGGGCGGTAGCGCGCGGGCGATCCAGACACCGCCGATAGACCTGCGGCTTGCGTCCGCCTCCTTCAAAAGCGCGGATAAAAGACGGGTTGCCGGCAATGATCCCGGCCAGCTCCGGCACGCTGAAATCATAAAAATACTCGCCGGCTCGGGCACGCACGTAGCGACACAGCGCAGGCAGCCAAGGCCAAGCCTCACCCAGTAGCCACAAGCCACGCGTACGCAATGCAGCTTGCGTATTTTCGCCGGCAAGAAAAACTTGCGCCAGCGCGAGAGCGACGTGGGATAGTCGATTCATGGGTGCCGGGGCGGCGGAGCGCCTCCAACCAGTCTCGTGAAGCATGAGCATGTCCGCACGGGTGCGGTGAAGCTCATGCGCAGTAGTGCAGGGTTGAAAAGTCCCACGGGGTAGCCCCGTAGCGGCATGGACATCACACAGGGTCATGGCCTGCCAGCTTGGAGGGTCCGCCGCCGGGAAACGATAGAGTATGGTGGGCGTCGCGTCAATCTTGCCATCTTGCGGCCTGTCGGACTTAGGGAATCGAAGCGAAAAAACCGATAGGAGAGGCCAGATTTCGCCGG
>Ga0170475_112490925_pt1 | contig 10123 bp, 7 predicted proteins | sample Soicark_Litter_5_FD_111474 | JGI IMG/M metagenome (GOLD analysis project Ga0170475, IMG submission 111474) | Avena fatua rhizosphere microbial communities from Hopland, California, USA. Combined Assembly of 48 SPs | reverse complement strand
CAATGATTCGAATAATCCAGAAACAGTCAGCGAACCAGACCACAATCGTCAACCGACCACTCCTGCCCTGCATTGTTTTCGTTCAGGCCCAGCCAGATTCCTTTCCAAAATTAAAAAGAACGAGTGGTGTACTCAGTATTGTACACCGGCTAAATAACCCTGCTGTTGTTACAGGCGAGGAAGTGATGGAGATCAGGAAATTCCTGGCCCATCATGATAATGTAACCATTGAGAAAATCCCACTGTCCTTCTCTCATTCCCTTTATGCCGCTGAGAGTCCTTCCATTGAACAGGAAGGAGTAAACCATTTCGTTATCCTGCGATTGCCTTCCCTGGGATACCAGTTGAAAGCAGCCATAATTAACAAGCCTGTTGTAGTTCAAATACCAGCAAGAGTGGAAGAGTTTGAATCTATGACCGCACTGGTTGCCAATTGAAAATTCCATTAATGACGAATTCAGTATTCAAGTGAAATTCCATCATACAACCCTCTTTATGCTCAGAAAATTTATCATTTACATTTTTCTGCCGATGCCAGTATTGGCGGCATTATTCAGCTGCCAGACTTCCAAACAGCTTCCTTATTTCCAGGATCTTCCAGATAACCGGCCGGTAACTAATATTACCACGCGACCGTATGAGCCATTGAGATTGCAGACAAATGATGAACTGCAAATAACAGTTTCAAGTCGCTCACCAGAGGCCAGCCAGTTTTTCAATCTTCTGGTGGTAGCTCCGGCCAATACATCCGCAGCGCCTGTAATTCCAACCGCTTCACCAAACGCCATGAACATGTATCGCGTTTCCACCAATGGAAGTGTAACCATGCCAGTGCTGGGGGAAGTGAAGGTGGCAGGGCTCACTACTGAACAGGTGAAACTGGTGGTGGAAGAAAAGCTGAAGGATTACCTGAAAGATGCCATTGTTACGGTTAACCTCACCAATTTTAAAGTAACAGTGATCGGTGAAGTGAACCGGCCTGTAGTAATACCGGTAAACGGGCAATCGATAAATGTGCTGGAAGCTGTTGGTGCCTCCGGCGATATGACTGTATTTGGCATCCGAAAAAATGTAAAAGTGATCAGGAAACAGCCTGATGGAAAAACGGAGGTAGCTGTCCTGGATTTCATTAAATCCAATGTGATGCAATCACCCTATTTCCAGCTTAGGCAAAACGATATCGTTTACGTTCAACCCAATAAAAGCAAAGGTGTATTGGGTACCAGGGCAGGCATCTGGATACCGATTGTAACTACGCTTATTTCAGTCACCGCAATAGTTCTTACCAGAAATTAAATACGTTCCTTAACACAGCATGACATGAAACAGCATTATATAGATATCGAAGAAATTCCGGCAAAGGAAGTCAATGACGGATTTAGTTTTAAGAACTGGTCCCTCCGTATGTTGCGCAACTGGCCCTGGTTTGTATTGAGCCTCGCCGTTTGCCTTGCGTTGAGTTATTTATACCTGCGCTATGCCAACCCGGTTTATCATGCAGTGGCTTCCATAGTTGTTAAAGATGAAAAGAAAGGAGCAGAGGTAATGGATAACTCCATGATGAAGGAGATTGGCCTGGGTGGCAACAGCAAACTGGTTGAAAATGAGATTGAGGTTCTGAAAAGTTATGATCTTATGGAGTCTGTGGTAAACAAACTGCAACTCTTTACGACTGTTAAACATCTTGGAAGGATTCGGGATGTTGATGTTTTTGCGGATGATCTCCCCTTCCAGTTTGAAGTGCAGGACAGGGAAAAAAATCAAAAATCCCATTCAATGGGCGGTCAATGATACGCTGGGTGGTGTACTGTTTGCGAGCGCCAGTGACAAAACGCCTGTATATATTAAATATGGACAGTATTATTCAGCAGATGGAATTGGTTTTCGCCTGTTGAGGGACAGTACCTTCTCATACCCTGTTTCAGGGAATACTGAAGTGAGATACAGTGATTACCGGGTAACACTTACCCCTCCTTCAGAGGCAGCCGTTCAATACAGCCGGAATTTATCGGTTGATGCCGCCAGCAAAGTGGCAACGGTGATCAACCTGGAAATGAAAGACAACAATAAAAAAAGAGCGGAAGCTGTGCTTCAATCGCTCATTGCCATTTATAACAGCCAGGGAATTGAAGACAAGAACAGAGCAACAGATAATACAGTACAGTTCCTGACGGCCCGCCTGCGGGAGGTTGCATCAGAATTACAGGGAGTGGAAGGATCGGTGGAAAGATTCAAAAGCGCCAACCGTGTTACCAATCTCTCTTCGGACGCACAACAATACCTTGATCTTGCCCAACAGGTGGATGTACAGAAAGCGCAAAGCCAGACCCAGATGAATATCGTCAATGCGCTGGAAAAAGACCTGAAGGAAAATGAGGCAAATCCCAAACTGGTTCCATCTACTCTTGGGATTGAAGAACCATCATTGGGTTTACTGATAGAAAAGCACAATGAACTGGTATTAAGAAGAGAGCGAACAGCGGAAACATCAGGGCCCAAGAATCCATTGTTGGAGGACCTTGATGCGCAAATAAAAGAGATCAGAAGTCGGCTCATTGGAAATGTAAAAAATCTAAAACAGGCCTATGCTATCTCGCTAAATGATGTTGCTTATAAAGATGCGCAGCTTAATAGTCGCCTGAGAAGTGTTCCGGTTATGGAGAAACAGCTGGTACAGATCACCCGTAACCAGAATGTACAGGAACAGTTATATGCATTTCTTCTTCAGAAAAGAGAAGAGGCTGCCATAACACGTGCCTCCAATATTGAAGATTCAAGAACCATCCTCCAGGCAAGAAACCTGGGCACTATTTCTCCAAGGCCAACAATGGTTTGGGCATTCGGCGGTTTACTGGGCTTATTGATACCTATTACTTTAATTGGTATCCGTGGCGCCATGAATAATAAGATCGGAGATGTAACTGAAGTGCAAAGCCATACCGATCTGCCTATACTCGGGACTATCCCACACATCAAAAAACTGAAAAACCCCATAGTGATCTCTTCTCATTCAAGGACAGCGGCTGCAGAAAAGATCCGGAATGTGCGCACTGCTATTGGATTTACCGGTAAGGGAAGGAACGTGAAGACCATTCTCGTTACTTCCTTTCAACCGGGTGAGGGAAAAAGTTTTGCCAGCTTAAACCTGGCCGTCTCTTATGCACTTCTTGGAAAAAGAACAGTGATCCTTGAATTTGATCTGCGCAAACCTCAGCTTATTAAAAACATCGGCCTTACTTCCAGGGAAGGTATCAGCAATATCCTGGCGGGTAAGGGAAATCTGGATGATCTGCTGATTGAAATACCGGAACATGAAGGCAAGCTGTTCATCTTGCCTGCCGGCAATCTGCCGCCCAATCCTGCAGAACTGATCTCGGGAGATCAGATGGAATATTTGATAAAGATGCTGCAGGAACGGTTTGATTATATCATCATTGATTCACCACCATTAGGTGTGGTCACCGATGCTACCCTGCTGCAACGATATTCTGATATCACCATAATGGTATTAAGACAGAATTATACTTCCAATCTGGTATATGAAAAACTCAATCAACGCGCTTTTGTTCATACCAACCAGCCTGTCTATCTCATTTTGAATGATATGGGAAAATCAAAACGGTATGAAGATGTCTATGGTTATTCAAGTGGTTATTATCACGACAAAGAATATGTTGCTTAAATGGAACTGAAAAAAGCATTGCTGAAGAATTTTCTGGCAAGTGGGTGGGGAAAGGTATCAGCAGTTATTTTCAGGCTGATACAGGTTCCCATCCTCCTGGCAATGCTGGGAGTGGAAGACTATGGGCGCTGGCTGGTGTTGTATACACTTCCTTCCTGGCTTTCACTGGCTAACCTGGGTTTTGGCAGCGTTGCCGGCAATGATATTTCCATCGCTATCGGACAAAATGATTTTGAAAAAGCACGCAGGATATTTTCTTCCACCCTGCAGGTGGTTTCTTATATTTTTATAATTGGATTACTGATCCTTGTTCCTCTTGCACTCTTTGTTCCATGGGACAGTTTCCTGCGGTTACCAGCAGCCAGGCATAATGAAATTATATGGGTGATCATCTGGTTCAGTCTTTCAACCCTGTTATCCTTTTATGGTGAAGTGTTCCAGGCGAGGTTCAGGGCGGCACATAAAAATCATACTTATATATACCTCTACAGTTTCAGGCCCTGGCTTGAATTGGTGGCAATGATCGTTATCCTGCAATTCAGTAAAAGACTGGATCATCTGGCACTGGCTGTATTGGGATCTACCATCCTCTTCATTATCTGTACCCAATGGATCAGTCAAAGAGCCATGCCATCTCTTTCCTATTCACCTTCCTTAATACAAAAAGGTTTATTGCGTGGATTGTTTAGAAAGGGATTGGCTTTCCAGGCCTTCCCATTGGGAAATGCATTGATCTTCCAGGGAAACATACTGGTGGTACAGCTAATACTCGGACCAGTGGCTGTTGCCGTTTTCGGATCAGTAAGAACGCTGGTAAGATCCATCAATCAAATGCTGGAGCTCATCAACCAGGTAATGTGGCCGGAGCTAAGTCATTTATTTGGCCGCGGTGAATTACACAAGGCAGCAAGATTGCACCGTATCGGAGTTGCCCTTTCCATTGCCATTGCTTTATTCTTTGTGTTAGTGTTGGCCATATTCGGAGATAAATTATTTGCATTCTGGACAGGTAATGCCTTTGCGATGCCGAGGTCCCTGTTATTGTTATTCCTCCTTCCGATCCCCTTTAATTCATTATGGTTTACCAGTAGCGTAATACATATGGCCTCTAACAGGCATGAAGGACTGGCAATACGTTATCTCATCGCCATGGTACTGGCGGTTGTGGGGTGTGTGGCACTGTCGTATTTCTTTGGACTGGAAGGCGCTGCCATATCAACAGTAATTGCGGACATCATTCTCATACCTTATGTATTCAGCGTTTCCCTGGCATTAACAGGTGATACATTTGAAAAATTCATGCAGGGAATAAGAGAAGATGTTCAGCTAATACCCAAATATTTTAAAAAGACAATAACCTTAATCAGACGATAAAAAAGCTATGATCCCTCAGACGATCAGGATACGACCATTGGCAGCTGCAGAGAAAGGGACTACAGTTCCCCTTCCCTGGCTGAAAAGCCTTGCTGCCAAATGTGCATACCTGAACCTGGTGGCGCTCGTCATCTTCCTTGCTATCTATTCATTTATAGATGTCTCCAATCCAGGAGCCATTCTATGCGGAATACTTGCCGTGGTGATTGCATTATTCCCGGTATTCTTTGCCATTCAAAAGAAGAAATTCACCCTGTTGTTCAGTGGGATCAGTGTGGTGAATATTGCACCGATATGGTTTCTTTACCTGGAATCCCTGCTACCCGGCTATGATGCTTATACCTATTCTCAACCTCAGTACCGTGTGCTTGGATATTTTTGGATAGCTGTATTTCAGTTCCTTGTAAACTTCATTTATGTTATTGGCTGGAATAAAGGAAATGATATTTCCAAAAGATCATTTTCCTTTTTGAATCATCTCCACCTTAAACCAATGTTCTATATCAGGTCTACCTTGCTGGTGTTTATCCTTCCATTGGTTTTCTTTTATTTCTATTATGGCTCTGCCAGTGTTTTATGGACTGCCATGACAGCAGGGCGGATAGAAAGCAGTAGCGGATTACTGATCAGGGATTCTGTGGGAAGTTCCAGTTCTTTCATGCTTCCTCTTACATGGATATTTCAATTAACCCCACTCTTTGGATGTATTGCATTCATTGCAGGAAGAAGAACACACCGGCCGCTGGCAATAATCTGCCTGTTACTGGGACTTACTGTTATATTCATATTCTTCCTGAGTGGATCAAGGGGCACCATGATATTTGTGGCGGCGCCCGCCATCTTCTTTTTCATTTATTATAACTGGCATCGTGGAGTGAAATTCTGGGTATTTGCATCTGTGCTGCTGATATTATTGATCGGCATTATGGAATTGCAGGTACGCTTCCGCGGGAATTTACTGGATGTGCTTGCAGATCCTGCCAAAGCAGCCCGTGTGCAGGGATTGAAATCTGTTACCACGTTTGATCCTACCGAATCCCAGCGTGATAATAATATGTATCTCTTTTGCCTGATGGTAAAGAGTTATCCCGATAAATATCCTTATGAAGGATTGAATGATTTTTTCGCTGTACTGGTAAACCCCATCCCACGATCAATCTGGCCCGGCAAACCCATACTAAACGGAGCAAGGGACATCACGCACCAATCCTCCTTTGTGTTATCCGGGCCATTGACCATGGGTACTACCAGTCTTTCCTTTTCCATAGTAGGTGATGCCTATAAAACAGCAGGCTTCTGGGGCTTACTGATCTATGCTTTCACCTTTGCATTATTCCTGTTATACTTTGATGGGATCATTTATTATGTACGCAAACAGAATCCCTTAACGGTAGGCATTCTTGGGCTGGTGATATTCCTGGCGTTCTGGGGGTATCGTGCATTTTTTGCATTGATCTCCTTTTTATATCCTGTTATATTACTATTACTCTTTTTGAAAATAATAAAACTGCTGCGAGCCAAATGAAAATTACCTACACAGCACCCAATCGTGCTCACCATTACCCTTATGCGGAAGCGATGCACCGCGCCGGTTACCTTCATGCCTTTATTTCAGGTTTTAGTCGTTTCAGCCCGCGGGCTGCGCTACCTTCCATCGGAGATAAATTAAAGCGGCATGATTTCTTCCAAAATCTTTATCTCGCCAGCCTTAAATTCAATGCAGGTGATTTTATAAGTACACAATTCAATCATCTCACCAACCTCAGCCTTGATAAAGCTTCCTATAAAAGCGCAAGGGAATCTGATGCATTTATATTCTATCGTACAGAAGGATATACCACCACACAAAGATTAAAAAAGGAAGGTGCCAGAACCATCTGCATTATGGAGGAAGTGAATAGTCATGTAGATAACCAGCATTCCATTATGGAAGAGGAATACAATAAGCTGGGGCTGGGGAGATACACCGAAAGAATACCCGACCATGAAAAAAGACTGAAGACGTATGATATAGCGGACTACATACTTTGCCCTTCCAGCTTTGTACTCAATTCATTTTTGGAAAAAGGATTTGAGCGGGAACGTTTACTCAAGGTCAATTTCGGGTTTACTCCCATGATCTCATTGGAGGAACCACTCAGAAAAACGAATAAAGAAATATTCCGATTGCTCTATGTTGGTCAATTGAATTTCCGGAAGGGATTACGCTACGCCATAGAAGCATTTAAGGAATTAAAGCATCCGAATAAAGAATTTGTAATCGTGGGACCAAAAGCAGGGGTGACTGGCCTGGAGAAAATGGAAATACCGGAGGGCGTTGTTTTTACCGGCACGCTAAAGGGAGAAGAATTAAGAGAGCAGTATAGAAAGGCAACTGTATTTGTATTGCCCAGCCTGGAAGAAGGCCTGGCCCTGGTTCAACTGGAAGCCCTTTCATTTGGTGTTCCACTTCTTATTACCAGCAATACCGGTGGTGATGATATAATCCGGAATGGTCAACAGGGATTTATTGTTGAACCGGGTAATGCAAAAGCACTGACAGAAAAACTGCAACAGATGGCAGAGGACCCTATTCTTCTACAGTCCATGAGTTACCATGCCCTTAAGACCGCGCATGCGTATGGAAGCTGGGAGCGTTCCGTATTAAAGCTTGCACGATTAATAAGTCCATTATTAAGTCGTCCAAGGCTAATTAATCAAATGAGCAGGGTATGAATGCAGTTAATTCCATAACAAAAATCTTATTCTTATGGTCGCCGCTGGCGGACTATACTGTGGCCTGTCTGCGTAAACTCGCAGAGAAAAAGGATGTTGAGCTTTTTATAATCTATCAGCCCGGCGAAAATGACGCACCTTATAAACAGCTTGATCTTAGCTTTTTTAAAATAGCCACGGTATATCAAAAAGAACGCGAGAAGGGACTATTTGATCTGGCGATGGACCTGAACCCCGATCTGATCATGATGGCTTCCTGGAATTACCCATTCTATATGTCTATTGCCCGAAAGAGCAAGAGTAAAGGAATAAAAGTGATCTCCACTTTTGATAACCAGTGGCGGTCCACACCCAAACAATGGCTGGGGGTTCTCTCCTCCCCTTTCTTTTTGAAACCTGCCATTCATAATTTCTTTGTGCCGGGCGACAGACAGGTACATTTTGCCAGGAAACTGGGTTATGATAATCCATTACAGGGATACTACTGCGCATTCACAGAACGATTCAGGGAGGTGAGGCCAGTGGCGAATTCGAATAAATTCATTTTCGTTGGCCGACTGGTTCCCGAAAAAGGGGTGGATTATCTGATAGAAGCTTATAAAGAATATCGGAACTCAACAAAAGATCCCTGGGACCTGATCATTGTGGGAAAAGGAAGATTACGCTCCTTATTTGAAAATGTGGAAGGTGTGATCGTAAAAGAATTTGTGCAGCCAAATGATCTTCCGGCTGTATTATCTGAAGCCACCTGTTTAATTCTTCCCAGCGTATTTGAGCCCTGGGCACTGGTGATACATGAAGCTGCGATCGGCGGACTGACCATTATTTGTACGCATGCCTGTGGAGCTTCTACTCAATTTGTAAGGGATGGGCAGAATGGTTATATCATTCATGCTGATAAGGATTCATTGGTAAGAGCCATGAAGAAAATGACTGGCAAATCACAAAGAGCACTGGGAGAAATGTCCGCAACCAGCCGGTTATTAGGTTCCTTATGGACCACCGACAAATGGGCCGACTATGTATATGAAAATATTTGTGAACCTAAAATGCAGGGTGAAATATGAAAGTGTTGATACTGGGAGGATCTAATTCAAGGAATTCCGGAGGTGTATTTGACACGGCCAGAATGATGGGGCAGCGCCTGCATGAAAATAACCGGCTTGAGGTGGAATACCTGATGTATGATGATGAGTATTCTGAAGAAGACAAAAAATACTATACTCCTCTTCCTGTCCATAGTTATACTGTAAAAGGGTCACGCAAAGTAGGTTTCTCTCCAAATATCTATCAGAAGATAGAAGCAATTAACCCGGATATCGTACATACGCAATCCCTGTGGATGTACCTGTCTTATGCTAACAAAAAATACAATCGCAAAACAGGAACGCCATATATCGTATCACCGCACGGCATGCTTGACAGGTGGCAACTGAAACAATCCTTCTGGAAAGACCTTAAAAAAAATATTGTGCTACGTCTCTATGAACAGAAACACCTGGAACATGCCAACTGTATTCATGCGCTTTGCCAGGAAGAGCATGATGCCATTCGTGCAATGGGGTTAAAGAATCCTGTCGCCATCATACCAAACGGGATGGAATTACCCGTAAATGGCCATCACTCAGCAAATGAAGAAAAAACCGGAATAAAGGATAGCAATCAACCCAGGAAACTGCTATTCCTTGCGAGGATACACCAGAAGAAGGGGCTTGATAATCTGTTGAAAGCCTGGTCTCTCGTGAAACCCAAAAAACATAACTGGCAGCTGGTAATTGCAGGAGAAACAAAGGATACTGATTACATGGAGCAGTTATTGAATCAAAGGAAAAGCCTGCAAATTGAAAATACGGCTTCATTTATCGGAGGACAATTTGGACCTGCCAAGCAGGCGGTTTTAAAAGATGCAGATGCCTATATACTGCCTTCTTTCAGTGAAGGTCTGCCTATGTCGGTGCTGGAAGCCTGGTCATACCAGTTGCCTGCCTTAACTACGCCCTATTGTAATCTGCCGGAAGGATATACAAAAGGAGCGGCCATAAAAATTGGTACTACTCCGGAAAGCATTGCAGAAGGAATCAACCAATTGCTTTCCCTTCCGGAAAATGAGCGAAAGCTGATGGGCAATAATGGATATGAACTGGTAAAAAACCGGTTTTCATGGACGAGAGTAGCCAATGAAATGAATGAGCTGTATAACTGGGTTTTGGGCAGAGCTGATAAACCTGAGTTTGTACATGTGTAAAAAAAATTCTCATAGCAGATGATCGGAGTTGAAAAGACAAATAGCGTAAGTATAACCACGGAAGATGGTCAATTGATCGATTCCTATACGGGTCCTTCATTTTCATT
>Ga0170475_113768376_pt1 | contig 10125 bp, 1 predicted proteins | sample Soicark_Litter_5_FD_111474 | JGI IMG/M metagenome (GOLD analysis project Ga0170475, IMG submission 111474) | Avena fatua rhizosphere microbial communities from Hopland, California, USA. Combined Assembly of 48 SPs | reverse complement strand
GGGTAATCATAACTCTTCAGAGTTTACTCCATCCAAACTAGAGTCTACTTATCATGCTGATATAGAGATATTGACTAAGTGGGATGAACAGACGATAGTGATGCTAACAGACTATCCTGATTGGGTATCTAAAGGATATGTACCTCCACCATCGGTGCCTGTATACAAATGGAATAAGTGTATTGAAAGGTTGAATGAAGCTACTGAAGTACTTAGCTATGCGCCTTTACATGATTTTATGAGAAAAAGGAACAAATATTTGCAGAGAGCAATGGGTTTGCTGGTTAGCAATGTGGATCCATATATTCATGTGGTTGAGGCAAGGAATGCCATGATACAAAGATGGCATTTGGCGTGGGTGAGAATGAGATTAAGAGAGTCTATGCTGGGATTCAACGATTCTTCCATTGAAGAGAAGAGACAGGCCGTTGTTAGCTTTTTGGAAGGTGAATCACCTGAATTTATTGATAGAGTATTGGGATTCGCTCCGCATCTCCCATATGTCTCAGGATTTACTGGTCTATTTGGAGTGGTTGCAGCGCAGCCGTCGGTAAATGAGCAATCACCAATGGTTGCTGAAGCTAAAAATGATATTATTCTTCCTGCTCAGGAAGTCAGTGATGGCTTGGAAAATGTAGATGACTTAGCAAATATAGATGACCTGGCTGGTGGATCTAATATTCAAGGAAGATACGGAGGTTTCATGTCCAGACGAGTTCTAAGAAATATTCTTGCGGCCGATAACGTTGTGGGAGGCAATGAGCCAGGTGATAATCCTCTTGAGGAAAATCTTTTTAATAATCCCGTTGCCGACGACATTGTCCGCGGTGGGAACGAAATGAAGCTGGTGGGTGACCTGGATGAGTTCGTTCGTAATGATGCCCCTCAAATCAATATTATAGCCCCGCGACAGGAAATCAATGATGACCAAGACGCTTTGCAAGGCCCGCAACTATTACGCAACAGGATTGCTGCTAATATATGGGAAGAGCTGGGAATCGTAAATGATCCAGGAATGGGTATTGGTGTTGAAGAAGGACAGGGTATTCCTGGATTGGGGGGTATCGTTAGCCCTAGAGCCTTTTTTTCGGGACTAGATGAAATCCTTGCCGCACAGTTCGCCGCGAATGATGAAAACGAACAATTGGGACTTTATGGATCGCCTTCGCCCAGACGGGCAAATGCTCAACGTGGAAGAGGTGGTCGTGGCAGGCTCAGCCCTCGACGTCGCATGGAGCGTCCATTTGCGTTGAGTGAAGAACTTCGGAATGAATTAAGGACGAGGCGGTGGGTACACCCTGTGGTTCGGGAAGCTGAAAGTGAAGTAAAAGATCTCCAGGAAGTGAAAGGGGCAACCGGATATCGATTGGAGAGTTTGATTAGCCTCGTCTTGGAAAATGTGGTGTCGTCTAAAAGCATAACCGCAAGCCAGTTATTGATCCTGCTTCAGCGCGATTTATTCCGTTTGTTGGTTGACACATATAGCGCTGATAAAGATACTGTGGCTTCTATCGATGTATCAAGGGGTGAAATACGAGACACTTTTTTTCGATATGTTGCCAAATTGATAGAATCGTGTATAGGGGTGGAAGAAAATGAGATTAGCGGTCGCATTTTGTTCACGTCTGTACTATCCTTTTTTTTAATTTCTATGCAGTGTCTTGATCAGGATAGATATAGTTTCGCTTTTATTGAAGTCGGTAAACACCTGCAAAAGCTTTATTTCAAGCTTGATAGTGCACTTACAAAGGACAGGGACATGAATATAGCGCTGGAGACTAGTATGGATCGAATGCTGACAGTCCCCCCTAACAATTTTACTGTGATAGAGACTCTCCATGATTATCAGCCAGGATGTTCATTTGAACAAATCGTAGAGTTTAAATGTGCAACTCATCTAGTTTTGCAGTTTGACCCTAAAAGTCACACGGAGCGTGGAATGGATCTGTTGGATCTAGTCACCTTGGGTGGAGTACCTATCGCCGATAGTTTACATGGGTCTTCCAAACACTGGCCCAGAGATCCGATTGTGTTTGCTGGGAGCGGAATTGTTTTCAAGTTCCGCTCAGATTCCGCCACCGCGCATTGGGGATATCGGTGTTCAGTGACCGCACTAAATTTGACCCTCTACAATGATCCAGCGCTGGACGTATATCATAATATGAGTTATTTGATCGGATCTTCATGCAAACTGCGGTGCCTTGGACAGTTGGTTTCTAAAGAAGAGCTCATGTGCAGTAAATGGAATGACAGTCCGTTATTTAACAACGGATTCGAAGCTGAATGGAATCTATCTTCGTTTTTGAAAGGACTCATTGATGGAGATACCAGTTCCGATGCATGTAAGCTGAATCGTATGATGGCACAGCAACTTGGATTTCATGGTTCCGACTTGTTGGGTGGAGAAATAGTCGACAAGACGTATTTCGCTTACATGGCAGTCCTGATAAAACACTTAGGGCTTGAACCTGTCGCCGTAAGACTAGTAAACGAGCAAGATTCGATGTCGGAGAAAACGAGAACCATCTTAAACGAACGTTTGCTTGAAGTATGGCGAATGGGAAAGCTATTTCGTGCATGGGTTATTAGTGAGAAGCAACGCTACGCGCTTGAATTTGACGATCTGAAAATGCAATTGGATGAAATGAGGAATCGGATGGTAAATGGTGGTGATAGCAAGTCTGATGAGAAGGAAAATAAAGACGAAGACGAAACAGATCCGCTTGTACGCCTGCTGAAGCGTGCAGAGAAGCGAATGACATACTCAGGATTGTGCGAGGAACTTAATGAGAAATCATTATTTTTGCTCTCTGTCAAGCCTGCATGGATAAACGTTGATGAAGACAAGAAGAACTCCAATATGGAACAGCTGGAGCTGCAATTGCAGTACTCCCAAGCCCGACGATTGTCACGATCTAACAGTTCTGATTCTCGTGCTCAGAGTCTGCAATTATGGAAAACTGTGTTCGACACTTGGAACACGTTGCAGAAAGTTGTCGCGCTAAAGGCTCGAAAATCTCAGTCGGAATCAAAGCTGGAATCGCTTCCTGATTTATTGACATCGTTTATTCAGTCAGATTGTGAGCTGGGTAGTATAAAGGAAAGTTTCGTAAGAGCGAATGAGCGAGCTGCCACGAGAAGTGGAGCTTTGGTGTGAATGTTCACTGTTCTTGATAATAGCAAAATTGTTTTGGGTAAGACCGGCGTACTGAAAGGATTTGGCTGCCCCTTTCGTCAGTATGGCCCATTTTTTCAGGACGGAGGTGGGTATTTCCTGCGCAATATAAATGCAGCTGATCCTGCCCTACGACAAGATGTGTTGAAAAATTTCTACGTTTTCTTGTTGAAACTTTGGGAAAGCCTGAACACTGGATGTGATCCTGTACGATGTTTCGCGCTGAATGCTATATCTTGCGAATTAAATGCTACGGATCTCCCTCGTGACGAAATGTTCTCTATTTTTAGGTTCCTTCATCGTTTTTTTGAGCATGGCTCTGCTGGCTTCTCTGTGGAATCCCTTGAGCACCCTGAGAGTCTGTTTCGGACGATGTGCAACACCTGCTACTGTTTTTTTGTATCCAGTGTAGTGTCTCTGGGGCACGGAAGCGTAGAACAGATGAGATTTGACAATTCATGCAACGCAGAGCGATTCTTTGCAGACTCTGCCTTGACAAAGGTTCTGCATGATCTGGAGTCATTTGTTAGAATTCGACTGGGAAGTTCTGAAGAGAAAGGGTCATTCGTGACGCCGTTTGATGAGCCGATGGTGTTGGAGGAAATGTGTTACGCCTCGGTTACGCATTTGGTTGGTATGTGCTATTCTCCCTCTATTCTCAGATACTTCTCCACTCCTCAAGTTGTTGCGATCTTCGTGAGATTGTTTCAAGTCGCCTCCTTGCGTATTCAAAAAGTCATCATATCCTTCTTTGGGAGGATTTTACCGTTTGTTTCGCCTCAAGAGGTTGGACCTGGGCAGTTTCAGATTTACGACGCGCTTTTACCTTCTGGTGTGCAACTGGATAACTCATCATCATTGATAGATATTTTGACACAGTATATCGGTAGCGCGCTTCTTTTTTATGAATCAGGGATCTTTAGAAAGTCTGAACGTTTTAACTGGAGAAAGGGAACTGTCTCAAGGGATCTTGGGAATGATTTGTTAGAACTGGTCTCAAAATTGTCGGAATATGAAAATTGGTACGTCCGTATATGTAAATTTCTTGACGCGACACTGGACTTTCTCGTTTTAAAGGTAGATATCTTAGAGAAAACTGGTCTGGAAGATTTGCCGAACCTTTATGCAGCATTTGCAGGACTTTGTATTCTATCCGGAAGGTGCGATAGATTGCGCGAAGGATGTGGTATTGAACCAGCAGGGTCGAACAGCTCGACAGAGTGCGGAATTTGTATCTCGGTCGATCAGAGCTCTCGAAAGTGCAAAGTTGTATTTGAGGCTAATAATAAGCAAGTAGTTGAATGTAACAGGGAAAAGATATCTCCGTCTCTTTCAAATTGTATAGCACCGAAGGATGGTTTAAAGTACGCAGGGAAATTGATCGATTTGTTATCGGGTTTTGATAAGGTTTTATCGTATGATGGTTGCCATGTTCTTCGCCAACACCGGGCAAAATGCTTCCAGGCATTTCGGCATCTGTTTGTCATGGATGGCGTATTCGAAAATATTGTTAGCAACGGCATTTTCAAAAGGGTTTGTAAAATCGCGGCATCTTCTACCCAGCTGGACGAATACAGGAGTCTCGATAGGTTAGTGGAAACACAGGAGCGTACCATGGAAATTCTGTATGATTTGTGCAATGCAATGGGAAATGATGGCGTTAAAATTGTAAGAAAAACTCAAGTCGACATCTTGAGCTTCTCTCCGTTCAGATTAGAGAGGGTCCATTTGCCTAGTTCGTTAGATGTTGGCTCAGCTCGGAATGTCACTTTTGGTGATCAGGAATGCAGAGTGCTCCTGTTTTCTGGATTATCCTCTCTCGGAGTAGCGCGTGGCAATCATTTAATTCCAAATCATCTTCCTAGCTTTTATTTTGAAGTTGCGGTGATAGACCTCGCTAGAAATGAAAGTCTGGATGATGTTTTCGGGTGGGACTGTGCGATCGGGCTGTTTCGCGAAGGATTCACGTTGGGAGAACTTCCCGGAGTGAGGAGTTACGCGTATTCCGCTCGCTGTGGGAAATCGCATTCCAGTATGGGCGATTTGCTTTTCGCCGAAGCGTTTGAGATGGATGACGTCGTGGGATGTGGGTGGAATATCAATGAAAAGATAATATATTTCACCAAGAATGCGGAATATTTGGGTGCTCCTTTTGAAAACGTCACCGGACGTTTTTTCCCTGCCGTATGGTTGCAAAGTCAAGGGTCCCGAGTGAAGGTAAATTTTGGGCAAGAACCTTTTCTTTTCGATTTTGGATCGACCCTGCCGAAGAAATATCTTTCTGCCTTAGGGGAGGACTTTCTTTACAGTTCGCAGGAGCCGCAAATTTTTCTAAGTGACAAGGAAATCACAAGGCAAACTGAGGCATTGACGCTTAATATGCTATATCCTGACTTCCCTCTGGAAATATGTGTACGGGCCTTAGAAAACTGCAATGACGATCTTATGGTGGCTGCTAATTGGCTAATTGAACACGGATGGCAGGAGTTGGACCGGATGATCAATGACACCATCTTACGAAGCGAGCGTGAAGCAGATATTCCTTTGGAACTTTTAAATGTTGAAGAGAAAAAAGATGTCGATATGGAACGAAGTGAATTTGCTGTGTTCTTCGATATTCAGAATGGTGCTGCTCCAAAACAAGAACTCAGTGTGCTAGATGACGAAATTGAAGCGTCTATACCTCTCGGTCTGGATCCTGCAGAACTAGGAATAGGTAATCCTGAGAGAGTGGTGGAAGAAATGCGAGAAGGACCCCAAATGAACAGCATTGATGACCCCATAAGGAATGTATCGATTGATGAAGTCCAAATAGGCGAAAAACTAGTCATCTCAAGGTTGGTCCGGTCCCTTCTTGGGTCAAAGCTTTGCAAGGATTTTAAGCATTTGATGCCACTTGCAGGATGCAGTGGTACCGTTGATTCAGTTGATTTTAACGGTCACAATGTTGTGCTTTCTATTTTTGACAATATGAGGACGGTGTATTACAAAGTTCTTGCCCCAGTCGTTGTTCTGCACAAACCAAGGGTCTTAGCTACCTGGTTTGATCCGTGTGAGAATGTTGAATTCACTAAAGATTCGATACTACGATGTTACTCTGAATGTGAGGATGCTTCAGCCATTTTGAATTTAAGAGAATGCGTGTTCGATATATTTGTCAGATGGCCAAGTAAGGTTGCATTTGATTTGAGCATATTTGGAGGTGTTGATTGCTTGTTTGATCTTCTCATGCTCGCTGGAGCCCATTATCTGTCTTCTGGTTCAACGCAAACTAAGTTTTTGCAACAGAATCAATCTTTCAATACTGCTTTACATTTTTTTGGGGAGAAATTACGAGAGATTTTAACGGATGAGTTTGAACATTTCACTCCAAGTGTCCCGAGAATATCATATGAGCATTTTGAGAAGGGCGCTATTCCTGTAATAACGACTCCTGGAATACCTGTAAATCAGTTGTTGGTGGAGCAATGTCTGTTACATTTCTATCAGTGTATTTATAATCCTGTACCTGTAATTGTAAAGGAATCGAGACATCCGTACATGGGACATGACGAAATCCGTGAGACCGTTCACATACCTGGGGCGAATAGGTTGCTCGTTTCATTCGATTCGTCCTGCGAGTTCTCCACGGATGTCTTAACGAGGCTTGCATTCTATCGAGACGCTGCTATGCAAGAGCCCATTGTTGTGCTAAAGGGGAAGAAGAGTGTCAATAATCGTCCAGCTTATGAACCTTTTGTGGTTCATGGTAATTCAATATCATTTAAGTTCAATTCTTCTGGTGATTGTAGCTATTACGGATTTCGTTTCACGGTTAAAGCCCTTGACCTTCGTTGGAACGACTCCCAAGCCAAGTCTGGTGCGAACATTGAATTCGCGTCTTGGCTTCTAGACTATATTCTGACCGTATATCCTAGACAGGTCTTATCTACATACTGTTCTCAGTTCTTTGAATCATTATGTTATTTCGTTATGAATTCCAATGCTTCACTAAAACAGGTTGGTATCGATTTGCTGGGGAAGGTTTTAGTAGCAATGAAATCATGCGGCGTTTCTTTAAACAGTATTCCAAGATTCGAGCTACTTGACCCATTGAAGCTTGTTATTGAGGACTTGATTGTTGGCCAAAATATTGACATTAAGCAGTCAAGCTTGCTTCAAAGTGTAGTTGAACTGATTGTCACAGCAAATATTGTACAGGAGTCTTTCGTTGGGATTCAGAGAACAGAAATATCTCCGAGGCGCTCGAAAGGTGATAGTAAATCCACCGATATGGTAAACTGGGTGGAATATTCTCTCTCCAAGCTTTTCGTTGAGTCTGCATTTTATGGAAATCCCGACCTTGGAGGGGAATTTTTGAAAGATGTTGGAGAGGATGTACGCTCTATATGCCTGAAGTATGGTAATACTTTAGTAATTCTTCCTCGTGATTTGAGTCTACTGCCATTCGTGTCGGCACTTGACGGGGATGCGGCTCTTTCCTCACTGTCGTTTTCCCACCGCAAGCTCTATATCAATTTCGCTATTGAGAGGCTCGTGCTAAAGAATGGAAAATGTGAAACAGTTCGTACGAAGAGATTTGGTCGCATTTTTGAGAATGAAGGAAAGGATTCAAGCGGCAATCATATTGTTCGAGCGAGTGCCACTGTATTTGATCGAATTGAAGAAATTTCGACTCTGGTTTCGAGAATCTCATCATCTTTGCAGCTGCCCCTCAGATTTTGTAGCCAAGCAATCACAATGCAAAGACTTCTCACCACACATTGTGAGATTCTTTGTGGTTGCAAAATGATGGGACATGAAGATGGTTTTGCATTCAGTATCGCTGATAATGCCGTTTATACGAATAGTTTCGCTTTGATGTTTTGGATTAGACCCGTTGCAAGTGATAGTAGTGATGAAATGCGGTCTATTATTCAGCGTCCGAGACTGTCTGATGTACCAGCGCCGGTTGTCGCAGTTTACTATCGACCAAGTGTGAGGATAGTTTCTGTGGTAATTAGCACTTCCGAAGGAGAGATATGCAACGAAGTTGGTGTGCATCCTGAGGTATTTACTCATGTGGCTGTTCTTTTTCAGGATGCGCAGTTGAGAATCCTGATTAACGGTTTGATTGTTCATTTTTCGGATGTGCACGGGTCTCTGAGAATCACTGATGAGCCTTTTTTTGTTGGAAAGTTGCCATATAGCAAAGGGCTCGGATTTATGGGTGAGATTGCGGAAGTCAGATACAGCTTAAGCGCGTGCGCTGATTCGGACGTCCTCGCTTACTGTTCAAGACCAAATGCTGGAGACGAATTTCTAGTTGATGACGACGTAAACCTTGTATCCTTAGAGGAATTAGAGGAAGTGGCTCATTGTGGTTTTGTAGATTTCACAAGTGACATGGACAGAAAGCTTGTTGAATTATTTACCGCGCTACAGGAGTCCAGGCTGCGTATTTTGCGGAAACCTCATCGTCTTGTGAATCTCATATCAGTGAATCCATTTAGTTTTGACATTAATGCTCCTGAAAATTCAGTAATCTTGAAATCTTTCGTGAAGATTTCGCCTATTCCCTGGTCCAGCGTACGTCTGCGTTTCTTGATCTTACAGACCTTGAACAGACGCATTGCTAGTGTGCTTCCAATTATTGATTTCGCTCAAGCTGGGGTTACCTGGTCCCTTGCTCATAGGATCGCGTCGTTGCGGGCTTTGATATTCTTTGAAGTTAAATGCCGCCCATGGGATGAGATCCTGCAGCGGACGGAATCCGGACAACGGCTTAGTGTCTCTATTAACAGAATACGTGCGCTGCGTTCCAGAGAAAAGGGGAGTGATAGCGAAGGAAAGAAGTCTGTTTTTGGACAAATGTATATGCAGCTTCATTTTCAAAAGCCTGCTCGTTTAAGAAGTTCGGATCGTGGATGGGTGGTTTCATATGTTGGTGAAGGTGGTACAGATGTTGGGGGGTTGTTTCGAGATTCAATCTCGGCAATGTGTGCTGATTTGCAGTCCGACTCTGTTCCGTTGTTTATCAAATGTCCAAACGCGCGTGGATTTGGGGATAATCAAGAAAAATTCATCCCTAGTCCCTCATGCACATCGTCTCTACATTTGTCAATGTTTTCTTTTGTGGGGAAGCTCATGGGCGTTGCTATCAGGGGTGGACATGTTTTAAATCTTGACCTACCTTCTATTGTATGGAAACCTCTTGTTGGTGAGAAGCCAACTAAAGCAGACCTGGTCATGATTGATAGTCTAGTTTTTGATGTACTTGAGAGAATTACGGAGGTTGATGGAGAAATTAATGCTGAAAATTTTCAAGAATTTTTCCCTTCCTTTTTCTCATCTATAACCAGCGACGGTAAGGAATTCGACCTCAAAGAAAATGGAGGGAGAATACCTGTGAACTGGCAGAACCGCCATGAGTACGTCAAACTTGTGGAGGAGTACCGACTAAAAGAATTCGACCTCCAAGTCGATGCGATCCGGAGAGGGTTAGGGACGATTGTGCCTGTTCAGTTGCTCCCCTTGTTTTCGTGGGAAGAGCTGGAACTAATGGTGTGTGGAAAGCGTGAAGTTGACGTTGAATATTTGAAAGAAAATACTGTATATCGAGGTTACGATATGAATGACCCTACGATCGAAATGTTTTGGAACGTCCTCAGATCATTTTCTCATCCAGAAAGGCAGAAGTTCCTCAGGTTCGTTTGGGGTCAGTCTCGGCTTCCGTTTGATCCTCAAGATTTTACCGATAAATTCAAAATCGATCGTGCAGTCCGCAATGGCGATGATTGCTTACCCGTTTCTCATACTTGCTTCTTTTCGTTAGAATTACCTTCATATTCGAGCTACGACATAATGAAGTCAAAGCTATTGTACGCAATCGTCAATGGCCTAGCAATCGATACAGATTATAATGCACAAGACATTAATTGGGATGATTAACAATAAACGGGCTTGGCCAG
>Ga0170475_107659552_pt1 | contig 10125 bp, 2 predicted proteins | sample Soicark_Litter_5_FD_111474 | JGI IMG/M metagenome (GOLD analysis project Ga0170475, IMG submission 111474) | Avena fatua rhizosphere microbial communities from Hopland, California, USA. Combined Assembly of 48 SPs | reverse complement strand
GCCTGGAGTTCCATTGTCGAACGCCGCCGGTCACCGTGCTGGCATAGATCTCGATCTTATCGCCGGTCACGTTATGGCGAATTTCGAACACGCGACCCGTGGCATCGTCGTTGATCGTAAGACCTTCGATGAGGACAAGGTTGTTATCGACGCCGGGAGGAGCGCTAGGACCACGGTTATAGAACGAAGACGCGCTGCCGCTGGTGCCGACCGCGACCGTGCCCGTCTTGTCTTGAATCAGCGTGCCACCGACGTCGCGGAACAAGCCTTGTTGGCCTGGAGTTCCATTGTCGATTTTCGGCGTCGTGTTGTTTGTGCTATTGATCAGCGTCACTTGGACGCCGGTCGCGTCGCCTGTCTGGAACGTGCCGGGAACCGTGAGCTTGGCACCGTCGATAATGGAGACCGTGCTGCTCGCGCCTGTCACTTGAACCTGATCATACAGCGTGCCAGCGCTGGTGCTTGTGTAGATGCCATGATTGGCATTCGCGTTGTAAACGGACGTGGCGCCGAAGGTCAGGTTGCCCGTGACGGCCAGAATGCCCGTGTTGCTACTGTTGGTCAGAGTGTTCGGATAGCCGAATGAGCCGGGATCGAGCGTCGCCGCAACAGTGACGTTGCCGGTGATGGTTCCCGGCGTCACGCCGCCGCCAGCGAGTACACCGCCGGCTACAGTCACGCCGCCGGTGGCGATCAAATTACCGCCAGCCGGGATCATCAACGTGCCGGCGCTTGAAGTCACCGCGCCGCTGAAGGTCATCGTCGCGCCCGCCAAAGCCAGCGTGCCATTACCGGTCTTCGAAAGGGTCGTGCCACCGGCGATGTTCGCAGGAATCGCCACATCGACTGTTTGATTTCCTTCGGGAACGTTCAGCGATACGGCCGTAGCAGCGCCCGCAAACGTGATGGTTCCGCCGGTGCTGCCGAGGTTGATGTACGGCGAAGAAGTCGTCGCCACACCGATATTTGCCGCTGTCGTGAACGTCGGGTTGGCGTTCAACGTCAGATTGGCCGTACCCGTCTGCAAATCGGCGCTGTAGGCCTGGTTGTTCGTGACCGAGGATAGACCCGGACCCGCGCCGGCGCCGAGCTCCATCGACAGCGAGTCGAGAATCAGCGGCCGGCTGTTCAAATCCAGCTCGCCGGAGCTCTTGATCGTGACCGGAACGCCCGTGGCGATCACCCGCGACGAGCTGGCCGCGGAGACAGCCGTGCCGATGCGGACCACGTCCGCGTCGGAGCCGCCCAAACCATCGCCAATTGTCAATGCACCGAGAATTTGCGGATTCGTCGGCGAAGTCGTGCTCTTATTGAGCAGCAACGTGCCCTCGTTGACCGTCACGCTACCCGTGTTGGTCACGCGGGTTGAATTGTCGCCCGCAAATTCGAGCTGGCCGGTGCCGGCCTTGACCAAGCCTGCACCACCACCCGCGGCGTTGCTTATACCGGCATTGATCACCAAGTCGCTAAGAACCGCCGAATCGTTGACGGTGATCGTGTGAGCCTTCGTCGTCAGATCCAACTGGCCGGTGATCGCGGCCGATTGGGCCGTCGCGGCACCCGCCGACTGACCCACCGTCGTGATATTGCCGTCCACCGTCAGCGTATTGGCAAGCTGGGCGCCACTGGTCCCGATCGTGTTGACATCAGCCGCGTTGCCGCTGGCGAAGCCGCCGGTGGCGAGCGTCAAGTTGTTGATCGTGTCGGTGGAAGCGCCTTCGTGTTGTAGATCACGCTGGTAATGGGATCCGTATAGGTCGGCGTGGTGACATGGATCGAAGGCAGCGACGCCACAATCGGGTTCACGTTGCGGTGACCCAGAGCGCCGGTGAACTCAACGTAAATCACGTTCGGATCGTTGGCGTTGCCTGTCACGATCGTGTTGCCAGCACCGAACACATTGTTGAGCTCGGTTTGGATGATGCCGGCCGTCGTGACGCCGTCGCCGATGGCGAACGAGATCAAACCGGTCGTGATGCCGTTGACACTCAGCGTGAACTGGCTGATCGCCGTGTCGGTGAAGGCCAGTGTTTGGAATTCGTTGCCGGCATGTGGATTGGCGCTCAGGCCGTCTACCGGGGTAACGAGAGTACCGTTCTGTCGCAGATTCAGACTTGAGCCCGCGGTGAACGCCAACTTGTCGCCGTAAACCAGCGCGAACGGACCACCATTCGGTCCAAATACCGTCACTTGATTGACGCCGGCAACCGGCTGCAGGCCCGGAATCTTGTTCAAGTAAGTCTGGAACTGCAGGGCTGTCGGCGTGCTGGCCGAGCCGGTCAACGTCGCCGGCAGATAGACGCCGCCGTCAGCCGACGTCGTGGTTGCCGCCGGAGAAATCGTAGCGTTCGTCTGCGTGATCGCCGGCACATCGCTGAGGACCAGATTGTTCTTGAACAGCACGGTGAACGGCCCGCCCGCGGGTCCGAGAACTTCGATGTTGCCCGCCAGGCCCGTGTTCTGCGTGTTCGTGATCGACGTGAGGTAGGTCTTCATCGCCGCGGCGTCCGGAATCGCCGTTCCGCCGCCATCTCCGGTGGAGACGATGGTAGAGGCAGCCAGCATGTCGCTCGATCCCTGCGTGTTGTCACCGACGACCAGCGTGAACGCGTTATTGGCAATGTCGCCGAGGTTCGAAATCGAAATCGTGAACGGACCACCGGGGTTGCCGAGGACGCTCACATTGCCTCGCAACGCGGGAATCGTATTCAAGCTGATAAGTACATCGCCCAACGTCGGCCGCACACCATTGGTGAGCGTATCGACGGTGGCTGTCGCCGCAACGACGCCAGGGTTGATATTGCCGGTAGCCGCAATTAAGAGTGGGTTGAAATTCTTGCTGCCCGATGGCGTGGCGCCGGAGAACGTGATCGTGAACGTGCCACTCGTCGGACCTTGGGCAGCCGTCACCGTGCCGGTGATCCCCGTCGCCTGAGCGACGAAGATCGAATCGAGTTGGTTCTGGACATCCTGCACGCTCGGATGGCCGGTGGACGAATCGACCGGAATGACCGTTGCCAGCGAGCCAAAATACGTGTTCGTGCCGTCGAAGTAGCTCAACCGCACCGTGCCGCCTGCGAGTCCACCGATCGACAGTTTCTGAACTTCATCGATCCGGCTAATCGGAGTCAGGGCATCAATGCCGTTGAACGAGGGCTTGATGCTGCCGGAGCTGGTGCCGCCGAGCGTGAGCGTTTCTTGCTCCGCACCACCGAGATTTACAGCCAGCGTCGAATTGGACGGCGGCACAGCGCCGTTGAACGTGTAGGAATAGTTACCGTTGCCACCGAGCGAGAGCTGCTGCACTTCGTTGCCGCCACCATCGCTGAATCCGCTGCCAGGATTATCAACCTGCACCAGGGCGGTTGTCCGCGACGTGATCGCCGACAAGTTCGGCAAGTTGTAGCCGGCCAGCGAGCCGCTAAACGCCACCATAAACGTGGAATTGCCGGTGGCATCGAAGCTGGGTCCGATTACCGTCGCCTTGGCGCCGGCAATACCCGTGTTGGACAGGATCGAATTGATCTGGTTCTGCATGTCCAGCTGCGTCGGCGCGGCCGGCTGTCCTTCTAGAACGGGGAGGATCTCCGCGCCCGAGGGCGTGGCGCCGTTGTTCACGTCGCCCGGAACCACTTCCAGCAGACTGACGTTCGTCCCGGCCAGGTTGTTGATGAACGTGATGTCAAACACGCCCGGCTGGGGATTGCTAACCGTGAAGTTCGCAATTCCGGTTGTCGTACTATAAAGCGCAGGAATCGTCTGCAGATGGCTGGTGATGTCCTGCAAAGTCGGCGACGGCGTAGCGGGGTTTGTCGTCACGTCGTAGGTGAGTTCGGTTTCGATCGAACCTGACGCGGCCACGAGGTCCGGAGCGGTGAATCGCAACCGGAACGTGCTCGTGGGCGCGGAAAGGCCACTGGAATTGAAATCGAGCCGCTGGATTTCGTTGACCGCGGGGCTCATGGCCAGCGGGTTTGTCGCGAGCACCCCGCCCAGCGAAAGAATCGCGTTGGCCGGACCGCCGGAGAACTTAACCGTCTGCAGCTCGTTGCCGCGGCCTTCGGTGTTGCCACTCGTGTCGGTGCCGGCGTTCACAAACGTGCTCGGCGTCGAAAGCGGAGGTGTGGACAGGTCGATCACCTGGAAGAGCGGCAGATTCGTGTTGGCCAGATCGTTCTGCGCCGTGATCGTGTACTGGAACACCGTGCTGCCCAGCCCGACCAGGAACGTGTCGGCGGCGAGTTGCGGGAACGCGTTATTGAGGGCCGATTGGAGCACGGCTTTCATCGTCAGGCCGCCGTTGCCCTGGTTGAACGTCATCACACACGTGGTGACACCGTTGAGCGACAGCTTGAACCTGCTCACGTTGTCCACCACCGAGCCGAACACCAGCGTTTGTGACTCACTGGCTGGCGACTGAACCACCGGACCCAGGCCGTTGAACGTGAAGGCATTCGAACCATTGGCGAACGTCACCTTGGCCGTCGTATTGCCCGAACCGTTGCGGAGAACCGGGATGGTTTGATCGCCGCCGCCCAAGCCAAAATCAGCCGTGAAGGAGGCGAATGCGGTGAAGTTCGTATTGGCAAATTTGCCGATGGAGCTGATCAAGAAGCTGAGCGGATTGGTCGCGTCGACCTGCGTGACGGCAAAGGCGCCCGAGCCGAAAGCGCCGTCCAGGGCGTTCTGGATGGCCGTCTTGTTGCCCGGACCGTCGGTCGGCGAGAACGGGAACGACGCGTTCAGACCCAGGAACTTCAGGATAACCGTCGAGCTGGCGCCCTGCGGAATCGACAACAGCCGGACCGCCGACTGGAAGTTGTTGGCGCCGGAAACGTCGAACAAGCCGGTGCTCATCACCGTCACGTTTGCGCTGTTGGCAATTTGATCGTTGCCGGCCAGCGTGCCGTAGAGGACGACGTCTGAATTGTTCGGAATCGCCACGTTGGTGTTTCCGTCGCCGACGACCAGCGGACCATTGATCGCGTTGACGTTCGCGCCGAACTTATTGAGGATCAACGTGCCGTCCTGCACGTAGGTCGTACCGCCGATCGAGTTGGACGCCGTGCCACTGAAGGTCAGCGTGCCGGCGCCTTGCTTGTACAGCTGGCCGCCGCTGGTCGAAATCTGGCCCGAAATGTCGAGCGAGCCGGTGCCGGCCACCGTGATGCCGGTGCCGCTCGCGGTGGTGCTAACGTTGCCCGTCCAGCTATTCGTCGTCCCCGTTAAGGCTCGCAACGAGCCGGAACCCAAGCGGCTGCCAGAGATATTGACGGTCGTGGATTGATCGAACAGACCGTCGGCGTTAACGCCAGTGGTCAAGGATTCACCCGTAATCAGCGCGCCCTTCAACTCGAGCACGCCGCCCGTGTTGACAATCGTGCCCCCGGCTGCCGAGCCTAGGGCCGTATTGCTGGCGGCTTGCAAAATACCGCCGCTGATGGTCGTGGTGCCGCTGTAGGTGTTATTGCCGGAGAGTACCAGGCGGCCATAGGTGCCGCTGGCGTTGAGCTTGGTGATTCCGCCGCCGGTCGTCAAATCGACGATCGGAATGGAAATCGCCAAATCGTTGTCCGAGGCTGTATCGACCGTCGAGATGTTGTGATTACCGCTGGTCAGCGCCAGCGAGCCGCTGCCGTTGGTATTGCCGCTAATAGCAACCGGCGTCGTTACGCCAAGCGACGTGGCCGTTTGACCAGGGCGAACGCTTTCGGTAATGCTGCCGCTGAGCACCAGCGTCGTACCGGCATCGATTTTCACTTGTGCCGAGCTGCCCACGCCCGCCTGCAACGTCAGGTTCGTAATTGTCTCAACGTTGGCCACCGGAGCGAAGGTCGTTCCCGTGTTGCCGCCGTCGTTGAGTCTGTTCAACGTGGGCGTCGCCACCGACGTGTTGTTGCTTGTCGTGACGATGACCAGATCTGGCTGATCTACCGCCGGCAGGCCGTTCTGCACGTTTGAATCTTTGAACGTGATAATGTAGTTGGCTGCCACGGTGCTGGTGCCGGGCGTACCGCTGACGTCGAACGTGATGTTCGATGGCTTGGTGGGCAGCGAATTGAGCGCATTCTCCAGGCTTGCGTACGGATTGCCCGAGATGCCACCGTTGGCCACGATATCGACGCGATAAGTTGGCCCCGGGGCGACGGTGGTAAACGGCGTGATCACCAAGGCATTGTTGGGAATGTCGCGATTGGCCAGTGCGCCGGTGAAGGTCACCGTGTAGGGACCGCCATTGGGACCATCGACGAACACATTGCCCTTGCCGATCGCCGGCGTCACGTTGTCGGCCAGCTTCAGGTTTTCCAGAGCTTCTTGCACGCTGCCCGAAATCGGACTGGACGGATCGTCGCCCGCATTGGCTGGCGCGAATGCGTCAATAGAGGTGCTCAACAGCGACAGCGTGCCGGTGGTCGACGAGCGGAACTGAACGCGGAAACCGCCGTTCAAGCTGCCGTTGACGTTGACGATGTTCTGCTGTTCGTTCGCGCTTTGGAAGAATCGACCCGAAGGCAGCGTGGTCGGCGGCAATGCCACCGTCGTGCTGCCGTTGTAGGTGATCTGGAACAGGGCCGTATTGGTCGGCAAGATCAATTGCTGCACTTCGTTGCGGCTGGTGGCCGCGTCGAACTGTGTCGTGCTAAACGTACCGGAGCTGTTGACCGTCACCGATTGGGCATTGGTGATTTGCTCCGGCGCGGCGACGACGAGCGACTCGCTGCCGCTGAGGTTATCGCCGACGATGAACGATCCGCCGCCCGTGCCGGCGCCCGGCAGTTTGTTCAGCTTTACCGTGCCGTCGTAGATTGTGGTGTTGCCGGTATTGTTATTCGCCAGCGAGCCAGTCATACCCAGCGTGCCCGCGCCAACCTTGTTCAGCGTGTTCGCGTTGCTGACGAATTGGCCGTTGAGATTCAGCGTCGAGTTCGCCGAATCCACGCCGATCGAAGCAGCAGCACCTAGCGTCAGCGCCGTGGCGCCGTTGCCGAATGTCGCCGTGCTGTTGGAGCTCGTAAACCGCAACGCACCGACGTTCATGCCGCTGCCCGTGCGGTTGCCGATGTAACCGTCACCGCTGATCGACAATTGTTCGTCGCCGATGCTGATGTTCCCCGTGATGTCGAGTTCCGCGCCCGCGTTAACCGTTGTGCCGCTGACGGCCAGAGGCTGTCCGAGCGGCTGACCCAGCGCGTTGTCGTTGGTGATCTTCAGCGTGCCCTGTTGGACGGTCGTCGTGCCCTTGTAGGAGTTGTTGCCCGCGAATGTCAACGTGCCGGCGCCTGCCTTCACCACGTTCATGCTGAGGAATGTGTTGGCGGGGTTCTGCACCTGCGGATTCGGGTTGTCTTCGATGAGCGAACCAGCTCCGCGCGCCAGGATCGTGACCTGTCCGGCGCCGCCGGTTGCCACGCCGTTGATCGTCTGCGGTGGCTGCGTCGGCTCATCAGACGAATGTCTTTGCCGGCGAAAGGAGTGCCGCCAAAGTCGATCAGGAAGCCGTACGCCACGCCGGCCAGCGGCGTTACCTTGATATTGGTTCCCACGCCGCCGGCGGCGGCCACCACGATGGGCATTCCGTTGAGATCGCTCGCCAGCAGGTTGGCGTCCTGGTCCGCTTGCGGCGGATTGGCAGCGGGCGGACGGCTGATCGAGTTGGTCACGGCCTGGCCGGTGACCGGATTGATCAGTGTCAACGAGTATGTGATCGCTAGCTGATTGGGACTGTTGAAAACAATCGTTTGCGTCGTATCCGCGCCACCGAACTTCACCGGCGTGGACGGATCATCGATGATGAAAATGTTCGGCGGCTGAGCAGCCGGATACGTGACCGGACCGAAGTTCTGCCGCAGAGTGCCGGCTGGCACGGACGGCGTAATGCTCATTTGAGCCTGCGAAACGGTCAGCGCGTTGGTGTCGCTGAATTCGCGTCGGCCACCCAAGCGATAATTGCCGCGGGCCAGCGTAAAGTCGGCCGAGGGGCCATTGCCGAGTTCGGCAAAGTTGATCGCCTTGACCGTACGGGCACCGCCTTCGGCAAAGATCTGCGAATCGAGTTCGGTGTTTTGCGGATCGGCTGCGCCCCAAATGGCGATACCGCCGAGGATGCCACATCGCTGCCCACGCCCAACAGACCGCCATTCACGGTCAGCGAATTCACGCCTTCCACGGTCGTCACGGTCCGTGGGTTGCCGCCGATCGTGGTGAAGGTCAATACCACATCCCTACTGGCGTTTGTCCAGTTGCTCGCCTCTGGCACCGAAGTGTTCGTCCACTGATTGTTGTAAACCACGAACAACGGGCCTTGTGCCGCGGGACTTGTATTGCTCAGGCCGAACACGAACGAGCTTCCGTTCAAGGCCGGGATCTGATCCATGATCGCCTTGAAGGTCACAGGGTTCGGACCATTGCCATCCGTTCGCCACGTGGTGTTGGCACCCGTCGTGACGCCGTTGAACGCCAGGAAGTAGTCGGCGTTCGCAGCGCCGGTTTCGACGACCGTCTGCAGCGAGTTACCGATGCCGTTGTAGAGCGTGTTGAACGTGCCGACCACGTTGCCGGTGCCCTGCGTGACCTGAACGGTTAACTGAGGGAAGTTGACGTTGGCCAGTTGGTTCTGGAACTTGATCTGGAACTCGGTCGAGGAGAGCGGAGTCACCACGACGTTGCCCAATGCACCGGTAACCGTGGCGTTCGACGATGTCAGGAAGTTTTGCGAACCCGCGTTCGCAACACCTTCGCCGACCACACTGAACATTCTGTCAAGCTCGAATTGAATGTTCGCCGCGAGTTGGATCGGATCGCTGGTGTAGTTGATCGCCGCCGTCTGGAAGGCCGTCGTCGTGCTGGTCGTGCTGAAGGGGAAGCTAATCCGGAACGTCGCCGTGCCCGGAATAATCACGCCGCCGCCCTGGGCGCTGAACGTCAGCTTCTGAACTTCGTTCGTCGAAAGCTGCGCGAAGGCATCGGTGCTCACCGTGCCAGTTGCCGGGGTGGCGCCAGCTCCCGCAAACACAATTTGCGAGGGCTGCTCACCAGCCAGGCCGTTGGTATAAACGATGCGGAACGGCCCGCCAGCAGTCCCAAATACCGCCACGTTGCCGGTCAGACCCGGAATCTGATTCAGATAAGCGAGAACCTGATCCGAAGTTGGCGATGTCGTTCCGTTCTTGGTCAGAACGCCGCTCGGCGCCGGTTGGCCGTTGAACGACAACGTGAAGTCGCCGTTGGTATTGAGCGTCAGCACCTGCACGGAGTTACCCGCTCCGTCGGAAATCGGCGCCGGCGTGATCGTCATCAGGCTCACGTTCGTGAAGCTGAGCAGCGGGACGTTCGTGCCCGACAAGGCGCCGGTGAACTGCACCGTGAGCGCCGGCAGAGCCGTCGTGGCTTGGGGCGACACGCGAACGTACGAATTGCCCGCACCAAGTAGCGCATCCAGTCCCGCTTGCACGTTGGCAGCCAGCGGGGCATAGCGGTTGAAGACGATCGAGCCGAACGTCGTATCGTCGCTGTAATTGATGACCGGCGTGAGCTGGCCGTTCAAGGCCAGGCGGAATTGACCGCCCACGGCATTGAAGTTGTTGAAGGTCAAGAGCTGCATCTCGTCCGAACCGAGTTGCGGCGGAGACGTGCTCACCACGCCACCCGTCGTTTTCGGAACGTTGACATTCACGACCGTACCAGCCGAACCCGTGCCGCCGAGCGGACCGGCGATTGTGCCGGCCGCCGGGTTCTTGTTGAAGATCACGATGAATGGACCGCCGCCGGCGATATTTGCGCCCGTGCCGTTGAGCACTTTGACGCTCAGGAAGTCCACAGCGGCATTGCCAGTATTGGACACCTTGATCGAATTAATTGCGTTCTCAAGTTCCGTCGCCGTCGGATGCGCGCCCGGCTGGAACGTCACGCTCTGAGTCGCAGCCACCGGCGTGGCCGTGCCCGGCACCAGGTAGTTCATCACGACCGTGCCGCCCACGGTGCCGCTGAACGTTACGAGTTCTTCCGTGCTTCCCTGGCCTTCGTGGCTCACGGTCGCCGACGGGTTCGTATTGACGCTATTGCCCGTTCCCAGCTGAATCGCCGTCACGCCGATCTGCGGAGTCTGCGCGTTGCCCAGCCGGTTGG
>Ga0170475_133665802_pt1 | contig 10127 bp, 8 predicted proteins | sample Soicark_Litter_5_FD_111474 | JGI IMG/M metagenome (GOLD analysis project Ga0170475, IMG submission 111474) | Avena fatua rhizosphere microbial communities from Hopland, California, USA. Combined Assembly of 48 SPs | reverse complement strand
CGCAGACATCACCAACTATTACCTGTGGGTCGGCATCACCGGGGGATTGCCGGCCATGCTGCTCTTGATCAGTATCCTGTGGCGGGCATTCCGGTGGGTCGGTGCGCTGGCCCAAACATCGAGCCCGCCGGCAGTCGCCTTCTCCGTGTGGTGCGTTGGCTGCGGACTGTTCGCTCATGCCGGAACGAGCATCTCTGTCGCCTATTTCGACCAGTCCACGATGTTCTTCTGGCTGAACATCGGACTCGTGAGCGCGCTGTACGCTACGGCCGAGGCGCAGGCCGAACTGCCGATGAAGGCCGTGAGCGCCACCAGCGCGCCGGACGGGCGGCGCCTGTCGCACCCGCCGGTGTGGTCGTGGCGCCGTGTCGGGGCGGCAGCTCCAGGTCCGCCGGTCAGTGCCCGCCAGTCGATTGGACTGCACCACCAGGCCTCGGTGCACAGCAACCGCGGACAGCGAGGGTAATCGCCGTGACCGTACGGGTCGGGAAGCTCCTGGTCAGCCTGCTCGTCGCCGGGCACGATGTCGTGGCCCAGTGGGTGACCGTTCTGGCTCATGGGTCGGCGGTGTCCCGCCGCACGGTGCTTTACTATCACGGCGTGCCACGATCCGAGCGCGAGCGTTTTCGCCGCCAGATCGAGCAGCTCTGTCGTGTCGCCGTGCCGGTGGCGGCGGCGAGTGTCAGCCGGCCGAGGCCGGCGCGGGAAGTAGCGATCACCTTCGACGACGGCTTCCAGTCAGTGGTGGATCATGCATTGCCGGAGCTGCGCGCCCGTAACATCCCATGCACGATGTTCATCCCGACGGGCTGCCTCGGTGCTTGTCCGCGCTGGCTGCAACAAGAGCATCCCGACGCTACCGAAACCGTGATCACGTCCGCACTGCTCCGCCAGCTGGCTCAGGATGCTCTCGTGGAGTTCGGGTCGCACTCCGTGACGCACCCGCGCTTTCGGCAGATCGACGACATCATGGTGAAGCGAGAGCTGGCGGAGTCCAAGCTGTCGCTCGAGCAGCTGGTGCAACGGCCTGTGATCACCTTCAGCTTCCCGTACGGATCCTGGGACCAGCGGTCCGCTGAGTTCGCCCGTCATCTCGGCTACCGGCACGTCTTCACAATCGGCCCCGCCGTGGTCGACGGCTCGGCGCCTGCATTCACGATCGGTCGCACGCGGGTCGATCTTCAGGACTGGCCGATCGAGGTCCGGCTGAAGGCGCTTGGCGCGTATCGCTGGCTGCGGACGGCCTCGGCGGTGAAACGGCTGATCTCGCCGGCGCGCTCGCGTCAGAAGCGCACGCCGCAGCCGACGGCAGCGCTATGACGACGCCACGGGTTGTGCCGATCCAGCCGGCTGACGTGCAGCGGGTCGCCGTCTTTCTGCAGCAACACCTGAATAAACGGATTGCCCCCGACAGCTGGGCTCGGGCGGTCAGCGTTCCCTGGCAGGTGGAGGCGCCGAATGCTGGCTTCATGCTGGTTGCTGACGGCAGTGTCGTCGGCGCCTACCTGGCCTTCTATTCGTCTCGCATCCTCGCCGGGCGGACGGAGCGCTTCTGCAATCTCGGTGCGTGGTGCGTCGACCCGCGCTACCGCTTGCACAGTCTGCGATTGCTGCACGCCCTCCTGGCCCAGCCCGGATATCACTTCACCGATCTTTCGCCGAGTGGCAACACGGTTCCGGTGAACGTGCGGATGAAGTTCGCGTCACTGGATACAACCACCGCCCTGACCCTGAATATTCCCTGGCCCGCGCTCGGCAAGAAGGTTGTGGTGACCGACAATCCTGACGTGATCGGTCGCGCGCTGAGCGGAAGCGCGCTTCAGATCTATCGCGACCACGTCGGAACCGCGGCAGCGCGACACCTGCTGATCCAACGCGGCGCGGACACGTGCTACGTGATCTTCAGGAAGGATCGCCGGAAGAGGATGCGCTTGTTTGCGTCCATCCTCTACGTGAGTAATCCGCCGCTGCTCCACCGCCTGCAGCGGCGAGTGGGCTGGCATCTCCTGCGGCATCACGGCGCCCTCGCTACGCTCTCGGAACTCAGGATTGTGAAAGAGCGGCCCTCGTGGTCCTGGCTGCTGCGCCGCCCTCGGACCAAGATGTTCCGGAGCGAACATCTCCAGGCCCGTCAGGTCGACGATCTCTACAGCGAACTCGTCTGCCTCAACTGGTAGCGCCGGCGGATCAGCCGTCGCCTGGGTCTGCCGGTAGATCCGACGTCATCCCTCGACTCATTTGATTTTGCAGGGGACCGAAATGCGTACCCAGCTCCACCACCTTGTCTCTGAAATGGCTCGCCTGAGCGGCGATGCACCAGCAGTCACCCACAAGAACGCGACCATCAGTTATGCGCAGCTCTGGAACGAGATCTGCTCGTTCGCGGGCGGCTTGCGTCACTTGGGCGTCGCTCGCGCCGAGCGTGTAGCCGTGTACCTGGACAAGCGTCCTGAGACAATCGCCGCGCTGTACGGCACGTCCGCGGCAGGCGCGGTGTTCGTACCGATCAACCCCCTGCTGAAACCCCGACAGGTCGCGTACATTCTCGCCGACTGTGATGTGCAGATCCTCGTGACCTCTGCCGAGCGGCTCGACGCGGCGAGGGCGGACCTGGACCGGTGCCCCTCGCTCAGGCACGTGATTGTGGTTGGAGATGGTGATGCGTCCGCACCTGCGGCATACGGTGTCGCAAAGTGGACCGCTGTGGCCCAAGGCGAGGTCAGCGACCCGCCGCCCTGCTCCACCGTCGATATGGACATGGCGGCGATCTTCTACACCTCGGGCAGTACCGGGCAGCCAAAGGGTGTCGTGCTCTCGCATCGCAACCTGATCGTCGGGGCCGAGAGCGTGAGCACCTATCTGCGCAACACCAAGGACGACGTGATCCTCAGCGCGTTGCCTTTGAGCTTCGATGCCGGCTTCAGCCAGCTGACCACGGCGTTCTGGGTGGGCGCACGAGTCGTGCTGGTCAATCACATCCTTCCTGACGATGTTCCTCGCGCGTGTGCACAGCATGGCGTGACCGGGATCACCGGCGTACCTCCGCTGTGGCTTCAGCTGGTGGAGCGACCCTGGTCACTCGAAGCTCGCCAAGGGCTTCGCTACTTCGCAAATACGGGGGGGCGCATGCCGAAGACCACCCTCGAGCGGTTGCGAGGTCTATTTCCGTCCGCGACGCCCTACTTGATGTACGGGCTCACCGAGGCCTTCCGTTCGACATATCTCGATCCGCGCGAGGTCGACCGAAGGCCGGATTCGATCGGCAAGGCGATTCCCAACGCCGAGATCCTTGTCGTCCGTGAGGACGGAACCTCTTGCGGCCCGGGGGAGCCGGGCGAGCTCGTGCATCGAGGTGCGCTCGTCGCGATGCGCTACTGGAACGACACCGCGAGAACGGCTGAACGCTTCAAGCCTGCACCGGGGCGGGCACGCGGACTGTGCTGTCCCGAGATGGCGGTGTGGTCAGGGGACATTGTCGTCCGCGACGAGGACGGCTTCCTGTACTTCGTCGGGCGCAAAGACGAAATGATCAAGACCTCAGGCTATCGCGTGAGCCCGACCGAGATCGAAGAGGTGGTCTACGACACCGGCCTGGTCCGTGACGTCGTCGCGCTCGGGATCGACGACCCCGCAATCGGCCAGCATGTCGCGCTCGTGGTCAGCGCGGTCGACGGCGGACAGGTCGACACGAAGGCCCTGATCGCCGTGCTGAAGAAGCAGCTGCCCTTGTACATGGTACCTCGCGATGTTCTCGTGAGGGGCACTATTCCCCGATCACCGAACGGTAAGTTCGACCGCAACCTGCTGCGCCAGGAACTCCAGAGCGCGGCGGCAATGGTCGACTGACCGGGGCCGATGCCTGCGGAGTCAACCGGCAGGCGCATACACACGAGCACTAGAGAGAGAGCGAGGCAGAATGGATATCCGTAGCGTGGCGCGACGACTCCGAAGCGGCGAGGTGCACTACATCCTTGGCCGTTTCCAGAGCGTTCGGAGGTCTTACAGCAGTCTCCAACGGCTGCGGGACCGGCGTGCCGGAGTCCCCACCTCTGCCACCTCAAAGATTTTCCCGGACCTGAACATTGCGGCCGCCGTGCGCGAAATCCAAACGGAGGCGGTCTACATCGGCCTGCGGCTCCCAAGCGATCACGTCGCAGAGATTGAAGCGTTCGCCCGCGCACAGCCCCTGCACACCAGGGATGACCCACATGGGCGCACCTTCTTCCACCACGAGGTGACGCGCGGCTACGCTGCCGAGCGACGGGCAACCCCAATCGGCGGGATTGCGGATCCGATCCGCTGCCCGGCGGTGCGTGCGGTGGTCGAGGATCCGGCGCTCCGCGGCCTGGTGGCGGCGTACTTGGGATACCAGCCCAGGGAAATCCTGCCGCTGCTCTACTGGAGCTTCGCGTCGGATTTCACCGACGCCGAGCGTCGTCGGCTCAGGCACCACGTCATCGACTATCACTACGACGTTGGCGGCTTCAACTTCGTATACGCGTCGTTCTACATCCTTGATACAGACCGGGACTCGGGAGCCCACGTGATGATGAAGCGGTCGCACAAGCGAAAGCCGTTGCGGATGCTGCTCGGCTCAGCGACCGCATCCGAGGCCAAGGTGCGGCAACAGTTCGGCCTTGAAAACGAAATCATGATCGAAGGGTTGCGTGGCTCCGGATTCGTTCAGGACACGTCGTGCTATCACCGGGCCACTCCGCCGAGGCTCCGCGATCGCCTGATGTTTCAGATCCGGTTCGCCTGACCCGGTGGACGCTCTCGCGGCTTGTCGAAGTCTTCTCGATACTTTCGTTAGAGGTGCGCGTGACTCTGCTCGATACTCCACGCCTCGTGGCACCGGACACGTTCACCGCTTCGGACGCTCGCCTTTGCGTCGGCGGCGTGCCGTTACACCTGCTCGCGGAGCGAGTTGGCAGCACGCCGTTTTTCGCTTATGACCGGCAGAAGCTGTCGGCACGAGTGGCGAGCCTGCGCTCGGCCCTCGCGCCCGGCATCGAGCTGGGCTACGCGATCAAGGCGAACCCGATGCCCGCGGTGGTACAGCACCTTCGAGGTGTCGTCGACACATTCGATGTAGCCTCGGCTCACGAGATGCGGATCGCCCTGGACACCGGTATCGCTCCACTGCAGGTCAGCTTCGCCGGGCCGGGCAAGACATCCGCCGAGGTGCGGCAGGCGGTCGCCGCGGGAGTCCTCATCGAAGTGGAATCCGAGGTGGAGCTGACCCGCGTCGTGTCGATTGCGGATCAAGTTGGCCTCACTCCTCGCGTCGCCATTCGGGTCAACCCGGATTTTGCGGTCAAGGGTTCGGGGATGCGCCTGAGCGGCGGGCCACAGCAATTCGGCGTCGACTCCGAGCGGGTGCCAGAGCTGCTCGGACGGCTGTCGTCGTGTGGTGTCGACTTCTTCGGCTTCCACATCTTCGCCGCGTCGCAGGTGCTCAGTGCAGACACGCTCTGCGAGGCGCAGAACCGGACCGTGGCGCTGGCGATTCGTCTTGCCGATGCGTCGCCGTGTCCTGTTCGCTACTTGAATCTTGGAGGAGGGTTCGGGATCCCCTATTCAGATCGCGACACCCCCTTGGATCTGGTTCGGGTCGCGGACAACCTGACCCGCCTGATGCAGGCAGAGGTGCACCCGCGGCTGGGGGCACCCCGGGTGGTGATCGAACTCGGCCGTTACATCGTGGGGGAGTGCGGGTTGTATGTGACACGGGTCGTTGATCGCAAACAGTCACGCGGCCGGACGTTTCTAGTCGTGGACGGGGGCATGCACCATCAGCTCGCGGCCTCGGGGAACCTAGGCCAGGTAATCAGACGGAACTACCCGGTCGCGATCGGCTACCGGGCCGTGACCGGGGGAGAGGAGCGCGTCTCGGTCGTTGGTTGTCTGTGCACGCCGCTCGACGTGCTTGCGGACAACGTCGTGCTTCCCCGCGCGGACGTAGGTGACTTGGTCGCCGTCTTCCAGGCTGGCGCCTATGGACTCACCGCCAGTCCAACTGCATTTCTCGGGCACCCGGCGGCGCTCGAGGTCCTGGTTTGACCACCGCGGCCGTAGGCCGCAGGAGGGGTGCACCGCCGAGAGCCGCCCAGATAAAGGAGAGTCATGATCGCAACCCTTGACGAGATTAGATCGCTTCTCATGAATACGCTCGGCGTCGGGGACCATGTTGTTCGCATGAGTCCGCAGGCGCCACTGCTCGGCGGGGTGGCAGAACTCGATTCGCTTGCTGTCGTCGAGCTCGTCTACGCGCTCGAGGATAAGTTCCAGATCGAGATCGAGGACGACGAGGTCACCGGTGACGTATTCGAAACCCTCGCAACGCTGGCCACCTTTGTGGACGGCAAGCGAGCAATGATGACCCGCGCCGCCAGATGAACCAGCGCTCAGAGCGTCGGCGGAAAGTAAACGGTTCGCACCAACCGCCCGGGAATGCGGCCGTTTCGGAGCCACCAGCGAGCACTCCCGTCAGCCTCAGTATCCTCATCGTGAACTGGAATTCGCGTGAGCTCCTGCGTCGGTGCTTACTGTCAATCAAGGCGACCTGCACAGCCGTGCCGTTGCAGGTGGTCGTCGTGGACGGCGGGTCGTTCGACGGGTGCGGTGAAATGCTGCAGGCGGAGTTCCCGGACGTGGACTTCGTGCAAGCCACCTCGAACGTGGGTTTTGGTGCGTCGAACAACCTTGGACTGCCGGTCGTCACCGGCGAGGCCTTGCTGCTGCTGAACCCGGATACGGAATTAGGCTTCGGCGCCGTGCAGGGCCTACTCCACGAGCTCACAACTCGACCGGACGCCGGCATTGTTGCACCACAGCTACTCAACGCCGATGGAACACGACAGTTGACGGTTCACGCGTTACCGAGGCCCGTGTTCCAAGCGTTGGATTGCACCCTTCTGCGGCGGGTGTTCTCGCCGCTGGGTCTATGGGCACCCCCGGCAGACTTCGCGCCGCGGGCCACGGTCGCGGTGGGGGCGGTCGCGGGGGCGTGCATGCTGACGTGGACGCGAACGTTCCGCGATGTCGGCGGGTTCAGCGGCGACTACTTCATGTACGCCGAGGACATGGACCTGTGCTTGAAGCTGCGCCGGAAGGGTCTCAAGACCTACTTCGCGCCTGAACCGAGAGTGCTGCATCACAGCGGAGCGAGCTCGTCGAATCAGGGCACGTCGTTCTCAGCCGTGATGATGCGCGAGGCCCTGCACACGTACTTTCTAGTCAATCACGGCCGGGGCTCGGCCATGGTGTACCGCGCGACGACCGCCGCGTGGGCCGTCCCACGATGGAGTGTGAGCTGGGCGCACGCGCTCGTTTCGCCGCATAGCCGCCTTGCGGAGCGCCGGGCGAACAACGCCCGATGGGGCGCGATCCTGTCCTGGAGTCTAGGCGGTCAACGATGGAGCCGTGGATACCGCGGCAACTCCGCAGCGCCACGGCTCACTCGGCAAAGCGCGGATGTCAGCTCTATCTGATCACTCTGACATTGGTGGCCGGCAGCGGCGGCGTGCTGGTGCTCTGCGCGACCGTGGCGCCGATGTCACTCCCCGCCGGATTTGCCGCGGCGCCTGCGCCCGGCGAACCAGCCGCCAGCTTGAAGCCTCCAAGCGTCGTCGGAAGCACGCCGCCTAAGTAGATCGGCGAACCGGCAATGTCGCCCGAGACGGGGCCCGAGCGCACGAGATTGTGATCGCGTTGCGCGTAGGTCGAACCGTTCAGGGTGGTGATGGAGGTGGCAATGTTGTCAACGACAATCGTTCCCCTGCCGGCTGCGTCCGCGGCTTTGCGATCGAGAGTCAGCGTTCCACACGGCTGGTTATAGTTACAAGTGCTCCGATAGACCAGCGTGTTGTGACGAATGACCGACCCGTTGTCGGCGTAGACCTCGATAGCCCACGGACGCCCCCCGAGATCGACGATATTGTCCTGAATCGTCGCGCGGGTCAGGCCGTCGTAGGCGACGATCCCGGTCGCGGAGTCGTGGATGTAATTGCCGCGGATCACCGAGTCAGCGGCGCCGAGCAATTGAATGGCGTCGGTATGACAGTCGCTGCACGATCCTTCGCGGATGTTGCGAAACTCATTGCCGATGATGTTGACGCCGACGCCAGTCTGCACACCATCGGCGCTGCCGCCGTCCATAAGTGAGTTCTGAATGGTGACGCCCGACGGAGTCGAGCCGCTGTAGCTGAGATGCAGCCGCGCCGGCGTCGAATACTGCCCCCCGCCGTTGATGTTGTTGTGCGTGTTCCGGTCAAGCAGGACATTCGCGTTGCTTAAACCGTTGAATGTGAATGGGCCAGTGAAAGTCGAGTTCCGGATTGTGATGTTCTTGGTGCTGCCGCCGGTGATCGAGCCGCCGGTCACGGTCACGCTATCGAGAACTATCCCATTGGACCCGTCGCCGATTGACAAGCTGAAGGACGCGCCCTGGCCGCTCGTCGTGCGAATCGTGACCTCTGGACTCTTGACGATCCCATTCAGCGTGACGCTGCCAAAGCTGCCGGGATTGAGGCAGACTGTCGCACCCGCCGCGGCGGCGCTGACGGTCCCCGCCACATTCGCACCGGCGCTAAGCGTCTGAGTGCACGTCTGCGCCACCGATACGGAAGGAACAACGAGGACGAACCCTACCGCCGCACCGAGTTGTAGCACCGAGACGAGCAGACGCCGATCAAAACACATCAGAGGCTCCTTTACCGGGGTGTGGACAGTATCGCAGAGTTAGACCGCGGACGGGACCGTCCGCGCCGCGAGATCCGGAAAAAAGCTGATCAGCAAACCGGGTGCCAGCGAGCGCCGGCACGACAACCGGCCCGGCGTCACGATTTATGACAAAGCAGCGCCGGGTGGAGTTTGGCGTGGCGACCGGCGCTGGCCGGCGCATTGTGCCGCCCGCTCTTCTGTTAGCACACCAGGCCCGGCGTGCAGAATGTGCATGCCACACCCAATCGTGAAACGCCCGGCTCGCGACGACACGGGCGAACATCCGACGAATAGCCAGCCGGTCCGCTTGCTCGCGGGATCGACCGCGTTCGACCCCGCTGTGGTCCCTGTGAGCGTTGTCCGTTTCGCGTTCCCTCTTCGAAGGTTGTAATCGTTACATGACCTCAACTCCGCTGCTTGCGACCGTATCATCAACCGTCCAGTCGGGCGCCGACATCGCCCAAGCCCCCTCCGCGCCCACTCAGCATAGCTATAGACAGATCCTGGCGTCCACGGCCATGATCGGCGGCTCTTCTCTCGTGAACGTGGCCGTCGGCATCGTACGCACGAAGGCCATCGCTCTCATCCTAGGGCCGGTCGGCGTCGGACTGATGGGCATCTACGGGTCCATTGCGGACGTGGCGCAGGGCATCGCCGGGATGGGACTCCAAAGCAGCGGCGTGCGTCAGATTGCCGCAGCAGCCGGCACTGGAGACGCAACGAAGATCGCGCGCACCGTTACGGCTCTGATGCGGATCTCGCTGTTGTTGGCTGTCGGGGGCGCGGTCATGCTGGCGGCGTGGGCCAAACCCATCTCCCGTCTGACGTTTGGCGATACCGAACATGCCGCGGCCATCTCCCTGCTGTCGCTCGCGGTGCTGTTTCGCCTGATCGCAGCGGCACAGGGCGCGCTGATTCAAGGAATGCGCCGAATCGGTGATCTGGCCCGGATCAGTGTAGTCGGTGGCGTCTGCGCGACGGCATTGGGGATACCCCTAGTCTACGCATTGGGCGAGCGGGGAGTTGCGCCCTCACTGGTCGTCGTCGCCCTAGCCTCGAGCGCCGTCTCGTGGTGGTATAGCCGCCGGATCCAGGTGCAACCGGTGAGGATGTCACTCGCCGAATTCACCCCAGAGGTTGGAGCGCTTCTGCGGCTCGGATTCGCGTTCATGGCCAGCGGCCTTCTCGGCATGGGCTCCGCCTACGTGATCAGGCTCGTGGTCTCGCGCACCCTTGGGGTTGAAGCGGCAGGCCTGTATCAATCCTCGTGGACGCTCGGCGGGCTTTATGTCGCCTTTATCCTGCAGGCCATGGGCGCGGACTTCTATCCGCGCCTAACTGCGGTCGCGCACGACGATACAGAGTGCGGTCGGCTGGTCAACGAGCAGGCGCAGATCGGGCTG
>Ga0170475_122188575_pt1 | contig 10127 bp, 10 predicted proteins | sample Soicark_Litter_5_FD_111474 | JGI IMG/M metagenome (GOLD analysis project Ga0170475, IMG submission 111474) | Avena fatua rhizosphere microbial communities from Hopland, California, USA. Combined Assembly of 48 SPs | reverse complement strand
CTCTTGCATGCAAGGCTTTGGAAGAGCATCAATATCATTTGACGTTTGAATGGGCCGCTCAATGATCGGGCCTGCATTTTCTTCGAACCTTAAACCTAGTCCCATTGCTTCTGGAATAACAAGAATGTCAGAAAAGAGAATGGCAGCATCGACACCTAATTTTTTGAGAGGCAAAAGCGTTGTCTCTACTGCAATTTCTGGAGTATGCACCATTTCAAGAAAAGAATACTTCTGCCGCAAAGCCCGATATTCGGGCATATAGCGGCCAGCTTGTCTCATCAACCACACGGGCGGACGAGACTGATTTTTTAAGTTCAAAGCGTCAAGGAAGATACTTTTCATGCTTTAACCTTATAGAATGCGTTCTAAAATTGATTCTACGGTAAAGCCATATTCTACTGCCAATGCGCTTGCCGGAGCTGATGCTCCAAAGGTATCAATTGCAATAGGAATTCCATCGATTCCAATGTATTTATGCCATCCAAGTTCAACACCTGCTTCAATAGAGACACGTTTACCGAGATTTCCTCCTAAGACGCTTATCTTGTACTCATTGTCTTGCATTTCATAAAGTTCCCAGCAGGGCATAGAAATGACTCTTGAAGACTTTCCAATTTTTTCTAAGGCTTGGGCAACATCTAAAGCCAAGTGCAGCTCTGAGCCTGTTGCAATTAACGTAAAATCAGGTACAGGCGTCTTTTCTTTTTTAAGAATATAAGCGCCCCTTCCAAGACCATCGGCATAAGCTACTTTTGTCAACTCTAAATCTGGTAGATTTTGTCTGGAAAGAATAAGAGCTGTAGGCCCTTCATAGCGTAAAGCGGCAAGCCATGCCATTTTAACTTATTTTGATCCCCTGGCCTAATGACGTGAAGGTTTGGCATTGCCCTTAAAGCTGCCAGGTGTTCAATGGGTTGATGTGTGGGGCCATCTTCTCCTAAAAAAATTGAATCGTGAGTAAATTGATAAATCACTTGCTCTTTCATCAAAGAGCAAAGACGAATGGCATTGCGCATATAATCAGAAAAGGTCAGAAACGTTCCGATGAAAGGCGTAAAATAATCGGTTAAAGCAAGGCCTGAAGCCATTGCCGCCATAGCGAATTCCCGTACGCCGAATTTAATGTTTCTTCCGTCAAAATGTGATGAAGAGATGACAGAATACTTTTTTAGCAGCGTCAAATCAGAAGAAGATAAATCGGCAGATCCTCCAACAATCCAAGGCAGCCAATCTGCAAGGGCGCTGACAACTTCTTGAGAAGACTTACGGCTTGCAACAGGGGTTTTGATTTCCAAGCCATTTAAGCGCTCTTCTAAATCAGGAGGCAAAACCTTCTCATGCATCGTTTGAAGCTCTTTATACTTCTCGGAATTATCTTGATTCCATGCATGAAACAAAGTTTCCCATTTTTGGAACGCTTCTATATCCGAGACAAGCTTTTTTTGGAAAAAATCTTTCACTTGCTGAGGCACGAAAAAAGACTCTTCGGGCATACCTAGAGCTTTTTTTGTTTCCGCAACTTCTTCAACACCCAAAGGAGATCCATGAGCCTTACTTGTACCGGCTTTATGAGGCGAGCCTTTTCCAATAACAGTCTTTGCTATAATCAATCTCGGGCAGTGCTGGTTTAGGCGGGTTTTCTGAAGGACCTCTGCTACTTCATCTAAATTATTGCCATCAATTTCAAAAACTTCCCATCCATAAGCTTGATAGCGTAGTTTTGTATCTTCAGAACAGCAATCGCTTAACGGCCCGTCTAAAGAGACATGATTTGAATCGTAAATGGCAATCAGGTTATCAAGCTTCAAGTGTCCAGCAAGCGAGGATGCTTCTGAAGAGCAGCCTTCCATAACGCAACCGTCGCCCATTAAGACATAGACTTTGTTATCGATGATTTTTTGCTCGGGCGTATTAAAACGTGCCGCAAGCATTTTCAGTCCAAGTGCCATACCTACAGCATTTCCTACCCCTTGACCAAGAGGGCCAGTCGTTGTTTCAACACCTTCTGTTTCTCGATATTCAGGATGTCCGGGAGTGATGGAATGTAACTGTCGGAAATTTTTGATATCTTGAAGCGAGACATTAAAGCCCGAAAGAAAAAGACAAGAATATAGCCACATCGAACCGTGTCCGGCAGATAAAACAAAACGGTCACGGTTAATCCAATGAGGGTCTTTAGGATTGTGGCAAAGTAAAACTCCGTAAAGATAAGCGCCAAGCTCTGCACAGCCCATGGGCAATCCGGGATGTCCGGATTCGGCCTTCTGGACAGCATCCATTGATAAACCTCGAATGGTATTGGCAGTTTTTTCAAGTACTGCTTTGAGCTCGGGATCCAATTTTTTGTGGGAATCGTTAAGATTGTCTTTATCCATAGAATTATTCTTGCCTTTATAACGTTAAGATATAAAAAGACAGAATTTAACTGACGGATAGCCAAACAATCAAGAAAAAAGGACAAAAACAAAGCCACTTTCCGGGACTTGAAGAGTTGCATCGAATTTAAATCCATGCTGCCCACAAACTATCTTGTAGGAAATCAAGTCGTGAAAAGTGGCTTAAAGCTAAAAGGAATGAATTATTGAATCCATGCCCTCTGCAAACTTCTATTATTTTTTGAAACCTTGCTCCCGATCTCTACGAGAATCTCCTTGTTCTCTAGATTGACCGCCGCGATCTTTACCAGACTGGTCGACATTCATTGTAATCGGCTTAGCCTCACCAAATGTCGTCGCTGTAAAAATGTGGACATTGTACCCTTTAAGCTCGAGCTGAGTCATCAATTCTGCACGATAGTGCTGCTGCAATAGCGTTTGGGCTGCTTGTGTTAAATTTTCAAAGCGAACATTAAATTCATTTTTTGCATTTTCAAAAGAGGTCACTATAAGCCTTGAACCTTCAAATACAGGGGGATATTTCAACTCGACTGTGGTGTCTGTATCAGTTCCTTTTTGTGCCACTGTTATGGTATCGGCAAGTTTGTCAATCAAACTTTGAAGATCAGGACTAATCGGTTCTGCCCTTTGAACAGCCTTATCTGTTGCGTTGCCAATCGTTTCAATAGGAGAATGAATTTGAAAGAGGTTAATTCGAGAAGCTTCCGAATCTTGATTTCCAAAAGATGTGCTAATGTAATTTCTCTTTGCAGGTTTTGTCTCTTTAGAGACATCTTTTATTTCACCTTCAGAAAGACTCCTAACAGCTTTTTCCGAATCAACAATAGATTTTTTACCTAGAGAAGCTACATTTTCATTGCCTTCTTGAGGACGTTTTAAGTTTTCTGTTTTATCGAGAGGTTGAGCATTTGAGGCTTGTTTTTCTAAGTCTTTGAAAGCTTGGCTATCTTCTTTTAAAGGGACTACGCCTTCTGGTTTGTTTATTTCACTTGAAAAGCCTTCATCTTTTACTTTTCCAGATTGAGACTCAGGTACTTTTCCTTTGTAAAGATCTGCAAAATCTGTGTTTCTTGAAGTTTTTCCTTCCTCGTCACTGCCAAAGGCATTATCTGAGGAACCTTTTTTACCCTTATCTTCTTTGACCGATAAATCGTCAAAAATCTCTTGGGTATTTTCTTGTTTAGCGACTTTAGAATCGGCTTCTAAAAAAGATTTTGGCGATTTAACTTTTTCAGTATCTTTTGCAAAAAAATTGACGGGTTGAGACACATCTTTACTATCAGCAATAAGCGATTCCGGTACTTCTTTTTTCCCTGACTGTAAAGAAGCTAATGTAAGTAAAGTTTTATCGTCTTTGGCTCCTTGAGGAAGATCGGAAAGTCTATGGCCTTCTCCATCTTCTCTCTCATCTACTGCTTGCATATCACTTTCTTTTTCTTCGCCAGCATCTTTCTTAGACAATATGTTCTTAAAATTTTTCATCCCGCTAGGAGAACCTGAAGGCTTTGAGGACCTGTCAGATTTATAAAAGCTATCCTTGGCAGGAGTGAACTTAATTGGGGATGTAGTATTATCATTCATAAATTTAATTAAACTCCCTTAGGCTTTCTTATTACAAAACCTATTAAAAATTATCTGCTCCGCCTTTTGTGGGTGGCATAAGATATAGATCCTAACTCGTCTTCTTCCCTTGCTTGAATAATTTCTTCTTCTTTTCTCATTTCTTTGAGCCAGTCTATCTTATGGTTTTCTAATTTATCAACTTCTTGCCTCTTAATTTTTAGCTCTTGAATGGCAGCTTCAAGTGCCTTCTTAGCAGTTTCTACATGTTCTTCTTGGTCTTTAACCTTCTTATCTTCTGCTTTAAGCTTATCTTTTGCGACATTGAGATAAGCTTTCATTTGCTGCACCTTATCCGATGTAGTGCCATGATCCAACTCATAACGGAGCTGAGCCAATTTACTTGCCAAGTGCTCTTTGGCCTTGTCGCGCTCTTTTTCAAATTCGGCAAGCTTTTCCTTTTCTTTTTCTAACGCTTGTTCTTTTTGCCTAACGACTTTTTCCTGTTCTTCTACGCGTTTCTTCTTAACCATGATCACAGAATCAAGTGGGTAACTTATGCGTTTTGCCATAACATGCGCCTTTCAACTTATTTAAACATGGAGCGTAAAAGCTGTACTGTCTCTTGAAAAGAGCACTTTTCATCAACTCCTTGCTTTAAAAATTTGTTAACTTTGTCGATATTATCTATGGCAAAGTCTCCCATTTTATCCGATCCGCGCTTGTATTCCCCTATTTTTATCAGTAGTTCGTTCTTACGGTAATTGGCAAGTACCTCCCTCAACTTTCCTACATTCATCAAGTGCTCTTTAGGAACAATAGAGGGCATGACCCGGCTTGCAGACGAAAGGACATCTATTGCCGGATAATGAAACTGCCTTGCAAGCTCGCTTGACAAGATGATGTGACCGTCTAAGATCGATCGAACCTCATCTGCCACAGGCTCGTTCATGTCATCGCCGGCAACTAAGATCGTATAAAACGCTGTAATCGACCCTTTTTCAGAGTTACCAGCTCTTTCTAAGAGCTTTGGAAGCGTTGAAAAGACGGAAGGGGTATAACCCGCTCTTGCAGGGGGCTCGCCTGCTGCAAGCCCAATTTCTCTTAAAGCCCTCGCAAAGCGAGTGACAGAGTCCATCATCAGGATAACTTTTTTACCCTGATCTCTGAAATATTCTGCTATCGCTGTACCAACGTAGGCTGCGTTTAACCTGAGCTGCGACGCCTGATCAGATGTGGAAATAACCAAAACTGAACGGGCCAGTCCCTCTGGCCCTAAATCTTTTTCAATGAAATCCCGAAGCTCTCGTCCCCTTTCTCCAATAAGGCTTATGACATTTACATCGGCAACTGCATTTCTCGCAATCATGCCAAGAAGAGTAGATTTACCACCGCCTGCAGCAGCAAAAATTCCAACCCTTTGGCCAAGGCCGGTCGTCAAAACACCATCGATTGCTCGAACACCAACTGAAATGGGCTCTACAATACGCTGTCTTTTTAATGGATCGGGGGCTGATTGAATGACAGGGTAGATTTCATGGACATCCAAGGGGCCTTTCGTCTGCTCATCAAGCGGCTCGCCCAGTCCATTCAAAACTCTGCCGAGAAGCTTAGGACCGACTTTAATATGAAGGGGAAGATGTGTCGGAATCACTTCAGATGATGGACCGATACCGGTCATTTCGCCAAGAGGCGAAAGCAACACTTCATCTCGAGTAAAGCCCACAACTTCTGTAAGGAGTGGGGCTCCTTGCCTTTTTACAAGACACACTTCCCCAATTTTAACTTGAGGCACAATTGCCTTGATCAACATCCCAACAATTTCTGTGATGCGGCCGTTGATCTGAGTCAATTCTAGCTCTTCTAAGGTACCCAGCATTTCATCAAACTCATCTCTACTCATAGATCATACCTTAAAGAGTTACAGTTACACTTGAACGTTCATAATCGTTTTTGTCGATTCTAATGCTTTTCCAAGCAAACCAGTAAAAAGCTCTACTTCCTGTTGTAAAAATCCAACTTTTACTTGCATAAGAAGCATCGTTGCTGGAGATAGATCTTGACTATTCTCATGCATGTTGCGCAAATTGCCTGCCAAAGATTCAAGTTGTGATTGGCTCTTTGTCAGCATCCCTAAAAAGCGGTCAATTGGATTTGTGCTTGTAGGAGCTTGCTGAGGTTGAATGTATTCGATTCCAGCCCTAGAAAGAGCTACTTTTAAACTTTCATCCATGTGAGAGAGCTTATTACGAAGCACTCCCTGCATAGATTCTTTGATTTGAAGGTCAGGTGCGCTAAGTTTTTTCTTTAAATTTTCCATGTCATTAATGACACCTTCGGCCTTGGCTATTAGCTGCTCAGGATTCAGGCGTCCGACTTGATCTACTTTGCGATTCATCGCAGACACTTCATCAATCAAAGACGTCTTAGAAGAATCGATTTTACGTCCTCCAGTGACTTCCATTTCTTTAGGATCTGGAAGACCCAAGGCAGCATCAAATCGTTCTTTATTGGGCGGTAAGCGTTCTTCCGACTGAGAAATAGCCTCAGCTGGAGACTTCTTACCGGTTTTATCGATCTTGTCGATTTTTTTCTATTTTGTCTTCATCCAATAGTGACATAAAATTTAGATCCCTTGGATTAAGTATGTTTATTAGACAGCTTTCATATAATACTTCTTGAAAGCTTAAAGTCTGTTACAGCCGAATTTAAAAATGAAACGAATTGTGCGTGTCCGTTGTTATTAACTTATCTTCTACTAAAGGATTTAGATAAGTTTTAACACTCTCACCATGAAATTTGATATCTAAAGAGAAAAAGCTCTCTTACGGCTATCTTTTAGAGAACCTCTTCCTTTTTGACAGCGTCAGCTTCTGCTTGTCCCTTTTTTTCAGCTTCGCTATCTTCCGGGGAACTAAAGAAGGGAGATTTCATCTTTTTAAGATCTTTCTCAGCCCATTCTAAAGAAATTTCCCCCAAGGACTTAATGGTTGGATCATCAGTTTTTGCGATGATTTCTTTTATGATTTTTTCACCTTCTGCACGCTTTGATTTATTAAGCAGCATACAAATTGCAAAAAATGTCTTAGCAAGGTGATTTTCAGGCTCTTTCTGAAGAACTCCTTCGAAAATTCTTGAGGCTTCTTTAATATCTAACTTATTTAAAGAGATATAACCGAGTCCAATTTGCGGAGCTACTGAATCGGGGTTAATTGTCTCTGCTGCATGAAAGATACGTGTTGCACTTGTTTCGTCGAGTTGTTTGACTGCTACAAAACCTGCTTCTATCAATAATCGAAAGTCTTCGCGTAAATCACTGATCGTCAATTTTTCCATGCTATCCATCCTATTAGGTATGTAAGAAATCAGCCTTAAAATCTGTTTTTTGTGAAAAACTCTTGCCGTTACAAAAGTTTAAACTTAAAAACAAGTTCGTGTTTAAAAACTCTTTAACGACAAGAGTTTTTCACAAAAACCAGGCATTAATCCAACTTGCAGCTGCATGATGCTAGAATCCCTTTTTAAAGTCTGCTAACTTATAATGCCTTTAGGGCTTTTTTTGTCTTTAAACTTTATTTCCAGGTTCTAATAAGGACACAAGACTGCAAGTTGGCCTTCTTAACAAAGTTAAGAAGAATCAAAAGATGGCTTCAAAACCCCGAAAATAATCTCTTAAGGAAGAGCCTAACAATCAGCGAACTGACTACTAAATACTCTATAAAGATCACTTTTAAAAGGTTTTGAGCCACCCTAATATTACCCTTTAATGTTTTGGGCCATTCTTGTTATCGCAGAGTTTGAAGCAGAAACTACAGCTGTCGACATTTCAGAAAGTTGTGATAAGTGGTTCATGATCATCTGCATTTCAAACATATCACCAATACTGATGGCGCTTCTGCGGTTTTTAATTTGCAGCAATTTTACTTTAGCGCTTATAGTCGCATCTTGGATAATGCTAAATAAGTTCTTAACACTAAAACCTGACTGGATATTACTACCATCGAATTTCGGAAAAGTCATAATGCCTCTCTTATTTTTATAAGATTGTTGTTACATCTAATTCGGGGAAGAAATTACATTTCTTTTGTCAAGGCTTTTCTTCGCCTGCTACTCCGAATTTATGCTCTATTTTTATTAAACTACTTTCCTTTTGGGGGCTCATCTTAAGAGTTCTTGGTAAATCTTTTACCGCCCTCAAAAAGGACTAATCCATCCCTTTAATTTCTAAACACGGTTTTTTTACTTTGGTGTAAACCGTGAAATCACTTTGAGTAAAGAAACGTATCCGTGGAGCGCAACGCCAAACTTGTCAAAATCTTCTTTGTCGCCGCCGCCGCGAAGTACTTCCTTGATGGCTTGAACCCTGCCTTCGATTTTCTTCTTAAGTTCCTGATACTTCTGCATTTTCTTCAGGTCTTTTTCCAAATCGAAAGTAAACTCTTGTCCCTTTTTCTTTTTCTGATTCTCTAGTCCGTACATATCTGAACCCCCTGTCAATCACCTATTTCTCTATTTTTAGTTTAACATAGAGCTTATAAACGCACAATAATTTAGTAAATTGTTTTTACAATTATTTTCCAAAATCAATTCTATACTGTACATTATCTTTTTCTAGAAAGATTGCATTCCTTTTTACAGACTTGATTAGCATGCCATCAAGCTCATCTCCCATAGATAAGATACGACCATTAATAACTACACTGTAGTTATTCCCTTTAAGTGAAAAACCTGTCACCTCATACTTATCTGAAATATTGATCATAGCTTGGTCAGGAGCCGTTTCTTTGACTTGGTTTTTGATGTCTCGCACTCCAGTCATTTTTCTCATTTCTTCAATGGCTTTTTTCAAATCCTCAAGCTTGTTGTGAGCAACACCTCCGGTAAGAATCAAATCATTTCCCGTCATTTGCACGCCAATACTTCCTAAATCTGCTTGCTGAAGGATATTGAGCGCTGCATTAATTTCATCTTCTTGTACGATAATGCGATTTTCCAACATGTCAAAATAAGCAAAGTTGTTTGCCAAATAATCAGATAGCTTTTCAGCTTCTTTACGTGTTTGTAAAGACCCGGTGGCAACGAATTTGCCAGCACTAGGCGAGTGAATGCTAATACCGCGCCAATCAGGATTTTCTGAAAGGGCCTGATTAATGTTTTGCCAGCTATACTCATCAATGATCACGCTCCTATCATCGATTTCTTTGATAAAATGCATACCTTGAAGACTATAGAGTAAGTGCTGTCTATCAACCGGCGTTAACACATGCCCTATAAGCTGCAGCACACCGGTAGATTTGTTGTAATAGGCTTTGATCGCAGGAAAAGGCACTAAAATATCGTCGATGACTTTTGCAGCGTCTACCTGCTCTTCTGCAACAACTGGGTTGCTTCTGAAAAGCGTCGCGGTTCCTAGACCAACAATAATAAAAAGGCCAGTAACAATACCAATGACAATAAAAGCTCCCATCGCATGGGCTGTTTTTTCTGAGGGCTTGGAATCATTAAACTTAAGCTCTTGAGGCTCTGGGACTTTTTCTGGGAGTGGCTCATTGGACTCGTGCACTTTAGCTTCACTAGCTTTGGATTCTTCTTTCTGAAGAACTTTCACTATTGCGGGAAGCAAAGGAGAGATAATCGTGTGCATTTCTCCTTCACGGTCATAGACCGTAAAGGCTGTCGTGCCTACACTTACAACTGCATTGGGAGCAAGTTTTTTCTTTGTTTTAACCTGCTCGCCGTCAACTGTTGTTCCATTTCTACTTTTTAAATCTTCAATGGAAAGATCATCGTTTTTGTCTACGCTAATACGACAGTGCTGGCGAGAGACGCTTGTATCATAAAAAACGATATCGCAAGAATTTGGATCCGTTCCAACGACATACGCAGATCCCGTATGCATGGAGAATTCTGCCCCGTTATTGGGCCCTGCGATGACTTTTAATAACCAACGGCCTGTGTCGACAAGGTCAAAATTGATCTTTGCTAAAGATTGCTTATCGTTATCATCTTCATCAAAAATAGTGTCAGTCGAATCTTCTTTTTCCATAATAGCCATTAATTTAATTTAAGATACATACCGCAATATTATTATCATAACAAACAAACACTATGTAGTGCAAGACGTGTGCCAATCAGATAAATGACACCTTCAGTCTTTATTTTGTCTCAAAT
>Ga0170475_128105855_pt1 | contig 10130 bp, 1 predicted proteins | sample Soicark_Litter_5_FD_111474 | JGI IMG/M metagenome (GOLD analysis project Ga0170475, IMG submission 111474) | Avena fatua rhizosphere microbial communities from Hopland, California, USA. Combined Assembly of 48 SPs | reverse complement strand
TTCTTTCGCTTTAGAAATTAAAGGAAAAAAAAAAAAATTAAAATTTAATAATAAAAAAGCAAAAAAATTTTTCTTTTAAAAAAGTAAAATAAAATATTCTTCGAGAGTGGTTTTCGCCCATAAAATAAAATATTATAATATTTCCGCCAAAAACAGAAAGTCTTTTCCTTCCCCCGACACAATATCTTTATCGACTACCCCTAACCCTTTATATTTAATATTAACACTTCATCTTAATGGAACAAGAAATAACATATAATCCTACGATAACAGAACTTACAGAAGAAGAAACTAATGGAGAAATATTACAAAATGGTGTCTTAGAAGAAGTAATAACTGTGGACCAAGAGTTCACTGAAAAGCAAAAGGTATTTCAAGAAACGATAAGTACTTTACAAAAAAACTTGGAACAACCTACTACCACTATCGGCGACCCTCTCGAAGAATACTTTAAAACTATTAAAGTTTTATCGTCTTGGATGAAAGATATTGTTAATTCAACTTTATCTTCTTCCGCTTTTTTACCGTTAAATACTACTGTCGTAACTGATCTTGATATTATAAATTCTTTTGAAGAAGCTTTATCAAAAATAGAAATTGATATAATAAGTCATAAACAAAATGAATATAACCAACTTTCTTCGTTTTCAACAACAACGAATTCCCAGATATTTCTCACCTTTGATTCGTTATGGAAAAATTTTAATTCTTTATTAGAGTTAGGAAAATTAAAATTACAAGAATTAAAATGGGTAATAGAATTAAGTTCAAAAGTTGAACAAGTTGAAGTTGAAATTAAAAAAGTTGAAGCAATGTTAGAAGGTGTTGAGGAATCTAGAAAGAAACATCTTGATGATGATGATGGCGGCAATTTAATTTCTAATTCTAGTCCTCAAGGTAGCAATAATAGTATAAATTTTGAATCATCAAGTGACATCACAGTGACTGGTATTGTCTTTTCATCATCGCTATTGGATGAATGGTATACAAAAGTTGTCGCAGTTGAAGAATTAGTTCAAGATGTAAACGCTAAAGTTAAAGAAGTTACGGACGTTCTTCATCATGAAAGATTTCGTTCTCCAAAAGATTTATTTGATCATATTAATCATATTATTAATAATAATGTGCCCGAATTAAGAAGTAAAATCGTTGCTACAAAACAAGCCTTAGCTCATGATCGTCGTATTGCAAGATGGTTTGATGGTGCTAACGATGCTGATAGATTAATTCTTGATACTTTGAATCGGGTAAAACAATTAGAAGTTCCGGATTTTATTAATAAACGTGAATGGATTGAAGAGGAACAAAATCTTGTATCTATAATTGATGATAGAAAGAAGATCTTAGAAGCGGTTCATTCGGATTCTCTACAATTTAAATTTGATAAAGTTGATGATCTTGATAGAAAAGCAAATGATATTATAGCTGCCATAAAAGATTCAAGTGATGCCGACGATCAAACTGTCGTTGAATTAATGACAAAACAATTAAGAAATCTCAATGAACGACTTACCAAATTAACTGATTTTATTACCCTCCTTTCATCACAAACTACTACTGACCGATATTCTATAGTATTAAAATTACTCGCTTCGATGGAAGAAATGCGTAATCATATGGCTCAAATAAGGAGGACACTAATTGAACATAATGATGCTGATTTGGTCATGGGCGATGTTAGAGATGTAGAATCTCAAATAACTGAATTTAAGAGTCAACTTTTAAATGATGATTCTGCTCTTGCAAAAGCCTTAAAGCAAAAACATGCTAAATTACTACTTACAATTCAAAATATACGTGTTGCTTTGGCTGAAAATAAACTTCAAATGGCTGCTTATTTAAGTCCTTCGTCTCCAACTTCTCCAACTTCCGCTGGTTCTGAGTTTGATCGATTAAGAGTTACTATTCAAGATAATTTAGAATCTTTTAACGTACGTTTAATTTCTCCTCCAACTTATATGATTGATACCGATAATGAAAATGAAGAACCTGAACGTATGCACGGTCTTACTTGTAATGATGATCATGTTACTGAAATTACTGAACGCTATTCCAATATTGAATCTGAATTAACTTCTTTTGAAAGAACTTTATGGGTTGAATTTTGGTTAAAAAGTGATCCCGCGAAAAGATTACGTGGTGAAGAAGTTATTAAATTAATTGATGATTTGGAGAAAAAATTTGCTGAAGTTAAAAATCTTATGGAAGATAGGAAAAAAGATCTTAATGTTATAAAAGAAGGGAGAGAATTTGCAAAAGGTATTAATGCTATACGTGATCAACTTGATATAGTAAAAGGTAAAATGAGAAGAGGTGATACAACAACCGATACTTCTTTACAAGAATTGGATGCTCATATGGTTGATGCTCAGGAGTTAATTAAATCACTAAAAACTTCTTATAGCCATTTATTATCCTCTGAAACTGAAGATAAAAAATATAAGGAAGCTTTTGATGAACAACTTAACCAATATAATCTTGTAATGGGTTGGGTTGATGAAGTTCGTGTATGGTTTAAAGAAGCTATTCGTATACGTGGTTGGGTGAACGAACGTGTAGACATTTTATTAAATGTACCTAAGGTCGATCCTTTTCAAGAAGGTGGAGCTCCTGCTGCTCAAGAACAAGTTGATGAATGGCAAAGAGAACATGAAGAATTAGAAAGAGAAGTTGAAAAATTTGATTCTGAAGACGTTACTCGTTTAAGAGCTCATGTTAAAGGGATGGTAGGAGGTGGTAACCAAATGGCTGCTGATGAGATGTCTCCCGCTGACACTATGACAATCGGAATTACCTTCGAAACTTTAAAAATTCTTGATCAATTACTTGGAAAACTTAGAAATCGTGAAAATGAATTGGCTCTTTTATCTTTACGTGTACAATGGGAACGTGAATACGGTGTTGCGATGAATTTTTGGAATAGATTAATTGATGAAATTAACGAGTTCGTTATTAATCGTGGTAGATGGAAGTCTCCAATTTCTTCTGAAGGTGAAGATGGTTGGTTTGTTAATGAGACTCAACTTAGTCAGCGTGATGTTACTTCTGAATTACAAAAAATCAATCAAAATTTATTAGATTATATACAAAATACAATACCTTCTACAACTGAAAGTTTCGATGATTTATTTAATACTTCTCAAACAGAAATACCCGAACATTTAATTGAAAGACAAGAAAACATCGAAGAAAGGGATAAAACATATTTGGAAGAATACTATAATTTCGCTAATGATGTTTTAACTCAGCGAAAGCAAGTTATTGATTATTCTAATGAAACAAAATCATCTTATATTGATGGGGCTAAGTTAAGGGATGAGTTAATTATTGAAGAATCGAATCCGCGTGGTGGTTCTATTGAAAAGAAATTTATCGCCCGTGTAATTGAACTTAATCAACGTATCGAAAAATCTTGGAATTCAATGGCTCAAAAAATTCATTATCCCGATCATGAAAAACATGATGAATCAGAAAATGAAGTAGTAAGACAAACAGTTGTAGCTTATAATGAAAGATTAAAAGTATTGCTTGCAGAAACCAATGAATCTTTGAAAAATTATCAACGTGCTCTTAAATTTGTAGAATTAGCTAACGAATATAAAAAAGAAGCTGATCGTTTAGAAGATTGGATAGCTAAAAAGGATGATTTTATAAATAAACGTAAATTTGACGTTTTCCAAGAACCTTGTAAATTCACTTCTCAAGATATTGACGATTATGTTTCTGGAAATTCCCAAATAGTTGTTGATATACATGATTTCGATGAAGAAGAACTTAAAGTTTTACATCAAAAAGTTGCAACTTTAATTTCCGATGTTAAAGCTGTTGGGACAAAATGTGTCAACACTGATGAGTTGGAAAATATAATGAAAAATCTTGATGACAAACTTAAAGGGCTTCGTGAGGATCTTCAAATTTTACAATCTCGAGAACCTGATGAAGTTGATGCTGCTAAAAAACGTCTCATCTGGGAGGATTCTCTTAAAGAATCAAATAATTTTGTTAACTTTACAACAAAAGAATCAAAAGAATTTATTGTTTCAAAGGCGTCATGGAATCCTAAAACTCCAGAAGATACTTCCGCACATGAAATTCTTGATCAAGAATATTCTGCTCTTGAAGGAAAGGTTAAAGATTATGTATCTAAAGAGATTATTGAAAACAAATCAAATTATGAAGCATTCATCGATGCTAGTGAAAAATTAACTGATAAGGATCGTCGTAATTATATTGAAGCTCGTCAATCTAAACTTGAATCAAATATTGATAAACTTAATGAATATAGTACATTTGCTCATGATCTTTTGGAACAACGTGCTGCTGTTGTTGATTATATGTTTGAAGCAACAAAAATGGATATTGAGGCAGCTGAAATTAAGAAAAACCTTATTGAAGCTGAGAAAAATGTATCCAAAGGTCCAAGTGAAATCGATTTTGAAACACAGCTAAAAGATTTTAGCCAAAATGTAACTACTTTATGGGACGAACGTGGTTCAAAATTACCTTATCCTACAAGTTCTGTAATAGATGAAGTGAAAATTACAAAAAATACTGTTATAGAAAAAATTGCAAAAAAACGTTTATCTTCATTGGAATCTGCAGGAGAAGAATTAGATAAATTACATGAAAAGTATCAAACCTCCTTAGCGCTTCAACAACGAGCCAATGAATGTTTGAAAAATTCTTCTCGTTTACAAGATTTGATCGCAGTAAGACTAGAGAAGCTTGAAGAAGGCAAAATCGATCCTCTTGCTGAACAATGCCCTTGGAATGAGTCTGAAGTTCAAAAAATGCAAGAAGAACATGAAGTCTTCCTTAGAGAAAATACAAAAATTGATGTTGAAGATATAAGTCAAGTTCGTCGTAATTTTGAAACTTTATTTGAAGATATCAAAAAAGCTAATTGTAAAAGTGTTGATCAAAAACTACTCCGTGAAGCATTGGAAAATCTCAATAAAAATTTTGGAGAACTTCAGTCAATGTCTTCTTCACGCCAATTGGATCTTTCTGTATTACAAAGTCGTGCTAAATGGGAAGATCAATTTAGTCCTTGTTCAAATTCGATTGGTGAATTAACTAATCAAGTTAATGAATTTATTTCAGATAAGGCAAGATGGTCATCAGAGAAAGCCAATCCAGAAACCGATATACATCAAGAATTTGCTGATTTAAAACAAACGGTTTTAGAATTTGAAGAAAAACCTTTAGCTTCAACCAAATTAGCATATAATGATATGATATCATCTATCAATACTTATTTATCAAAGCAACCTCCTAAACATATTTCCGATCGGCAACTTGACTTTGTAAAACGTTTCGATTATCTTACCGAACGTGTGGATTTAAGTAAACAAGTTTTGGATCAGAGAGATGCTGTGAATACATATCTTAATCAAGCAAATTTTGTAGAAAAGGAAGGTGAATCATTAAAAGAACAATTGAAATCTGCTGAAGAAAATGGGGAGGTAGATCCTAGCTTTACCGATAAGCTTGCAACCTTTAAAGATTACCTGGATAGTTTGAAAAAAGATTTTGCGGATAAAATTGCCTATCCAAAAGATTCAATATCTACTGGCGATGTCAATGCACCAATAAAACAGGTAATCGATACTCGTATGGAAGACCTTGCTAATCTTTCTAAGGAACTTGATGAGTTATTAAAATCTTATCAAGATACAATGAAGCTTTCGGAAGAACTCGAAAATGCACTTTCAAATTGCAAACAACTCGTAGATGAACGCGATAATTTCATTTTCGATAAAGCATCATGGCAAACTCAAGAAGATCCTATAGATAAACGTACTGTAGATTCAGTTATTAAAGATTTGTTGGTTGAATTAGATGATCATAATAAGAAAATTGCTGAGTTTGATAAAAATACTGTTAAGCCTGTTAATAATAAAGTTGATAATTACGAAAAAATTATAACTGTAAAAGAAAAAAGGGTACCGGAACATATAGAAAAGAGACATAAAAAATTGAGTGAATTTCTTCATGAATTGGATGCATTAGATAAATATGCTAGAGATGTAATTGATCAACGAAAAGCTATTATGGATTATATGACAGATGGTGCTCGGTTGGAAAAAGAAGCAGAACAAATTCAACAGATTCTCTTATCTAATGAACCAAGTTCACCTGGTGGAGAAGGAAATACTGTCTCCAATGCAGTTAATAGTTTTGCAGATCGAGTTCAAGATTTATGTGATGTCATTGCCTCACGAATCGAATATCCCACGTTTTCAACACAAAATGATGAAAAAGATCGAGTTAGACGCATAGAAGATAGCAATAATCTTATAAGAGAAGCTGTTAACGCTCAAAATGAATCACTTAAATCTTTGGCAAATAGTTTGAAAGAACTTTTAGAAACGCATCAAAATGTATTGCGTCGTAAGAAGATGATCGAATCTTATATAAATCAAGCTGACGACGTTTCTTCATGGATTCAACCTAAATCGGATACTTTAAGAAGTATTCTTAATAATGAAACTTTAGGAGAATTATCAAAAGATGAAATTCATGATCTAGTTGGTGAAGTTGATGGTATAGAAGCTGCACGTCAAGCATATAATAGTACTTTTCGTTTCGCTAAAAGTTTAGCAAATAAATTAATTGAAGAAATGATAAATGAAATTGAACAAGGCAGCGACGATACTGAAGATGTCAAAGCTGATCTTGAACTTGTTCAAGCTAAACTAGAAGAAATTGACACATTATGGGGAGAGTTACAATCTGATGTATCTAAAGCAAAGAACAGATTGGATCAAGCTCTTCAAGTTGTCGATTTCAAGGAAAAAGCAAATGAAGTTTTAAATAAGGTTAACGATATATCTAACATAATGTCAAATACTCCAGTTGAAGACATTACAAATGCTGATATAAAAGATTGGCAGATCAAATTAAACAATTTAGAACAGGCAGAACTTTTCTCTTTAATAAAGCTTCATGACTTAGTTCAAGAAAATTTGAAGGAAAATTATGGTGCTCTTAGTGATAAGGAATCAAGAGAACTTGAAGACCTTTTAAGAAACATTGCTAATGCTATTGGAGCTTTAAAAACTTTGATGAATAATAAGATTGATGAAGCTGAAGCATATCAATCATCACAAATTGCTAACGCTTATATGAATCGTGTTAGTGATTTACAAAGATGGATTGATGACTCCATAGCAGCGTTTGCAGATTCTAAACCTAAACATGGTATTATGGTGGGAAATTCTGATGATCTTAATAAAAATAATTTCAATGAACTAACATCGGTTTATGAAGCATTCATAAAAGAATTACCTGATCGTGTAGATCAGCTTGAAAGTATTAGAGTAGAATTCAATGAAATATCATTAAAGGAGGGAATACGTGAATTACAGGATATCTTAAAATGGCAATCAAACCTTGATCAATCATGGGACAAATTAGATTTAGCTACAGGAGAATTTAAAGATTTTATTAGGAAAACTACAGATTGGTATTATCGACATGGGTCCATATATCATGTTGAAAATGATATTCTGGGAGGATTGGAAGAACGTATTAATGGATTAGGCAGTATAGGTTATGATAATCTAGAAGCTGAAGTTAAAGAATTAGACGAAAAAATCAAAAAAGCTAAATTAATGCTTGAAGATGCTAAACTTAAAGCAAGTCATATAGTTGATGATCCTGATGACTTAATTGATTCAACGAATCGCGAAAACTTTGATGATCATTATAACGAAACGACTAATCGTCTAAATGAATTATCAACATCATTCCAAGTTGCTCTTACCGCAGCCCATAATGCTTCATTATTAGCAGCTTTCCATGCAGATGCAAATCGCATAATATCAAATTGTTATGAAGGAACTGCTATAGTAAAATCAAGACATGAAGATCTTGAAAATAGTGGTTATTATGCTCTTGAAGTTGATGCTCTTGGAATAATAATAAGAGATGCTATTGATGGATATTCAGAAAGTGAAGAAAAGTTGAACAAATATGGTCAACAAGTAAACGTTGATTTGAAAAAAGAGGCAGATAAACTAATTGAATTAAATCCTGAAGCCAATAAGACTCGTATATTGAATATTTTCAGTAAAGCTACAGCAGCTTTAGAACAATTTTCTGACGCTGTTGCTCTTGAGCGTCGTGAAATTGAACTTTCAAGAAGAGTTCATAGTCATGCTAAAACCGCCCATGATATCAAGAATTGGATAGGTTCTTGTAAAATGGCAGTTTTAAATATTCAAGCTGGCATACTTGATCAAGAAGAAGAAATAATAGATTTAGAAGAAAAAGTTGCCAATTTTCAAAGTTTTATTGATCAATTCAAAGATAAAAGTCACCGAGTTCTTATACCGGAAGCTGATAGTGCTGAAATTGATGCACCCCAACCAGAAGAAATCAATCCTAAAATTAAAGATTCTATACAAACACGAACAAATCGTGTGCTAGAAGATTGGTATGGTCTTAAAGATTTGTTAGCACATTTAAGAACAAGTCTGAATGCTTCAAAGGAAAGTCAAGAAGTTTCGCGTGCTATTAAAGAGATATTCGTTGCTATTGGCCAAGTTAAAGATAGAGTTTTAAACATAGAGTCATTTATCACTGGTGAAGGTGTTCCAAGATTACCTACAAAAGATGATGTAGAAGGGGGAGAACGAGAACTTGATGAAATTCAAGCTGAAGTTGATCATATACTTGGACCGAGAATCGAAGCTTTAGACGAAATGATAAACAATTTAACAGAAAACGATTCAGGATATGTACAACAACGTCATGGAATTGCTGAAGCACTAACTAACCTTGCGAGTATAATAGATACTAAGAGAACTCAACTTAGGGAAGCACATAATTTGGCATTGTTTGGTACTAAAGCTGATGAAATGAATGCTTTAATGAGTTCTTTACTTGAAGTTGTTGATCTTGCAACTACAACAATGGACGGCTCTCCACTTTCGTCATTACAAGCAATTGAATTACAATCACGTTCTATTGAACTAGAGACCAAATATGATTATTATTGTCCTAAAATACATCAAAAATTCGAAGAATGTAAACGCCTTGCAGAAGATTTAAAAGAGGATTGGCGTGTTGAAGATCGTTTGGGTATACTGAAAGAACAATGGTCAGAATTAATTGAAGTCGCTAATGCCAAGAAAGATGAATTAAAACGATTACTATCTGGTCAAAAACCAAAGACAAGGCATGGTCGTTCGAATTCACAAATTATATCAGTTCGCAACAGGAGAGGCGTTGTTTCACCAGGTGTATCTCCATCACGAAATCCTATGTACCGACCGCGTACCGCATCCGCAACTCCTACGCGTCTAACACCAAGTCCAACACCAGGCTTACCAGGTTCACCACGACGTCCACCAATAAGACTTTTACCACATAACGTTAACAATTATATTCCAGATCCTAAAGATCAACTTGACGTTGAAGTAGCGAGGATAATAAATGCTTGTCCTGTAAAAATCAAAGTTTCCATGGTTGAAGGAGAATCAGGAAAATATATGTTTGGAGAGGTTGAACCAAAACTTTGTTATTGTCGAATATTGCGAAGTCGCATGGTTATGGTTCGAGTCGGCGGGGGATGGGCAGAACTTTCAAAATTCCTTGTCGATAACAATGATGTCACTCTCCAATTCATTCTGCCACAACAGAACACGCTAACCTGGAACAAAAATACATCCCCAAAGCCCGATCTTTTGTCGGACCTGACGAAGCAGACCCAACAGTCGGAAGAAATGAAGCCCCTCCAAGTACCAGTATTTATGAGAAGGACATCACGAAAAGATACGATTATCGAATCGAAAGGCCAGAAGACAACACTTCCATGGCGTTGAAACAAATGAAATATGTAAGAAAAAATCAACAAAAAATTTTTATATGGGCAATTGGTTTAGCTATCCTTGTATATTACTTAATCGAACTGGCAGATCAAAATAATACTTGGGACGAATGCAAGATGAAGAATAAACCATTTTTACCAGCAACTTAATAATTTTTAGGAGTTAAATATTTATTTGCGAGAGATTATGGTTTTCTTTTTACTGTTTTAATATTTTTTTTTTTTTCTTGGACGTTTGGTTCATATGAGAATTATATGTATTATTATTTTCACACACATCCCGCACATCTTTTCC
>Ga0170475_124949793_pt1 | contig 10131 bp, 7 predicted proteins | sample Soicark_Litter_5_FD_111474 | JGI IMG/M metagenome (GOLD analysis project Ga0170475, IMG submission 111474) | Avena fatua rhizosphere microbial communities from Hopland, California, USA. Combined Assembly of 48 SPs | reverse complement strand
GTCCGATCAACCAAGTGAATTGGCGGGCATCCTGACCGGTGTGCTGCTGCTGGTCGTGCTGGCCGGTGAAGCGCTGATTAAAAAACTTGGTGCCCGCCGCGCTATCGTGTAGTTAGGCCCTCGCTCCGCGGCTGTTTGTCCCCGCGAAGCCAACCAGTGACCGTGATCGACTAGCACCGCTTATGAATGAAAAGTCCCGCCGAACGCTCAGACCCGGCCTCCTGTTACCACTTCTCATTTCTTTGCTGACTTCGTGCAGCAAACACGAAAGCGCCTCCGACACCGGCAAATCGGAAACCAATAAAGGCGGCGCGCAGGTTACTGTGGCGATGATGCCCAAGAGCAAAGGCAACGCTTACTTCATTTCGTGTAAGAAGGGAGCCGAGACTGCGGCGAAGGAGCTTGGCTGCAAACTGCTCTGGGACGGGCCGACCGAACCCGACCCCGCCAAGCAAAACGAGATCGTGGAAACATGGATCACTCGTGGCGTGGATGTGATCGCAGTCGCCGTCGACAATCGCGAAGGGATTTCCACCGCGCTGCGCAAGGCCCGCCAAAAGGGCATCAAAGTCATCACGTGGGACTCGGACGCTTTACCCGATGCGCGTGATTTTCTCGTGAATCAGGCAACGCCGGAGGGCATCGGTTCAACGCTTATGGACGAAGGCGCGAAGGCGCTGGGTGGCAAAGGTGAATTTGCGATCATCACCGCCTCGCTCACGGCGGCCAACATGAACGAATGGCAAAAGTATATCGAACAACGGCGCGCGGAAAAATATCCCGACATCAAAATGGTCGCGCTGCGGCCGTGCGACGACATGAAGGACAAAGCATTCTCCGAAGCCACCGCGATCCTGAACGCGAATCCAAACGTGAAGCTCATCATGGCAATCTGCTCTCCGGCTGTGCCCGGCGCTGCCGAAGCGGTGAAACAGAGCGGTCGCAACGATGTAAAAGTCGTCGGGCTTGGACTTCCGAACGACAACAAGCGTTACGTGAAAGAAGGAATCACGCCATCAGTGATTTTGTGGAATACAGAGAACCTTGGCTACTTAACCGTTAAGGCCGCGGTGGCGCTGGCCAAAGGTGAGCTGAAGAGCGGTGCGACGCAGTTCGATGGCGGTAAGCTCGGCTCGTTGGAGGTGAAGGGAGACAACATCCTGCTCGGGAAACCATTCATTTTCTCGAAAGAGAACATTGACCAATTCGATTTTTAATCCATGAAGTTTTCGTTTCCGCAGAACTCGAGTAATAAAGGTCGACATTCTCCAAAGCGGGTCTTGCAAGTGTTCATGGGTTTGCTGCTGGTCGCAAATGTCGCCTTCGCCGCAACCTCGCCACTTAAGCCCACTCATCTGCGCTGCGAATATCTTGTTGAGCCATTAGCCATCGATGAAACCGAACCGCGATTAACCTGGGCGCTCCAATCCCATAGCCCTGAACGCGGCCAGGGCCAAACGGCCTACCAAATTCTGGTGGCCAGCAAACCAGTTTACCTCGACAAAAACGCGGGTGACCTTTGGGATACTGGCCAAGTCGCGTCAAACCAGACCGTCAACGTTGTATATCATGGAAAGCCGCTCGGCTCCCGGCAGCGCTGCTATTGGAAAGTAAGGATATGGGATCAGGATGGCCGGCCTTCAGCGTGGAGTGATTCATCATTCTGGAGCATGGGACTCTTAAAACCCTCGGATTGGTCTGCCAAATATATTAGTTTCAAGGACACAAACCAGATTTCGAAAGACGCAGGCAAACTTGTTCTGCCTCCCGCCCGGCAGTATCGAAAGGAGTTTACCACCGGTAAGAAAGTCAAACGAGCTACTCTGTACGCCACCGCCCTCGGCATCTACGAAATGCATATCAACGGCAAACGTATCGCGGACGCATACTTTACTCCTGGATGGACGGATTATCGGCAGCGCGCCTATTACAATACCTACGATGTCACGGACCTGGTGGAGCACGGGCAAAATGCGATTGGCGCGTGGGTTGCTGATGGCTGGTATTCCGGCTATCTCGGTTTTGGCCTGCTTACAGGCATGGGCACGGAAAAAATGGGGCGCTGGGTCTACGGAAAGACACCTGCAGTCATGGCTCAATTGGAGGTCGAGTATACAGACGGAACGCGCGATTTAATCATAACGGATTCATCGTGGAAAGTGACCGGTGAGGGCTCGATACGCGAGGCCGACTTGCTCATGGGTGAAGCCTATGATGCTCGCACAGAACTGAAGGGATGGACCACGGCGGGCTATGACGATTCAAAGTGGGACCGAGCGATTCTGGCGCAGGAAAATGGGACGATTAAATCCACGTTTTACGAATTTCAGGAGTTACCCGAAGGCAAAGCGGAACATCGTGGCCACGATGTTGATCTGAGTTTCCACCGCCCTGACAAACTGCAAGCGTACCCGAGCGTGCCCGTTCGACATATCGAGGAGATCAAGCCGGTGGCTGCCACGTCTCCGACCAATGGAGTTTACATCTTCAATATGGGGCAGAACTTCGCTGGAGTGGTTCGCCTTAAAGTGAAAGGCTCTGCCGGCACTCGCATTCGGCTGCGTTACGGTGAAATGTTGCACCCCGACGGTCGGATTATGACCGAGAACCTTCGTAAGGCGCGCGCCACTGACTTTTACACCTTGAAAGGCGATGCGCATGGAGAGGTGTATGTGCCGCGGTTTACTTTCCACGGCTTCCAATACGTTGAGGTGACCGGTTACCCCGGCGAACCAACGGCCGATGCAATTACCGGAATTGTGATGCATTCGGATACGCAGATGACGAGTGACTTCGAATGCTCGGACCCCATGGTGAATAAACTTTATCGCAACGTAATCTGGACGCAGCGGGCAAACTTCCTGGAGTTGCCGACGGATTGCCCACAACGCGATGAGCGTTTTGGCTGGACTGGCGATGCTCAGATTTATGTGCGTACCGCCACCTACAACGCCGATGTAGCGGCCTTTTACACCAAATGGTTGCGGGAGTTAATGGAGTCGCAACGACCGGACGGCGTGTTCCCCGGGTATGCGCCGTTCCCGTTCCAGCACGGCCGCGAGTTTGGCACTGCCTGGTGCGATGCGGGCGTAATTTGTCCATACACTATCTACAAAGCCTACGGTGACAAGCGAGTCATCGAGCGTTGCTGGGACAACATGGTGAAGTTTATCGAGTGGCGGCAGCGGACGAGCAAAGACTACTTGGGGGTAGACCATGGCAATCCCTGGGGCGACTGGTTGGCTCTCAACGAAAAGACGCCGCTCGAATACATCGACACAATCTACTTCGCGTACTCGACCAAGTTGATGGCAGAAATGGCGGTGGCGATCGGTCGTGAAAATCAGGCGGCGGCATACCGTGATTTATTTGGGAAGATTAAAGAGGCGTTCAATCGCAAATACGTCAAAGACGACGCTAGTCTCGCGGTAGATACGCAAACCGCGTATGCGACGGCCCTCTATGTAGACTTACTCCCCACCGAGGCCCGCCGCCGCGCCGCCGCGCACCTGGCCGACAAAGTACATAAAAACGGTGACGTCATGGCCACTGGATTTCTTGGCACCCGACCGATCGTTCCGGTGCTCGCGGCCAATGGCCAGCTCGATACTGCAATGAAACTGCTTCTCAGCCACAAGTATCCATCCTGGGGATACGAAGTCGACCAGGGTGCCACCACGATCTGGGAACGCTGGAACAGCTATACGAAGGATAAAGGTTTTGGCGGCGAACAGAACGCTTCCATGAACTCCTTCTCGCACTATTCCTTCGGCGCAATTTGCGAATGGTTCTTTGCTGGCCTGGCAGGAATCAATCCTGATGAACCCGGCTATGGAACTATTTTACTGCGACCGGTCATACCTGATCCTGCTGTGGATTACGGAACCAAACCGCTCACCTACGTTCGCGCTCGCTATGATTCAATCCATGGACGAATCGAATCTTCCTGGAGCGTTGAGAATGGAGCGCTTGACTACCGAGCCTCAGTTCCTATCAATACTACCGCGATCCTGACTCTGCCGACCCGTGATGCAAAGACGGTTCAGGAAGGTCATCACCTGGTCCGAGGTAGTGAAACTCTGAAGGTTCTGGGCAGCACGGATAGCACCATCACTCTCTCGCTAACTTCAGGCTCTTACACATTCCACATCCCGAGCCCATTTCACGTCGGCCGCTAGGCGACCAATACTTGAAGTTTGAGCTTGATGCTTCTTTAATGCTTGGATTTTGAATTTTGGAGTTTCGCCGTGGGCACACGCTCTCCACGTTTAAGCCCCTCCACCCCCTAAGCGCACCATTCGCCCGCCGCGGCGCTAGTGCGCTTCCTGTGCAATATACTCCTGCTTCAATCCGAGTTTCTCCGGCGCATGCAGCACGAGCATTTTCATCCGAATATCCGACGGCACCTCGCGACTAGTTACCTTCGAAACGACTACCATTAGGCCGATCGCCAAAGGCACGGTCCAAATTGCGGGTTGCTCGCACAGGATCCGCAGCACGGGATGAAAGCTCCAAAAATTTCCCAGGTCGATCCATTTCAGGTCACTAAAGCTTGTCAGTGAGATTCCAGCGAGCGCGAGCAGACCTCCGCCCAGCATTCCGGCCGCAGCGCCTTTCATTGTCATACCGCGCCACCATGTGCTCATGAAGAGCAGGGGGAAGTAGCTGGCGGCTGCGATAGCGAATGCCTGGCCTACCATGAAATTGATCTGGAATTGCTCTACCTGCATGCCCAGTAAAATCGCTACTACTCCCACTGCCACAGCGCAGAATTTGAAAGCCTTCATGCGCGCCTGGGGCGTTGAACCCGGCCTCAGCATTTTCCCATAGACGTCGTGGGCCAGTGCGCCCGTCATGGAAACCAACAAGCCACTGAACGTGCTCATGAACGCCGCAAAGGCACCTGCGCAGGTAATTCCGCTGAGAATCGAGCCGAGCGGACCATAGCGTTCATTGAGAATGCGCGGCAGTTCCAGCACGATCTTGTCGGTACCCTTCGCGCCAGTGCCGGTGTAAAGTTCCGGCAACAGGTTGCGTCCAATCGCTCCAAAAACTGGCGGGAACATATAAAAAACGCCGATAAGAATCATCACCCACATCGTGGTGCGCTTGGCGGCGACGCCGTCAGGATTGGTGTAAAAGCGCACCAGGATGTGCGGCAATCCAGCCGTTCCGCAAACCAACGCAATGATCAGTGAATATGTGTAAAGCAACGCGAGCGCTTTCTCGTTCACAATCAACCCTTGCTTCGCTGCTGCTTTTGCCGCTTTTGTAGTTAAAGGTCCGAAAGGATTTAACCACTTGCCATCCGCTGGCGCCGTTTCCGGCAACGGCTTGCGGCCTGCGTCGGTTGCAATGGTCGCGGTTTGCCCCCAGTTTGCAGTTGCCGAGTATTGCACTCTGCTGCCACTCGGCGCGCTGCTTGCCACCTGTTTCCCATAATGCCCATAAACCGACATCAAGACGAACACTGGAACGGAGATGGCAAACATCTTGGCCCAATATTGAAACGCCTGAACGAGAGTAATTCCCTTCATCCCGCCCAACGCCACGTTCAACGTGATAACCACCCCGACCAGCACCACGCCTGCCCAATACGGCAGCCCCGGAAAGATGTAGGCCAGCGTGGTTCCCGCGCCTTTCATTTGCGGCATCGTGTAGAAGAACCCAATGAACAACACGAAGATGACGGCAATCTTGCGAAAAATCGGCGAGTCATAGCGGCCTTCCGCGAAATCGGGGATCGTGTATGCGCCGAACCTGCGCAAAGGCCCGGCAATGAACAGCAGCAGGAACAGGTAGCCGCACGCATAACAAACGGGATACCACAGGGCGTCATATCCGGAACTCATCACCATGCCGGCAATGCCCATGAAGGATGCGGCGCTCAGGTATTCGCCAGAGATTGCGGAAGCGTTCCAGCCCACGCTGACGCTCCGGCCGGCGACGAAAAAGTCGTGTGCGGTCTTTGATTGTCGCGCCGCGCGGAAACCCATCCAGATGGTAACAAGGACGGTGATGCTGCTGAATGCCAGGATGTAGGGATCGATGTGCATGCGCTATGAAGTCTAAACAGTTCGAGAAAACTAAACCGCAGCGATGCTCTCCGGCTTGGCCCGGTCACTACCGCGAACAGTTGTCACCGCCTGAACTTCCGTTTCCTCCATCGCAATCGATCGCCGGATAAAAACCCACGCGATCGCCCAAACGAGCGGGAAGAATCCGATGCCCAGGAAGAGCCATGTCAGCGTAAACCCAAACACCTGCTTGGCCATCAGTTCAGGAAGGAAATAATTAGCCAATGGAAGTCCGAGGAGCACAATGGTAAACGTCGCGGCGCAGGCAATCGACAGCCGTAACTGTCTGCGCATCATCTCATGGAGGAACGATTCACTATGTATGTCCGGCTTTGCGGGGGCTTGCATCCGCAGGATTTACCAAACTTACCTCCTGGAGGCAAACTCTACTCCAAGCTGGAGCACGCCGCATTCGAGAGGTCTTTGCATCAGATAAGGTGATCCAATTTCGGGAAGCGTTTGGAGTGCGCGGTATCCCCGCGCTTTCTAGCTGCGAACATTGAGTGGCTCACTACGGGTTCTTTCGTTTAAACACAATTATATGCTGCCACGGAAGCGTTTCGATGGTTTCCACCCACGTCAAAGGCTGCGCCGTCATTTCCTGCTTCACTTGCGCCTCGCTCATCTTGTGAACCGCCTTGATCGGGACCTTCGGATCTTCCGCTCGAAACTCCACGAAGACGAGTCGCCCACCAGGCTTCAAGGCGCGGCAAAGCGCTTGCGTCATTTCGAAAGGAAAATCGAACTCATGGTACACATCGACCATCAAAGCCAAGTCAATGCTGGCTGGCGGCAACTTCGGGTCCTGCGCCGTTCCCAGCACCGGCTTTACGTTGGTGATGCCGGCCTGGGTCAGTTTGTTCGTGAGCAGGTCCAACATTTCCTGCTGGATATCGACGGCGTAAACCAATCCGTTGGTTCCGACCAGTTTCGCCATTCGTCGCGTGTAGTACCCGGTTCCCGCGCCGATATCCGCCACCAAGTCTCCGGGTTTCATTTTCAGCGCCGTCAGGGCTGCGTCCGGGTGCTCTTCCTTCTCGCGTTCCTCACGCTCCAGCCAATCCGCGCCCTGATGTCCCATTACTTGCGCGATCTCCCTTCCCATGTAAAACTTCCCCAGTCCGTTCGGGTCGTGCGCGGCTTTTGTTTCGTAGCGTGCTGGCTCAGCGGATGACGCGCTCAGCCGTAGGGCAGCCAGCAGGATTATTAATGGGACAACAGGATTTCGTGGATTCGTTCCGGGATGCACTGGCGTAGCATACGCGCTCATCGGGAAACCTTCAACTGCTCCGGCGCCTCACTTTGCTGCTGGCTGTTCTTTGCCTTTCGTCTCTCTCGTCCATCGCCGCTGGCACCGACGTGCCCACCAATATCCTGAGCGAGCCTCTCTCCCTGGCGGATGCGGTTAGCATCGCCCTCAAGCAGAGTCCTGCGGTACTCCGCGCCCAGAAGGAAGTGGAAGCCACTGAGGGCGTGGTGCTGCAAACCCGGGCGGTGGCGATCCCGAAGGTCCGTCTCACCGGGTTCTACACCGCCGCCCAGGAAAGCGATGTGGACATCATCAGTTCCACAAACTTTACGTTTGGTAATAATCAGAATTGGGAGACCCAGATTCGGGTGGTCCAATCCTTGTACGCCGGTGGCCGGATTAACTCTGCTTTGCGTGCCTCGAAGCTGGCTCGCGAACAATCACGGCTCAACTTTCACACTGCTGTGGCCAATACGGTCCTCGATGTGGAGGGAGCGTATTTCGATGTGCTTCTTGGGAAGCAACAGGTCTCCGTAGAGGAAGCTTCCGTTGAACTCTCGAATCGGGAACTTTCGGACACAACCAAGCGCTACAACGCAGGAACAGTCCCGCGGTTCAACGTGTTGCGGGCGGAAGTGGAGTTGGCGAACGCGCAACCGCGATTGTTCCGAGCACAAAGCAATTATCGCATCGCGAAGAACTCGCTCGCCAACCAACTCGGCTACAACCTGCCGCGCGAGGCGCTGGAAGATATCCCCTTGAACCTGACCGGCAAACTCGACCCTGAGCCGTACAACATCGAACTGCCCGCTGCCATCGACCAGGCGCGCGAGAAAAGAACCGAACTGGCTTCGTTGCGAAAGGCGCAGGCCTTACGTCACGAGGAGGTTATTTCCGCAAAGTCTGGTTATAAGCCAGCGCTCGATGCCTATGGCGGCTATGACACACACAACACGATGTTGTCACGGGACCTGACGGATAATAACTACGGCTGGATCGCAGGTGTGCAACTGAGCTGGGACCTGTTCGATGGTTATCGAACGCGTGGGCGGTTAATGCAGACCCGCGCGCAGGAAGAAGCCGCGGGCATCGAGTTGGACGACACCAGCCGGAAGATCGAATTGGAAGTGCGAACTGCGTTTTCAACCTTCCGTGAAGCCCGGGAGACATTGCGCTCCCAGGAAAAAGTGGTGGAGCAGGGGGATGAAGCGTTGCGCCTCGCTCGTGCTCGGAGCGAAGCAGGAACAGCCACGCAGTTGGATGTCCTCGGTGCCCAAACTGCCTTGACCCAGGCGCGAACCACTCAGGTCCAGGCACAAAGGGACTACGCCGTCGCAAAAGCCAGGTTGCAGCGCGCTATTGGCGAGCTGGTGCCATCGCCAGCTAATTAACCTGCTGTTCCTGTCTTCCGGAGAGTGGGTGTCCTCACCCACAGAATTGTGCGGAATGCGATCGTGATCGAACTGGTTGATCGCTGGTGTCCATATGGACGTTTCTGCGCGTGAGGACACGCGCGGTCCGGGGACAAACTCTCAAGGCTGCGTAGTGTTGATCGTTTTTTTCTTCATCTGCCGATGAACGAAAAAGTAATAGATTCCACCGAGCACAAGCATCGAACCACCGATCCAAATCGTGACCCGATGCAATTCGCCCTTTAGCAGCTTTTCATCCTGCCCCATCTTGATACCCAGATAGCAAAGCACGCCGCACCAGATTCCCGAACCCAGGATCGTAAACAGTGAATACAGCCAAAAATTCATACGCACAATCCCCGCAGGGATGCCGATTAAATGACGTACGACCGGCAGCAACCGCGAAACAAAAATGCCCAGCGAGCCGTAATGCGCCGCCCAGCTCTCCGCCCCTTCGACTTTTTGCGGTGTAATCATGGCGAACCGGCCGTAACTCAACACGAACGGCCGTCCCGCCAGGCGTGCGATCCAATACATGACCGAGGCGCCGATCCACGAACCGATAGTTCCCGCGATGATAATGCCGGGGATCGTGAAGGGTGCCTGGCCGGTATTGGCGAGATGTGCCGCCGGAGGAATCACGAATTCGCTCGGCAAGGGTATGATTGAACTCTCCATCGCCATGAGCAGCGCGATGAGCGAGTAACCATGATCCTGCAGCTTCGCCAGATACCAATCGATTAGACCTTTGAACATGAGCGGGACAGTGTAGCCAAACCGATTCTGTCCGCAACCCGCTTGCCAGATTTCGAACTCTCCCGGCTCAACACCTGCTCTGCTCAAAAAGCTAAGACAATCATACGAAAGTCTCCCTTTCGCTCCGATTCCAACTCACCCGAGCGAAGTGTTCGAGCCGAAATAGCTAACGCGCCGAGTTCAGCAGTGAACCGAGCCCGCCGGAGAGTACACTTGAAAGTCCGTGATGCGCTTCGGAATCGCTGACGGGCTGGCCCTGTGGGGTAAGTCGGTCGACGATGTGAGGTAGAATGCTGGCGATCAAGCCTGATGCGTGGGCGGGTTCCGTCCCGGTTTGTTGCGCGACTTGCTGAATTTGGTCGGCGCCGAACACCTGCTCGACATGCTCGCCAGTGATCGGCTTGTTTTCGCCTTTGCCAATCCAGGATTGCATATGCTCGCCTAGCCCGTGTTGCTGGAACTTGCTCATTAATCCCGAAAGGCCACCGCTGTTGGCGATGAGAGTGCTGACTGCACCCAGCAATGCACCCTGTTGATTGCCTTGAAGTCCCCCGAGTGCGTTGCCTCCGACTTGTTGTCCTAATGTGCTGAGTAAACTCATGATGATACCTACCTTCCTTGTATTTCTTGCTGAATT
>Ga0170475_107556048_pt1 | contig 10131 bp, 8 predicted proteins | sample Soicark_Litter_5_FD_111474 | JGI IMG/M metagenome (GOLD analysis project Ga0170475, IMG submission 111474) | Avena fatua rhizosphere microbial communities from Hopland, California, USA. Combined Assembly of 48 SPs | reverse complement strand
GTTTCGCGCTCTCCGTCGCCGACCTTCAGCCCCCTCTATCGCCAGATCAAGGAGTTCATGATCAAGAGCCTGGAGCTGGGCGAATGGGGGCCGGGAGACGCTATTCCCAGCGAGGCCGAACTGGCCGGACGCTTCAATGTGAGCCAGGGGACGGTAAGGAAGGCCATCGACGAGATGGCGGCCGAGAACCTTCTCGTGCGCCGCCAGGGGAAGGGCACCTTCGTCGCCACCCACAACGATCCCCGCTCCTACTATCGCTTCCTGCGCCTGGTGCCGGACGACGGCGACCAGGCCCACTTCGCCAGCGAACCCCTGTCTTGTGTATGGGTCGCCGCCTCCCCCGAGGTGGCTTTGGTACTGGGATTGCAGCCGGGCGACCCGGTGGTGGTCCTGGAGCGTCTTCTCCGCTTCGGTTCCGACCCCGTCGTGCTGGACCAGATCTATCTGGCAGGCGAGCTTTTCCAGGGGCTCAACCTGGAGCGCCTGCAGGCCAGCGACCGTTCCCTCTACAGTATTTTCGAAAGCGATTACGGCGTGCGCATGATCCGGGCCGAGGAGCGCCTGCGGGCGGTGCCGGCCGATGCCCATAGCGCCGACCTGCTGGCGGTCGAGGAAGGGGAGCCGCTGCTGCTGGTAGAGCGCACCACCTTTACTTACGGAAATAAGCCGGTCGAATGGCGGCGAGGGCTGTATTGCACCCGTCGGCACCACTACATGAATGAATTGGGGTGAGGGCCGGCTAGGCCAACCGTACTACGCCCAAAGTCGTGTTCCAGGGCTGATTCCGGTGGGTTTGTAATGTATAATTACAAGTTCTTTTTCATGTACAAGCGGATAACCGCATCTTGACGCGAGGGATGACGTCCATGGCAGAAATGACCATCAAGAAACGTCCAAAGAATTTGGACTTGACCACCATCAGGTTGCCATTACCCGGCAAGGTTTCCATTCTCCACCGGGTGAGCGGCGCGGGCCTGTTTCTGCTGCTTCCGGTTCTGCTGTGCCTGTTTTCCGCCAGCCTGACCTCGCCGGAGACCTTCGACACCTTCAAGGCGGCGTTTGCGTCTCTGCCGGTGAAGGACATCCTGGCCGGCCTCATCTGGGCCTATGTCCACCACTTCTGCGCCGGTATCCGTTTTCTGCTGCTCGACCTCCATGTCGGCATCGATCTCCTCTCCGCCCGCAAGTCGGCGGCTGTCGTCTTGGCCGTGAGCATTCCGCTCACCCTGGTTCTGTGGGGAGTTCTGCTGTGATCAATCGCATCGTCGTGGGCGCCCATTACGGCCTCAAGGACTGGATCGCCCAGCGCGCCACTGCCGTGCTGATGGCCGTCTACACCGTCATCATGGCAGCCGTGCTGCTGACCCTTCGTCCGAACACCTTCGAAGCCTGGCGCAGCCTGTTCGCCAACGGCTTCATCAAGTTCGTGACCTTCCTCTTTTTCGTCAGCCTGTTCTATCACGTCTGGATCGGCGTCCGGGACATCTGGATGGACTATGTCAAGCCGACGGGTCTTCGCCTGACCCTGCACGTACTGACCATCGTCGCGCTGGTGGGCTACACCGGCTGGGCTGCTGCGATTCTCTGGAGGCTGTAAGAGTGAATATTCCCGTTCTGAAGTTCGATGCGGTTATCGTCGGTGCCGGTGGTGCCGGTCTGCGTTCCGCCATTCAATTGTCCGAAGCCGGCCTGAAGACCGCCGTGCTGTCCAAGGTCTTCCCGACCCGTTCCCATACCGTTGCCGCCCAGGGCGGCGTCGCTGCCTCCCTCGGCAATTCCGAGGAAGATCACTGGCACTGGCACATGTACGATACCGTCAAGGGTTCCGACTGGCTCGGCGACCAGGACGCCATCGAATTCATGTGCAAGAAGGCCAACGAAGTGGTCGTGGAACTCGAGCACTACGGCATGCCCTTCGACCGGACCGACAACGGCAAGATCTACCAGCGCCCCTTCGGCGGCCACATGTCCAACTTCGGCGAGAAGCCGGTGCGCCGTTCCTGTGCCGCCGCCGACCGGACCGGTCACGCCATGCTGCACGCCATGTATCAGCGCAACGTCAAGGCCAACACCCAGTTCTTCGTGGAGTGGATGGCTCTCGACCTGATCCGTGACAGCGAAGGCGCCGTGGTCGGCGTCACCGCTATGGAAATGGAAACCGGCCAGGTCGTGATCTTCCACAGCCGCGCCACCATTTTCGCCACCGGCGGTTCCGGCCGCATCTACTACTCTTCCACCAACGCCTTCATCAACACCGGTGACGGCCTGGGTATGGCGGCCCGCGCCGGCATCCCCCTGGAAGACATGGAATTCTGGCAGTTCCACCCCACCGGCGTGGCCGGTGCCGGCGTGCTGATTACCGAAGGCGTGCGTGGCGAAGGCGGCATCCTGCGGAACAGCAGCAAGGAACGCTTCATGGAGCGCTACGCCCCCAATGCCAAGGATCTCGCTTCCCGTGACGTGGTCTCCCGCGCCATGGCTACCGAAATCAAGGAAGGCCGCGGCTGCGGTGCCGGCAAGGACTACGTCCTGCTGGACATCACTCACCTGGATCCGGCTACCATCATGAAGCGCCTGCCGGGCATCCGCGAGATCTCCATCCAATTTGCCGGCGTCGATCCCATCAAGGAACCGATTCCCGTCGTGCCGACCTGCCACTACCAGATGGGCGGCATCCCGACCAATTACACCGGCCGCGTCGTCGTGCCCCAGGGCGGCAACCTAAGCGCCGTCGTCCCCGGCTTCTACGCCGGCGGCGAGTGCGCCTGCGCTTCCGTCCATGGCGCCAACCGCCTGGGCACCAACTCCCTGCTCGACCTCCTGGTCTTCGGCAAGTCCGCCGGCGATTCCGCCGTGGAAGACCTGAAGAACGGCTCCGCCCACCGCGACCTGCCGAAGGATGCCGCCGAGAAATCCCTGGCCCGTATCAACGCTCTGGATACCCGCAAGGGCGGCACCAATGTGCACGAGACCCGTCTCGCCATGCAGCGCACCATGCAGGACCACGCCGGCGTCTTCCGCTTCGGCGACATGCTCAAGCAGGGCGTGGAGAAGATCCTGGAAGTGGAAAAGGCTGCCCGCCAGATGGAAATCAAGGACAAGTCCCAGGTCTGGAATACCGCCCGGGTCGAAGCTCTTGAAATGGAAAACCTGATCGAAGTCGCCAAGGCCACCATGATCTCCGCTGAGGCCCGCAAGGAATCCCGCGGCGCTCACGTCCGCGACGATGCCCCGGATACCCCGGAATTCCCGAACGGCCGGAATGACAAGGAGTGGCTGAAGCACACCCTGTTCTCCCCGAAGGACAACTCGATCACCTACAAGCCGGTGAACTTGAAGCCGATGTCCGTTGAGACTGTCGCCCTCAAGACGCGCTCGTACTAATTGGAGTCCAGAATGACCAAACGCACGGTTCAATTCAGCATCTACCGCTACGATCCGGACAAGGACGACGCGCCCTACATGCAGGACATCTCGGTGGAGCTCGATGCCACCGACCGCAAGCTCCTGGACGCCCTGACCAAGCTGAAGGCGAAGGATGATTCCCTGGCCTACCGGCGCTCCTGCCGTGAAGGCGTCTGCGGTTCCGACGCCATGAACATCAACGGCAAGAACGGCCTGGCCTGCCTGCAGGACATCGACGAGCTCAAGCAGCCCATCGTCCTGCGTCCGCTGCCCGGCCTGCCGGTCATCCGCGACCTGATCGTGGACATGACCCAGTTCTTCAAGCAGTACCACTCGATCAAGCCCTACCTGATCAACAACGATCCCCCGCCGGAGCGGGAGCGTCTGCAGTCGCCGGAGGATCGCGAGGAGCTGAACGGCCTCTACGAGTGCATCCTGTGCGCCTGCTGCTCCACCTCCTGCCCGTCCTTCTGGTGGAATCCGGACAAGTTCGTGGGTCCGGCCGGGCTGCTCGCCGCCTACCGCTTCATCGCCGACACCCGTGACCAGGCCACCAACGAGCGCCTCGACAACCTCGAGGACCCGTACCGCCTGTTCCGTTGCCACACCATCATGAACTGCGTCGACGTATGTCCGAAGGGTCTCAACCCGACCCAGGCCATCGGCAAGATCAAGGACATGATGGTCCGCCGGGCAGTTTGATGCTACGCGAGGACTACGAACGCCTGCGCTGGCGCTGCATCCGGCGCGCCCTGCTGGAGCTCGATATTGCGCTCACTCGCTTTCTCGATAACGGCTTCGAGCAGCTGAACGACGACCAGCAGCAGGCGTTCGCAGAACTCGCGGATATGGAAGATCACGATTTGTGGTACCTGATCAGCGGCCAGGCGGAAACAGATGATCCCCGCCTGGCTCCGATCGTGGCCATGGTGCGTAAGAGTTAAGTAAGGTAATCCATCTAGTCTTATGGTTTACCGGTTTATTGGCAGTGCAACCAACACCTGTAAAGGGAAGACACTATGACGACCGAACGCAAGGCAACCCTGAATATCGACGGACAGGCTCCCGTCGATTTCCCGATCATGTCCCCCACTCACGGCAACGACTGCATCGACATTCGTACCCTGGGCGGCAAGACCGGTCTGTTCACGTACGACTCGGGTTTCCTTTCCACCGCCAGCTGCAAATCGAAAGTTACCTTCATCGACGGGGACAAGGGCGAGCTGCTGTACCGCGGCTACCCCATCGAGCAACTTGCCGAAAACTGCAACTTCCTGGAAGTGGCCTACCTGCTGAAGAACGGCGAACTGCCCAATAACCAGGAAAAGACCAAGTTCGAGTCCACCATCAAGAACCACACCATGGTTCATGAGCAGCTGGCCAAGTTCTTCCAGGGTTTCCGTCGTGACGCTCACCCGATGGCCGTCATGGTCGGCGTAGTCGGCGCCCTGGCTGCCTTCTACCATGAGGCCATGGACTTCTCCGACGCCGAGCATCGGTCCATCAGCTTCAACCGCATCATCGCCAAGATGCCCACCATCGTTGCCATGGCCTACAAGTACACCACCGGCCAGCCCTTCATGTACCCGCGCAACGACCTGGACTACACCGCCAACTTCATGCACATGATGTTCGGCACCCCCTGCGAAGAATACAAGCCGAACCCGGTTCTGGTCCGTGCCCTGGACATCATCTTCACCCTCCACGCCGACCACGAGCAGAACGCTTCTACCTCCACCGTGCGTCTGGCTGGCTCTTCCGGTGCCAACCCCTTCGCCTGTATCTCCGCCGGTATCGCCTGTCTGTGGGGGCCGGCCCACGGCGGCGCCAACGAAGCCTGCCTGCAGATGCTCGAAGAGATTGGTGATGTCTCCCGCGTCGGCCAGTACATCGCCCGCGCCAAGGACAAGAACGACTCCTTCAAGCTCATGGGCTTCGGCCACCGCGTGTACAAGAACTTCGACCCCCGCGCCAAGCTCATGCGCAAGGTCTGCAACGACGTTCTCAAGGAAATGGGCCTGGAAAACGATCGCCTGTTCAAGCTGGCCATGGAACTGGAAAAGATCGCCTTGGAAGATCCGTACTTCGTCGAGAAGAAGCTCTACCCGAACGTGGACTTCTACTCCGGCATCGTCCAGAAGGCCCTGGGCATCCCGACCTCCATGTTTACCTGCATCTTCGCCCTGGCCCGTACGGTGGGCTGGATGACCCAGTGGGAAGAGATGATCACCGATCCCGAGTACAAGATCGGTCGTCCGCGTCAGCTCTACGTCGGCGCCGCCAAGCGCGACGTAGTACCGCTGGCAAAGCGCGGCTAAGAAAGGAAAGGGCGGCCGCAGGGCCGCCCTTTTTTTCAACGTGAGGCCCTTGAGGTCCCGCACCCCCAAGAGAAGAAACCACCCCCCGAGGTGACGCATATGACCACGATGACGCAACTGTTCGATAATTCGATGTATTTCGGTGGCAACGCACCGTTCATCGAAGAGCTTTACGAAAATTACCTCAATGACCCGACCTCGGTGCCGGAGCAATGGCGCGATTATTTCGACAAGCTGGCCCAGATGCCCGGCTTCGTCGCCCGCGACGTTCCCCACGCCCCGGTCATTGCCGCCTTCGCGGAACAAGCCAAGGACGGCGGCTTCCGTCCGGTGGCCGCGGCTGCCCCGATCGACGACCAGAAGCAGGTCGGCGTTCTGCAGCTCATCAACGCCTACCGTTTCCTTGGCACCCGCTGGGCCGATCTCGATCCTCTCAAGCGCACGCCGCGCCCGGCTCTGCCGGAACTGGATCTTGGCTTCTATGGCTTCGGCGAGGCCGACCTCAACAAGACCTTCAATGTCGGTTCCTTCAAGATGGGAACCGAGCACGCCAAGCTCGGCGACCTGGTGGAAGCGCTCAAGCAGACCTACTGCGGCCCCATCGGCGTCGAGTACATGTACATGACCCAGACGAACGAGAAGCGCTGGGTCCAGGACCGCCTGGAGACCATCCGCTCCCGGGCCGCCTACACCCCGGACCAGAAGAAGCGCCTCCTGGAGCGCCTGACCGCAGCCGAGACCCTGGAACGCTACCTGCACACCAAGTACGTGGGCCAGAAGCGCTTCTCCCTGGAAGGCGGCGAGTCCCTCATCGTCTCCATGGACGAGGCCATCCGCACCGCCGGCGCCGCCGGCGTTGACGAAATCGTCATCGGCATGGCCCACCGGGGCCGCCTGAACGTCCTGGTGAACACCCTGGGCAAGGCTCCCTCCATGCTCTTCGCCGAGTTCGAAGGCAAGAAGGCCTCCGATCTCTCCGCCGGCGACGTGAAGTACCACATGGGCTTCTCCTCCGACGTCTCCACCCCGGGAGGCCCCTGCCACCTGACCCTGGCCTTCACCCCGTCCCACCTGGAAATCGTGAACCCGGTGGTCGAGGGTTCCGTCTACGCCCGCCAGGTCCGCCGCGGCGCCGAAGGCAAGAGCAAGGTCCTGCCGGTGCTGATCCACGGCGACGCCGCCGTGGCCGGCCAGGGCGTGAACCAGGAAATGCTCAACTTCTCCCAGACCCGCGGCTACGGCACGGGCGGCACGCTCCACATTGTGGTGAACAACCAGATCGGCTTCACCACCAGCGACCCTCGTGACTACCGCTCGTCGCTGTACTGCACCGACATCTTCAAGATGGTGGAAGCCCCCATCTTCCACGTCAATGGCGACGATCCGGAAGCCGTGGCCCTGGTCACCCAGCTGGCTATCGAATTCCGCCAGACCTTCAAGAAGGACGTGGTGGTGGACATCGTCTGCTTTAGGAAGCTCGGCCACAACGAGCAGGACGAGCCCATGGTCACCCAGCCGCTGATGTACAAGAAGGTCGCCCAGCATCCGGGCACCCGCAAGCTGTACGGGGACAAGCTGGTGGCAGAAGGCGTGCTGCCGGCCGACGGCCCGGACCGGATCATCAAGGAGTATCGCGAGCATCTGGATCGCGGCGAGCTCCTGTACAACCCGGTTCTGGCGGGCTACAAGCATCCGAATACCATCGACTGGACTCCGTACCTGACCAAGCAGTACATCGAGACCTGCGACACCAAGGTGCCGACGAAGGAACTGTCCCGGTTGGCCCAGCGCCTGACCGCTCTGCCCCCGGGCTTCGCCCTCCATTCCCGGGTCAAGAAGATCGTCGAGGATCGCGCCGCCATGGGCGAGGGCAAGCTGCCGGTGGACTGGGGCATGGCCGAGAACTTAGCCTACGCCTCCGTGCTGGTTTCCGGCTACGGCGTGCGCATTTCCGGCGAGGACGTGGGCCGCGGCACCTTCTTCCACCGCCATGCCGCCTTCCATGACCAGAACCGCGAGAACTGGTCCGAAGGCACCTACTACCCCCTGCAGCACCTGCAGGAAAAGCAGGCCGGCTTCCAGTGCTACGACTCGGTGCTGTCCGAAGAGGCCGTGCTCGGCTTCGACTACGGCTACGCTTCCGCCAACCCGTATGAGTTGGTGATCTGGGAAGGCCAGTTCGGCGACTTCGTCAATGGCGCCCAGGTGGTTATCGACCAGTTCATCGCCTCCGGCGAAGCCAAGTGGGGCCGCGCCTGCGGCCTGGTCATGCTGCTTCCCCACGGCTACGAAGGCCAGGGGCCGGAGCACTCCTCCGCCCGTCCCGAGCGCTTCATGCAGCTCTGTGCCGAGATGAACATGGAAGTGTGCGTCCCGACCACCGCCGCCCAGGTCTTCCACATGCTGCGCCGCCAGGCCGTCCGCATGCAAAGGAAGCCCCTGGTCGTCATGTCGCCCAAGTCCCTGCTGCGCCACAAGGACGCCACTTCCAGCCTGGAAGAGCTGGCCAATGGCGAATTCCAGCGCGTTATCGGCGAAGTCGACAAGCTCGACGCCAAGAAGGTGACCCGGGTCATCCTGTGTTCCGGCAAGGTGTACTACGACCTGGTGGCCGCCCGCCGCGAACAGGGCATCAAGAATATCGCCATCGTTCGCCTGGAGCAGCTCTATCCCTTCCCGAAGGCTTCCCTGGAAGCCGAGCTGGCCAAGTACCCGAAGGCCGCCGAGATCGTCTGGTGCCAGGACGAGCCGCGCAACCAGGGCGCCTGGTACTGGATCGCTTCCCGCCACCACCTGGAGTCCCAACTCGGCAGCAAGCAGAAGCTGCTCCTGGTTTCCCGTCCGGCTTCCTCGTCGCCGGCGGTGGGTTATCTCGCCAAGCACAACGAGCAACAGAAGGCTCTGATCGCGTCCGCCCTGGGCAAGATCGAGTACTGATAATCACGCAAGAGTGGAGTCAACATGATCATCGAAGTCAAAGTTCCCCAGCTCTCCGAATCCGTCGCCGAAGGCACCCTGGCCTCCTGGAAGAAGAAAATCGGCGAAGCCGTTGCCCGGGACGAAATCGTCATCGACATCGAAACCGACAAGGTAGTGCTGGAAGTGCCGTCGCCGGACGCCGGCGTCCTGGTGGAAGTTCTCAAGGGTGATGGCGAGACCGTTACCTCCGGCGAAGTGATCGCCAAGATCGACACCGAAGCCAAGGCCGGCGCCGCTGCGCCCAAGGCCGAAGCCAAGGCTGCCGCTCCGGCTGCTGCTCCGGCAGTCGCTGCTGCCGCGTCGGCTGCCGCCGCCAGCCCGGCGGCCCGCAAGATCCTGGAAGAGAAGGGTGTTTCCGCCAGCGACGTGGCCGGTTCCGGACGCGGTGGCCGCGTTACCAAGGAAGACGCCCTGATGGCCCAGATCAAGGCCGCCGCCGTTTCCGGCCCGGTGGCCGCCCCGGCTGCCCCGTCGGCACCGAAGGCAGCCTTGCCGGTCCCGCCGGTGGGCGTGGATGTCGCCGCCAACCGCTCCGAGCAGCGCGTCCCGATGACGCGGCTCCGCGCCCGGATCGCCGAGCGCCTGGTCCAGTCCCAGTCCACCAACGCCATCCTGACCACCTTCAACGAAGTGAACATGGGTCCGGTCATGGCGCTGCGCAAGCAGTACGGCGAGAAGTTCGAGAAGTCCCACGGCGTCCGCCTGGGCTTCATGGGCTTCTTCGTCAAGGCCGCCTGTGCTGCCCTGCAGAAGTTCCCCATCCTGAACGCTTCCGTCGATGGCAACGACATCGTCTACCACGGCTACATCGACATCGGCATCGCCGTCGGTTCCCCCCGCGGCCTGGTGGTGCCCATCATCCGGAATGCCGACCAGATGACCATCGCCGATATTGAAAAGAAGATCGCCGAGTTCGGCAACAAGGCCAAGGACGGCAAGCTGTCCATCGAGGACCTGACCGGCGGCACCTTCTCCATCTCAAACGGCGGCATCTTCGGTTCCATGCTGTCCACCCCGATCATCAACCCGCCCCAGTCCGCCATCCTCGGCATCCATGCCACCAAGGATCGTGCTGTGGTGGAAAACGGTCAGGTGGTGGTGCGCCCGATCAACTATCTGGCCATGTCCTACGACCACCGCATCATCGACGGCCGCGAAGCCGTCCTCGGTCTGGTGACCATGAAGGAAGCCCTGGAAGATCCGGCCCGCCTGCTGCTCGGCGTGTAATGCAGTAAGGAACAAGGGGTGAGGCGTGAGGGAGAAAACCTTCACCCCGCCCCTTTCCCTTTCAGTCTAGTGGAGAACTCAATGTCCAAGAATTTCGACGTACTCGTCATCGGCGGCGGTCCCGGCGGCTATGTGGCCGCCATTCGTGCAGCGCAGCTGGGCTTTTCGGTAGCCTGCTGCGAGTCCAATCCCTATGCCGATC
>Ga0170475_110342678_pt1 | contig 10132 bp, 10 predicted proteins | sample Soicark_Litter_5_FD_111474 | JGI IMG/M metagenome (GOLD analysis project Ga0170475, IMG submission 111474) | Avena fatua rhizosphere microbial communities from Hopland, California, USA. Combined Assembly of 48 SPs | reverse complement strand
TCGCCTGCAAGCTGTGCGAGGCGGTGTGCCCGGCGCTGGCCATCACGATCGAATCGGCGCAGCGCGAGGACGGCACCCGCCGCACCACGCGCTACGACATCGACCTGACCAAGTGCATCTTCTGCGGCTTTTGCGAAGAATCGTGCCCGGTCGATTCGATCGTCGAGACCCATGTACTGGAATACCACGGCGAAAAGCGCGGCGACCTCTACTACACGAAAGAGATGCTGCTGGCCGTGGGCGACCGCTACGAGGCCGATATCGCCGCCGCCCGCGCGGCCGACGCCAAGTACCGCTAACAAGAAAGACTCCTGGGTTAGTCATGGAATTTACAACTGTTTTGTTTTACGCGTTCGCGGCCATCATGGTGCTGGCCGCGCTGCGCGTCATCACCGCCCGGAACTCGGTTCACTCCGCGCTGTTCCTGGTGCTCGCGTTCTTTAACGCGGCCGGCATCTGGATGCTGCTGAAGGCCGAGTTCCTGGCGATCGTGCTGGTGCTCGTCTATGTCGGCGCCGTCATGGTGTTGTTCCTGTTCGTCGTCATGATGCTCGACATTAATATCGACCGCATGCGCGAAGGTTTCTGGGGCTATCTGCCGATCGCGTCGGCCATCGGCGCGCTGATCGTGCTCGAAATGGCGGCCGTGCTGTGGCGCGCCTACCTCGGCTTCGAGCATAGTCCTCCAGTGGGGGCCAGCATCGGCGGCACCAAGGAGCTGGGCATACTGATCTACACCCGCTACATCTACGGCTTTGAAATCGCCGCCGTGATCCTGCTGGTGGCGATCATCGCCGCCGTTGCGCTGACCTTGCGCAAGCGTAAAGATACCAAAGCAATTGACCCGGGCCTCGCGGTTCGCGTCAAGCGTAACGACCGGCTGCGCATCGTCAAGATGGACGCGGTCAACCAGCGCGCGATCGACGCGGCCGCGCAGGCCGCGGCCGAGCAGGCCGCCGCTGCCCAGAAGGAGGCACCATGACTTTATCGCTCGCACACTACCTGGTCCTGGGCGCGATCCTGTTCGCGATCTCGATCGTCGGTATTTTCATGAATCGCAAGAACGTCATCATCTTGCTGATGGCCATCGAACTGATGCTCTTGGCGGTGAACCTGAACTTCGTCGCCTTTTCGCATTACCTGGGCGACGCGGCGGGGCAGATCTTCGTGTTCTTCATCCTTACCGTCGCGGCGGCCGAGTCGGCCATCGGCCTGGCAATCCTGGTGGTCCTGTTCCGTAACCTGGACACGATCAACGTGGAAGACCTCGACAGCCTGAAGGGCTAAGCGGGCTTGATAAACTCGATACTTAACGATTAAGGTTCAACATGGCGGGGCAACTTCTCAACCCTAACCTCCTTCTGGCCGTTCCGCTGGCGCCGCTGGCCGGTTCGGCAATCGCCGGCCTGCTCGGCACCAGCTTCCTCGGCAACGTCGTCGGCCGCAAGGTGTCGCACAGCGCGACCATCCTGGGCGTGCTGATCGCGCTGATCATCTCGGTCCAGACGCTGCTCGCGGTGCAGGGTGGCGCGGGCTTCAACGGCACCATCTACAACTGGATGACGGTCGGCGCGCTCAAGTTCGAAGTCGGTTTCCAGATCGACGCGCTGTCGGCCATGATGATGTGCGTGGTGACTTCGGTGTCGCTGATGGTGCACATCTACACGATCGGCTACATGGCCGAGGATGAGGGATACAACCGCTTCTTTTCCTACATCTCGCTGTTTACGTTCTCGATGCTGATGCTGGTCATGGCCAACAACTTCATGCAGCTGTTCTTCGGCTGGGAAGCGGTGGGCCTGGTTTCGTATCTCCTGATCGGATTCTGGTACACCCGTCCGACCGCGATCTTCGCCAACATGAAGGCGTTTCTGGTCAACCGTGTCGGCGACTTCGGCTTCGTTCTCGGCATCGGCCTGCTGCTGGCCGCTACCGGGACCATGAATTACCAGGAAGTGTTCTCCCAGCGCCTGGGCCTGGTCGGCATGACCGTGCCCGGCACCGGCTGGCCGCTGCTGACCGCCGCCTGCATCTGCCTGTTCATCGGCGCGATGGGCAAGTCGGCGCAGTTCCCGCTGCACGTCTGGCTGCCGGACTCGATGGAAGGCCCGACCCCGATCTCGGCGCTGATCCACGCGGCCACGATGGTCACCGCCGGCATCTTCATGGTCGCGCGCATGTCGCCGCTGTTCGAGCTGTCGGACACCGCGCTGTCGTTCGTGCTGGTGATCGGCGCCATCACCGCGCTGTTCATGGGCTTTCTCGGCGTCATCCATAACGACATCAAGCGCGTCGTCGCCTACTCGACCCTGTCGCAACTGGGCTACATGACCGTCGCGCTGGGCGCTTCGGCCTACTCGGTCGCCGTGTTCCACCTGATGACCCACGCCTTCTTCAAGGCCCTGCTGTTCCTGGCGGCCGGCTCGGTCATCATCGGCATGCACCACGACCAGGACATGCGCAACATGGGCGGCCTGCGCAAGTACATGCCGATCACCTGGATCACTTCGCTGATCGGCTCGCTGTCCCTGATCGGCACCCCGTTCTTCTCGGGCTTCTACTCCAAGGACAGCATCATCGAGGCCGTGGAAGCCTCGACCCTTCCCGGCTCCGGCTTTGCCTATTTTGCCGTGGTGGCGGGCGTGTTTATCACCGCCTTCTACTCGTTCCGGATGTATTTCATGGTATTCCACGGCGAAGAGCGCTTCGGCAAGCCGCACCACCATAGCGAGGGCCATGATTCGGACGCCCACCACGAAGAGGGAGACACGCACCACCACCACGGCCTGGCGCCGGGCCAGAAGCCGCACGAGTCGCCGTTCGTCGTGACCTTTCCCTTGATCATGTTGGCCATTCCGTCGGTGATCATCGGCTTCCTGACCATCGGCCCGATGCTGTACGGCCAGTTTTTCCACAACGTGATTGTCGTGGGCGAGAACCACAAGGCGATGGAAGAACTGTCGGAGATGTTCCACGGCGCCGTCGCAATGGGCCTGCACGGTTTCATGAGCCCGCCGTTCCGTATCGGACTGCTTGGCGTCGCCGCCGCCTACTACTGCTACATGGTCAACCCGAAAGTGCCGGCGCTCTTCTACAACGCGCTGCGTCCGCTGCACACGCTGCTGGACAACAAGTACTACATGGACAAGTTCAACGAAGTGGTGTTCGCCGGCGGCGCGCGCCTGATCGGCACCGGCCTGTGGAAAGTGGGCGACCGCGGCCTGATCGACGGCCTGATCGTCAACGGCAGCGCCAAGCTGGTCGGCTGGTTCTCGTCGCTCATCCGGACCTTCCAGACCGGTTACATCTACCACTACGCGTTCGTGATGATCATGGGCATCCTGGCGACCCTGCTGTACTTCTTCCCGTTATGGGGCTAATCACAGGCTAAGAAAAAGACATATGATGCAGTCTACAATTTCTACATTACCCCCGTATTTGAGCCTGTCGATCTGGCTTCCGATCGTCTTCGGCATGCTGGTGCTGGCCGTGGGCCGTGACAGGAACGCCGGTTTCACCCGCATGCTGTCGCTGCTCGGCGCCATCGTCAGCTTCCTGCCGACGGTCGCGCTGGTCGCCAACTTCGACAACGGCGCGCGCGGCCCGCAGTTCCTGGAAGTGGCCCCGTGGGTCGAGCGCTTTCAGATCTTCTACAAGCTGGGCGTGGACGGCCTGTCGCTGTGGTTCGTGCCGTTGACGGCGTTCGTCACGATCATCGTCGTGATCTCGGCCTGGGAAGTGATCCAGGAGCGCGTGGCCCAGTACATGGGTTCGTTCCTGATGCTGTCGGGCATGATGATCGGCGTGTTCTCCGCGCTCGACGGCCTGCTGTTCTACTTCTTCTTTGAAGCGACCCTGATCCCGATGTTCATCATCATCGGCGTGTTCGGCGGCCCGAACCGTGTGTACGCGGCCTTCAAGTTCTTCTTGTACACCTTCTTCGGTTCGCTGCTCACCCTCGTCGCCATCATCTACCTGTACAACCAGGCCGGCTCCTTCGACATCCTCAAATGGCACAAGCTGCCGCTGTCGATGAACGAGCAGATCCTGATCTTCTTCGCGTTCCTGATGGCCTTCGCCGTCAAGGTGCCGATGTGGCCGGTGCACACATGGCTGCCGGACGCCCACGTCGAAGCGCCGACCGGCGGCTCGGTCGTGCTCGCCGCGATCATGCTGAAGCTGGGCGCCTACGGCTTCCTGCGGTTCTCGCTGCCGATCGCCCCGGACGCTTCGCGCTACCTCGCCGGCTTCATCATCACGCTGTCCCTGATCGCCGTGGTCTATATCGGCCTGGTCGCGCTGGTGCAGAAGGACATGAAAAAGCTGGTCGCCTATTCGTCGATCGCCCACATGGGTTTCGTGACCCTCGGCTTTTTCATCTTCAACCCCATCGGCGTGCAGGGCGGCATCGTCCAGATGATCTCGCACGGCTTCATTTCCGGCGCCATGTTCCTGTGCATCGGCGTGCTGTACGACCGCATGCACTCGCGCGAAATCGCCGACTACGGCGGGGTCGTGAACCGCATGCCGAAGTTCGCCGCGTTCGCCGTGCTGTTTTCGATGGCCAACTGCGGCCTGCCGGCCACCTCCGGCTTCGTCGGCGAATTCATGGTGATCCTCGGCTCCGTCGAGTACGACTTCTGGATCGGCTTCCTGGCCGCCACCGCCGTGATCCTGGGCGCGGCCTACTCGCTGTGGATGGTCAAGCGCGTCGTGTTCGGCGCGGTCGGCAACAAGCACGTGGCCGAATTGACCGACATTAACGGCCGCGAGTTCTTCATGTTCGCCGTGCTGGCGATCGCAGTCCTGTACATGGGCCTGCACCCGGCCCCGTTCACCGACACCATGCAGATTTCGGTGGCCGACCTGCTCCAGCACATCTCGGTCAGCAAGCTGCCTCATTAAATCTATGAATGTCATGACTAACAACCTGCTCGCGGCGACCGGCACCAATCTGGTCCCGGCTTACGCTGAAATCTTCCTGCTGGTCGCGGCCTCCGCGATCTTGCTGATCGACATGTTCCTGAAGCAGGAACGGCGCCATCTGACCTATGTGCTGTCGTTGCTGGCCATCGGCGGCTGCGCGCTGTTTTCAATCGCCGGCTTCAATTCGGGCGCCACGGTCCATACCTTCAACGACATGTTCGTGTCCGACCCGATGGCCAACCTGCTCAAGCTGTGCACCTATCTCGCGGTCGCGACCACGCTGATCTACTCGCGCCAGTACAGCGGCGAGCGCGGCATGATGTCCGGTAACCTGGGTGGCGAGTTCTATGTGCTCGCGCTGTTTTCGATGCTGGGCCAGATGATCATGATCTCGGGTAACAGCATGCTGTCGATCTACCTGGGCCTGGAACTGATGTCGCTGTCGCTGTACGCGCTGGTGGCGCTGCGCCGCGACCACGCGGCCTCGACCGAAGCGGCGATGAAATACTTCGTGCTCGGCTCGCTGGCCTCGGGTTTCCTGCTGTACGGGATCTCGATGGTGTATGGGGCCACCGGCGCGCTCGACATCGGCCGCATCGCCCACGCGATTACCACGCAGGGCGCGGACCGCACGGTCCTCGTGTTCGGCCTGGTGTTCCTGGTGGCCGGCCTGGCGTTCAAGCTGGGCGTGGTGCCGTTCCACATGTGGGTGCCGGACGTCTACCAGGGTTCGCCGACCGCCGTGACCCTGCTGCTCGGCGGCGCGCCGAAACTGGCCACGTTCGCCATCGTGATCCGTATCCTGGTCGAAGGCATGCTGCCGATGGCGTTCGACTGGCAGCAGATGCTGCTGGTGCTGGCGGTGCTGTCGTTGGCCGTGGGGAACCTGACCGCCATTGCACAATCCAATATCAAGCGTATGCTGGCGTACTCGACGATCGCGCAAATGGGCTTCGTGCTGCTTGGCCTGATGGCCGGCGTGGTGGGCGGCAGCACCGCCAATGCCGCGGCCGCCTACAGCGCGGCGATGTATTACTCGATTACCTACGTGCTGACCACCCTGGGCAGCTTTGGCCTGATCATGGCGCTGGCCCGCTCCGGTTTCGAGGCCGAGCAGATTGCCGACTTCAAGGGCTTGGGCAAGCGCAGCCCGTGGTTCGCCGTCGTCATGACCGTGTTGATGTTCTCCTTGGCCGGCGTGCCGCCGATGGTGGGCTTCATGGCCAAGTGGGCGGTGCTGCAGGCGGTAGTCAATAGCGGCGCGGTCTGGCTGGCCGTGGTCGCGGTGATGTTCTCGCTGATCGGCGCCTTCTATTACCTGCGCGTGGTGAAGACGATCTGGTTCGACGAAGCCGCCGACACCGCGGCCATCGCGACCCCGTTCGACATGCGCCTGGTACTGTCGGTCAATGGCGTGGCGGTCGTCGCCCTCGGCCTCGTGCCGGGCGCGCTGCTTGCCGTGTGCCTGTCGGCCATCCAGGCGACGCTCGCGTCCTGATCGCCGGTGGATGCTTCGCTGGCCAGCAGGCTGCTGGTCGCCGTCGCCCTGGCGGCGGCCAACCTGCCGTTCGTTAATGAGAGCGTGTTCGGCTTCATTCCCTTGCCTCCCGGCCGGGGAGCGCCGGCCGGGCTGGCGCGCACGAAGAGCGTCATCGTGCGCCTGCTCGAGCTGATTGTTCTATACTTTGTCGTCGGCGTACTGGCCCGCGCACTCGAATCCCGGCTCGGCAACGCATTCACCCAAGGCTGGCAGTTCTATGCGGTCACGGGCTGCATGTTCGTCGTGCTGGCGTTTCCGGGGTTCGTATTGCGGTACCTGCGCAAGCGCCGCTGATGGCCGATCAACGCAGTATCTTCCGGGAGTCCAATGGATTCGCACCTTACCGAAACCCGCATCGAGGGCGGGACGGCCTATGACGGCCCTTTCCTGAAGGTCGAGCGCGACCGCGTCCGGCTGCCCGACGGCGCTGTCTCCCACCGTGAATTCATCCGCCATCCCGGCGCGGTCGTGATCCTGCCCCTGTTCGACGATGGCCGCGTGTTGCTCGAACGTCAGTTCCGCTACCCGCTGAACCGGGTTTTCGTCGAATTCCCGGCCGGGAAAATCGATCCGGGCGAAGACCATCTCGCTTGCGCCAAGCGCGAGCTGGAAGAAGAAACCGGCTATACCGCGTCCGACTGGCGCTTCGTGTGCACGATTCACAACGCCATCGCGTATTCGGACGAGCATCTCGACCTGTACCTGGCGCGCGGCCTGTCCCCTGGCCAGGCGAAGCTCGACGAAGGCGAATTCCTCGAAACCTTCACCGCCACCGTGCCCGAACTGCTGGCGATGGTGCGGCGCGGCGAAGTCACCGACGTCAAGACCATCATCGGCGCCTTCTGGCTCGAAAAAATCACCGCCGGAACCTGGCCGTCTGCTTGAATCCATGAAGCTGCTGCTGGCGCTTGTCCTGTTGTGCGCGTTGGCGCCGGCGGGCGCGCGCACCCCGTTCCAGGCGCGCTGCGAGGAGACGGTCGGCCGCTCGGTGTCGGTGCTGGTGGCGCAGCAAAATGGTTACCGGATCGATAATACCCGCTCATACCAGGCCCTCACCTGGATGAAGGGCATGGCCTCGCCCGGCGCCTACGTGCTGGGCCTGACCCACACCGAATCGCGGGTCAAGATCGGCGTCGGCGGACGTGTGCTGACCGATCCGCAGACCGGCTACGAATGCGTCGCTCCGCGCATCGAAGTGTCGCTTTTTTACGTCCCGATCGTCATCTACGTGGGGCGCGAATTCCCTCCGAACTCGTGTGCGTATCAGGAAATACTTGCGCATGAAATGCGCCATCTCAATGCCTACCTCGACCATTTGCCGAAAGTGGAAACTGTGGTGCGCGCCGCGCTCGCCCGGCGCTTCGAGGGCGCGCCGTTCTATGCGCCGGCCGGGCAGGCGCGTGCACTGCTGCAGCGTGAAATCGATAGCGGTTGGATGCCGTATATAAAGGCGGAAATGGGAAAGATCGAGCGTTTGCAGGCTGCGATCGATACCCCGCAGGAATATGCGCGCCTGGGCAAAGTTTGCCAAGGTGAGGTACAGTCTCTGATTGGATCGGCAAAACGAACGAGATCGTAAGATGACACAGCCAGCCCCACGTTACTTTGCCTTGGTCCCTGCCGCGGGCGTCGGCGCGCGCATGGCCGCGGGCGAGCCCAAGCAATACCTGCAGGTCGCCGGCAAGCCGATGCTGCGCCACACGCTCGACGCCTTCATATCGAGCGAGCTCATCGCGCACACCTATGTCGTGGTCGGCGCCGGCGATATGGTCATCGACCGCGTGGCGCCGCCCAAGGGGGTCACGGTGCTGCGGTGCGGCGGCGCCTCCCGCATGGAGTCGGTGCGCAACGGCTTGCAGATGCTCGCCGGCGTCTTGCACGATACCGATTGGGTACTGGTGCACGACGCCGCGCGCCCGGGCCTGGATTGCGCCCTGATCGAAAAACTCATTATCGCCACCGGCGAGCACCCTGTTGGCGGACTGCTCGCGTTACCGGTGGTCGATACCGTCAAGCGCGCGCTTGGGGGCGCCGTCGCCACCGTCGCACGCGACAACCTGTGGCTGGCGCAGACGCCCCAGATGTTCCGCTACCGGCTGCTGTGCGATGCGCTCGCCGCGGCGGGCGGCGCGCAGGCCATTACCGATGACGCCAGCGCGGTTGAAGCCTTGGGACTTGCCCCCAAACTAGTGGAAGGACATCCCCGTAACCTGAAAGTGACCCTGCCGGCCGACATCCGGATCGCCGAAATGTACCTGGCAGCATCCCAACCTGAACTTCTGTGAAACTATCATGGCACTCGCATCCTACAATCCCGCCCCGCCGTTCCGCGTAGGAACCGGCTATGACTGCCACGCGCTGGTCGAGGGACGCAAGCTCGTCGTCGGCGGCGTGGCCATACCGCACCGTCTCGGCCTGTTTGGCCATTCCGACGCCGACGTGTTGCTGCACGCGATCATCGATGCCTTGCTCGGCGCGGCCGCGCTGGGCGACATCGGCAAGCACTTCCCCGACACCGATCCGATGTTCGCCGGCGCCGACTCGCGCACCTTGCTGCGTGAGGTCGCGCACCGCGTCGTCGCCACCGGCTACACCATCGGCAATATCGACGCCACCATCATCGCCCAGGCGCCGAAGATGGCGCCGCACATTCCGCAGATGGTCTCGCGCATCGCCGAGGATATCGGAGTGTCGCCGCAGCAGGTGAACATCAAGGCCAAGACCAACGAGAAGCTTGGCTACCTGGGACGCGAGGAAGGCATGGCCGCGCAAGCGATGGCGCTCCTGATCCGCACGGCGCAGTAAGACTTGCCATCGGCTCGCCACGGCACGGCGGGTCCGCCGTGCCGGCGCAGAGTTTTGCACAGCGCTTCTCAGGATTGGTAGAATTGCACGTTGCAACGGCGTGCGATTGTCCTCGCGCGCATTGGCCGAAGAAACCGCATGCCTACCCACACCGAACCGACCCCGCGCGCCGCCTGGTTCCTGATCCTGGCCGCCGCCGCCATCCTATGATCACGATGGGAGCGCGCTCGACCACGGGCTTGTTCCTGTCTCCGATTAACACGTCGACCGGATTGGGGATCGTCTCGGTCAGCTTCGCGCTAGCGGTCGGCCAGCTCGTCTGGGGCGCTTCGCAGCCCTTGTTCGGCGCCGTGGCCGACAAGTACGGCTCGGCGCGCGTGATCGTGCTGGGCGCGGTGCTGCTGGCCGGAGGGCTGGCGGCCACGCCTTTTGTCCGCTCGGAATGGGGGCTGCTGCTGACGATGGGCGTGCTGTCGGCCGCCGGCGCCGGCGCCGGCAGCTTCTCGATCCTGATTGGCGCTACCTCCCAGCGCCTGCCGGCGGCACGGCGCCCGTTTGCGGCAGGTTTCATCAACGCCGGCGGCTCGTTCGGCCAGGTCGTCTTTTCCCCGCTGATGCAGACGATTATCTCGGGCACCGGCTGGATCGTCGCGATGCTGACGATGGCGGCGGCGTCGCTGCTGACCGTTCCGCTTGCGTGGATGATGCGCGGCAAGAATCCGACGTCTGCCGCCGGGCCGTCCCCCGCAGGTTCGCCTGCCGCGGGACCGCCCGCCGCACCGGCGACCCTGACCGGGCAATTGCGCCAGGCGCTGCGCGACCGCAGCTACCTGTGCCTGCACGCGGGCTTTTTCACCTGCG
>Ga0170475_132536992_pt1 | contig 10134 bp, 7 predicted proteins | sample Soicark_Litter_5_FD_111474 | JGI IMG/M metagenome (GOLD analysis project Ga0170475, IMG submission 111474) | Avena fatua rhizosphere microbial communities from Hopland, California, USA. Combined Assembly of 48 SPs | reverse complement strand
GCGCGAGCACCACCGCGAAACCTCCAATGGTCGCGCAATAGAGGAAAACGTTGCAGACCATCTCGAAGAAGTTGTCGAACTGGCCGTTGATCAGCAGCAGGCCGAGCGCATACAAGCGCGGAATGAAGATCCGGTTCTCATTGTGGCCGCTCATCAGGTCGTGGAGCGTCAGCTTGCCTTCGAAATACGGCACAAAAACAACGCGTGATTCCTCCCATTGATCCCAGAACGGCAACGGCGTGCCGAAGGCATGCAGCAACCATAACCGCGCTCCGATCGCGGTGAGCAGCAGCGCCGCGAGCCAGAAAGCGCCATAAAAGCGACCGGACGGCACCAGCCATTGCTCACGAAAACGGTGCGACGTAGAGGTCTGCTGATTCACAGTGTGGCGGAAGGAAATACTGGAAAGGATCCGGCCGGAAAAGGTTTAAAAGCAGGTCGCGCCGGGCATCCACGCGGGCAGCTTGCGATCGCGTTCAGAAATGATTGGCTGCGACTTCATTGGCCATTCAAACCCGAACGAATCCCACGCGATTCCCGTATCGTTCGCAGGATCATGGGCGTGGTCGGTCGCATAATACATCAGTGAATCGTCTTGGAGCGATATGAACCCATGTGCGAACCCTTCGGGAATGAACAACAGCTCGTGTTTGTCCGACTCCAACTCATAACTTAAGGTGCGGCCAAACGTCTCGGAACTGCGACGCATATCGAGCACAACATCCAACACGCGCCCAACCAGGCAGAACACGAGCTTGGCATGACCGGCTGGCGGTTTCTGGAAGTGCATCCCCCGCAAAACGTTCTTCGCGGAAACCGAATAAAACTCTTCGCGCGGCGCAAACGAAAGGCCCAACTCGCGGAACAATCCTTCCTGAAACGTTTTAACGAACAGCCCGCGAACATCGGTAAAGATTCGCGGTCGCAGGAGCGTTAACCCGGCGAAGCCTGTCGAGACTGGTTCAAAAGGCCGCGTCCCTGAAATCATGGTGCGTGTTCGTTAATGCTTGTTCACAAAATCGTGAATCGTCGCGATAATGTAATCGAGCATCTCACGTGTGAGCCCTGGATATGTGCCGATGAACAGCACTTCCTTCATGATTTCGTCGGCCCCTTTCAAATCGCCCGCCACTCTGAATGCGCCCGGGCGATCTTTCGTTAACTGAATCATCAGCGGCTGCCGCAGGAGGTTGCCGCCGAAAAGCATCCGATTTCCAATCCTTTTGGCATCGAGGTGACGCGCAAGTTGGAGCTTGCTGAACGGGCTGGACGGTTTAACCCGTAGCATAAACCCGAACCAGGAGCACACCGTTTGGTGCCCCGAGTTATCCCAAGTAAAACCCTCCGGGGTCCAGCCTGTGGCATGCGTCGGGAGCATAAAATCCAGGAACTCGGCACATTCGTTCAGCCCTCGTCGGAGATAATTCCAATTGTCGATGCGCGCCTGAACAAAGTCCGGCAAACGTTGGAGTTGCACCCCGCCGATTGCCGCCTGAATGTCCAGCGGCTTCAGGTTGTAGCCGAGGTGTGAGTAGATATATTTGTGGTCGTATCCCTTCGGCAATTCACCGAGCTGCCAGTCAAAGCGCTTGCCACACGTGTTATCAACACCACTGGCGCACCAACAGTCGCGACCCCAATCGCGGAAGCTTTCGACGATGGCGCGCAGCTTCAGACTGGTTACGATGTTTACCGCTCCGCCTTCCCCAAGGGTTAAATGATGCGGCGGGTAAAACGATTGGGTCGAGAGATCACCGAAGGTGCCCGTCAATTTTCCGTCATACGTACAGCCGAGCGCATCGCAGTTATCCTCGATCAGCCACAGTTCGTGCTTTTTGCAAAACTCAGTTACGGCCGAAAGATTGAATGGATTGCCGAGCGTGTGGGCCATCATAACGGCCTTGGTTTTGCCAGGCTGGAACGCCTCCTCGAGTTGTTCGATTCGCCCATTCAGCGTTACGGGGTCGTTATCGATGAACACAGGGACGAAGCCATTCTGTACCAGGGGTGCCACTGTCGTGGGGAAACCTGCTGCCACCGTGATGACTTCATCCCCCGCCACGAGGCGGCGTTTACCCAGCCGCGGACTCGTTAGCGCGGAGGCTGCCAGCAGATTTGCTGAGGACCCTGAGTTGCAGAGCACACTGCCTTTAATCCCGAGGAACTTGGCCAACCCCTGCTCGAAATTCTCACCTTCCTTTCCCAGCGTGAGCCAGAAATCGAGCGTCGAAGCGACAGCCGCCTCCACTTCATCTTCGGTAAACACGCGCCCTGCATACGGAATCGTCGTTTGGCCCGGAACGAAATTCCGACGCAGCCCGGGATCGGTCGCAGTTTCATAGCCAGGACGATTCGCGACGTGCGTCGCGCGCGAATATTCTCGGGTCAAGCGGAGGATTTGCTCTTTGAGTTCCGCGGGCGAAAGCGCCAACACTGGTGCGGCTGGCGGCGTCGTGGTTAAACTCATAAAAACTAATCGTAAGATACTAGCGGGCTATCGGCATGTCGCCTACAAAACCGGGCGCTTGCCAATCAACCAGTCACCCCATAGCCCAGGCCGCGTGCTGCTCGAGCGCGAGAGTCACATACGAGTCGATTTGCGAAGACGTGAACTTCAGGACATCTTCCGACTGCTTCTGATGCCGCTCCTGGTACCAAGTCACCGTTTGTCGAACTGTTTGTTCGAAATCCCAAATTGGCGTCCAGTTTAACAACGAGCCGGCTTTCTCGATTGAGAGAGAGAGCAACTTGGCCTCATGCACACTCCCGGGATTAGATGTATCAACCCACTTACCCGGCCAAATGCGCAGAATTGTTTCCACTAGTTCCCGAACGGTCTGCTTTCCCCCCGGACCTGGCCCGAAGTTGAACGCGCTCACCAGGGGCGATGTTTTTGGGGCCACCGCTATGTTTGCGCCTAGCCAGAGATAGCCGCTCAAGCATTCGAGCACGTGCTGCCAGGGCCTCACGGCTGCTGGGTTGCGGACTGCAATCGGCTTTCCGTCGCAAAGCGCGCGGATACAGTCCGGCACGATTCGATCTGCGGCATAATCTCCCCCGCCGATTACATTCCCCGCGCGGACGGTCACCACGGGACCAAGGTTCGGATTCGTCGAGAAGAACGACTTGAACCACGCCTGCGCCACTAGCTCCGTGGCGCCCTTGCTCATGGAATAAATATCGTGGCCCCCGAGAGGATCGTTTTCACGGTAAGCGAAATCCCATTCTTTGTTTTCGTAGCACTTATCGCTGGTGATGACGACGACCGGACAGGGCAGTTCAGCGGCTCGAATGCTTTCCAGGACGTGCGCGGTGCCCAGGACGTTGGTTTCGAGAGTTTCCAGCGGATTAGCGTAGGAAGTGCGAACAATCGGCTGTGCAGCCAGATGAAAAACGATATCTGGCTGCGCGGACTGTATCGCTTTCTGGAGCAGCGGGAGATCCCGTATATCACACTCAAACTCTTGCGCGAAACAGGACCGGATAACTTCGTGCAAGCTGGGGTTGGTTGGCGCTGGAAGACTTACACCGACAACCTGCGCTCCAAGCCTAGACAACCAAAGCGACAGCCACGAACCCTTAAAGCCCGTGTGGCCAGTTACCAGCACGCGTTTGCCCTTATAGAACTGCTTGAACACCCTTTTTAACTACCTGGTGGACGCGAGCGCAACGATGCAGTGCATTAACGAACAGGGGCTACGCTAGCTGCGCGCTTAAGCAGCGAGAGCGACACGGGAGCTTTTGCTGGGGATAGCCTGCCCAGAGGCACTGCCGGGATTCAACAATCGCGCAGCAATTGTTTCGCCGATGGCCAGCGACGCGGTGGCGGCGGGAGAAGGGGCGTTGAGGACGTGGAGGATGCCGGGGCCCTGCTCGAAGTGGAAGTCGTCGACGAGTTTGCCTTCGGAGAGCATGGCCTGAGCGCGGACCCCTGCCCCACCGGTGATGAGGTCGGTGGATTGGACATCGGGCACAAGGCGCTGCAAGGACCGGGTAAATTCGGTCCGGGAAAGCGAACGGCGAATTTCGTAGCCGCACATAGAGGGGTAGGCCATGAGAAAACGCCACAGGCCGGGGAAGCACAGGGCCTCCGCTAGATCGCGTACGTTTACTTTTTTCCAACTATAACCTTCGCGGGCGAACGCCAGGACCGCGTTGGGCCCGGCTTCAACGCCACCTTCGATGAGGCGAGTGAAGTGGACGCCGAGGAACGGAAACTTGGGATCCGGAACCGGATAGATAAGGTTGCGCACGAGGGACTGCCGCTCGGGACGCAATTTGTAATACTCACCGCGGAACGCAACGATGCGGGCGGAAGGCCGCATCCCAGAGGCTTTCACGAGGCGATCGGCATGGAGGCCGCCGCAGGTCACGGCGAGCCTGGCGGTTTCGGTTCCGTTTGCGCCGCTGACTTTCCATGTGCCGTTGTCGGCCCGGAGGCTGCTCACGCGGGAGTTGAGGCGGATTTCGCCACCGCGACTTTGAATCAGCTCGCCGAGTTTTTTCACAACGGCGTGATAATCGACGATGCCTTCCTGCGGGACGTGGATGGCAGCGATGCCGGCAGCGTGCGGTTCGATTTCTTTTATTTCAACGGGATTGAGCCTGCGCAGACCCTGCAATCCGTTGGCGTTGCCTCGTTCCCAGAGAGTGTCCAGGCGGGGCAACTCGTCCGTTGCAGTAGCGAGGACGATCTTACCGCACTGTTCGTGCGGAATTTGGTGCTCGCGACAGAAAGCGACCATTTTGCGCAAGCCTTCGACAACGAGCTTGGCGCGGACAGAGCCGGGTTTGTAGTACAAGCCAGCGTGGAGCACGCCGCTGTTGTTGCCGGTTTGATGGCGACCGAGAGTCGATTCCTTTTCCAGGAGCAGCACTTTGAAACCGGGACGGCTGGTTTGCAAAGCGTGAGCAGTGGCTAGGCCCACGATTCCTCCGCCAATGACAACAACGTCGAACATGTGCCCTAAGCTTAAACGACACGAGGTAGGATGATAAGTGGATAAGTGGCTCGTCGGCGGCTCATTGCACACGGATGCTGGTGTGGTCCGAGAGCCAGCGCATATCGATGTTGCCAGGGGTCCGTTGAACGGAGGAAGACATGAACACGCCAGTTATGGGTGGCTTGGTGCGGCCGTCCTTCCATTTATGAATTTCAGAATGGCAATCGGCAAAGCTGATTCCACCGGCGCCGTTGTGGTAGCTGGCAGGCACATCCACCATGAGCACTGATGAATCGGGAGCGCCATCATTCATCGCTACTGCGAAATCACCGTAGTTAAGGCTGTCGGGATTTTCATCGATGAAGACGTACCCTTGCGCGGTGCCCATCAACGTTATCTGGCTCAGTTTTCTGAATACCCAGTACTTTGCGCCCGTTACAGCGCTCAGCCAATCGTCTCGAGAATTCATCGTTTGACTCAGGGAAATGCTTCGGACGCGAGGATGGGCGACCCCGCCGATCGATACTGTGCTTCGATCGGACGGACACCTGTAAATGGCGGCGGTTTTAATCGTGTACGGGGCAAGTTTCGCATACTGCGGATCGGTGAGCAGCAACGTATTGGTGTTGTCGGGGTTGCCGCCGTTGTAATCGAGGATGCCGCGCACCCAACCACTGCCGCTGGCAGTAAGGTCGTTGGTGACGAGCAGGTCGTTATGGTCCTCGGCGTATAACGTCCAACCAATGGTGAGTTGCCTCGAATGATTGCAGCAGATAACCCGGCGCGCATTTTCTCTGGCGTTGGAGAGCGCAGGCAGCAGCATGGCCGCCAAGATCGCGATGATCGCGATCACGACGAGCAACTCGATGAGGGTGAAGGCGCGAGCAGCGGACCCGGCCTTAGGCGGCCGATTTAGCGTGAGGTGGTTGGTGCTCATGACCCCTGAACATCATCGCTCCCAACGCGGAGAGCACGGCCAACGCGAGGGCGGACGGCTCGGGAACAGTCGTGAACTGCAGGCTATAGCTATTCAGTTGTCCTTCTGCTCCGGAAGCGACGTCGACGATGAAAAACGTCCACGTGCCGTTTGGATCCATGCCGTTGAAGACGCCAAGCAGGTTGTTGCGGGCGGCGCTGCTGAACACGCTGCCCGCGGATAATGGATCAATCGCGCGGCCATCTGGCTGCCACGCGCCGGTAAGCTGCCCTGCGCTGATTGTAAACGCGCCCGAGCGGTAGAAGTGAACGTCGCTCGAGGCCTGATCATCGAGCGTCACTGAAAAACCGCCATCGGCATACCCAACCGCGCTGGTCGTGGAGCGTCCGGTCCGGTTCAGCAGAATGGAGGTGGTGTTGCCATGCGTGACATACGCGTAAAAGTCGCCATTGAAGCCGCCGGAAACATTGAAGGAAAAATTTACGTCAGTGATAAGAGGAGGGAGGCCAGAGACCACGATCGAATTCTGATAGCCGGTGAGGTCACCGTCGGGAATGGTGGCGGCGAGGTTGTTGGCGCCAAAGCTGGAGATAAGCGCTGGGGCCGGCGTGCAGCAGAGCAGCAACACTGAGCAAAGAGTGGCGTAGGCTTTCATTGCAGGAGCTAGTCTTTTCATGGGTAAATCGTGCGATAGAACGCGGAGACCGGAGGCGCGTTGGTATCCGTGTAACTGGCCCTCCCGTTGGCACCGCATACGACGGTAGCGATGGTTTGCCAGGGACCGTTTACATTCGAGGCTCGCTGCAAGGTGTAGCTGCGACCCGGCACTCCCGCGAACCCAACCTGGTAACCGCCCGCAATCGGGTTGGGCGAGAACATATTACCAGAAGGGGCGGTGGCGGAACGAACCAGAACGAAGACGAAAGCATTGGCCGTCTCGAGTCCGTCAGAAACCGTGAAGGTAAACCGGTCAGCACCGACGTAATTAGCACGCGGGGTGTAGACGACCGACCCGGCGGAGAGATCGACTGTGCCGCCATTAGTGCTCGTACCGCTCACACTGGAAACGTTAAGCGAGTCGCCATCCGGATCCGAACAGAACGCAAGGACCTTATCGGTGGCAATTGTCATGGAACGATTCTGGACTGTGGCAGCGCCAAATGAACTCGCCAGCGGACGCCGGTTGAAGGGGCACTTGCCCAACCCATCGGCCTGATATATGCCAGCTACTTCGGCCGGCGATAGTGCGCGATTGTACAACGTGACTTCATCAATCTTGCCTTTGAAGAAATACGGCGGCGTGTTGGGCGGCGAACCACCACCAATTCGTAACGGTTGAGTGGTGGTGATGATTGAACCGGTCACAGGCATGCTGGCATCCACCGCTCCGTTCACGTACAGGATGAAGTTGCTGCCGTTATAAGTTTCGACGACGTGATACCAGTGGTTAGCTTGAACGGGGGTAGTGCCGTAAATCTGCCGCAGCCCCGATGGCACTCCGATGTGCGCACTGAAGACCTGATGTCCGTCAAGGGTAAGGAGATATTGGCGGTTGCTCGTTTCGCCATCCTTGCTCGCGATGTCCATGGCGATCTCGTCGAGTGCGGGAACATGCGTTGGGTAAACCCATGCTTCGAGGGTAATACCGTTGGTGGGGTTCAACCCCGGAGCATTGGAAACAACAACGTTTTGATTTGTGCCTGAGAACTGGAACGCCCGGCCTACTTCTCCGTCCGTGAAAGTAACCTCCCCGTTGAGGCCACCGTTATTCGTGCCGGCGCTATCGTTAGCGTTTCCTTCAGCACGCCACCACCCGATTACGTTGGTGGAAACCAAGACGCAAGTTGGCGGCGGACATTTGCCGGCACTGCCAGCCAGGTAAACGCCGGCGATTTCGTTGCTGTTCAAGGCGCGGCTGTAAATCGTCAACTCGTCAATCAGGCCATAGAAATGATAGCCGCCGGGAAAAGGAATTGCGCCGATCATCGCCTGCCCGGAATTGATAAAGCCGGGATCATACGGCGGAGTCTTGTACCCAGCCCCGTCGACGTAGATAAAGACATCGCTGCCGGCCTTGGTAATCGCGACGTGATGCCAATTCGTGTCGGAGATTCGGTTCGTGTTCGCGACGTATTCGTAACCGGTCTTGCTCAATCCGACATAACCGTTCGCGTCGAGGAATACGCTGTAGCCATATTGACCAAAGCCCCAAATATGACCGTGGCCATCCGGCCCGTCGAAGCTCGCAATGGTCGCGCTGCGCCGTTGCACCCAGGTTTCGATCGTGAAGTTAGTAAGCGCCGCAAGATTGGTCGGGTTGGACAAGGTGACTGCCGCTGTGCTGCCATCGAGCAGGAAGGCCGTGTTCACCGCGCCCGTGGCAAAGCCCAATGCGCCGGAAATGCTGCCATTATTCGAGTCAATACTGTCGACCGCATTTCCTTCCGCGCGCCACCAGCTTACGATATTGGACGGTGCGTTGACGCAGACTGCGGGCGGCGGCGGGGGTGGCGTGGAATTGGTGCATTTGCCCGCGCTGCCCGCGGAGTAAAGGGAGGCCACCTCGCTCATGGACAGGGCGCGATTATACAAACTGACCTCGTCGATTTTGCCCTTGAAGTAATACGGCGGCGTGCCGGGAGGCGAGCCACCACCAATCCGGAACGGTTGGGTGGTCGTGATGATTGGACCACTCACAGGCATACTGCCGTCTAATGTTCCGTTCACATACAAAACGAGATTCGTGCCGTTGTAAGTTTCAACGACATGATACCACTGGTTTGAGTGCACCGGCGTTGCCCCATAGATCTGTTGAAGCCCGGCAGGCACACCGATATGGCCACTGAAGACCTGATGCCCATCCAGTGTCAGGACGTACTGCCGGCTGCTTGTTTCACCATCCTTGGTGGCAATGTCCATGGTGATCTCCTCCAGTGTCGGTAATTGCGTCGGATACACCCAGGCCTCGATGCTAATCGAGTTGGTTGGATTTAGTGCGGGAGAATTGGAGACGACCACAAACTGGTTGGTGCCTGAAAACTGGAACGCCCGTCCGATCTCTCCGTCCTGGAACGTGACGCCGTCGTTGAGAACACCGTGATTAGTCCCGGCGCTATCGTTGGCATTTTCTTCAGCACGCCACCAGCCGACCATGGTGGCGGGAGCAGGGACGCAGGCGGTAGGGGGACATTTGCCAGCGTTGCCAGCGAGATAGATACTCGCGACTTCGTTACTGCTGAGCGCGCGGTTGTAGATGCTCATTTCATCGAGCAGGCCGTAAAAGTGGTATCCACTATCGAAAGGAATGGCACCTATCATGGCGGGGCCGGAATTATCAAAGCTGGGATCAAACGCCGGCGTTTGATAGCCCAGACCATCCACGTAGATAAAAACATTGCTCCCGTTTTTGGTGACGGCGACATGGTGCCAGTTGGTGTCTGCTATGCGGTTCGTGTTGGCCACATATTCATAGCCGGTCTGGCTCAGGCCGATATAACCCTCGGCATCGAGGAAGATGCTATAGCCATAACGGCCAAAGCCCCAGATATGGCCATGCCCATCCGGACCATCGAAGCTGGCGATAGTAGCGCTGCGCCTTTGCAGCCACGTCTCGAGGGTGAAATTTATCAGGCCGGCCAGGTTGGTGGGATTAGACAAGCTGACCCCCGCGGTGCTGCCATCCAGGAGGAAAGCTGTCGACACCTTACCCGTACTAAAGAGCAACCCGCCGGAAATAGAACCGTTGTTGGAGTCAGCGCTATCAATGGCATCTCCTTCCGCCCGCCACCAACTTACGAGCCCCTGCGGCTTGGGAACACATTGCGCCCGCAGGCCGTGAGTGGCGATCACGACAAAATAAAAGATGCAGCTACTGAGAAGCGAGAGGCGACGCCCGGACCACCTATTCATAGTTCCTTTTAGTTGTCGAGTGCGAGACGCAATCTGGAGGGACGTTTCGGGCGTGTCAACGAAAAAGTTGCCACGAAAAAGTTGCTGGTTGTTGAGCCCGGCTCGATATAGTTCTGGTATGAGCGGATTCCCTGCGATCCAGAGCGCGAGCACGTTCCGCAGCTATCGTCATCATTTCATCATCGGCGGGATGGTCATCAAAGCGATGTTGAAGCCAGCGCGCGATTTCCTGCTGTTTGCGGACACGCGGTTTCTTCACGGCCTGCTTAATTTCGGCAGCGGTGCTCACGGTCTCACGATAACTGATGGCCAGGTGACGATCAAGATAGCAGGCGGCAGACGTTG
>Ga0170475_100382074_pt1 | contig 10135 bp, 7 predicted proteins | sample Soicark_Litter_5_FD_111474 | JGI IMG/M metagenome (GOLD analysis project Ga0170475, IMG submission 111474) | Avena fatua rhizosphere microbial communities from Hopland, California, USA. Combined Assembly of 48 SPs | reverse complement strand
GGGTTCAGGAATGCGGCTCACGGCTCGCAGCGGACACCTCCCCGTCCGGCTCTTCCCGCGTGCGAATGACTCCCCAGTTCTGGCTGATGAAAAGCGAGCCCGACGAGTGCTCGATCGACGACCTCGAAGCCGCCCCGGGGCAGACCGTGCCGTGGATCGGCGTGCGCAACTTCCAGGCGCGCAATTTCATGCTGAAGGACATGCGCATCGGCGATGGCGTGCTCTTCTACCACTCGTCATGCGCGGTCCCCGGCGTTGCCGGCCTGGCCGAGGTGGCCAGCGCGCCATACCCCGACCCGAGCCAGTTCGACCCGGCCAGCCCCTATGTCGATCCGAAGTCCACGCGCGACAAACCGCGCTGGTCGCTCGTGGATGTGCGCTTCAAGCGCAAGACGCGTTTGCTGCCGCTCAAGGTCATGCGCGAGGCACCCGACCTGGCCAGCATGGCGCTGCTGCGTCCCGGCAGTCGGCTGTCGATCACGCCGGTGACACCAACCGAATGGCAGTCGGTGCTGCGCCACCTCGACAGCGGCGCGGACGTTTGACAGCGGAAGTTCTTCTGTGGCCACTGTTCCTGGCCCTGCGCAAGACGGCTCGCACGGCTTTCCCGTCGAGGCGAACACCACGCTGATCCGGATCGATCAACGGGTGTTCGGCACGCAGGCGTCTTGCGCGACAAGCAAATACAGCGCCGTACTGCCAAGACCTTGGCAACGTGAATGCCATGACCTCTCCGGCCTGGCCGTGAGACCGCTTTGGAGCGAGGATTCGGGCTCGGAAATGTGAGGGCTGAGACATGTTTGTAGCCTTGAGGTTGTTGCTGGCCGGTCTGCTGACTTGGCATTGTTGTGCCATGGGTGCGGAAATCGTGCGGTACCCGCCGCCCGAAGCCGCAGGCGACCGCCGCCTGGATTACCCGAAGAAGCTCCTGGAGCTTGCATTGTCGAAAACGAAGAAGGACTACCAGGTTGTCGATGCGCCCGTGCGGATGAACCAGGCCCGTCAAGTGCTGGAGATCGGCCGGCAGGTCGATCGACGTCGGACCGATCCCTTCCTCCGCAGAACGTGAAACTCGCCTGCTGCCCATTCGCATCCCGTTGAACAAAGGCCTTTTGGGATGGCGCATCGGCCTCATCCGCAAAGGTGACGACGCGCGGCTCGCCAAGGGGAAGACCCTGTCTGACCTGAAGGAAGTGCGCATCGCCCAGGGGCACGAATGGCCGGACACGGAAATTTTGCAGGGCAATGGCATTCAGGTCATCACCGGCTCATCGTATGACGGCCTCTTTGAGATGCTGGCCCGTGCCCACATCGACTACTTCCCGAGGAGCGTCATGGAGATATGGGACGAACTGGAGAGGCACAAGGCAGCGCTGGAAGTCGAGTCCCATGTCGCCTTGCACTACTTCTACGATTCATACTTTTTCGTGAATAAGCAAAACACGAAGTTGGCAGAAGACATCCGCCAAGGCATGGAAGCTGCGATTTCCGATGGGTCGTTCGACAAGCTGTTCCAGGAATACAGGGGTGAACACGTGCGGCGAGCGCGCCTTGGTGAACGGACGGTCATTGAACTTCGCAATCCGTTGTTGACACCCCAGACACCGTCCGGCCGTCCGGAGCTTTGGTACAGACCGACAACCGGCCGCTGAGGGCTTGATCGGCTTGCCCGAGTTCGCCGCAAGCCGCAGTCAATTTCGCTTGTGCGCTAACCCGCGTCACGCTGATTCTAGGGATGGCGAGAACTTCCTGAATCGAAGGGAATGAGTGCTGATTTTCCGGACTTCTGGAGGTCTCGCACGATGCATACGCTTAATTTTTCCCGTGGTCGCATGGACGCGATCATCGAACAGGGGAATCAGACCATGCAACCGGCCCTCCCATGAGGAGCGCGCTGCATGTCGCCGCCGCGGCCGCGCTGTTGGGTGCGTCAGGCGGCGCCCACGCCGTCGATTGGGGAGGCTACTTTCGGGTCGGCCCGGGCGCCTCGAAAAAAGATGCGGCCCGTGCCTGTTACGGGCTCAACGGCCCTGGCTTGAAGTACCGCCTCGGCAACGAGTGCGACCTCTATGGCGAATTCCTCTTGAGCCAAGGCTTTCAGGCCGAAGGCGTAGAGTACAAAGCCAACGTGATGACGAACATCTCCAGCAACGGGACCGACACGGGTGCCGTCTCTCCCGGCAGCACGGGGCAGGCCGCCACCAACGAATCGCTGGAGCACAGCAAGGTCGGCGTCAATCAGTTGTATGTGGAGGCCAAGGGATACGACATCGCGCCTGGGGTCACCTTCTGGATCGGCAAGCGCTTCTACGGCCGCACCGATGTGCACATCGTGGACACGTTCTACGTGAACATGACAGGGGTAGGCGCAGGCGTGGACGACATCGGCGCGGGTGCGGGGAAAATCAACTTCGCGTACTTCCGCACTGACGGCGACGCGACGCATCCGGGCAGCCGCCTGAATGTGGACTTCCATGATCTGCCGACGAACGTTCGCGGCAAGCTGCGCGTGACGGGCACCGTCACCAGCGGCAACTTCACCGGCGGCAAAAGCGGCGCCGGCCTGAGCTTCCAGCACAAGCAAGACAACATGCTGGGTCTGGGCGGCATCAACACGGTGTGGCTGCAGTTCGCTCAAGGCTCTGCCGGGCTCGACGCCAACTTCGGCAACCTCAGCGCAGCCTCGGGCACGCGTGGCTTGCGATTCGTGGAGAGCCTGAGCTGGCAAGTCGGCCCGCTGGGCGGCCAGGCGCAAGCGATGGTGCAGCAGGACAAGGACGGCGCGACCGACGTGAAGACCACGTCGTCCTCCATTGGCGGCCGCGCCTCCTACGCGATGACAAAAAACCTCAAACTGCTGGCCGAGGCGGGCTACTCGCAGAAGCGCCCGGACGGCAGCCCGACTCAGAAGCTCGCCAAGCTGACACTGGGACCGGCATTGTCCACGGGCCCGGGTATCTGGGACCGTCCCGAGCTGCGCTTGTACGTGACGACCGCCAAGTGGAATGAAGCGGCCAACGCGTCTGCCGGCAGCGGCGGCGTCACCGGCATCGGTGACGGCAAGACTTCCGGTACCAGCTATGGCGCTCAAGTGGAAATCTGGTTCTGATCCGCACATAAGGCGCTGCAGCGCCGCGGATGGACGACTCCAAGTAGAGCGTGCGCTCCTCAAGTCGTACGTGTTCATCGCTGGAGCGACCACGGCCATGCCCGGCTTCAACGTGTCGGCGTGTCACGTTGCACGGCGACGAGGCCAGGTCTTTGAATCGGTCAGCGATGGATAGGCTCGGCACGAGCGCGGACGTTGAGCCTCGCGCCCGGCACCCTGCTGGATCGGCCCCGAAAGTACCGAAAGTAGTTCACGCCTGTGGCGTCACGGGGCGCACCCAGCGCGCCAGCGTCTCGTACATCTCGTCGACGACGATGGGCTTGGCGATGTGGTCGTTCATTCCCGCGGCCAGTGCCTTCTCGCGGTCGCCGACCAGCGCGTTGGCGGTCATCGCGATCACGGGCAGGTCGCGCCACTGCGGCTGCCGGCGCAGCCGCCGCGTCGCTTCGTAGCCGTCGAGCACGGGCATCTGGCAGTCCATCAGCACGCCGTCGTAGCGCTCGCATGCCAGCATCTCCAGTGCCTCCTTGCCATTGCAGGCGACGGCAACGGTGATGCCGGCGCTCTGCAGCAGGAATTCGGCGATCTCGCGGTTGATGGGGTTGTCTTCCACGAGCAGCATGCGTGCGCCGAGCAGCTGCAAGGGGTCCGCGGACGGCGGCAGTTGCTTCGCCTGCGGCTCCGGCTGCAACGGGAAGTTCAGGTCGAAGACGAAGCGGCTGCCTTGCCCGGGAGCGCTCCAGACATCGATGTCGCCGCCCATCATGCGCACCAAACGGTGGCTGATGGTCAATCCCAGCCCGGTGCCGCCATAACGCCGGCTGATGGACGCGTCGCCCTGGGTGAACGGCTTGAACAGCTGCTGCAACACGTCGCTCGACATGCCAATGCCGCTGTCCTGCACCTCAAAGTGCAGGCGCGCCGCTGCTTCGTCGTGTTCGACGACCCGCACCGTGAACGTCACCCCGCCGAGTTCGGTGAACTTGATTGCGTTCTGACCCAGGTTCAACAGCACCTGACGCAGGCGTGAGGGATCACCCACCATGGCCTTCGGCAGTTCGGGCGGCAGCTCGATCCGCAGCGCAAGCCCCTTTGCCTGGGCGTTCAAGCTGACGATGTCGGCCACGCCTTCCATGACCACGCGCAGGTCGAACGGAATCGCCTCCAGGTCCAGCCGTCCGGCCTCGATCTTCGAGAAATCCAGGATGTCGTTGATGATGCCCAGCAGTGACGTGGCCGCGCCGTGGATCTTCTGCACGCGGTCGCGTTGGAGCGCTTCCCCACCGGCTTGCAGCAGCAGGTACGACATGCCGATGATGGCGTTCATTGGCGTGCGGATCTCATGGCTCATGTTGGCCAGGAAGGCGCTCTTCGCCTCGCTGGCGATCTCGGCTGCGCGCCGCGCCTCACGGTCGGACTCGGCCTGGCGGCGCTCGGTGATGTCGCGAGCGATGCCCGTCGTGCCGGCCACACGGCCATTGGCGTCGATCAGTGCCGACTTGATGGTTTCGATGAGCCGGATGCTGCCGTCGACATGCGCATGCTGCTCCTCGATGCGACGGGTTCCGCGCGATGCCATCACTTCCGCATCGTCCTTGCGGTAGCTGCGTGCCAGCTCCGGCGGATGGACGTCGAGGTCGCTCTTGCCAAGAATTTCGCGCGGATCGGCAAAGCCCTTGGTCGCCGCGAAGGCGACGTTGACCGCGGTGAAGCGGCCCTCGCTGTCCTTCATCCACGCCAGGTCGGGCATGTTGTCCAGGATGGCCGCCATGCGGGCATCGGCGTTGCGCAGCTCCAGCGCCTGCCGGGCCAGTCGCTCTCTCATCGCGTTCAGCGCGTCCACCAGCTGGTCCAGCTCGTCGCCCTCGGTGCGCGCGCGCCGCAGCTTCAGCGGCACCGCTTCGCCTTCAAGGCTGACGCTGCCCGTCGAGGCGGCGATGTCCAGCAGGTGGCGCGTCGCCAACCGATGCACCACGAAGAGGATGAAGAAGGCCACAAGGAAGGTCTTGGCGGCATTGCTGAGCAGGATGACAACGGCCTGCGTTGCAAGGTCGCGGTAAATGTCCCCCAACGTGGCCTCGATGCGCAGCACCCCGGTGGTCTCGGGGGACGGGCCGCAGCAGGCGAGCGGGAACTCCTTCACCACCCCGTTGCTCAGGTGCTGGCCGCGGAAGATGGCAAACGTGTGGCCCGATCCACTGGTCTCCCGCACCTCAGCGCCGCGGATCGAGGGCAGGCGCACGATGCCGTCCAGTTGTTCCTCGATCTGCCGCGTGTTCACCGCCCACATGCTCTCGGCCAAGCTGCGCGCGCTGGCCTGTTCGATCTCGCTGAAGCGGCTCTCGAGGCGAGCACGTTCGCCGCGGTAACTCAGGCTGAGCTGCAACATCGTCAGCACCAGCGTCACGAGGGTGCTGAACAGCACGACGCTCTTTAGCAAGGCGACTGCGATGCCACCGCGCGGCGTGCGCGACACGGTTGCCCACCAGCCGCGTGGAGGCTGGGCCGGTGCAGGCTCCTGTGCCGACACCATGCGCTTGGAGGGCGTCATCCGTCTAATGTATATGTGAACCCATGGCACCGGAACTGCCCCTCAGCGCGGCCCACCTTTTGAGGCGGCCAGCGTTTCCTGATTCCCGCGAACTGCCTGCCCGTCGATCAGACAGGCCAGAACAAGCAGGGCCAGGATCATCCGCAGGTCGTGTGCCGCTCGCATACAGCCCCCGCCCTCAGAGTTTCGATTCGAACCGAATGCTTGCCAGCATACTCGGCGAGGGAACTACCGCTTGCAATGATATAACAACCAGCGACAGGAATATAAAAGCAACCGCGTGCATGCAAGCGTTTTTAGACTTCACTTGGAAGGTGTTCTTTGAGGGATCGCTGCCGCTTGAAGTGGCGTTGATATACATTGATGTAGTTCGTTCCGACTTGGCAGGAAGTAATGTCTTTTAATTTCACCCTCTCCCGGTTCTCTGCCCAGTCTGCCACGCCCGAAAAGTAATGCCCCTGAACACTTGCCTTGGTCGTCTTGAGAACACGGCCAATGAAGAAATCGCTTTCCTTCGCGGCCTCGCATTCAAGGATCATGAATTCATACTCTGTCGCCAGCTGGCAGATCAAGGATCTCCAGTTGCGAAGATTGAAAGTCGCTCCAAACGGCACTTTTTCCAGCAATCCTTCTTTCTTCAGCAAGCCCTTCTGAAATTTGTCTGTCGCGGAACTCTTTACTTCGGTGATGTCTTCAACCCTGAGGATCATCAATCCATCGAGGTTGAAGTTGTGCACGTACTGAAGGGCGACCAGCTCTTCGGACGAATCAAGAATGAAGCCCTGAATGGTGTTTCCACTGATCTTGCTTCTGCGGATCGAAACGAGATTTTGTTGCTTCTGATGCTTCGCCAGCTGTTGCATTCATGCGCTCTGATGTTTGACATGAGCGGCAGCTGGAGGCAGGCGAAGCTGCCGAACCACCTCCGCTCGATGAGCGGTCACGTTTCACCACTCGTCTTCCGTACTTCAATGCGGGAACCAGGCCAAGTGTCGTGTTGAGGAAGGCCGTCTGTGATTTCAAACCACGGCGCTTTGGAACCGACAAAGAAGTGCCCTTCAACCTTGTTTGTTGGCGCTTGATCCAGGCCGCCCAAAGGCAGGCTCAGTCTTTCAGGGTCGTTGTCGTAGGTGCTGATGAGATTCGACCCGCAGACTGAGCAGAAATGTTTGGCAGTGAACTCTGAGGAATGGAAAGTCTTTACAAGCTCCTTGCCCTTCACCCAAGTGAATTGAGAAGACTTGATGGAGGCCCTGGTGCGAAAGGCGGCACCATGCCAGCGGCGACACCGAGAGCAATGGCAATTCAGGATGGGACCAAGCTGCCCCTCGACTCGATACTCGACGCCTTCGCAGAGACAGCGGCCCGTGAGAACTTGCATATTGATCGACCTCTGGTGATACCTGACGAAATGACTTCGCCAACTCCGATGAGCGGCAGGTTGCAAGCGGGGGCGATCGAAGCCTCCGAAGCAGTCGCAGACGCGAGACAGGACACTGTTGCCAGCAACAGCGCAGCCGCCCACCCTGCCCTCAGACCTTCGGCTCGAACCGAATGCTTGCCAGCGTCACGTGGTTGCCGCCACGGCGCTGCGCTTCGCTCAAGGCGGCATCGGCTGCCGACAACAATTCTTCCTGGCTGTGGGCGGTGTGCGGGAAGCTCGCCACGCCCATGGACACTGTGAATCCGAGGTCATGCCCGTGGAGCATGACGATCTGGGTGGCGCATTGCCGGCGCAGGCCTTCCATGCGGGAATGCGCCGTGGCCAGGCCCACGCCCGACAGCAGCACGGCGAAGCGGTCTTCGCTCAGGCGGCAGGACGCGTCCATCGCGCGGGTGTTGCTGCGCAGCAACCGGCCCAGCGCCTCGAGAACGCGCAAGCGCGCCTCGCTGCCAAGCGCTTGCGCCTGGTCGGAGAGCGGGTCGAGTGCCACCGACACCATCGCGAATTCGCGGTGCTCGCGGGAAGACAAGTCCACCTCGCGGCGCAGTTGATCGTCGAAATGACCCCGTTGGTAAAGGCCGGTGGTGCGGTCGCGCAGGCCCAGGTCCTGCATGTCGCGGCGCTGCGCCTCGGCGGCCTCTTGCTGTGCCTCGAGCTGTGCCAAGGCGAGTTGCAATTGGGTTTCGTGCTGGCGCTGCGCCGTGAGTTCCAGCCAAAGCACGGCCAGGTACCGGGCCGCCCCCCCGTCCCGGGCGGGCAGCGGCAGGCGGGTGACGCTGAACTCGCGCTTGAGGTCGCCCTCATCGATGCGGTGCTCGCTGACCTGTGGAATCGTCTGCACCATGGCGGACTGGTCGGCAACCCGCAAGGCCGCCACGATGCCCTGCGGCGCCCAGTCTTCGTCGGTCAGGCCGGACAGCGGACGGGCGGCCAGGGCTTCCATGCGCGCGTTGGCGTTCACGTAGCGGCCGGTGGCCGCTTCCTTGATGGCGAACAGGGCGTCGGCCCGCTCGAGGAGGGTCAGCAGCACCACGCCCCAAGCTTCGGGTGCCAGGCCGAGGGCAAGCGCCAGCCCGCCGGCGTGATCGGCACGCGCGGACAAGGCCAGCTGATTGGAATCCGTCATTCTTTCTTTCGTCGATGCCCGCAGACCGTTGGGGCGTACGGGCACCGGCCCGGCCGCTCCGCTCGCACGGATGAGTTGCCAGGAGGAGGATCAAGGCACCGCCCGGCCGGTCAGGGAACCCTGCCTTCATCATAGCGGCGAGGGGTCACCACGGCCCGCCGCATCCCCAACCCGTGGGAGTGAAAAAGTCTCAGGTTGCGCCCCATCCTTGGTGCATTGTTCGACGCCGTGGTACTGAAGGGCCAGCGGATGGGCCTTCATTGGCTGGATATCCAGTCGATTTGCAATGCATCCAGGAAGCGAAATCAAATCCATCGGGCTGCACCGTGCCGGGCGCCGGGCCGGCCAGCCGTGGTCCGCGCGCCTCGAAGTCGTGCTCCGGCGCACCACATGCCTCTTTCCGGGTCAGGCCGCGCCCCGCAAGCTGGCATGGCTTTCGCATCACGGGGGTCACAACACCGATCAACGCCCAAATCCGGGGCGCATGGCATCACTGAGGATCACACGTGTCTGGTTTCAAAGCCTTCTTGAAGACGGGGCACAGCCCCACCCTGTTCGCTTCGTTCCTGTACTTCAGTTTCTCGTGCTGCATCTGGGTGCTCAATGGCGCGATGGCCCCGTTCATCAGCGAGACCTACCAGCTGAGCGCGGGCCAGAAAGGCCTGATGTTGTCCATCCCGATCATCGCGGGGGCGCTCATGCGGTTTCCCCTGGGCGTGCTTGCGCAGTACATCGGCCGCAAGAATGCCACGCTCGTGGAGATGGCCCTCATTGCCGTGGCCATGCTGTTCGGCTTTTTCTTCGTGAGCTCGTTCAACGACCTGCTGGCCATGGGGGTCTTGCTGGGCATCGCCGGCGCGAGCTTCGGCGTGGCGTTGTCGCTTGGGTCCGGCTCTTTCCCGCCTCGGCACAAAGGCTTGGCGATGGGACTGGTGGGCGCCGGCAACATCGGCACGGCCGTGTCGGTGCTGGTTGCGCCCCCGCTGGCCCAGGCCTTCGGCTGGCAGGCCGTGTACGGCTTCGCCGCGGCGGCAATCGCGCTGCCCATGGTGGTGATGGTGGTCTTCGCGCAAGAGCCGCCCGACGTCGATGCGCACGCCAGCTTCCGCGAGCACATCGCCTGTCTTTTCGAGAAGGACGGCTGGGCGTTCAGCCTGATCTACGGCATCACCTTCGGGGGCTTCATCGGTCTGACCACCTTCTTGCCCACCTACTATTTCGACCAGTTCGGCGTCAGCAAGGTGCAGGCCGGCCAGCTGACGATGCTCGCCGCGTTCATGGGGGCGACGGTGCGCGTGTTCGGTGGCTGGATATCCGACCGCCTGGGCGGCATCAACACGTTGACCGCCGTGCTTTTGACGGTGAGCGTGACGCTCGTGGCCTGTGGCTTCGCCAGCCATTCGCTTGCACTGTCCACGCTGCTCTTCATGGCTTGTTTCGCCGCGCTCGGCGCGGGCAATGGCGCGCTGTTCCAGCTGGTGCCGCTGCGCTGGCCGCTGAGCACCGCGGTGGCCGGTTCGATGATCGGCGAGATCGGCGCGCTCGGTGGCGGCCTCGTGCCCAACGCGATGGGGCAGTCGAAGCAGCTCGCCGGGAGCTACGTGTGGGGCTTCATCCTGTTTGCCGCCCTCTCGTTGATGGTGCTGCTGATGATGCGTCTCATGCAGCTGCGCTGGACGCGCACCTGGGCCGAAAAGGGCGGGCGCGCCCGCGCCCACTGACCGACGTGCCTCGAGTCAGGTTCTCGGCAGGAACAGCAGCCAGTAGATCAGCATCAGGTTAAACAACAGCGACACGCCGAACGCCACCTTCCAGAGGACCAGGGGGTCGCGCACTGCAATGGGCGTCGCACCCTGCGCCAAAAGGGGGCGCGATGCCCCGCGTTCGAGCGCGAGCCCGAATTCC
>Ga0170475_105159771_pt1 | contig 10137 bp, 7 predicted proteins | sample Soicark_Litter_5_FD_111474 | JGI IMG/M metagenome (GOLD analysis project Ga0170475, IMG submission 111474) | Avena fatua rhizosphere microbial communities from Hopland, California, USA. Combined Assembly of 48 SPs | reverse complement strand
CACGCATAGTAGCAACCGAGTACTCATTACTGGCGGCGCGGGCTTCATCGGATCTCACGTTGCCGATCGGCTACTTTCCGCGGGCTATCGCGTACGCGCGCTCGACAACTTGAATCCACAAGTACACGGCCCGCACGCCAAACGCCCCGCGTATCTCGATCCGAACGTGGAGCTGCAAGTTGGAGACGTGCGAGATCCCGCGGCTGTGCGCCGCGCCTTGGAAGGGATCGATTTCGTCGTTCACTTGGCGGCTGCCGTCGGCGTCGGACAGAGCATGTATCAGATGCGCAGCTATGTGGACGTCAACAGCGTAGGCACGGCCACGCTGCTCGAGCAGCTCACTTCACACAAGGTACAGCGCCTGGTCGTGGCTTCCAGTATGAGCATCTACGGTGAGGGGCGCTACCGCGCGCACGACGGAGCCATTCACGACCGGGTGAACCGTTCGGTGACCGATCTCAAAGCAGGCATTTGGGATCCGTTGGACGACAATGGCGAACCGTTGACTCCGTTGCCCACGCCAGAGCAGAAATTGCCCATGCTCAATTCGGTGTACGCGCTATCGAAGTACGACCAAGAGCGTATGTGCCTGATGTTCGGCGGAGCATACGACGTGCCCACCGTGGCGCTGCGCCTGTTCAACACCTACGGCCCGCGGCAAGCGCTGTCGAATCCATACACCGGCGTATTGGCAATTTTCGCCGCCCGGCTGCTCAACGGTAAGCCCCCCGTCGTATTCGAGGATGGCCAACAGCGGCGCGACTTCGTCAACGTTCGTGATGTCTCGCGTGCTTTCGTATTGGCGCTCACGTCCAAAGCGGCCGTGGGCCACGCCATCAACGTCGGCAGCGGCAATGCTTGTTCGGTCTTGGAGATCGCCAGAGCGCTCGCGCAAGTCTTGCGCTTGCCACAAACGAGCGCAGAGATCGCGGGGCGATATCGAGTCGGCGACATCCGCCACTGTTTCGCGGAAACCACGCTCGGCCGAGAACTGCTGGGTTACGAAGCACGGGTTTCATTACAAGACGGACTGGGGGAGCTCGCCGAGTGGCTGCGCAGAGAGCGTGCCGTCGATGCCTACGATGTCGCGCGCAGGGAGCTGGAAACACGCGGGCTCACGCTGGGCTAACCACAGAAGGGATTGGAAATGGCGACCAACGATGGATCGAACGGCTACACGCTGGTGACCGGTGGCGCAGGTTTCATCGGTACGAATCTGGTACGACGGCTGGCGGAGAGCGGACGCGACGTCGTGGTGCTCGATAACTTTTCGCGTGCCGGCGTGGAGCGGAATGCGCAATGGCTGACGTCGCGCCTGCCCAAGCGCGTCCGAGTCTTCCGGGGCGACGTCCGAGACGCGCAAGGTATTGCTCCCTGGGTGCGCGGCGCGGCAAGCGTTTTCCATTTCGCGGCTCAAGTGGCGGTGACCACGAGCCTGACCGATCCGTGCGCCGATTTCGAGACCAACGCGCGCGGCACCCTCAACGTGCTCGAGGCGATTCGCCGACATCCCTCCCCGCCGAGCTTGGTTTTCACGTCCACGAACAAGGTTTACGGCGCGTTGCCCCACGTACCCTTGGTCAAGCGCGCGACTCGCTACGAACCAGCCGACCCAAGCCTTGCGAGAAGCGGCATTGGCGAAGATCAGCGGCTCGAGTTTCACAGTCCGTACGGTTGTTCGAAGGGTGCCGCGGATCAGTACGTGCTCGACTACGCGCGCAGCTTCGATCTGCCGAGCGTCGTATTTAGAATGAGCTGTATTTATGGCCCCCACCAGTGCGGCAACGAGGACCAGGGCTGGCTCGCGCACTTCGTGTTGTCGGCGCTCGAGCAGTCGCCGCTCACGTTGTATGGCGACGGCCTTCAGGTCCGCGACGCTCTCTACGTGGACGATCTCGTGGACGCGCTGGTCGCGGCCAGCGCACGGGCCCCCGAGCTTGCCGGACGAGCGTTCAACATCGGCGGCGGCCCCAGCAACACCACGAGCTTGGTCGAAGCGCTGGATCGCATTTCGGGGCTAGTAGGTCGCTTGCCGCCGCTCGAGCGCGAAGCCGAACGCGTGGGTGACCAGAAGTACTACGTTTCCAACACTCGTCTGTTCGAGCGCGCGACCGGCTGGGCACCCAAAGTGCGCTTTGCAGACGGGCTCGAGCGGCTCCTCGAGTGGTTGCGCGAGAACCAGACCAAAGACAGCGAACACGCTTTCGTGGGAAATCGGAGCGCAGCGGACGCGGTGAATGTCTAATCCTGCCGACGTGCGCGGCCTTCGGGTATTGATGACGACCGACGCCGTGGGCGGCGTCTGGAGTTATGCGCTGTACTTGACGCGCGAACTTTGCAAGCGCGGTGCAGAAGTGGTTCTGGCGTGTAGTGGCCCAGAGCCGAGCCCCGAGCAACGTGCCGAAGTGCAAGCCATACCCGGACTCGGGCTCGAGCACGCCGCTCACAGCCTGGAGTGGATGGACGACCCGTGGGCGGACGTCTATCGCGAAGGCGAGCGGCTGCTCCAGATTGCGCGCACGTTCAAGCCGGATCTCGTGCACTTGAACGGCTATTGTCATGCGGCGCTGCCCTGGGGGGTTCCCACCATCGTCGTCGCTCACTCATGCGTCGTCAGCTGGTGGCGCTCGGTCTTCCGCGACGACCCACCCGAGCGCTATCGGGAATATCGCGCGCGAGTGGCGCTTGGGCTTTCGTGCTGCGATACAGTCGTCGCCCCGAGCGCCAGTATGCTGCAGAGCTTACGCGAAGCGTACGGCTACAGCGGCCCTGCGGCGGTAATTTTCAATGGCGCACCGGTCATCGAGTACTTTCGACGTCCCAAGCAACCATTCTACCTGGCCGCAGGGCGGATGTGGGATCGCGCGAAGAACCTGGAACTCGTCATCCATGCAGCCCCGCGCTTGCCTTGGCCGGTTCGTGTAGCCGGCGAAGGTATCGTCGGCTCGGAAGCAAGTCCGGTGCAGGCAATGGGAAGGCTCGCGCGCGCGGACCTCGCTCGAGTGATGAGCGAAGCGTCGGTCTTCCTGCACCCGGCTCGCTACGAGCCCTTTGGACTCGCGCCGCTCGAAGCGGGCCTTTCTGGCGCGGCGCTCATCTTGGCTGGGCTCGATAGCTTGCGAGAAATATGGGGCGAAACGGCGCTGTACGTGGCAACCGAAGACCCCGACGAGCTCGTGGACGCCGCCACGCGGCTCGCCAACGACCCGATGCTCCGACACTCGCTCGCGCGCAAAGCGGAGCTTCGCGCGCGCGAGCTATCCAGCGCAGCAATGGCACGAAGTTACGGCGAGCTCTACCGAGTCACGATGGCGCAAGCTCGGGGTGGGAGCCTCGCCCCAACTTCCTCCCAACCGGCACCGCAGCCGCAACAGGCGTGAGCTCATGAAAATTGCATTCTTCTGCCATTCGCTGCTGTCGGATTGGAACAACGGCAACGCCCATTTCTTGCGCGGGCTCGCCAGCGAACTCTCGGCCCTGGGGCATCGAGTCCGCTGCTACGAGGCACAAGATGCTTGGAGCGTGCGCAACTTGCAGCAAGATCACGGTCACGGCGCGCTACAAGCGCTGCGCGAGCGCTATCCCGATCTGCATCTCGAGCGCTATGACCCCGAAACGTTCGACTTGGACGCGGCCCTCGACGTCGATTTGGTGCTCGTCCACGAGTGGAACGAACCGGAGTTGGTCTCCAAGATTGGCGCGGCGCGGGCGCGACCTGGCAGCCGATTTCGAGTCCTATTCCACGATACTCATCACCGCAGCGTCAGCGACTCGACGTGCATCGGGCAGCTCGACCTCGCCGAGTTCGACGGCGTGCTCGCATTCGGTGAGGCAGTTCGGCAACGTTATCTGGCCGCGGGCTGGGCCCATCGCGTGTGGACCTTCCATGAAGCCGCCGATACGCGGGTGTTCCGTCCGCTGCCACGGCTCGAGCCGGAGGCCGATCTCGTTTGGATCGGCAATTACGGCGATGGCGAGCGTTCAGCGGAGCTCGACGAATACTTGCTGTCACCAGCGAAAGCACTGAGCATCAGCGGTTCCGTGTACGGTGTCCGCTATCCCGAGCCGGGCATCGAAGCGGTCGAGCGCGCCGGCTTGCGCTTCGCCGGATGGCTGCCGAACTATCGAGTACCAGAGATTTTTGCCCGGCATCGGCTGACGGTTCATGTGCCGCGTCGGCCCTACGCCGAACAGCTGCCGGGCATTCCAACGATTCGCGTCTTCGAGGCACTCGCCTGCGGTATCCCTTTGGTATCGGCGCCCTGGGTCGACTCGGAGATGCTCTTTCGCGAAGGGGACTTTCTACGAGTCCAAAACGGTCAGCAGATGCAGCGGGCACTTCAGCTGCTGCTCGCGGATAGCCAAGCGGCGCGCACGTTCGCCGCGCGTGGGCGCGAGACGGTCCTACGCAAACATACCTGTTCGCATCGCGCCAAACAGCTACTCGAAATCGCGAGCAGCCTAGGAGTCGAGAGCAATTCGCCCGAAACAGCGGCGGTTAGTTGCACGCTTCACTGAGGAGTCAAAGATGGGACTGAAAATTGCCTTCTTCGGATCGAGCTTGGTGTCGGCGCGCTGGAACGGTGCCGTCACCTATTACCGCGGCATCCTGCGTGCCTTGCACGCGCGCGGTCATCGCATCGTCTTTTACGAGCCTGATGCCTACGGTCGGCAAGAGCATCGAGACGAGGGCGAGCTCGAATTCGCCAGGGTGGTGGTGTACCAGGGTGAAGCCGGCGCACGTACCAGCATGGACGAAGCGCGCGACGCCGATCTGGTCGTCAAAGCCAGCGGAGTCGGAGTGCACGATGCCCTCCTGGAAGAAGGCGTACTCGCTCTTCGATCCGCGCGCCGGTCGGTGGCGTTCTGGGACGTCGACGCCCCTGCAACGCTGGAACGGCTCGAGCGCGATTCCGCGGACCCCTTGCGCGGCCTGGTTTCTGGCTTCGACTACGTGTTCACCTATGGCGGCGGCGAACGAGTCCGCGCCCGCTATCTTGCGCTCGGCGCACGCACGTGCGTGCCGATTTACAACGCGGTCGACCCCACGACTCACTTTCCGAGCAAGAAGAGCGCCGCGTTCGCTGGAGATTTGGGCTTTCTCGCCAACCGCTTGCCTGACCGAGAGAGCCGCTGTGATGAGTTCTTCTTCACGGTCGCGCGTGACAATCCCGGGTCGTCTTTCGTGCTCGGCGGAAGCGGCTGGGAAGACAAACCGCGTTCGAGCAACGTACGCTACGTGGGGCACGTCTACACGCATCAGCACAACGAGTTCAATTCTTCCAACCGGCTCTTGCTCAACGTCAACCGAGATTCCATGGTGGCGGCCGGGTTTTCCCCAGCGACGCGCATCTTCGAGGCAGCCGGCGCCGGCGCGTGCATCGTGAGCGACGCCTGGGAGGGCATCGAAAATTTCTTCGAACCGAATCGCGAAATCTTGATCGCAGAGAGCGGCGAGGAAGTGAGCCGCCATCTACGCGATCGCGACAGCGCATCTGTCGCCGCCATTGGCGCTGCGGCGCGGCGAAGGGTGCTCGCCGACCACACCTATGACCAGCGCGCGCTCGAAGTAGAAAAGGCGCTCGCTGGCGGGAGTCTGGAGCTCGCGTCGTGAGTCAGCTCGTGATTCTCGGCTTGTCGGTCACGTCCGCTTGGGGCAACGGTCACGCCACGACCTACCGAGCCTTGTTGAGGGGGCTCGAGCAACTCGGGCACGAGGTACTCTTCTTGGAGCGCGATGCGCCCTGGTACGCGGAAAACCGTGATTGCCGCGCGATACCTGGTTGCCGGATCGAGCTTTACACGTCGCTTGCAGAGCTTCATCGACGGTTCGCAGACGACATCAAGAAGGCCGATGCGGTGATCGTCGGCTCGTACGTGCCGGACGGAGCCGAGGTGTTGCGCTGGGTGCTCGACGTCGCGCGCGGCAGTCGACTTTTCTACGACATCGACACACCCATCACGCTCGCGAGTTTGGCGCACGAGACCCCAACCTATATTGCAGCCGAGAGCATTCCGGAACTGGATGCTTACCTGTCCTTCAGCGGTGGTAAAGTCCTGGATCTGATCGAGCGCGAGCACGGCGCCAAGCTTGCGCTACCGCTCTACTGCTCGGTCGATGCGGCCCTGTATCGACCGACGGGCGCACATCCGACTCACGCACTCAGCTATCTTGGGACGTACAGCGATGATCGCCAGCCCACGCTCGAGGCATTGCTGCTCGCGCCGGCACGGGCGCTTCCGGACGAGAACTTCGTAGTCGGCGGCGCGGGCTACCCGGTACTCGACTGGCCTCCAAACGTGACTCGAATCGAGCACGTGAACCCTGGAGAGCACTCCGCATTTTACGGCAAGGCTCGCTTCACTTTGAATGTCACGCGCGCAGACATGAAGCGGCTCGGTCATTCGCCGAGCGTTCGCCTGTTCGAAGCCGCGGCTTGCGGCACGCCCATCATCACGGACGAGTGGCCCGGGCTCAGTTCCTTCTTCGAGCCGGATCGGGAGATCCTGATCGCCAACGACACCGAGCAAGTGTTGCGATATTTGCGGGATTTGCCGGCTGCCACTCGACGCGCGATTGCGAGTCGCGCACGCGCTCGCGTTCTCCGCGAGCACACCGGCGATCAGCGCGCCCGCCAGTTGGCTTCTTATCTCGAGGGTCTGGCCCAACGCGAACGTACCCGCACTTCCAGGCTACCGGAGCCGGCTGCCAGCTCCGCATTGAGGTCCCCTGAACCATGACGGAGCTAACGCAAACGGTCGAGCAGCTGGGCCCGTGGTTTCACAACCTGCATTTGCCGGATGGCTCGCAGACCTGCCCCAATCATTCATTGGGCGACTTTCCGAGTTTCAAATGGCAAAAGCTTCGTGCTTCCCTGCCCGCGGATCTACGTGGGGCCACGGTTTTGGACATTGGTTGCAACGCGGGCTTCTACTCGATCGAGCTCGCGCGCCGTGGCGCCATGGTGACGGCCATCGACGTGGATGAGCATTACCTCGCTCAAGCACGTTGGGCTTCGCGGGTCTTCGGATTCAGCGAACGCATCACCTTTCAACAGGCGCAGGTCTATTCTTTGGCGCGCGCCCAGAGGCGCTGGGACATCGTCTTGTTCTTGGGCGTGCTCTATCACCTGCGATACCCCATGCTCGGCTTGGATATCGTGTCGCGCTGTGTCGGCAAACAGCTCGTGATTCAGTCGCTCAGCACGCCAGATCCCACACGCTTCGAGGTGCCGGAGGATTTGGAGCTGAGCCAGCGCGGCCCCTTGTCCGAGCCCGGCTGGCCCAAGCTGTCGTTCATCGAGCACCGCGTCGCGGGCGATCAAACCAATTGGTGGGCGCCCAACCCGCAATGTCTCGAGGCCATGCTCCGCTCGAGCGGTCTTCGCATCGTCTCGGCGCCACTGGACGAGTTTTACATTTGCGAGCCGGACCCGGCCGGCAAGAGCTCGATGTGGCCCTGGAACATCGGCGAGTATTTGGCAGCCATCGGACAGTGACGGCTCGGCCACCGGGGGAGGGCTAGCCGTTGCTATTCATCGTCTCTTTGCGAGCCCTGAGCCCTGACTGCTCGCTCGCTAGTGGCGGCGGAGGAACGCTGGATTCACGGCTGGCAATGCCGAACTTCGCCATTCGATAGCGCATCTGATCACGGGTGAGCCCGAGCAAGGCGGCTGCTCGGGTCTGGTTGTTTTCGGTGATCCGCAGCGCCTGCACCAATACTTCTCGCTCGAGATCGGAAAGGCAGATGCCAGTCGGAGGTAAACGAAACGCGATCGCGGATTGTCGATTGCTCAGCTGCGGCAAGTCCTCCAGATCCAGGACCGCGCGATCCACAAACAGCCCCGAGCGCTCCACCACGTTGTAAAGCTCTCCCACGTTGCCCGGCCAGTCGTACTCCGTCAAACGCGCGAGCGCTCGGGAACTGAAGCTCACGCCGCTGCCACCAAAGCGCTCTGCGATGCTCCGCGCGAAATGAGCGACCAGCTCGGGAATGTCGCTCACGCGCTCGCGCAGCGGTGGCAGCTGCAGCACGACCGGAAAGCGGTACGCGAGCTCATGCCTCAGAAAGCCGTCCCTTGCCGCGTTCACCAAGTCGCGGCTGGAAGAAGCGACTAGCCGCACCGCCCTCGGCCCCTCGGTCATATCGCGAAATAGCTGCAGGAGCCGGGTCTGAACGTCACTCGGCGTCTCGGTGAGCTCGTGAACATAGAGCGTTGTGCCGCCCCCGCCGGGGCGACTCGCGGTCTCCTGGACGATCCTATCGAGTTGCGCCAGCGCCCGCGAGGACTCGAGCGCGACCAGCTCCCCCTGCGGGTAGGTGGCCCGGTGCAGCGCGTTGGCGATGTGGCGCTTGCCCACCCCGCTTTCGCCCAGGATCAGGACGGGCGTACGCGGCTTGCTCGGCAGCAGCTCGAGCAACTTGGATACACGAACCATTTCCGGACTACTTCCAATGACGGCGGCCTCACGATCCGAATGCTGTCCTAGGGGCAATGCGCTAGTCATTCCATCTCCAGGTTTGGCGCCCCCTGAGAGCGACGCCTCGTTCGCTACAATTGCGCTGTAGTGTGCAGCGCATGTGCCAAAAACTCGCGTGATTTGCCCCAAGCGATCGATCAACAAACACGTTCTAAGTTGATCCTTTCGCGATGACGATCGTGCGGCGCGTGGCAGCGCGCCACGCCACGTCGCGCGGCGAGTCAAATTGTCGTCCACTCACGAACTCGACGGGCGCGGGGCATATCGCCCACCTCAGGGCACGCCCGTTGCTCGAGCCAGATCGCGATCCTCACGCACGGCAGCCATGACCTTCAGCCAGTTCTTGTTCGGCAAACCGCTGAAAACAGAGGAAGACGAGGAGGAGAAGGTTGGGCCGCTCGCGGGGGTGCCCATTTTGGGTTTGGATGCGCTTTCGTCAGCCGCATACGGGCCGGAAGCGCTGCTGACGGTACTCATGCCGTTGGGCATCGCCGGGCTGCAGTACGTGACGGAACTGACGGCCGTCACCCTGGGCCTGCTGCTGATCGTGTATCTGTCTTACCGCCAAATCATCGACGCTTATCCGAACGGCGGCGGCGCATACACGGTTGCCAAGGAGAACTTCGGGCAGGCCGCCTCGTTGCTCGCGGCAGCCTCGCTGGCTTTGGACTACGTGTTGAACGTCGCCGTTGCCATCTCCGCGGGGGTGGGCGCTTTGGTATCGGTCATCCCGAGGTTGCTGCCGCATACCTTGGCCCTGTGCCTCGCGATCCTATTGTTGCTCGCCGTCGTGAATTTACGCGGACTCCGCACTTCGGGCTTTGCCTTCATGCTACCGACGTACGTGTTCGTCGTTTGCCTGTTGACCGTGATCGCAATTGGCATCGTTCACACAATCGAAAGCGGGGGTCATCCGCTTCCAGTCCGACCACTGCCAGCCGCTCCCAGAACCTCGAGCACGGCCACGCTCTGGCTACTTTGCCGGGCGTTTGCCAGCGGTTGCACGGCCATGACGGGCGTCGAGGCCGTCAGCAATGGTGTGCCGATCTTCCGAGAGCCCCGTCCGGCTCTCGCCAAACGCACGCTGGGGTTGATCATCGCGATCCTCTTCATTTTCTTGGCGGGGATCGCCGTCCTGTCTCGCGCGTACGCGGTTACGGCCACGGAGCCCGGACGAGAAGGCTATCGAAGCGTGCTGTCGTTGCTGACGGAAAGTATCGTCGGGCGGGGCGCGTTCTATTACATCACGTTGTTTGCCAGCTTGGTCGTGCTTTCGCTCTCGGCCAACACGAGCTTTGCTGGCTTTCCGCGGCTGTGCCGACTGTTGGCGGCCGACAAGTTCCTACCAGAGCCGCTGATGCACCGCGGGCGCCGACTGACCTTTTCGCACGGGATCTTCGCCCTGGTCACCTTATCGGGCATTCTTTTGCTGGTCTTCCGGGGCGTGACGGACGCGCTCATCCCGCTGTTTGCCATCGGCGCGCTGTTGGCATTCACGGCCTCGCAAGCCGGCATGGTCGTGCATTGGCGCCGTCAGGGTTCGGCCACTCGCTCGCTGCTCTTGAATGCGATCGGCGCGTTGGCGACGGGTGTGACGGCGTGCGTGGTATTGGTTTCGAAGTTCAGCGAGGGCGCGTGGATCACGGTGGTGCTGAT
>Ga0170475_103629810_pt1 | contig 10139 bp, 12 predicted proteins | sample Soicark_Litter_5_FD_111474 | JGI IMG/M metagenome (GOLD analysis project Ga0170475, IMG submission 111474) | Avena fatua rhizosphere microbial communities from Hopland, California, USA. Combined Assembly of 48 SPs | reverse complement strand
TTTGGCTTTGAGAATGTGAGTAAACAGTCTGACTTGTGAATTGCTGCATTGCTGCATTGCGCCTTGGGACGTCTGCTTGCTGACAACGTGCGCCCGCGACTAGTTTGGAAGCACATGCTACTGCAACTCGATTGTGCAGTGCCTGTACTACTCAGTACCCTTCCGAGAACAGGTCATCAACTTCCCCGCCCGATCGCCCCCGGAAGCCCTTGAGAGGCCCCAGTCAGGCTTACTCAGGCTCAACACAAACCTCCCCAATGGCCAGAGTACAGCCCTCTCGCCCACCGGGCGCACATCTGTCTCGAGTCCGATTGCGAGGACACCTGCAAAGCCCGCAACTACACCTGGTGCCGTCGGCCAGCCCCCTGGCACCAAGCCCGAGGACAACAAGGACTCGCCAGAGTACAAGAAGAAGCAGGCCCTGGCCGCTGGCCCCGTGCTGCAGATGGACTATGAGAACGCCAAGTCATATGGCATGAACGAGTCCCTATTCTCGTCGCTAAAAGACATATTCGAGGCGGTAATTGCACACAAGTCGCGCATTGGCGTCGTCAGCCCTCACAAGCTGCTCGAGATACTGCGACGCGACAATGAAATGTTCCGGACCCCCATGCACCAGGATGCACACGAATTCTTAAATCTCTTGCTGAACGAGGTCGTAGAGAATGTAGAGCAGTTTTCCAAAAATCGCATAACCGAGGTAGACGCGACCCACAGAACGGGACGACAGCAGCTTCGGGTGACGTAGTGCCTGTCCGGAATTCGGCCGCCTCTGCGAAATCAAATACTGGATGGGTACACGAGCTGTTTGAGGGCACACTGACATCGGAGACAAGATGCCTTACCTGCGAAAACACATCACAACGAGACGAGGCCTTTCTCGACTTGTCCGTCGATTTAGAGCAACATTCATCAGTCACGAGTTGTTTGCGGAAATTCTCCGAAGAGGAAATGCTGTGCGAGCGGAACAAGTTCCATTGCGACAACTGCGGAGGTCTGCAAGAGGCGGAAAAGAGGATGAAGATCAAGCGGTTACCCAAGATTCTCGCACTGCATCTCAAGCGTTTCAAGTACACCGAGGATCTGCAGCGGCTGCAGAAGCTGTTCCATCGCGTCGTATATCCCTTCTATCTCCGCTTATTCAACACTACAGATGACGCCGAAGACCCAGACAGGCTATACGAGCTTTACGCGGTAGTTGTGCATATTGGAGGCGGACCATACCACGGCCACTATGTTTCCATCATCAAAACGCAAGACCGAGGCTGGCTGCTATTCGACGATGAGATGGTAGAGCCGGTAGACAAGGCATACGTCAGGAACTTTTTTGGTGGAGAAAATGTTCTAGCGTGCGCCTATGTTTTATTCAATCAAGAAACAACCGAGGAGGCCATGATGAAGGAGCAAGAAGCAGATGCTCTTGCTGCAGCTGAGCAGGCCGCAAAGATGACACAGGAGGACGTCACGACGCCCAAAGCCAACGGCGTCAATGGTCATACATATAACGCCTTCAACAACGCAACGACACCGACAGTCGAAGAAGGCGACAAATTTGCCAGTCTCGACCACGCTGCCACTGCGCCTCCACTCGCACGCGCCGAGACCAACACCGACCACCACCCCGTTGAGCACATCACCACACAAGTCCCAGTCCTCGTTGGAAAGAAGAGTAACCTCGGCCTATTCGGCAAAGGCAAAGAAGAAAAAGAGCGCAAAGCCCAGGAGAAGGAGCTCGAAAAGGCAGCCAAGCAGAAGCGCAAAGAAATGGAACAAAAACGACGCGAAAACTACCGTAAACAAGAAGACGAACTCCGCGCCGTCCTCGAAGCCAGCAAAGCCTCCGCCGTAGAAGAGGAACGCAAACGCGTCGTAAGCGGCGAAGTGCCACCTTCCAGCGCTGGCGGCGGCGGTGGTGGTGGCGAAAAGGAAAAAGAGAAACAACCAAACGGCTTCGGCAGCGTAAAGGGAATGAGTGGTCTAAGCCGCTTCCGACACACATCCATGAGTCTAAAGACCAAGCCAAAGTTCTGGTCAGCAAACAAGGACAAGCAAGACAGCAATGTCAACGGCAACGGCAATGCAGAGGAACCTGCACATCCAGATACCCCGATCCAAGACACGATCCCTGACAAGGATGGTAAGAATCGGTTTAGCTTGGGGAGGAAGAAGAGTACGTTTAAGTTTTAGGAGTTTTTAGTTTTTTTTTGCATCAAGCGGTGTAGTTGTTGTTGGTGTTCTTCTTCTTCTTGTTTTGAATGAGTAGAAGGGGAAGATGAAGAAAAAGAGGATTTGGCGGCTTGGACATGGGCATTCAAAGTAACATCCCGCTTGGTCTCCTCCCCGCCCCTTGGTTATCTATCTGTGTATAAGGAAATGGGAAAAGGGATAAGGGACAATGTGTGCACCCATCCATCTATCCGACCATGCATCCATCCACCCATGCATGCATCTGTTCAGCGTATTGCACCTTACCTTTCTCCGGGGCATTTGCGTTGCGTTTTGGTTACTTGGTTACTTGGTTGATCGGTGCTGGATGAACTAGCGTTGTAATTGCAAACTTTTTTTTGTTCTTCTTCTCTTCTGTTCATCTTGTTCTCCACATGGGCTGGTGAGTGAGTGAGTGCGTGAGCGAGTGAGCGGGCGGGCGTTGTACATTGCTGTCATATCTTCTTTCTTCTCTTTCAGGCATTCCTAGAGGAATCGAGGGCTTAGTAGGTAGCAAAGAAAAAAAAAACGTGGATATTGTACATGATTGATATCATGTTTCTACGAGAGTAAGGTTGAAAAGGGAGTGGACGGTATGAGATTAGTGCTTCATGAGTTTTGCTTGATTTTGTTCTGAGATGTGTGTGTACTTTTTTGCCTCCCTTGTTCCACTCGCTCTGTTGTTGATGTTGATGTTGCTGTTTCTGTAGTTCTCCTGCCTGTCTGACCCTCCTTTCTCTCACCATCATCCTGCCTGAGCCTCCCCTTTTTTTTTCTTCGCTCGAGGTTACAACGCTCTACCAACAAAAGGGAAGTCTGTTGCGAATGTGCTGGACACGGTGATCCTGTTGCAACCCACGAAATAGGGAAGCAGACATGGTCCACAGTCTCACCACAGGCCCATGATCGACTGCTAAAGAAACGCTTGACCATACACAGGGCAACATACACCTCTTGACAAGCAGTGTAAGGAAAGCTCAACATTGCTGGGTTGTATAAGCGAGGCGAACGAAGAGACGCATAGCATAAAACAGACAGATGGGTTTACTGACAGAAATCAAGGAGAAAAAACTGGAAGAGTTGATCATGTTTGATCGGTTACCGAGATGAAGAAAGAGAGACTAAGCTCCAACTCTGCCGTTGCACACCTCTCAGGAAGCCATGGACAAAAAGTCTCAGTCTTCTGACCGCCCCCCTCCAAATCCGTAGAAAAGATTACCGGCCGCTATTCAATCTAGAATACAATCATATACCTCTACACTACGCCACCCTCGCGCACAAACCAGCTGCAACTAGGAAAACTTCCACCTATTACCACAGTTCATGCACTCGCAAAACGTCGTCATCGGTTCATCAGCCGACCTAGTCTGTGCTTGACTGTAACTGACCATCTTCTTCTTGCACTTGCTGCACTGGAACTCCTTTGAAATGGCCTTTTCCACCTGCGCGACCATGGCCTGGTTCATGTTCTCTGCCTCGAGCTTCTCGTCCTGGGCTCGTCGCTCGTCCGACTTCATCTCGTCGTGTGTCATGACGACAAACCTCTTGGCGGGCACATCACCCATAAGTACACGTTTACGGAGCGCTGGATTCGACTTGCTCTTCAAGTTCTGGAACAGAGAGCGCATCTTGCCCTTGTATGCGTCGTTTACGCTACCGGCGTTGGCGTAGGCTGCGGCCTCGACTTGCTTTGCGACCAGGAGGATTTCGTCCGGCATCGCTTCGCTCATGTAAGCCAATCCGTCGTACATCAGCCTGACGCAGTTGTCGCGTGCCTCACTGCCAGTGACCTGGTACTTTACATTGTCCGTCTTGTGGTTGCGCTTGTCGGCAGGTACATCGTGCTTCTTCTTGGCCTGGCTGGGAGCTGGAGACGCGGTGCCTGAGGGAGGAGGAGCGGGCGACGATGCTGCTCCGCCGTTTGCGGCTACCTTTGGCGCACCATCTTTCTTCTGTGGCTGCTTCTTCTTGACCTCATCACTCCATTTTGACACAAGCTCTGTCGCAAATCTCTGCACGTCGGGGTCCTTGTGTTGGCGCAGACGGTTGATAGTGATACCGATCCGTGTGGAGCGTAAGAGATCCTCGGTCGCGTGCACGCCAGTCTTCAGGTCGTTGAGAAGTTTGAGAATAGAGGCGCTCGGTTCGCCCTCTTGAACAGCCTTGCCGATAGCTTTGCCGCGGAGCTCGATCTCTTTGGCGTCCATGGCCATGGTGAGAGTGATGCTTGTCGAAGTTGGTAGAGGCCGGGCGCGGAACTGCGGATGACTTGGCGAAAGTGACGATGCTAACAGTCGGGTCGCGGATATGATATGACAAATCTAGTACCTATGAGGTCACTTGAAGTGTTGTCGTCGTGGCACACGGTTGTTGTGTCCGGATTGGTGTTCAGGGCTCGTTGGGGTCGCGAGTTCGGCGCGGGGTTCTTTGGTCGCGTCTGGTAGAGTTGTACGCGACAATCGTGAGCGGATGTTGTCAGCGCAAGGTGGGGATAACGTTGTGGCAATTAGTAGTAGAGAGGGCAGGCAAAGTGTGGTTAAGAGCCTTTGATTGCTGTGTAGAAGTTGCGTTTGCTGAAAGAGGTCCAAGCTCAAAGGACGCTAGCCTCCGCGTTCATCCAAAGGGAAGCCGCAACCGTCACCTTGGGAACTACCAAATTCCAGCCCTGCGACGACCGCGATTGCCACAATCGAGCTTCCAGAACCATCCCCACAAGCACACACACAAGCCTTAATCATGGCCGAAAATGCTACCCCGGGAAGCGCGAACAATGCCAGCACCGACAGCTCACGCGGAATGCCATACTACGAGAGACTGCGACGCGACCTGCGTGAGTCACTAAACAAGAAGCGTCAAATCGACAACAATCTGGTCAGTACATCAATATGACACGTCATGCGACTGGGTTCTGACGCACATCGCAGCTGCAACTCGAAGACAACATCCTGCGAATCGAGACACAATACCTTGAAGAGACGAGCGCCGGAAATATTATCAAGGGATTTGACAACTACATCAAAGGCGCAGCGACTACGACGGCAGCGGGTGGAGCAGGTACTGCGACACGCCGAAAGGCGCCCATCAGCGATGCGGACAGGATATTCAGCCGGAGCTCGACCAGCTTTCTGAGGGTACGTGGAGCTGCCGCGAATACGACATCGCGAACCTAGAGTTCCGCGGGAGCAAAGAGTCGAGGCTCGAATGCTGACAGCGCTGTCCAGGAATCGTCGACGCCAGGCTCAGCAACAGCGACGCCATCGCACGCCCCTACACCGACGTCGTCCTTCCCTACGCGCGAATCGAGCCAGCCTACAAACGGTGCGAGGCCAGGAGGAAGTAAGAAGAAGAAGGCGGCCGACGAAGAGGACGAGGACAGTAACAAGACGAAACGACAAAAGATCTCGTATGGACGGGAGTGAAACTCCGATCAAAAAGTCCGATGTCACCCGCTCCGAAAGGCGGCCGGTTGGCAAGACACGGAAATTACGCAGATTACAAAGAATTGCATTAAAGCGAGTAAATTGCTCCAGGCAAGGACGATTGCGCGTCCTATGGGTCCCGAGACACAGGAACCAACCCTTTCGTCAACGAGATAGGAAGGCACAAAAGGCATCGGGTGCAGGCCCGAAGCTGTGCGTGTTCAATGGTGGGTACCATGCTACAGCCGCCGGACTTTGGAACCGTTGGTAGATCGGCTTCAAAACGCGGGGGTTGGTTGATCTCGACATGAGATCCACTTTACCCAAGGCTTTCTGCCCACCCCCGTTGGGCAAAAACGCCTCTGTGCTGTCAAAGCGGCGGAATTTGATTGATGCTTGATTTGTTCCTTGTTCGGAGTTGTGGGAAATATGCGATGGTGGCGGTGGAGGTGGAGCAGTTCTTGGCAGCTTGTTACACGCAAGCCATGTCGTTGCGCAGTGACTGGCGGATTGATCTCAGCGAGAGCGGGAATTATCCTTTGGGAAGGTTAGCATAGTGGGTCCATGCAAAGGGAAATATCTGCTGAACGCGTGCTGGTGCCATGAATCGTTGCGGAGGATCTATGTGCAATCAAGACATAATCAAGGCGAGTGTGAAGGCTGAGTGGTAGTGAGTGCTCCCATCTCGACCCCGCAGTCCGGTTAGCGCAAAAGCCGCGGTGCGTTTGAAGCACATGAGCACACACATATGTGCAATACCTTGTTATAACATGTCTTGAGTGTTGCAGAGACCCATGATTTGGTATGCGAAGGACACGTGCAAGGGTTCTAACGCGTGCAATACGGAGGCTTATCTCGATGTATTCCAGAAGCCGCAATCACGGACGGGGATTGAGATTGACAGCTCAGCCATCGTCGGTCAACCTGAGACGGTAGCGTGCGAGGAAAAAGTGTGCAACTACTTGCGAGGCTGGAAACATGTCTGCCCAAGGATACCATGGTATAATACGACCGGAAGAACACACTCGCTTGCATGCTTGCGCTAGGATAACGGCTTCGCTTGCGTGCGCTTCGCTTCATAGTGCGGGATGTAGACAATGGTCGTTGCTTAACAGAACCAAGGGCGGTGTCCTCGCGAGGCAGAGGACGGCGATTGTAGATGCCGGCTTGCATGGTGGCTTGAGATGGTATTTGTTTGCCACAGTCCCTCAAATCCCGAAAATAGAGGAGCCGGAGCGGGTGGCGAAGCATCAGAAAGAATGGCGGAATTCATTCTGTGTATCACCATTGCGCGCCGAGATACCCAAGCTCCGCCCACCAACTACTGCCAGCGGACAACAGAAGCAACCCGCGACACTAGTTACGAGGAAGCGTCGTCATGTTTCCGTAACGCCTCAGGTTCGACAGCTCAGCCTTGTGTTTCGAGGTGCTGTGAGTCGTCGCGTCCTCGAGCCGATCTTGACTCAAAAAAATCCGTAGAGCTGTACGCACGCTAGCATCTCATCTAGGGCTGCTTTCGGTCCGGTGCGCACGCGCAGTGTGAGACCCACTATCCCAAGCGAAACCCGTATAGAGATTCAATTCCGTCAGATGCGTCAGAACAGAAGGACACCCGACAGCAGTCCGACCTGTGGGTGCGAGCGAATCAAACATAACGATGACATCGTTTCGTCCCGCGCAGCCTCATATGTAGCGCAGAGTGGGCGACAAGGAAGAGGGGATGGGCCAGTAAGTACGGGACAAATGATAGCATTGAAATGATTTGAGGGCGGTCCCACGCTGCACCGGCAGACATACCACTCGCTCACCGACAAAGGGTATCCAGTTTTCAGGGTCCAGCAGCGGCTAGCAAGGGGGTGACGATTCATGACATATGCCAAGCCCAAGCCCTAGTCGTAAGCCGACCGCTCACGGAACGCCAGATGATGGCATTGCGGAGACACTTGGAGGTGACTTGATCGCGTTGGTCAAACCGGAACCAGACAGTCCCCATATGACGAAGGGGGTCTCTTGTTTGGTACCGAATCATAGCGCTGTTGATGCCGTCACTTTGTCAGCTGGCGACAAGACTGAGAGAAAGGAAAAAAGACGCAAAAAAAGGTGTGGAACAAGGATCTTTGATTCTACCGCATTCCATTCCATCCCGCTGCTTGTACGACTCAGTGTCGTTTGGGGCCATTCAGGCTTGTGCCCATCGTCGGACAATACTACTATGCGCGCGTGCTGCAAGCTACTACTATACAAACGTCATTGTGCGAACCAGTCGCGCCCGGCTCAACGCCCGGCAGCTGGCTGCTAAAAGAGAGTCTAAAATATTAAAAAGGGTATAAGCGAATGATTACAACAAGCTCCATGACGACTGTGGATCAAAGCCCAGTCGAGCAAAGTTGTGGATTAGGACAAACGGTTTCGGGGGTAAGTAAGGCCGAAACCCGGTGAGACAACGCATAATGTTACAGTGGTGAAAAAAACGCCCAGGAAACGAGTACTCGTAGAGACTTTCGAGTCGCAATGCCGTAAAACGCCGTGATGGTCCCTTTCGTGGGAGATGGGACCATGTGGTATCTCAGAAAAACCCGTGGTGCGCAGCGATGGGTAGAAGAAAAAGAATAAATCCAGCTGGCTGCCTTTCAATCTAAAGTCGTGACCAAAAACGCGCGGCGGTGGTATCTCAAAACATCAGATGTGGTGGGAACGAACGATGAGTCGATGTATGGTCCAATGAAGCGTGAGCGCCAAATAGAACGATGAGTTGGTTATTTAGTGGTCGCCACTTTCTGGGGATGGGTGGTCAATGCTTCCGTCGTTCTTGTGTACTTTTCGGTGCCTCCTTAGGTTGGAGACGACTGAGAAATGGCGACCACATCCGTCAACCTCGCAGGCAAAGGGCTTCTCGCCTGTGTGGCTGTACATGTGCGTTTGCAGAGAGCTGGGTCGCGTGAAGCGCTTGTCGCAGATCTTGCACTTGTGCTTCTTTTGTGAGCTGGACGATACTTTTGAGCTGAACTGGCTCATCATCGATTGCGGCGCGGGGGGCATGTTGGGGCCCAAAAGCGTGCTGGGGCGCGGCAGGGTGCGTGAGTTGCTCATGTCAACAGATTCGGAAGCGGAGCTGTAGTCGGTGACAGATCCCTCGCCACCGTAGTAGCCGTTGGGACCGTAGCTGCCTGACGAGATGGACGAGTGTGTGGAGTGTGTCGAAGGGAATCCGTAGGATTCGGTGGAGCTGCGGCTAGCACCTTGGCCGTAGATATTCCTTGGGGTAATGTCTGACTGGCTCAAGGAAACCATACCGCGGCTGGCATCAAGCGCGTCGCTAAAGCTATTGCGCGGTTGCTGTGAATTCATTCTGCTAAAGTCAACAAGTGAACTTTGGCGCTGGCGCTGGGACTCCACGGATTCGTAGAAAGCTATTGAGGGGACTGACGGGTGTGAAGATCGGCGGGAAGCATCCTGCTGGTATGCTGCATACGGGCTTCGCTCAGTGTTGGCATATTCCACTTGGGAGTAGGGAGCCGATGTGGGAGCGTATGTTTGGTTTGATGGTGAAGCAGAGGTGACATAGCCGGTAGGGTAGCCTCGCGACATCATATCTTCCGTCTCAAGTAAGTTTTGTGTTCCGAAGTTGGCATCCGGGAGAGTAATACCTTGTCCCATGGGAGGAGCTGTGACTTGCAGACCATGGTATGGGATGGTGATGCTAGTGGGCCGCTGCGCGTCTGCAGGAGGTGCGACCGTGGTTGAGTACATTTGCGGTTGTGCGGGACCAGCAGAGACCCATGGGTTGGTGAAATGTGGCGGTTGCGGGTAGCGCATGTGTTCGTAGCCCATGCCGTTGAGTTGGGGTTGTTGACGATTGTCGACTGCCATTGCCATTGCGTTGGTAGGGTAGGAGGTGATGAGGTCCGGAAATGATGGTGATACAAGAGAACAAAGGCGCGCGTGTGACAGTAAACACGCAGCTTGTAGATCCAGAGGGTGAAACGAGGTGTAGTCGAGGGTCGATAACGTGGAGACAGTCGATCACAGGTACTCAGCGGTGGGATCTGCGACCTTTTGAATTCACTCTGACACTGGGGACTCCCGTGCAGTAGTAGTTCCACGTCGGGTAATGATGGTCGCTCTGGTATGTCGATCACTTGACCTGTACTAAGCCGGAGCCGTGGCGATGAACCAGCGAGATTGGGCGTAGGGCGAAGCGGGTACCAGGTGTCTGAGTGGCAGACGCTCGAGCGTTTCAAGTCGAGCACAGTGCTTGGGGGGGGAGCAAGAGTGCCCAGCGGGTGCAGGGGCGGACCGTGTGGGCTGGGTTGCGTGTTGCGTGTCGCCGTGGGAAAAGTTCGGTAACGTTATTCGCTACGAAAAGCAAGCCAGGGACGAAGAAGGAAGGATGTGAGGGTAACAATGATGAAAGCAGTATTGATAGTCTCGGGCACGCGTTATAGGCAAGGCACAAGGTCAAGGTTGTGGCAAAGCTTGTAGGTTGGAGAGAGATGATCAGCGGGCATCAACCGG
>Ga0170475_105815207_pt1 | contig 10141 bp, 7 predicted proteins | sample Soicark_Litter_5_FD_111474 | JGI IMG/M metagenome (GOLD analysis project Ga0170475, IMG submission 111474) | Avena fatua rhizosphere microbial communities from Hopland, California, USA. Combined Assembly of 48 SPs | reverse complement strand
GGGCGCGACCGCCTCTTTCGACACAGACGAAAGGGCCCAATTGACGAACAAACTGAGGATCTTCGGGTCGGTGGCCGCCATCATCTCCGGGGCGCTCGCGCTGCGCGCGCAGACTCTTCACGAATTCGGTTCATGCGCCGTCTCGCCGGCGCCTGCGTTCTGCCGCGCCGTGCGGGGCGATCGCGCCGGCGGCTGGCTGCCGCAGACCCGCTCGGAGGTCATGGCGCCGCATGGAATGGTGGCCGCGAGCCAGCCTCTCGCGGCGCAGTCCGGGCTTCGCATCCTCAGCCAGGGTGGCAATGCCATCGACGCCGCCGTCGCCACCGCCGCGGTCCTCAGCGTCGTCGAACCGATGATGGTCGGTGTAGGCGGCGATCTGTTCGCGATCATCTACGTCGCGAAGGAGCACAAGCTGTACGCGTTGAATGCGAGCGGCACCGCGCCGTCGGGCGCCACGATTGCGCATTTCGCCGAGCTTGGTTACAAGGCGGATCCTGCGAACCCGGGGCCCTCGTCCGGAATGCCGCCGGGGGGGATTCTCACCGCCACGGTTCCCGGGACCGTCTGGGGATGGGATGCCGTCCTGAAGCGCTTCGGCACGCTCACGTTCCAGGAAGTCCTCGCGCCCGCGATCGACTATGCGGCAAACGGATTCCCGGTTTCGGAGCGGATCGCGGGCGACTGGACGCTCCCTGCGGCGATGCCGCTGCACCGCTGCTGCTCACAGCGTGATCCCGATTCGGTGACGACCTGGTACATCAACGGCCGCCCGCCGGCTGCGGGTCAGCGCTTCCGCAATCCGGATCTCGCACGGACGTTCAAGCTCCTGCAGCAGCGGGGAGCCGACGTCTTCTACAAGGGCGAAATTGCGAACGCGATCGTCGCGAAGTCCACGGCGCTCGGCGGAACGATGACACTGGACGATTTGTCCCGCTACAAGGGCCAGTGGGTTGAACCCGCCACAAGCAGCTACCACGGTGTCGAGGTGTCCGAACTCCCCGCCCCGTCCCAGGCGTGGGGCGCAAACGAGATGCTGAACATCCTCGAGGCGTGCGTGCCGAAATGGGCTCCGGGGCAGACGCTCGCCAGCATCGGCCCCGCCAGCCCGTTGTACTGGCACCTCATGATCGAGGCGAAGAAGCTGGCTTACGGGGATCTCTATCGTTACAACGCCGATCCTGATGTCGCGCCCGTCCCTGTCGGCATGCTCCTGTCGAAATCCTACGCCGCCTCCTTGTGCAGCAAGGTCGATCCGCGCCGCGCATCCGGCAGCGGCGCGCCGCTCGCGACCGAGGGTGCCGGCGACACGATCGTCCTGTCGGCGGGCGACAGCGAAGGAAACATGGTCTCGTGGGTGAACAGCAACTTCAGCGAGTTCGGATCGGGGATCACGATCCCCGGCTACGGCTTCGTGCTGCACAACCGCGGCCAGCTCTTCACGCTCGACTCCGGGAGTCCCAATGTACTCGCGCCGCACAAGAGACCGTACAACACGCTGTCGGCGGGGTTCGTGATGAAAAACAATCAACCGCTCATGACCGTGACGCTGATGGGCGGCGAAATGCAGGCGCAAGGGCACGCCCAGATACTCGTCGACGTATTCGACCTCGGCGCAAACCTCCAGGCCGCGAGCGATATGGCGCGATTCCGGCACAGCCAGGTGTCGAATGTCGTAAGGCTCGAATCGCCGCTCTATCGCCTGATCGGTTCACGACTCGCCGCCATGGGCCACCACGTCCAGTCCATCAGCGGCAGGGACGTCGGCGGGGTGCAGTGGCTGATGTTCTCGCCCGATCCGGCGTCTCCGACCGGCGGGTTCTACCGCGCTGCGTCCGATCACCGGAAGGACGGCCAGGCGGCTGGCTGGTAAACGCTCGACGGCCTGAAATCACCCGGCCGTCGAGGTATCCGCTGCGATCGACGCGGCCGAATCGGAGCAGCAGGGAGCAATAGATGAAGAACTCGAGAACAGAACGTCGTTTTCTCGTGTGCCTGCTGATCGTGGCGTCGGGCGCCATCACTACCCTTGGCGCGCAGGGAAAATACAAAGCTCCGCGGACCGAAAACGGCCAGCCCGATCTGCAGGGTGTCTGGAACTTCAGCTCTGATGTGCCGCTCGAGAGGCCCGCGGCTTATGCCGTCAGAAAGACGTTCACCCGCGACGAACTTCGCGAACACGCGGAACAAGTCAAAAATGCACTGGCGATGGTCGCCAGGTTTGCTCCTGTCGAAGTGGTGAGCCAGACCTGGCTCGACTACACGGCCCAGATCGAGAACCTCCGCACGTCGCTCATCACCTATCCCGAAAATGGACGGGTGCCGAAACTGGTCGAGGGCGTGCGGCGCGTTCCGGTCGTCGCGGACATCATCACGCTGCTGAGCGAACCCAACGCCACATTTCCGCCGGGCCTTCTGGCGGCATTCGGCGGCGGATCGAAGGAAGGCCCGGAAGACTTCGGGTTCAACGAGCGTTGTCTCGGGGGCGCCGGCCCGCCGTTCATCGCGGGATTCGACAGCAACTATGTGCAGGTTGTTCAGGGAAAGGACGACGTCGTCCTGGTCACCGAGCCTTTTCATTACGCCAGGATCGTGCCGCTCGACGGGAGGCCTTCGCTCGGCGAGAACCTGAGGCTCTGGTCCGGCGATTCCCGGGGACATTGGGAAGGCGACACGCTGGTGGTCGAAACGAGGAACTTCAGCAATCGCACTCGAAGTTTCGCCGGCGCGGGCACCGCGTGGGACAAGAGGGTCACCGAGCGCTTCACTCGCAGATCCACCAGCGCGATCGATTACGAGGCCACGATCGTGGACGCCAAGACATTCGACGACAAGATTGTCGTGTCGTTTCCGATGGCGAAGTCGGGCAGCCGCATTTTCGAAGTTGCCTGCCACGAAGGCAACTACAGCATGTCGAACACCTTGGCTGGGGCGCGCAAGGAAGAATACGATGCGGCCAAGGCCAAACCGTAACGATCCGTGGTCGCGATTGCAGCACAACCGTAGCCCGCGCCGACGTGAAAACCGGAAGGCGCTAAAATCGGATCCATGACTCGCACGTCGCTGTTCAGGCTGGCTGCTTCGCTCGCGATATTCGCGATCGCGGCGGGCAGCTCGCATGCGCAGACCGTCATCAAGCTGCCCAAGAACAAGTACACCCCGAAACAGGATGTGGAACTCGGCCGGGAGGCCGCCGCCGAAGTCCGCCAGCAATATCCCATCATCAAGGAGGAGCGGATCGCCGTCTATCTCACGAAGCTCGGCGATCGCCTCGTGGCGGCGGCCCCGCCGGAACTGAACGAATCCGTGTACGAGTACTCGTTCACTCCTGTGAACCTGAAAGAGATCAACGCGTTTGCGCTCCCGGGCGGGCCGATGTTCGTCCACCGCGGCATGTTCGACGCGGCGGCGTCGGAGGCCGAGGTGGCGGGTGTCATGGCTCACGAGTTGTCTCATGTCCTCCTCCGCCACGGAACCGCCAACGCCACCAAGGCGCAGAATCCCTGGCTGCAGCTGGGGCAGATCGCCGGCGTAGTGGGCGGCGCCGTGGTCGGAGGCGTCGCCGGCTCCGCCATCGCAACCGGCAGCCAGCTCGGTGCAGGTTCTCTTCTCCTGAGGTACAGCAGGGAGTACGAGAAACAGGCAGACCTGCTCGGCGCGCAGATCATGGCGCGCGCCGGCTACGATCCTCGTGCGCTCGCCCGCATGTTCGAGACGATTGAAAAGGAGTCGAAGAGCAGCGGCGGAAACGGGCCGCAGTGGCTGAGCAGCCATCCCGATCCCGGAAACCGGACGGAGTACATCACGAAAGAAGCGAGCCTCCTCACGATTGCCCAAGCCCCTGACGACCGAGAGTTCCAGTCGATCAAGACCGTCTTCGCATCGCTCGCGCCGGCGAAATCGACCAGCGATCTGGCGAAGGCGAGGAGCAATTCAGACGGAGAATCGTCGGAACGACTTGGCACTCCCGGCCAACCCGTGCCGTCGCCGTCGCCGGAATATCGGAAGGTCAGCGGCGGCGGCGTATTCCGGGCGACGGTTCCCGACAACTGGACCACGCTCGCGTCGAATGGCGCAATCAAAGTCGTCCCGCGAAACGGGTACGGGCAGCTGAACGGCCAGACGGTGTTCAGCCACGGCGTGGAATTCGGCCTCGCGAAAGCGCGATCGCGCGATCTACGCGAGGCGACCAGCAGCTGGCTGAAATCAGTCGCGCGTAACAACCCTCAACTGCGTCCGGCCGGAGATCAGGAGCGGGTCCGGATTTCCGATCGCGACGGCCTCAGCACCCCGCTCGTCAACCCCTCGGCGCTCGGCGGCCAGGAGCGCATCGGCGTCTACACGACGCTGCTGACCGACGGCAATCTGTTCTATTTCCTCACGATTGTTCCGGAGAACGACGCGCCGTCTTTTGACGAGGCATTTCGCCACGTCGTCGAATCGATCGAGCTGACGGACGCGCGCTGAACAGGCGTGCTCAGCCGTTCACCGGCCTCAGCCGTTCGACGAAATATTATCGCCTCGCTGCGCGGCCTCGCCTAGAATGCAGGACTCCAGGAGCACCGGATGGCATCTGACATCTTTGCGAAAATCGGCGACATCAAAGGCGAATCGCTCGACGACAAGCACAAGGACGAGATCGAAATCCTGTCGTTCTCCTGGGGAGTGACGAACTCCGCATCTCCATCTCCGGGCAGCGGCGCTGGAGCAGGCAAGGCGACGTTCCAGGATCTTGTCGTCGTTCACAACATCGACAAGGCGTCACCGGATCTCATGCGCGCGTGTGCGACGGGCACGCGTCTGAGGGACGCGACGATCACCCACCGCAAGGCTGGCAAGGGCCAGCAGGAATTCCTCGTCGTGAAGATGAACGACGTCATCATCACCGGCGTCACCCACGGCGGCGCCGCCGGCCAGCCATACGCGGAGACAGTCAGCCTGGCATTTGCCAAGGTCGATCTCGAGTACAAGCCGCAAAAGCCCGACGGCTCGCTCGACGCGGGCATTCATTTCAAGTACGACCTGAAAGCCAACAAAGAAGGCTAGCCGTGTCCGTTGGCGAAGACGAGGCGCCGGCACGCGAGCTGACGCTGGACGAAGCGGTCGTCTTCGGTGTCGCCCTGCAGAAAAACGAACAGTTTGCGGAAGCGGCCGAATTATATCGGCGGGTGCTCGAGGCATCGCCCGCCCATGCCGCTGCCCTGCACTACTCGGGCGTGCTCGCGCATCAGCAGGGAAGAAACGCCGACGCAATCGCGCTGGTGGAGCGAAGTCTCTCGGTGGCTCCGGACCGCGCCGACTGGTTCAGCAATCTCGCGATCATCTTCCAATCGGACGGGCAACTCGACAAGGCCATTGCCGCCTGCCAGCACGCAATCGTGCTGGACCCCTGTCACGCCGTCGCGTACAGCAATCTCGGCGTGCTGTTGAGGGCGACCGGAAAGCCGATCGAGGCCGAAGCGGCGTATCGCACGGCGATCCAGCTGAACCCTGACCATATCGACGCGTACACCAACCTGGGCATCCTCCTGAACGGGCTGGGCCGCACCAGGGAGGCAACGGCGTGCTACTGCAAGGTGATCACGCTGAGGCCGAGGCACCCGGAGGCACGGAAGCTGCTGGCGCTCGCACACTGCGCACTCGGGGAAATCGGCGAAGCCGTCCGCATCTTCGAGGAATGGCTCGTCGAGGACGCCGGGGATCCGATCGCCCGCCACATGCTGGCGGCCTGCACGGGTCGAGAGGTGCCCGCGCGGGCGTCGAACGCATTCGTCGAGAAGACCTTCGACAGCTTTGCCGCCAGCTTCGAATCCCGGCTTCAACGGCTCTCGTATCGAGCCCCGGCGCTCGTCGCGGCCATGCTGGAGAGTTCAGGGCGGCAGCGGTCGAAGTGTCTCGATGTGCTCGACGCCGGCTGTGGCACGGGGCTGTGCGGCGCACTGGTCGCAGCCTACGCACGCACACTGACAGGCGTCGACCTGTCGGGCGGAATGCTGGCACGCGCGCAGGAAAAGAACGTCTACAGCACGCTCGTCGAGGCGGAGCTGACCGCGTACCTGCGCGATCACGAGAACGCCTACGATGTAATCGTGTCAGCCGACACGCTGGTGTATTTCGGCGATCTGGACCCGGTCGTCGGCGCCGCCGCCGCAACCCTGCGATCGAACGGGCTGCTCCTCTTCACGCTCGAGGACGCGGGCGAGCGCGAAACCGATACCGGCTTCCGCCTAGAAACGCACGGCCGTTACAGCCACGCCGGCACTTACGTCGAGCGGCTGCTTGCGTCCGCGGGACTGCAGTCTGAAATCTTCCACGCGGACCTGCGCTTGGAGGCCGGTGTCCCCGTTGCGGGGCTCGTAATTCGCGCGACGAAGTCCGCTACACGACCTGCCCCGCCCTAAGCGCCGCCAGCACGCGCGCGTTCCTGAACGGCAAGCGGCGCAGTCGGACGCCCGTCGCGTCGAAGATCGCGTTGGCCACCGCGGCAATCAGCGGTTTGCAGATCGTTTCGCCTCCTCCGTAATGCGGGAGGTCGGGCCGATTGGGGTTGGGATCGCCGTTCACCAGGATGACGTCGATCCTTTCCGGAGCGTCCGCGTGCGTCAGCGTGGGACTCGAGTTCCAGTCGACGCTTGTCACCTTTTCCGTGTCGAACTGCACTTCTTCGTAGAGCGCCCGGCTCAGCGAATGCAGCATGCCGCCTTCGATGGTCCGGCGCAGGGCCTCGGGGTTGATGACGAGGCCGCAGTCGTGCGCGCACACCAGGCGCTTCACCCACACGCGGCCGGTGCTGCGGTTCACTTCGACTTCGGCGATCTGCGCCACGACGGTCTGGCTGCGATACGAATACGCCATCCCGCGGCCGGTCAGGATGTTTCCGGTGCCGGCTTTCTTCGGCGAGGGCCGCGCGTCCCAGCCGTAGGCATCGGCGGCCGCCTTCACGCACGCGATCGATCGCGCGCGCTTGAACCCGCTGTCGTCCGCCTTGCTCGCAGTGAGCAGCTTCATCCGGAACGCGACGGGATCTGCCTTCGCCGCCGCGGCGAGCTCGTCGATGAACGATTCGGATGCAAAGGCCGACTGCGGCCCGTTCGGATCCCGCAGGTTCCCGGTGCGAAGCGGCGTTTCCCACACGAGCGGCAGGCTGACCACTTCCAGCGACTCGCGCCGGTTGGGAATCTCGTACATCTCTGCCGGTCCCGCCGCGCTGCCCGCCGCCGGGCGGTCGCGCCGCACTCCCATGAGCTGGGCGATGAGAACCGTATCAGGCTCGTTGTAGCCGACGTGGTTGTAGTCGGCCGATTTTGCGAGGTAATCGAACGCGACGAGGTTGCCCGCAGCGTCGATCGCGCCGCGCAGTTTGCACGCGAAGGCCGGCGCCTTGGTGTCCCACGCCGTTTCCTCGTTCCTCATCCACTGCACCCGCACGGGCCGCCCGATCTCCTTTGCAATATACGCAGCCTCGAATCCGGCATCGTCGGCCGCCGTGCGGCCGTAGCCCTGCGGGCCTTCCATCCAGACGACACGGACCTGTTCGCGAGGGATGTTGAGAAAAGCCGCGATACCGTTCCGCATGCCGTACGACTTCATGTCGTTTGAGTAGATCGTCAACTGCCCGTTCGACGGATCCGCGGTGGCATGGGCCGGCCCGAACGCCGTATGTCCCTGGAACGGGATGTCGTACTCCGCCTCGATGATCGTCCCGCCCTGTGCCGCGGTCGCGAACGCCGCCTCGGGATTCCCGATCACGCGAGGAGGCGCGGTGGACGTGGGCTTCGCGCTCCGCATGTACTTGAATAAATCGTCCGACGAAGGGAACGGCGCGGCCGCGGGCTTTTCCCAGTTCGCCTTGAGCTGCCGGGCGGCGGCAATCGCCTGCTCCTCGCGCTCGCACACGACGGCGACGTAGTTGCCCTTACTCACCACCTTGACGAATCCTGGAAGACCGCGAACAGACGATTCGTCGATGCTCACGAGCTTCGCGCCCGCCACCGGCGGCTTGACGTTGCGCGCGTGCACCATGCCGGCCGGCTTGACGCCGACGGCCCACTTCTTCGAGCCGTCCACCTTGGCAGGAATGTCGTAACGCTGGGGAGACTGGCCGACGAATTTCAGCTCCTGCACCGGCTTGACCTTGGCGATGCCGGTCGTCGCATCGATATTGCTGCCCGTCAGCGACACGTGAAACTTCTTGCCGCCGATCAGTTCGCCGTAAGTCACCGTCTTTGTCGGATCGGCCTTCACCGTGATCACGGCCGAACTGACGGCAAGCGCGTCCACCGGCACACCGAACCGTGCCGACGCCATTTCGAGCAGCACGCGGCGCGCTTCGGCCGCGACGCGGCGCATCGGCCACCCATCCGTCTGAATGGCGTCAGAACCGCCGGAACCACCTTGATCCACCGTGTTGTCCGTGCTGCCCATGACGCACGTCGTCCTGTCATAGGCGATGTCGAGCTCGTCCGACATCATCTGCCGGAACGAGGTGCCCGTGCCTTGCCCGCAATCCGTCTTTCCGACGTAGAAAGTCGCCGTGTTGTCCTCGTGGATGGCGATCCACGAATCCAGCTGCCGGAAATCGGGGTCGGGGTACGGACCAGCAGTCTGCGCGATCAACGACAGCGGGTCGGTGACCCGCAAAGCGCCGACACTCACGACCAGGACACCAGAGGTTTTCAGGAAGTCGCGGCGGGAACTCATGCCACCCCCTTTGCCACGCGCTTGATCGCGGCCTGGACGCGGTAGTACGTCATGCAGCGGCACAGCGTGCGCGCCATCCCCTCGCGGATCTGTGCGTCGGTCGGATGCGGGTTCTTGTCGAGCAGCGCCTTGGCGGTCATGATCTGCCCGTTCTGGCAGAAACCGCATTGCGGCACCTGCTCGTCGATCCACGCCTGTTGCAGGGGATGCAGCTTTCCGCCTGTCGCCAGGCCTTCGAGCGTGGTCACCTCGCCCTTCACGGCTGACGTCTGCGTGACGCACGACCGCGTCGCCACACCGTTGACGATCACGGTGCACGCTCCGCATTGGCCGAGGCCGCAGCCGAACTTCGGGCCTTCCAGGCCGAGATCGTTGCGAAGGACGTACAACAGCGGTGTCAGCGGCTCGACGTCCACCGTATGGACGGCTCCGTTGACCTTTAATGAAATGGTGCTCATCTGATGCTCCCCGAAACCCGCCCACGCGACGGCCAACGTATGACTATCGCGCGAAGCCGGCCCGGAATCAAGGCAGGTCCCGGGGAGCCGCTGGGAACGGGGCGCCTCACTTCTTGATGATCACGGCCTCCGAGTACTCGCTGGGGATCACCACGGTTCCGTCGCCGCTGGCGTTGAAGTCGTGAATCAGATTGAGCAGGTCCTTCTCGAGGCGGCCCTGCACCTCGGCGGGGACGCCCGCGAATGCCTTGTGCACCGGGCCGTACCAGGTGCGGAACACATCGATCCAGTGCTCCGGCGACTTATATCGGAACACGAAATCCCGGTGCGTCGTCTGGATGGCCGACGCCGACGCACCGAACAACTGATCCAGGTACTCCTCGAGCCCCCACCGTGACGGAGGCGTCAGTGCGGCAGGCGGCGGCACATGCCGTCCGATGACGGCAAACAATCGGCCGATAAAACCGCGGGGCGTCCAGTTCGCGAGGCCGATGCGCCCTCCGGCTCGGCATACGCGCAGCATCTCGTTCGCCGCGAGCGCATGGTTGGGGGTGAACATGACGCCAAACGACGACAGCACGACATCGAACGATTCGTCCGCGAACGGCAGCCGCTCCGCGTCGGCTTCCTGGAACCGTATCGAAAAACGATCAGCCTCCGCGCGCCGGCGGCCGTCCTCGAGCAGGGCCGGAACGTAGTCCGTCGACGTGACATCGCACCATCGCCGGGCCGCCGCCAGCGAGCAGTTGCCGTTGCCGGCCGCCACGTCCAGCACCGTCGATCCCGCGCGGAGGTCCACCGCCTCGCACAGCGATTCGCCGACGACATTCAGGGTCCTGCCGATGATTCCATAGTCGCCGGACGACCACGTACCGCGTTGCCTCGCCTTGATGGCGTCCAATTCAGCGGTTGACGTCGCCCGCGCATTGTCCACCGGGCTCTCGATAATCTTCGTCATCTGCGTTTCTCCTAGTAAGATCGTCGTT